>LNFM01010582.1_pt1 | contig 12924 bp, 15 predicted proteins | sample 596031 | NCBI WGS metagenome assembly LNFM01 (sample SAMN04254537, study PRJNA301005) | activated carbon metagenome | isolation source: dual media filters at the Ann Arbor, Michigan drinking water treatment plant | place: USA: Ann Arbor
CCGGCCTTTGGCGCAACCGGCGGCTCAGGTTTTTCAATCGGCTTGCGGGCGGCTGCCGTCGCCAGCGGCGCCAGCAGCGGCGGTCCTGAAGGCGCCGTCTTCGCGGCAGCATCGGAAGCCGGGGCCGGCGCCAACGGGGCAAGAGCGGCAGCCGTCGCAGCGCCGGACAATGTGACTGCGGATTGCGGTGAACGTGGCGACGATATCGCTACAGGCCTCGGCAGCGGCGGCGGCGCGCCCGAGGGCCCACTCGTCGGCCGAGTTTCAGCAGCAGCAGCCGACGACGTCGATTCAGTGCGCAATGGTGGCGGCACCGGATCGGCAGCGGTTGGCTTGTCGTCCTTCGGTGACCCCTGGCTCATCAGCCCATTCCGCCGCGCATAGCGCCGTGCCTCGACACAGTGCCCTTGGCGCAGCCCCCCTCCAAGAAAATACGCTCACGATTCATTAGCGTATTGACGACCGGACGCACAGTGGCGAATCGCGTGATCCACTCGATTCGATACAAAGCGCGCTGATACAAATCCCGCCGTCGACCGACGCCACACGTGCCAACCTTGGCACCCCCCGGTTTGCGTCGGAGCCCTCGTAGAGATCGCAGCTCAATGGGGCTGCTTTGGGGCGCCGTTCTCAGTCGGACGCAAGGAGGTGTGGAACATCGCCAGGAGGCGCACCGATTATCGACAAATTTGCTGCGCCTTTGCGGTCCCATCGTTACGCGACGTTAGGGCATTGTGTGCAGAATTGGTTGAAAATGTCGTGGGTTGATTGAAGCAAGATCGACGAATGGCCGACCACAATAGAACTCGACGGGCACCATGAGCGGGTGCCTGGCCAGGCCTCCAGAGCTGGAGACGACGATGCCGACGACGGTGCTTGAAGGTCAGGATCGCAGCACGGAACGCAATCGCGACACCGCGGTGCGCAAGATCGCATCGCGTCGAACGTCCGAGACCCCGATCGATTGGGCTCATCTGTCGCGTTTCACGCTCAACGACAAGGCCTTAGAGCACGAAGTCCTGGACCTCTTCGCCATGGATGCGCCGCGTTATCTTGCAAAAATGGACGCTTCACGGGGGCGCAAGGACTGGATCGAGGCCGCGCATACGTTGAAGGGCTCGGCCCGCGCCGTCGGTGCATGGAGCGTGGCGGAATGTTCGGAATTGGTGGAATCACTGTTACTTGCGGCCAAAGGCGAGCACGCGGAACTGGCGGAAAGTCGCCGCATGGTCGAAGCGCTCGACATGCTCTCTCGGTCGGTCCGCGGCACGGTTGCCTACATCGAGCAATTGACGGCCACGGCGCGCGCGTCATCGGCGCAGTGACGCAGCAGCCTGTCGAAAACCTGCTCGACAGCCTTGATTGCGTCGCGTGATTTATGCAACCTGAAGTGGTGTTTTGCGTATCCACCGGCTCATCAGCCAAATGGAGGCGAGCATCAGCGCGCTTTTGTCAGCCGTCAGCAACGCCAAGGGTGCCCTTCGCTTGAAGTTTCGGCGCGCGTCCGGCACAGCAGGGCTGAGAAGCGCGATCGAGAGCGTCGCGCCGGTGATCTTCGATAAGGTCGCCCGTCGCGCTGTTCAAAAATTTTGGCGATGGAAACGCGGGCTAACGCTCGGCGTGCGCGGCATCGTCGTCGATAGCGATGGACGCATTCTGCTGGTGCGCCAAACCTACGCGCATGGATGGATGCTGCCGGGCGGCGGCGTGGAGTTCGGCGAGTCGCTCGACCAAAGCCTGATCCGCGAACTCGACGAGGAAGCCGGCATCGCTATCGACGGCGCGCCCGAACTCATGGGCATCTACGACAACAGGTCCGCTTTTCCTGGCGACCACGTCGCGATGTACGTCATCCGCCATTGGCATCGCATTCGCACGACTGCGCCGAACATGGAAATCGCGGAGACTGCATTCTTCCGCCCGGACGAATTGCCCGAGACCATCAACCCCGGCTCGCGGCGACGGATCGAGGAGATGCTCGGGCTGCGGGAACGGGAAGGCGTCTGGTAGGAAGAGCGCCCGTCGCGCCAATGGCCTTGGCGGAACTGGTACAGTGACCAGCGTCTCTCGCCTCGAGCGAACATGCTTCTGAGGTCCGGATCGTGATGCGGTCCGGTTGCTGGATCACCGCCGACCGAAACGAAACGGCCCGAGCACGAGGCAAGCGCCTCGGCCCGACAGCAAGCTCCAAGCATTAAGCAGGTAACTCAGCGCTTTCCGCGGAAAGGCGGCCGCCGCGGCGCTGTGCTCGGCGTCGGAGCGCGGGTATCCTTGTGGCGGAAATTGATGCGACCCTTCGTCAGATCGTAGGGGGTCATCTCGACCGTCACGCGGTCGCCGGCCAGGATCCGGATTCGATTTTTCTTCATCCGCCCGGAGGTGTAGGCAATCACCTCATGCCCGTTTTCGAGCTGGACGCGACACCGCGCATCCGGCAGCACTTCGGCAACCACGCCCTCGAATTCGAGCACTTCTTCCTTCGCCATTCCGCATCCTTTCCGGCCTCGCACCGCGCGGGGGATCCCGCTCCGGCGTCATCTCGTGATTGTCCAGAGGCCCAAGCAAAAGGGGGCGGGCTTAGCCCGCCCCCATCCCCCTCTCGGGGCGTCTTTCAGTCGACCCGAAGGTTCACGGCTGACGACTTACCGTTACGACCACGTTCGATCTCGTACGAAATCTTCTGACCTTCACGAAGATTGCTGAGACCCGCGCGCTCGACGGCCGAGATGTGCACGAACACGTCGTTGCCACCCTCGTCAGGCTGGATAAACCCATAGCCCTTCTGAGAGTTGAACCATTTGACGGTGCCGGTAGCCATTCGTAGTTCTCCAAGGATGACTTGAGCCGCGAGCGGAATTGCTGCAGCCATCAAAGCACGCATTGGAGTGTGACCGATATCAGCGCAGCCGCGCTGCCGTATAGTGCGCACCAAAGCGAGTTCGACGCGCTGTATATGCGCTTTTTCAGGCCGCGACGCAAGATGGTGCGTCGCTGCTCCGCCCAAAATCAACCCACGACGCAAGCACACCGCCGGCGAATGCCACCGGCGCGAGCGTGCCTCACATCGATTAACAGCGCTTCGAACTCAGTAAAAAAGGCTCGAAACGCTCTCTTCCCGAGCGGTCCTGGCGATCGCCTCGGCCAACAACGGCGCTAGCGAAAGCACCCGAACGTTCTTGGCGGCTCGGACGGCCTCAGTCGGCTGGATCGTATCCGTGATCGTCAGCGACTTGATCCGCGAATTGGTAATCTTGGATACCGCGCCACCGGACAAAACACCATGCGTCAGATAGGCCACCACCTCCAACGCGCCCGCTTCGAGCAGGGCGTTGCAGGCGTTTATCAGCGTACCACCAGAATCGACGATGTCGTCGACCAGCAGGCAGCATTTGCCGCTGACGTCGCCAATGACGTTCATGACTTCGGATTCGCCAGCCCGCTCGCGGCGCTTGTCGCAAATCGCGATCGGCACATTGATCCGCTTCGCCAATGCGCGGGCCCGAACCACACCGCCGACGTCGGGCGAGACCACCATGAGCTTGGAGAGATCATGGCGCTCCTGGATGTCGCGCGTCATCGCGGGCGCGGCAAACAGGTTATCGGTTGGGATATCGAAGAAGCCCTGAATCTGGCCGGCGTGCAAATCAACGGTCATCACGCGGTCGACGCCGGCGCGCTCGATGAGGTTGGCAACCAGCTTGGCCGAGATCGGCGTGCGAGGGCCGGGGCGGCGATCCTGCCGCGCGTATCCGAAATAGGGCATGACCGCCGTGATGCGCCGCGCCATCGAGCGTTTCAGTGCGTCGACGAGGATCAGCAATTCCATCAGGTTGTCGTTGGCCGGGAACGACGTCGACTGGAGGACGTAGACGTCCTCGCCGCGAATGTTCTCCTGGATTTCGACGAACACTTCCATGTCCGCGAACCGCTTCACCACACTGCGCGTGAGCGGGATTTTCAGGGAGGAGGAGATCGCCTCGGCGAGGGGCAGATTGGAATTGCCGGCAACGACCTTGATTCGCGGTGGGGCGTGGCCGCCCGGATTTTGGCGCGCGTCGAAGGGCATGGCCCGATGCTCCTTGCTGGCTGCTGCATCGGGCTTCTAGCAGCGGGCCTGGGCCCTGTAAACGGCACCGGACGCCGATGGCGACGATTCGTTGCTGATAAATAACAAGGCACTATTGGCCGTTGCAAAAGCTGGGCGGCAGATTGAAGGCCAAATCGTACCGCTAATCGCGACAACAGCGCAGCCAGCTATCCGATCCGCTTCGGGCGGTAGACCTGCTGCGCATCGTCCCACTCGAGCGCGCCGAGATCCTTCTCAATCGCGCCTGCGGCCGCCGCACGCCGTCGCAATTCCTCCTCGGCCCGGCTGACCTCGACGGAAACCCGTTGCGCCATCCGACCGAGCGCCTTGTAGGCGGCGTACAGTCCGGCACCTACGACCATCAATCCCACAAGTTGCGGCATGACGGACCCTCCTTGTCACTGACCAGGGCCCAAATTCACCAAGCCCCAACATTCAGCCATTGTATCACAGCTTCAAAGGCCGAAACGCGACCATAGCGCGCGTGCTTCGATGGCGGAAATCACGTCCCCGGGAAGCGATGCGCTGAGTCCCGACGTTAATTCCGCAGCCGAACCCAGGCTGAAACCGGCCGGCCGGCGCAACCGCGACAGGAGACCGCCGCCGCCGATCGGCATCACACGCAGACGGACGTCTTCACCATGAAGTTCGCGCATCTTGGTCCTGACGTCAGAAATGCCGTCGATCAAGCCAAGCTGGACCGCTTTTCGGCCCGACCAGAATGCCCCCGAAAACAGCTCGTCGTCCGGCGCCGTCAGACGGCCGCCACGTCGTTCCTTGACCAACCCGATGAAACTTTCATGGACGTCGCGTTGAAGCACCTTCAGTCGCTCGACATCACTGGCCTTCTCGGGCTTGAAGGGATCGAGAATGCTCTTCGTTCCGCCGGAGGTGTACACGCGCCGATCGATGCCAAGCTTCTCGATGGCCCTGTCGAACCCGAAACCGGCCGAAATGACGCCGATCGAGCCGACGATCGAGGATGGGTCGGCATAAATCTCGTCGCCCGCCAACGCCAGAAAGTAGCCACCGGACGCAGCGACATCCTCGCAGAACACGTAGACGCGCTTGTCGCGTTCGCGCGCGAGCTGGCGGATGCGGTTGAAAATCAGATGGGATTGCACCGGGCTGCCGCCGGGCGAATTGATCAGGATGGCAACGGATGACAGCTTCGATGCGGTGAAAGCCTTCTCGATCGCCCCTGCCGCTGTCGAGAGCGCAAGGCCGGGCCGCAGCGGCGTCGCCATCCCAATAGGTCCGACGAACCGCAGGACCGGCACGACGGGGCGACGCGAAAAGGAGAACATGTGTTGTAGACCTCGATCAAGTTGAACGCCCTGCGGGCTGGATACAAGACTTCGTCGGGCAACCGCCCGATTTCACCGTGGCACTACTTTGAATATGGCCGCTCAGCGCCGGCTTGCAAGGCTGCCGGCTAGACAGCTCGCAGCACCGTGGATACCGCGGCGCCTCCGCGGATCAGTCCTCTGTCCGCTTCAGGCGCGCCAATTGGGCGAACGGATGCGTCCGTGCGGCGCCCTCCTTGTCCTCCCAGTCGACTTTGGCGCCGTCGCGACGAGGAAACGGATCGACCACACTCACGAGTTCCTCATAGACGATACGGCCGACATTCAGTCGACCCTCCTCGATCGGCTCTCGGTCCGCGCCGAGGGGATCGATATCGCCATCGGCGTCAGCGGCCAGCATTTCAGCAGGCCAGAACTCAAGATCCAAAGGCGCAGAGTAACGGCGCTCGATCTCCTCCAGCGTGACGACGCACGTTTGTCTGACCGTGACGTCGACAGTGCCTGTCAGCCGGAACCGGCCGGCTGCCTCGGCTGAGATATCGTAGCGCGCGACAAGGCGATTGCAGGCCAGCAGCTCCATTGCTGTCGCTACAGCCGCGCGTTCATCGGCCGTCGCCTCCCGAGTTGTCGAGAGCCCGGCCTCCGGGATTGCGCGCGTGTCGTGTTTCCAATCGAGGATCGCGTCCATGGCCGACATCCTAATTCGTCAATACGCTCGGGAACAGCACTGTGCCCTCGGTAATGCGCTCGCCGGACTGCGCGTCAAGCGACGCTACGGTCCGTCGCACGTAGTCGGCAAGCGCGCGCCGGCCGGCATGATCGGTTGTGAGCGGCTCGCCCCATGCATGAACGCCGACCGCGTCTGCCAACGGGTCATCGTCACCGGTGCGCGGCGCGGCCATCGCGGTGCGATAGATCGAGCCGCGTTCCAGCACCGCGGCTGTCGCCTTTTTCACATGCCGGGGCACGCCCATGTCGCCGATTCCGATCCGGCGGCAGGCGTCATCGACGTCGGCGACGAACGCCTCCAGCATCGTGCGTGCCAGCTCCTGCCCCTCCTCGCCTTCCGCCTGGAGTCGCGCGACGACCAGCGCCACGTGCAAGACGATCATTTCGAAGCGGCCGTTGACGGTGTCGGGCACGCCGTGGTCGCGGTAGAACGCCTCGGAGCGCGCTTGTGCCACAATTGCCTCGTAGAGGCTGAGGCCGACACGGCGTTGTGGCGCGCGCGCCCTGAGGCGAGGCAGCCGGGGCCAGAAGGATGGAGTTCGGCTCTTGTCGGGCGACATATCTCTTGGTGGGCTCCGGAAATCGGGCTCAATCGGCCGCGGACTGACGAGGTTGCCGGGCACCACGCAGCCGGGGATCGACGGCGGGGCGGCATTGCCAGTGTTGGACGGCCACGCTAGGCGAATGTCAAGGCAGGCGTCGTCGTGATTCGCGACACCCGGGTGGCTCACCCTTCGCCGGGACGACACTCGGACGACTAAGCTGGGGGAGCCTGATGACAGGCAAGCAGGGTGCGCATCGTCGAGACGGAGTCGCGCGGGCACCTGCGCGAGGCGGGATTGCGACCGTCGTGGTGCTTCTCGCCGCGCTGGCCGGCGCGACAGCGGGTTGCTCGCCGATCACCATGCATCACGGCCACCAATTCAACGAGAATGATATTCAGCAGGTCCAGCCCGGCATGGCCCAATCTGCCGTTCGCCTCGCGCTCGGCACACCGGACACGACGTCTGCAGTCTCCGGCAACACGGCCTTCTATTATATTTCCAGCACCACGCAGCAGACAGCCTTCCTGAAGCCCACAGAGACCGACCGCAAGGTCTTGGCAGTCTATTTCAATCCCGTCGGCACGGTTGAGCGTGTCGCTCAGTACGGCAAGAAGGACGGCAAGCTGTTCGACTACGTGAAGCGCGAGACGCCAAGCCATGCCCGCGACACCGGCCTGATCGGCCAGATCCTGCGCGGCATCGGACCCGTCAATCCCCTCGCCGGCGCCAACTAGCGCTCGCTCTACGACCTGTTGACTTTTCCGTGACGCGGAGAAATGCTGAACTTCGATCACTTGAAGTTGCGGGGTGGACGTCATAGCTTATGACGCACGACGTCCGCTTATGCTACGCTCTCCAGCAATTGCAGCCTTACCTTCAGATAATATCCTGCGTCCCACCGAGGACCGCCGATGACCACGTCCACCATCAAAGCATTGATCGCATCTGGTTTAGTCTTCTGCGCCGCGGCGCCTGCGACAGCCCAGAAGCATGTCGCCCTCGTGCTTGATAATGGCGGGATCTCCGCCGTCGCACCGTCGTCGACCGACGCTTCGGGATCGCACGCCTCGCGCATCGCTGACGGTCTCCAGCGGATGCACTACCGCGTCATCTTCGGCCGCCAGCAAGACCAGGCGGGCATGCGCAAGTATATGAACGAATTCCGTGGCGAACTGAAAGACGCCGAAGTTGCACTGTTCTATTTCAAGGGCGTGACGCTCGACTCGAGCGGCCGCAATCTGCTGATGGCCAGCAACGCCGCGCCAGGACGCCCGATCGAGCAATCGGCCATTTCGCTGGACGAGATTGCTGATTTGATGAACGCCAAGCAGGCCAATGTGCTGCTCGTCGATGCAGGGCTTGCCGATCGCACCACGGAAGCGCTCGCGCGCGCCAATTCTGGCCTCTCGCCGACAATGGCCAGGATGCGCGACCGCAGCCGCTTCATGGTCGCCTTCGCCAATATGCCCGGCAAGCTTACGCGCTCGGACGTCGAGAGCCCATTTGCCGAACTGCTCGCATCGTATCTCGTCGGCAACGACCTGACCTCCGCCGATCTTGGCCGCAAGCTGCGTCAGGATGTTTTCGAGCGCACGCGCGGCAGCCAGTTGCCGTGGGTTCGGAGCGATCTCGGAGCAGTGCGGCTTGCCGCGCTTCCCGCCACCGCCCAGACGCCGGGTGTGTCGGAGATACCTGCGACCGCCGAATTCGATCGCGGCGCGCTGATCAGAGAGGTTCAGTCGCAACTGACGCGCCACAAATGTTTCAGCGGTTCGGTCAACGGTAACGCCGCACTGGCGCATGTGGGCATCGAAGCTCTCGGGCGCACCGCCCTTGGCAAGGATGCGCCCCGGATCAAGGTCGCGAGCGCCGGCCGGGAGGAGTTCGAAGCTTGGCTCGATTGGATCCGCGGGCACGACCAGCCGATTTGCGCGCCGGCCGCGGTCCCACCCGTCGTCCCACCGGTCGTTCGTCGGGCCCCCCCACGCCGCGAACGGGTCGTGACGCGTCATAGAGAATTGCCCCGGGCCGCCCAATCGCAACGCCACCAGCCGAGATTCCGGTCTGCCCCGAGCAGCGACGGAACGGGTCGAGGGTTGTTCTCGGGCGACACACACGCCTTCCCGCGTGCGGGCAGCACCAAATAGCAGGAACGCCCGGAAGGTGCGCCCGTTCGCAGACTGCGACTTGCCAGTGGGTCGACGAATGAAATGACGTCGCCGTGATCGATCGGAAATTTGAACGACGGTCACTTGAATAACTATCGTTAACGGCATAGCTAGAGACAGCACCACAGGACGCAATCCTGTGCTATCGTACGTCCACGGCGCAGCCGATCGTGGGAGAACGAGCAGACGCTTGGCTCGCAGGAGATCGCCGATGTCGACCGCAACCCTTAAAGCGCTCATCGCGACCGGTTTCGCATGCTGCCTCGCTATGCCGGCGGCGGCGCAAAAACACGTGGCCCTGGTGCTCGACAATGGCGGCATTCAAGCCGTTCCATCGGAGACACCATCTTCCCGGATCGCTGCGGGCCTGGAGCGGATGCGCTATCGGGTTCTTTTCGGCCGCCAGCAGGATCGTGCCGGGATGCGGAAGTACGTGAACGACTTCCGTGGTGCCTTGAATGATGCCGAAGTGGCGCTGTTCTACTTCAAGGGCGTGACGCTCGATTCGAGCGGCCGGAATCTGCTGCTGGCGAGCAATGCCGCACCGGGAAGTTCGATCGAACAGAACGCAATTTCGCTCGACGAGATCGCCGACCTGATGACGGCCTCGCGCGCCAACGTCCTCCTCGTCGATGGCGGATATTCCAATCGGACCGCCGACACACTCGCGCAGTCAGCAATCGGCCTCTCGCCGGCGCTCGCGCCATTGCGCGATCGTAGCCGCTTCATGGTCGCCTTCGCCAACACGCCGGGACGCATCGGCCGTACCGACACCGAGAATCCTTTCGCCGAAGTCCTGGCGTCGTTTCTCATCAAAGGAGACGTCACATCGGCGGACCTCGGCCGCCAACTGAAGCAGGACGTTTTCGAGCGCACGCGCGGCAGTCAGCTCCCATGGATTCGCAGCGATCTCGGCGCCGTGCAGCTTGCCGCTCTGCCGGAGGTGCCGACCGCCGCGCCGCTGCAAACGCCGGTAGCACCGAGCTTCGATCGCAGCGCTCTGGTCCGCGCCGTCCAGGCCGAACTCAAGCGCCATCAGTGCTACAGCGGTGCCCTCAACGGCGACATGAAGCAGGCCGACTCGGGCCTCGAAGACCTCTCCGAAACGGCCGCCGGCAAGAAAGCGCCAGAGATCGAGTTGGCCAGCGCCAAGCCCGAAGAGTTCGAGAACTGGCTTACGTGGAGCCGCAAGTTCAGCGATCCCATCTGCGAACGCCATTCTGCACCGGTCGTCAGGCGGGCTCCGGTGCCCACCGTGTCGCGCAACAGGCCAACACCTCGCGAGCGCTTCGTCGAGCGGCCGCGTCGCGAGCGTCAGGCGAAGTCGGGACGCGGTGACCAGGATGTCCGCAACACCGGCGTGATCGGCCGCGGCAAGGGTGACTACTTCGCGCCGTCAAATCCGTTCTACTCGCCCTCGCGGTAGTGCTCGCCGCCGCGTCTAGAGCGCTCGCAGCAGCACGACCCCGGCCAGCATCACCACGTTGAGCAAGCTCGACAGGTTGACGTCGCCCGGCGCCTTGACGCGGATGACGCGCACCTCAGCCGGGCCACGCACAACATCGTCGTCACGCCAGGACCGCGGCTCGCGCGAGGTCGCCCATCGCCATGCCCAGCCGGCTACCGGGCGCGTCCGCTGCGCGATCTCGAGCGGCGCCCGGCGCCAGCCGTACTTGAAGGCGAATACGATAAAAACGATCACCAGGATTTGGGCGAGGGTCGATACCCAGCCGCCGAGCAACAGCCACGCGATCGACCACACCCATCCCGCCAGCGCGGCGAGAAACCATACGAGCCAGCCCATGATATCCATGGCGTTTCCCCGCTGTCGCCGATGGACCGAATGCTTAATGACGCGCGGCCCGGAATGCGTATAGTGCCGGCTGATCGATACCCCGTGACTTAGCGAAATCCGTGACCATGCCCCAGTCGTCTGCGAAAAAGTCGTCTCCCGATGCCGCGACGCCGGCCCTCGCCGAGCTCGATCCAAAGCATTCCTTCCAGGATCTGATCCTGACGCTGCAACGCTTTTGGGGCGCGCAGGGCTGCGTGATCCTGCAGCCGTACGACATGGAAGTCGGCGCCGGCACGTTTCATCCGGCAACGACGCTGCGTTCGCTCGGGCCGAAGTCGTGGAACGCCGCTTACGTGCAGCCCTCGCGTCGCCCGAAGGATGGCCGCTACGGGGAAAATCCCAATCGGATGCAGCACTACTACCAGTTCCAAGTGATCATGAAGCCGTCGCCGCCGAACATCCTGGATCTCTACCTCAAGAGCCTCGACGCAATCGGCATCGACACCACGGTCAACGACATCCGCTTCGTCGAGGATGATTGGGAGAGCCCGACGCTCGGCGCGTGGGGCCTCGGCTGGGAGGTGTGGTGCAACGGCATGGAAGTGACGCAGTTCACCTACTTCCAACAGGTCGGCGGCTACGACTGCAATCCTGTGTCCGGCGAGATCACCTACGGCCTCGAGCGTCTCGCGACGTACGTGCAAGGCGTCGACCGAGTCTATGATCTGAATTTCAACGGCCGCACCGACGCGCGCAAGCTCACCTACGGTGACGTCTTCCTCCAGGCGGAGCAGGAGTACTCGCGTTATAATTTTGAGCACGCGGATACAGCGTTGCTGCTTCAGCATTTCAAGGACGCTGAGAAGGAGTGCCAGGCGCTGCTCGACAAGGGCAAGCCGGCCGACGTGACGGGCGGCCGTCATCTGATGGCGCTGCCTGCGTACGACCAGTGCATCAAGGCGTCCCACCTCTTCAATTTGCTCGATGCGCGCGGCGTCATCTCAGTCACCGAGCGCCAAAGCTATATCCTGCGCGTGCGCGAACTGGCCAAGGCCTGTTGCGGCGCGTGGCTTGCGACGGAGGGAGGCAGCGCATGAAGACAAAGCGGGCCAGCAAGGCCCAAGCACGCGCCACGCCGCAGCCGCGGTCCAGCGCCCGCCCCGTGCCGCTTTGGATCCGCGTTTTCACGACCGTCAGCATGGTCGGCATTGTTGCTGCCGCCGGCGCTGGCGCGTGGATCGGATTCCAGTCCGGCGGTCTCGGCGTTGGCTTTGCCGGGATGCTGCTCGGTGGCGCGCTCGGCTACTTCGCAACCTACGTGCTCGGCAGGATGCTGCAGGAGATGATGCCGCTCATTCGCGTGCTGCTCGTCCTCGCCATCATCGCCGCCACCGTCTACATCCTGCACCTGCTGGGCGTCTCGCTCGGCATCAACCCGAAATAGCATCGTCATGTCTGAGCTTTTGCTGGAGTTGTTCTCCGAAGAAATCCCGGCGCGGATGCAGGCGCGGGCGGCTGAGGATCTGCGCCGTCTTGTCGTTGACGGCCTGAAGGCGCAAGGGCTCGCGGTCGGCGAAGCGATGAGCTTTGCAACACCGCGGCGGCTCGCGCTTATCGTGCAGGGCGTGGCCGCACACTCGCCGGCGATTTCCGAGGAGCGCAAGGGACCGCGCGTCGGCGCGCCGGAGCAGGCGCTCGCGGGATTTCTCAAATCCGCCGGTCTCGCATCAATCGGCGAGGCCGAAGTCGTCAGCGATCCCAAGAAGGGCGACTTCTACGTCGCGCGCATCGAGAAGCCGGGCCGCGCCGCGAAGGATATCATCGCCGAAGTCGTGCCCGCGGTGCTCGACAAATTCCCATGGCCGAAATCGCAGCGGTGGGGCAGCCGCCCGGAAGTGTGGGTGCGGCCGTTGCATGGCATTCTTTGCCTACTCGGCGGCAAGGTCGTGCCGTTCGCGTGGGCCAGGGTCGAAGCATCGAACACGACGCGCGGCCATCGCTTCCACGGCACGACGCCGTTCGCGGTGACGAGTTTCGAGGACTACGGTATCAAACTGAAAGAGGCTAAGGTGCTGCTGCCGGCATCCGAGCGCGCGGCGATGATTCACGAGCAGGCGTTGGCGCTCGCGAAGAAGCACAAGCTCGAATTGGTCGCGGACGACGCGCTGCTCGCCGAGAACGCGGGTCTTACGGAATGGCCGACCGTTCTGATGGGCCACTTCGACGAGGCGTTCCTCGAAGTGCCCGCCGAATGCCTGATCACATCGATGAAGGCGCACCAGAAGTGTTTCTC
>LNFM01014928.1_pt1 | contig 12924 bp, 15 predicted proteins | sample 596031 | NCBI WGS metagenome assembly LNFM01 (sample SAMN04254537, study PRJNA301005) | activated carbon metagenome | isolation source: dual media filters at the Ann Arbor, Michigan drinking water treatment plant | place: USA: Ann Arbor
GCGGGTGCCATGGTGGTCTCCGAGAGGGGATGATCCTGGTGAGGGCGGCGACGGCGCGGTTCTTGGCGGAGCTCGCCGTCGCTGCCCGGCTTTCGGGATGGCAGTGTCACCGGCGGCCCGGTGCTGTACGGCCGCCGCATCACGGCACCCCATCCAGCCAGGAGGGCTCGGGGAGTGTTGGTAGGGTTGGTTTTGAACCCTCCCCGCCGGAAACCAAGGTCAAATCAGGGTTTGGGGAGGGTGGGGAGTGTGGGGAGTGATTTCCGGCTCCTGGGCCATTCATGTGCGTGCGCACGCGTGCGCACGTGTGAGGGTTAGAAAAACACTCCCCACTCTCCCCACCCTCCCTGGGGCCAGGTTCTACCTTGATCGTTTCGATACTAGTGTTGAATTCAAACTCTCCCCGGAGGCCCTCAACACTCCCCTCAGGTGCGGTGACCGGGGAGAGTGGGGAGAGTTGCCCGGCGTCGCATTTTGTGGACGGCGTGAGACGCCACCGCTGCGCGTTGTGGGCCGTGGCAGCGGGCCTGACGTGAACGGTGCGGCCGCTGATGCGGATCGACCTGTCGCGGAGCTTCCTGAGGGCCAGTCCGAAGGAAATGCGCTGTGCGTGCTCTTCCTTGCCGCCAAAGGGCAACGGCGGATCGGCCATCCTGGCGTGCCCGAAGAGGTCGCTGACGGTGACCTCGGCGGTGCCGAAGCGATCCCACCACGTCTGCACGAAGGCACGCCACGCGCCACCCTCGCTGTCGGATGCTGCCATCATCTCGTCGAGGTTGCCGAGGAAGCCCTCGATCCCGGCCACCTCCAGCACGCCGCCCAGCGTCTGCGCCCAGATCTCGTAGCTGCCGATGCTGCGGCCGCCGCGGGGCCGGCCTGCCACGATCCACGCCTGGCAGAGGGTGAGGCAGGCGGCGACCAGCCTGCCACGATTGACGCGCACCCACACCATGAGGTCGGGATGGCGAAAGCTGTCGCGGCGCCAGGGCTGGTCGGTGTGCGCGTCGAGCCGAATGCGGACGAGGCGCCGCGCCATCTCGTTCGAGAAGGTGGGGTTGTTGCCGGTGGCGACCCAGGCGCAGCGGATCGGCAGCCGCGTCATCTCGGATTGCCCGAGGATGCGGTCCTCCCAGAACGGCGCGGTCAGGGCCGCGGCGAGAGCCGAGCTGTCCAACTGCTCGCGCAGATTGTCGATCAGGATCAGTGAGGGAATCTGCCGCAGCTTGGCGGTGATGCGCTTACGCCATTCCTCGTCGTCGCGGCCCTCGGTCATCACGGAGGCGCCGACGCCGGTCAGCACGGTGGCGATCACGTCCACCATGAGCGTGGCCCCGGTGCCGGGTGTGGGCTTCTCAATGAGATGCAGCGGCGTTGGGCCGTCGATCATCGCCCGGAGAAAGCTCAGCAGCAGCAGGGACAGCGCATGGGCGCGTTCGGCGGTGCTGGTGAAGGGGAAATCGCCAAGCAGGTCATCCAGCAGCAGGCAGCGCGCGGCAGCGATGTCCTGGGCCGATGGACGGTCTGGAATAGGTGCCAGGCGAAAGCCCGCTGTCGGGCGATAGAGCAGCCGGGCGTCGGGGTGGTAGCCGGGCTCGGTCAGTAGCACGCCGCCGCGCCCGAACACGGGCGTGGTGACGATGCCGGCGAGGATGGGCAGGCCGGGATCCGGGGTGGCCAGCAGGGATTTCACCACGCCGGTGGGCGGCGGCGCGGGAATGGCGTCGCCCTTCGCGTTGACCTTCCGCCAATCCGCCAGCTTGGCGAGCATGTGACGCAGGCGCTCCTCCGAGACGGTGGCGGCGGCAGGCCGGCCCTCATCGTCCGGCGTGACCCAGCTGGGCAGTCCGCCCAGGCGGAACAGCCAGGGCGTGCGGTTGGATGCAAGGATGGCGCTCCAGGCGCGGTCGGTGGCGCGGCGGAGATTGCCCTCATCGGCGCGCAGCACCGGCAATGGCGCTGCGGGCTCCAGAAAGCCCAACGGCAGGTGGCGTCCGGTCTCGTCCTCCGCTGGAGCTGGCGGCGTGGCGGCACTGCGCAGGGCGGCGTCCACCAGGGCGGCGATTGCCACGGGACCATCGCGGCCGAGCACATCGTTGAAGTCGTCGCCCTCCTGCGGCGGCCTGGCGATGGCGGTGACGATGCCGTTGCGGCGGAGGCGGCCTGCCACAGCGTCCGCGGCGCGCATGCCGGCGCCGGAGGTGTCATGGTCGGCGAGAATGATGATGCGCCGGGCCTCGGGCGGCAGCTGCACCTGCTCGAGGCCGGAGGTGGAAAGCGTGGCCCATACCGGCAGCCCTGGGCAGGCCGCCATGACGGCGAGGCCGGTCTCGATGCCCTCGCAGAGCCCGAGCACGCCATGGGTACCGATCGGGGCCAGGCGCACCGCGCCACCGCCGACTTTGCCCATCATCATGCGCGGCTTGGGGACATCCGCTTTGCGGACGGTGTCGCCATCCTGGTGCAGATAGGTGCGATGGAGCGCGATCACCTCGCCGGCGACGTCGCGGACCAGCCCGATCATCGCCAGGTAGCCGGCCTTGGTCTCGAAGTTCGTCAGGTCGGGATGGAACAGCAGGTCGGCGTCGGGCGGGACGGACAGGCCGCGGCCCTGGATGTAGTGCGCGGCGGGGGTGTCGGCGATCGGCACCGCGTGCTCCCGCACAAAGCCGATTTCATGCGTCATGTCGCGCTCGGGCTTGCGGGCGGGTGGCGGCTCCTGCCGTGCGGGTGCCTCGCCCGACCAGCCAACACGCGCCGCCGCCTCGGCAAACAGCAGCCGGCCCGACAAGCCGGTGCCGTGCTCCAAGGTGCTGAATGGCCCACCACCCTGCGCACCGTCGAAATCGTGCCAGTCGCCGGCATGCTCGCCGGCCAGCATGATCACGCAGGATCCGGACTGGCGCGGCGGGGCGCCTTGGATATTGGCGAGCCGCCATTCATCGCCCTGGCGCCGCCCATTGGGGAACAGCCCCGGTACCCAGGCATGGGCGCTGTCGCGCAGTCGGGCGCCGATGGCGTCCAGATCGTAGCGGAAGGATGGTGCCGGTGGCGTGGCGTCGTTCAGGTCAATCAAGGATCACCAGCCCGCGTTCCGCGCGCGTGATGGCGGTGTAGAGCCAGCGATTGCGATCCTCGGCCGTGCGGCTCAGCCCATCGTCATAAACGACGACGTTCTCCCACTGGCTGCCCTGGGCCTTGTGGCAGGTGATGGCATAGCCCCAGCTGCTCTCAATCAGCCCGCGCATCTCGCGATAGTCGCGGGTCAGTCGTTCCCGGTCGTAGCGGACGTGGTCGTCGTAGTGGCCCTTGTAGAAGCGGTGCCGGCCCGAGATGGCGACACCATCCTCGGTGGTGATGGTGGCCGAGAAGGCGAGATCGCTCTCGTGCCGGATCTCTGTCAGCGACAGGAACATGCCGTTGACCAGGCTCAGGTCGTGGCGGTTCTTGAGGCAGATGAGTTTCTCGTCCTGGCCCGCGGGATAGGGTGCCGGAAAGCCGGCCGCCTGCTTGATCTGGCTGTTGAGCCAGCGCCGCGTGTCGTTGCGCCCACAGATGACCTGGCCGCCGCGCAGCATCTGCTCGGGCCGGACCGCATTGCGCGGCAGTTTCCAGACGTGCCCATCATGCTCGCCGGGCGGGATGTCGATGCCCTGCCGCGCCATGGTGGCGAGGCGGATGATGGCGCTCTCGCCAGCCTGCCGGTGGATCTCGGTGAGCATGATGTCCGGCTGTGCCTCCGTGAAGGCGCCGGTTCCCTTGATGGGCGGCAACTGCCCGGGATCGCCCAGCACCAGGATGGGCTTGCCGAAGGCGAGCAGGTCGGCAGCCATCTCGGGCCCGACCATCGACACCTCGTCCAGTACGATGAGGTCGGCATCGCGCACCAGCGACTGCTCATTCAGCAGGAAGGTGGGCTTGTGAATGTCGGCCAGGCGCAGCTGCAGCTTGCTGATCTGCATCTCGGCGAAGGCGCGCTCGGCTGGCCCCATGCGCCCGAGGCCACGCTGCAGGTCAAGCAGGTCGCGCTCGACGCGATCGATTTCCTCGGGTGTCGCCTCCGAGACGCGATAGATGAGGGAGTGGATGGTGGAGGCGGGAGTGCCCTTTCGCGTCATCACCAGCGCTGCCTTGCCGGTGAAGGCCGCGAAGAGAATCCGGCGGCGTGCCGCATCCTCCTCGTCACTGCTGGCTGCAACGTCGATGCCGATCGCCTGGATGGCGTAGGTGATGACGGTGCTCTTGCCGCTGCCGGCATAGCCGAACAACCGGAACACCTGCTGCTGGTGCGTGCGGTTCTGGAACCAGTCCACGATGGCGCGGATACCGTCTGCTTGCTGGGGCGATGGGGTGAAGCTCATGCTTCATCGCTCGCTGACACGCGGTAGTCCTTGATCACGCCACCACGCGCGATGTCGCCGACCTCGCATTCGCGGACGAAAACGCGACGGCCATCGATGAGCTGACGCCAATGGCCGCGGCGAATGTGCCAGCGCGGCGGCGCGTGCGTGCCGCCTTGGGTTTCAGAGAGACGACGCAGCGTCAGGGGGTCGAGCGACGCAATCCGATAGGTCCAACCGGAAACACCGTGCTTCGCGAGCATCGTGCGCCGCAGCCGCGAAAGCGGCACCTCCTCAGTGCAGGCTTCCGCCATGATCAAGGCCGTCGCACGAACCGTCATGCCCTGCACGACTTCGAGCACGTTCTCCCGGCTGATCTGTCGCACGTGCGGATTCAACTCGCACCACCCAGATCCGTCCGGTCGACAATGCGCGTGGCAAATCGCATCGGTCCACTGCGCCCGCTGCCCTGGCCGCGCGAACAGCACGGCGTCGATCGCGCCGTCTCTCTCCCTCGCATAGACCACGCTCGATCGTCCGCCTTGCTGCGAATCCACCACCTCAAAGATGACGTCGGAATGCGGAAGCCGCGGCGGATCGCTACTGAGACGGCGCGCCAACTGGTCGACCTCGTCACCGTCGAATGCCTGCTGGTCGGGAAACACATAGATCGAGGCGCTCGGAAGATCGGCGATGATGTCCGACTTCCAGAACGCCTGCCGACGAGCGGCAACAAGCCGCTTCAATTCATATGCCGCAGGAGGCGTTGCTCGCGCGCTGTCGTTCATGCGTGTGTCTCCCAGCATTGGGTCGCGTAAGGGCAGAAGCGGCAGAGGTAGAAATCGGCGTGGGCTGCGATGCGCGGCGGGAGTTCGCCGGCCTCAGCAGCGCGCAGGATGTCGACCGCGCGATCGGACAGGCGCTGCGCCTCCGCTGCGTCGAAGGGCACCGCCTCGTGATGCAAAGCCAGGGTGTCGCGATTCAGCGCGGTGAGCAGCGCTATCTCGAGCTCGAGGTAGGCCATGTAGAGCTGCACCTGGGCGAAGTAGATCGGTTTGGAGTGGCGCAGGCCGTGCTTGACCAGATCGTTCCACGACTTCTGACCGAGGGCTTTGTGCTCCCAAAGAGAGGGCCACTGGATGCCGACATCGGGCCCCGCGACGATGACGCCATCGGCATGGCCGCGCAGCTTTCCGCCTGCGGCGGCAAAGCCGAACTGCTCACCATCGGCGCCACGGTCACGCAGATCGAACCCGGCCTGACGGAGCCACCGAATGGACAGCGTCTCGAACTGGTGTCCGGCATCGAAGATGCGGAGGACGCCGGCGTCGAAGTCTCGGTCAAGATCCTTCGGCGCGTGCGTGACCTCGTAAACCAGCTTGCGTGCGCAGGCCTCGCCGATGCGGCTGCCGCCGAGATAGTCGCGCGGGCGTTGCTGCTGATTGCGCGCGACCAGCGCGGCATCGACATGCGCATTGATGAGCGCAGTGGTGTCGGCCACGCCGTGCGCGGCGCGTCCATAGACCAGGCCGGATTGATGATTGAGGTCGAGGATCATGATCATCTTCAAAATGGGAGAGGGTCGTCGAGCGGATCCCGCTCGGCAGCCTGGCGCTGCATCGATGTCTGGAAGCCATCGACGCAGGCCTCGATGATGCGATCGATCTCCGTCGCGCTGCGGTCGTGGAACGGCGCCATGAGGTTCAGTTCCACCAGCACCTCGGCGAGCGGCCGGCGCGCGTCCTTCACCGCGCGTGCCTCCATAGGCGTCTTGTCGATCACGCCGCCGCTCCGCCGCGCCAGTACGCTGCCGGCTTCGCAGCAGCGCATTGAGCAGAAGGACAGCTTCGGATGGCTGCCGAGCCGAAGCTCGTGGATGTAGCCGAAGCCCTTTGCCTCACGTCGGCACAGCGCGCAGGTGAGGCGCCGGACCTGATCTGCTGGTGTGCAGCCAGGGAGCGGCGCTGGCGTTGCCACCGCGGCACGCGGCGGCGTCGGCCGCGCCCAGCGGCGACGAACCATCGGCGCATCACCCGTTCAACCAAGCCGGGCCGCCCATGGCCGGCGCCGGAGGGGGCGGTTCTGCGGTCTGGGGCGCCGCCGGGGCGGGGCTGGTGGCGGCGGGGCGCTCCCACATGCGGGGTGCGGCCGCGGGTGGCGTGGCGGCGCCCTGCGCGGCCCAGGCGGGCGGCGTGGCCGCCGTCGCGGCGGCGGGACGCGCCGGCCGGTTGCTGGGCTGCGCCGGCACGGCCTCGCCCGCCATGACCTTGGCGTATTCCGGCTCGCCCGGGAGCACGACGCGGTCCAGCCGATTGCTGTCGGCATAGCGCGGGTCGCTCGCCGGCTCGACGCGTACCTTCGCCGCGAAGGTGATGCCGTGCAGGTCGGACAGGCCGCGCAGCATGCGCTTGGCCTTCGCCGCCTCGCTCATGTCCTGCGAGTCCAGGCCGAGGGCGCTGTCGATCATCGCCCGGAAGACCCCCTTCGAGATCTTCCAGCCGATGGAGACGCCTTGCTCGTCCACCTTTCCGCCGACGACGGTGAAGGTCTGCCAGAACTTGCGGCGGATGTGCTGGCCGGCGATCACGGTGAACTCGCAGTCCAGCATCTTCACGTCGCTGCCGGGCGTCTTGGTCGCCTTGAGCAGGCCGCGGTCGGCTTCGCCCTGACCATCCAGCCCGCCCTTGCGCAGGTGCATGGTGACCTTCACGAAGCTGCCGTCCGGGATGAGGTCAGAGCCACGCGGCAGTTCGGCATCGTTCATGTCGTAGGTCATGGCATCACCCCTGGCTGGTGCTGGTTGCGTTGATCTTGCGGAGCAGCGCGGCGAGGTCGGCCGGCTCCGTCTCATCGAGACGGCCAGAGCGATCCTTCGCGGGCAGGCTGAAGCTGTTGCCGGCGCGGCAGACGAGGCGGCGCTCGGTCCCGCGCTCCGGGTCGTAGCGCCAGGTCTCACCCTCGCGGCTGAACAGCCCCATGGAGACGACCTGGTCGACGATCCCGGGCAGCTCTCGCGCGGCCTTGCCGCCTTCCATCTGCGGCTGCCAGGTCACCTTGCCGAACTCGTCGGTCACCTTCTCCAGGATGCCGACCATGATCGTGGTCTTGCCCGGCGCGTGCTGCAGGTGCTTCAGCAGGCCGATGACCTCGCGGGCGAGCAGGCCATACGCGCCGCGGGTATCGGGCTTGCCGGTCTTGTCGGAAAACGCCTCGGGTCGCGTCTTGGCCCAGGCCATCGCCTGCCGCGTGAGGTCGGTGATGCTGTCCACGAACACGATGGATTTGCCGGCGATCAGCTGCACCAGATCGGGATGCGCAGTGGCCAGGTGCTGGTAGTGCGCGACCGAGAACACGCCGTGCTCGCCGGCGGCAGGATTCACGCCGCCGACCAGGCAGGCAATGTCGATGGCGTCCTCGAAGCAGCGGACCGGGATGCTGTCGCCGCGCCAGTCCTGCACCGACTTGAGGCCGGCCTCGAGGTCGATGCAGATCGTCTCTGCCGCGGGCAAGGTCTTGAGCTGCGTGGTCTTGCCCACGCCGCTCGGGCCGAACAGCGCCATGGTGGTCTTGTTGGCCGTGCGCGACAGGCGCTCATCGGCGGTGACAATCCGGAGCGCCATCAGCTGAGCCCTCCGAGAGCACCGGCATGCGGGCTGTCGCGCCGCTCCGTGTCGGACAGGATCGCGAGCCGGTAGGTCGGCTTGCCCGTGCGCACGGTGCGTGCAGGCTCGAAGGCCAGGCGGATGCGCTCGGGCCAGGCGGCATAGGACCGCTCGGCCACCTTGAAGCTGACCTCGACATACTCACCGGGGTCCTCACCCCCGGCGCGGATCTGCTCCGCGAGCGCGGCCAGCCGGCGCTGATCCCACTCGACCTTCTTCGGTAGATCGGCGGTGACCTCGACGTTGCCGTCCTGGAAGCGGACCGTCCCAGTGTCCTTACCCGCTAGGGCGCGGGCACCGATGGCGCGCTGCTCGTAGCGCATGGCGATGGCGCCCTCGATCCAGTCCAGCGCCCGCTTGGCAATGTCGAGGCGCGATCGCGCCTCCTCCTGCAGCAGAGCGAGATTCTCGTCCGGCAGGTCGATCACCTGGCCGATCGGCAGCAGACGCATGTCGTCGATCGTCGGGTGATTGCGGCGGGTGGCTTCCATTACGCCGCCTCCCGGCCGAGCAGGTCGGCCAGCGCATAGCCCGCCGAGCTGCGGGCACTCAGCGGACGAGGCCGGACGATCACCAGATAGGCGCAGCGCCCTTCAGCGACGCGGCGCTGCACGAGATGGCCAAGGCCAGCCTCCGCCATCGCCCAGACGCGCCGCGCGACAGCCTCGAGTTCCTCGCGCCGGTCGGCCGGCAGTTCGGACGCCGCCTTGTCGCGATCGCGGGCGAGCAGGCCGATGTGGTAGACGATGGCATCGCCGGGCGCCGCGTCGGCGAAGCGGTCGCACAGGCCGTTCTCCGTCAGCACGACATCGAGCAGATCCTCGATGCTCAGCATGAGTTCGTTCGACAGCAGTTCAGGGGATTTGAAGCGCATCGTGTGGGGCTCCCTTCGACGCGTGGTGCTCACTTTGTTATTTACGGATCTGCGCGAAATCCTTCTCACGGCCCCAAAGGCATCGGCGTTGTCGCGCGCATGGTTGCTGCGGGCGCAGGGCGCACGCCGAGCGCGCGGAGCCAGCAGCGCAGGTCGTGCAGCTCGCGATAGAAGGTGGCGGGGGAGACAGCGCCGGCGTCGCGCGCAGCCGCGACATCACGGTGCAGGATGATCCGCCGCAGCAGCGCCCGCGGCGCCGCTGGCAGATCCTCGTCGACGCGCCCAAACGCGACGGCGATGTCCGGATCCACCTGCGGCGCGGCGAGGCTGCGCAGGATGGCAGCCGCGCCCTGACCGTCGAGGGACACGCACTCGGGCGACAATGGCTGGCGCGCCCGATCGATGACGGCACGCTGCGCGAGCACGGCGACGAAGGTGGCCCAGGACGCCCGCGCGGCGTCGTAGCGCTGGCCCGCCTCCAGGATGACCAGGAGGATGTCCTGGGTCAGATCCTCGCGGTCGGCCCGGGCCAAACGGCGCTGCCGGGCGAAGCGCGAGGCGTGGAAGCGACCCACTTTCATCCCATTTTTCAGGAAGATGCGCATGCGACTTCTGTTTCTCTCTCATCCCACAGCCCCTCTGGCTCAGTCGATTGCGATGAGCCGAGATCAGCGCCGCCGTCGGGGGTGCGACTAGTGCACAGGGGTGCAAAGGGGTGCGTTGAACACCCCTGGCGATCACCGCACCCCATAACGAATCAATACGTTAGAACTCCCCATCAATCACTTACGCACCAGGGGGTGCGGGATAGCCGCGACCACCGCACCCCCTCCTGCCGAGAGTGCTGGACTCCCTCGCGGAGAGGAACATAAAGTGAACTTACCGTTGCCCAATCATCTCCAAGCCAGGGACCTGGTTCCTATGCCAATCGCAATCGCGTATCCCGCAGCCTCGGCGCTCAGCCCGCGCCTGGACGCCGCTGCCCCAGCCATTCGCGCCGTCGCGGCGCAGGTCCGGCGGCAGGTCCCCCGCGAGCCGGACAGCCTCGCCCTGACCCTCCCGGCACTGATCGACGCCTGTCGCGCGGTGGAGGTGAACGGGCAGCGCCTGGCGGTCTCCTGGGACCTGGGCCGCGCGCTGCGCGATGAGTTCGGGCAGACCGTGCTCGGCCTGTGCGACATCGATGCGCACGAGCCGGGATGGGCCTACATCGCGGTCAATGGACCGATGACGGCCAATCGCCCTGATCTGGCGCTGAGCACGGCGGCGCATGAGCTCGGCCATTTGCTGTTCGACGTGCCGGCGGCGCTGGCCAGGGGAGACCAGCGCTATCACGCGGTGGCGAGTTCACCGCGGGCGCTCGAACGCCAGGGGCGCGGCGCCGAGGCGCGCGCCAATGAGTTCATGGGCGCCCTGCTGGCGCCGCCGGTGCCGCTGCACACGCGATTGCTGGCCTATGCGCGCAGCGAGGGGCTGCGGCTTTGCCGCGGGCCGCACCAGGGCCGGCCGGCCAGTCCCATCGTCGCGGCCGGCAATCCGCATGACGCCCTCGCCGGCGTGCTGGCCGCGCTGGCCGGCGATTTCGGTGTGTCCGAGCGGTTCATCGCCGTGCGCCTGTCGCGCTACGGCCTGGTGGAAGGAGGCGTGTGATGGCTTTCGGCGATGTGGTGCGCGCCCGGCGCACGGAGCTCGCGATCGGGCTCAACGATCTGGCCGAGCGGATGGGGATCTCCCCCGGCTACTGGTCACGGATCGAGCGCAATCTCGACAAGCCCCCGAGCGATGAGGTGGTCCAGCGCGCCGCGGCGATCCTCGGCATTCCCCTCGACGCGCTGTTTGTCGAGGCGGAGCGCCTGCCGCCCGACATGCGCAAGGACATGGGTCGCGTCGTGCTGGCCTATCGGCGCCTGCGCAGCATGCGTGCGGGCTGATGGAGGACGCGATGGCGAACCCGCCGAAGAAGAAGGTTTTCTATCAGATCGACGAAGTGTCCGAGCGGCTTGGGCTGTCCCTGCTCGACATGTCGGTGCTGGTATCTGAGCGGAAGATCCAGCTCTGCACCGCGGTGGCTGGCTTGCTTGTCGAGGATGGTCATTACGAGGTCGCCCTCGATGGCGATGCCGTTCCGATCCCGGATGACCGCCTTCGTGTGCAGGGCCTCGTCGATCTGAAGCCGGACGATGCGTGGTTCGTTCTGCGGCACGGATCGCAGACCATTTTCTGGTTGGCCGCCGAATCAGGTTGCTACCGGCGGCTGGTCAGCACGAGTGACGAGGATCGCGGTTACACCGTCATCCGTGACGAGGTCGGCGTGCGCCACGAGGAACTCGCGCGCTACGCGGCCACCGAGGAGGCGCTGGATAACATCGTGCTTGGCGCGAAGGCCGGAGGACGCGGCTCGCAGCCGACTTATGACTGGGATGCGGCTCGGCTCGAAGCATGCCGGCTAATCTACTTCGAGGGCGTGCCGGACTCCTTTGGCGCCCTGATCCGACATGTGCAGGGCTGGTTTGCCGCGAAGGGCGGCAGGGTACCCGACGAGAGCACGATGAAGCGTCGGCTGCGCGATGTCTGGGCCATGTTCGGATCGGAGGCGAAGCAGACGGCGGCGTGATCGAGGCGCTTCGCGTGGTGCCGTGAGAACGGCACCACCCCGAATCCGTACATAACAGGCAGGACCATGCGTGTTGGATCGCGATGCCCCTGCCGACCCCGACCAATCACCACCTCCCGCCGCACCTCCGCGAGGTCTGCAACATCCTGGCCGCCGGCCTGCTGCGGCTGCGCAGCCGCGCTGCCGAAGAAGCTGCGCGCGAGGCTGCTGACCGCGGAGAGAGTTGCCTCCACTTCCCGGCCCACCAGCGCCGTCATGCGAACCGGACCAACCGGAGACTCGCATGACACGCGCCACCAAATCCAAAGCCGGCACCCCGCCGGCGCCGACCATCCCCGCCATTCCGCCAGCCGACGTGCTGGGCCGGCTCGCGGCCCTCAAGACCACCCCCACGCCGGGCCTCAAGCAGCAGTGGCGAGAACTTTTCGCGGCAGAGCCACCGCCCTACAACCGGCGCTTCCTCGAAAGCCGCCTTGGGTACCGCATCCAAGAGCTCGCCTATGGCGGCCTGAAGCCCGAGACGATCCAGCGCCTCGAGGCCCTGGGTGAACAACTCGATGGCGGGAACCCCGTCCTCCGCCGCATCCGCGGCGACGACAAGCCGATCGCTGGCACGCGGCTGATCCGTGAGTACCAGGGCGTCGAGCACAGCGTCACCGTGCTGCACGATGGCTACGAGTATCAGGGTCGCCCCTACCAGTCGCTCTCCTCCATCGCGCGGGCCATCACCGGCACGCGCTGGAATGGTTGGCTGTTCTTTGGCCTGAAGAACCGGAGGGGATCCGCATGAAACGCAAACCCACCGTCGAGACCGCGATGCCGGCCACGGTGCGGAAGATCCGCGCCGCCATCTACACGCGCAAGTCGAGCGAGGAAGGGCTCGACATGGAGTTCAGTTCGCTCGACGCGCAGCGTGAGGCCTGCGATGCCTACATCACCAGCCAGCGTTCGGAGGGGTGGGTGCTGGTCCGTGACCGCTACGACGATGGTGGCGTGTCGGGCGGCACGCTAGAGCGCCCGGCGCTGCGGCGGCTCCTGGCCGACATCGAGCGCGGGCTGATTGACGTGGTGGTGGTCTATAAGATCGATCGCCTGTCGCGCGCCCTGATGGACTTCGCCAAGCTGGTGGAGGTGTTCGACGCGAACAGCGTGACCTTCGTCTCGGTGACGCAGTCCTTCAACACGACCACCAGCATGGGGCGCCTGACGCTGAACATCCTGCTCAGCTTCGCGCAGTTTGAGCGCGAGGTCATCGGCGAGCGCATCCGCGACAAGGTAGCGGCGTCGCGGGCGCGCGGGATCTGGATGGGTGGGTTCGTGCCGCTCGGCTACGATGCGCGAGATCGCAAGCTGCTGGTGAACGACGCCGAAGCCGCGCTGGTGCGACGCATCTTCGAGGGCTTCGTCGAGACGGAATCCGGCACGAAGCTGGTGCAG
>LNFM01010585.1_pt1 | contig 12920 bp, 15 predicted proteins | sample 596031 | NCBI WGS metagenome assembly LNFM01 (sample SAMN04254537, study PRJNA301005) | activated carbon metagenome | isolation source: dual media filters at the Ann Arbor, Michigan drinking water treatment plant | place: USA: Ann Arbor
ATTCTTACATATTACCCCCGCCGTTACTGTCTAGTCCTAGTTACTGACCACCTTCAATCGTAGAGTGGGGGTGGTCAGTAACGGCTCGAGGACGCCGACAGGAGCGGCGGGGGTGTTTTTGTTAGCAGTTCTCAGTCTTTGATCACTTTATCAAAATCACTTACGTCAAAAATAAGTGAGCCATCGAATCGATAACGAATCGTTTATTTTGCATTTTGAATCTGAACGTTCTCGCGGCCATCAATCCAAGTTCCCAAAGAACTTACTGTTTTCTGACATCGAAGGTCTCCAAGCACAGGGTCCGTTAGCCAGTCCATTTTTGTCATGATACCTAACTCTGCCCCTGCCGAAGGGTAGAAGAATTTTGATGCCGTGCCGATTATCGTGTTCTCAATTTGCTTGTTCGCACAGACAAAAACAATGAGATCCAAATTTTGTGCGAAGGAGTAAGCATTTAAAATTCTCTCGTATCGTCGCTTTTCTTTTTGTGTAAGCTCAATTTCAATCGCAACCCGAATAGGTTTATAGGGTGCCTTGAAATTTAAAATTGCGTCTGGAAACTTTGGATTTTGGCTGTTTGATTCAAGTTGAATGGCTCCCATTCTTGTCTTCTTGAATTCAGATTCTACCTTCCAAGTCTCCAGGAACCCGCGATCTTCAATCAATAGAATGCCTCGAAGTGCAATTTCATCATGCCTGATTATTCCTGTGTATGGGGGAGGTACTGGCTGCTGAGTTAGTAATTCTTGAAGCTCTTTCTTACGCTTATTCAGCAAGTAGACATCGGCCATCCGATCATCTGAATGTCTGTTGAAGAATCCAGAATTGATAAGGTCACTCCATCTTCGGTTGACTGAACTCTTAGGGCGATTCCCTAAAATGAATTCTTTGAACAAAGCCTTTGTGATAAAGCCTGTACGTGAAGCTAGGTTGATTGCTTCAATCGGAATTATTTTTGGTCGAGGCATTACTCCTCCCAGCGAGCTGGTTCTGAAATAATGTATTCATAGTGTCCCTCAATGTACTTGTTTCCTGAGATCCGGCCTTCCACCCAACGAGATTCTACTTTGGGATTTTTCAGTGTTGGCATCGCACCATCCCTAGCTTGAGGTGCTGAAGCCTTCCCTTTAAGAAAGGCATCTCGCTTCTGAGATTCAAGTTCTTTGTAACTTAGATCTCCAGCAATTGATCCTGCCATGGCACCAACTGCTGTACCAAGTATGACATTTCGGGTTCGATACTCTCCATTTTTTCCTGGGTCGGCGATGTGACCTATCAGCGCGCCAGTTCCCCCGCCAATGGCTGCGCCAAGTCCAGCAGATTTCCATTGGGTTGCGCAGCCTGATGCAAGTAACAGGGCACCTAGGTAGATGAGTGTTATCAGAAGATATCTATTTCTAAATTTATTCATGGATTGTCCTTTTGAGTTTGTAGTTTCTGTTTTTCAGAAGGACGCGCAAGTGAAAGTGGTTGAGCAATTGTTTTAATAGCAGGCTCAAGAGGTATTGGTGGTAAGTCGTCCCACTTTTTGAATTTCATATGTATGGTTTTGCTTCCTCGTTCGTGCGGCACGATCATAATTCCTTCACCAACTCCGAGGTCTTTTTTAAATTTGTTGGGATGAATGATAAACTCATCGACTTCTCGAAGACTTTGATCTCCTGTTGTTTCAGTTTTTAAGAGTCCTTTTTTCGCTCTCTCTGTTGATTTAAAAGCCTTAACCGTGCCGATAACACTTGAGAAATATTCCGCAGATTCTGGGTCATTACCACGCATGAACACTTTTAGATTCGCATTTGTTAGAATTGAATTGGCCACAGCATCCCCCAATGCTTTGATGTCTCCTAATGCTTGATGGGCGAACACAACACCTACATTTGCGCTTCGAGATTTATTTAGAATCGTCACAAATCCTGGATACAAATACTCAGAAAAATCATCGAGAAAGACTGAAAAAAACTTTGGATTTCCTTTCTGACTTCGGTGGCGATTTGCCACAGAACTTTGAAGTGATTGTAGAATCATCTTTCCCGAGGCTGTGCCTAAAAATGGAGAAAGCAAAACAGGCAGCTGAAAGTATACGATCAAGTTGTTACTGAGTGCCTTTTCCAAAGTAATTTCTGGATTCTCAGTATTAAACAACTGAGAGGTATCTCCGAACGCGAAGTGACTGAGAGCTGTCGTTAGACCGCTTGTTCTAGTTAACCTCTCATTCAATGGAAGTGACGCAAAGTTCTGAGCCCATTCTTTTTGTTCGCTAACCGAGGTTCCTTGTACGACAACCTTCAAATATTGCGGGTCTGAAATTGCCTGATGCAGTCGCTGAAACGTCGGGATCACATTTGCTGATATGAAGATTCTCATAACCTGCACAAAGATCTCATACTGCAAGCTTCTGTAGTGCTGATTTTCAAAATCAAATGCATTGAAAACTCGCTCAGAAATTTCCTCTGGAGAACCTCCAATCAAGGGATTAAATTGATGTGAGCTTTCGATGTTCCCTAGTGAAAACAATCTGAAGTCTTTTTGACGTCCAGCCTTTACGGTATAAGACCAAAGCTTATCTAATAAAGAGCGATCTGCTTTCCCATCGATCAGGATTAAACCTCGACCAGCTTCAATATCTTGAATGGCCCATGGTAGAATCACAGATTCCGTCTTTCCTGCGTTGGTCGTTCCGATAACTTGTGTATGCATAGCTCTTTGTCTGGGCTTTATGTAGACATCTTGATTATCATTCGTAGTTCCGCAATAGGCCGACCCTGCTTCGTAACCCAGAATGGCATGCTCTTGTTCCTTTTTTGCAAATGCGATTTCAAGCCTTTGAAATATAAAATAGATTGCTGCCGCAAAGCTAATACCGACAATAACTGAAAACAAAATTTGAAATTCTGGGCTATTGAATTTTAACTTGAGTGTCTCAAAATGTTTTGAACCCACTGCATAGAGGCCAAAGATCGCAAGTCCCCAAATTAAAAGTATGTCATTGTTGCCATCAGTTCCCATAAAACGAACCAGGGTCTCGAAATTGATAGGGTTGATTAATGATCACAATAAATTCTTTGCCTGCTTTTACTTCGATCCATTTCTTTTCTTTTTTAAGTTCTTCGGCCCAAGCTTCGGCACGATCTTTTGCGGTTTCAGCTACGGCCGTTTTCATTCCATTTTCATGGCCACCTTGCGATGCTCCTAATTGCCCACGCTGAATCGAGCCATCAGCGTAGGCACCTATGAAACGTGTTAGAGTTTGACCGACTGTATTTTTGATTGCCGCTGAATTTACTTTTCCTTCAATTCCATACTGACCATCATTTCCTAGGGCGATAGCTGATATTTGTCGCTCCCTACCATCTGGTAGTTGAAGTGACCTAAAGGTAACGCTTGCTCTTTCGGATGACTCGTCAAAAGCAATTTCTCCGATGACTCTTGCCCCTTTGGGAATTGCATTACTTCCTTCGTGTTCAACGTCCGAAACTACTGTTGCAATCACAGGAACTGATTCTGTACTTAAGGTCACTGAGTCATTCAATCTGACTTTTATCTTTGAACCGGGCGACAGCTGGGTCTTTGAATCAACGCCAGTTCGTCCGATGATCATTGAACTACTCCGATCAGGCTTGGCACTCGATCCAAAATTTGAAGGACTGCCACCAGAGCCATTAAGGTAATCAAGTGATCGTGGAGCACTGCCACTGTTCAGTTGTGACTGTTGCATCTGCGCCCATGTATCGGCGGTTGGATTTGATTCGGCCATGGACTGAATTTTGTAACCATTGCTGTCGATCTTCTCCGAAAAATCACCTGTTTCAGGAGGCGTAGTGGGCATTAACAATAGAATTAGTACGACTAAAACTATTCCCGACAGAGCTGAAACTTTCAGTGCTTTCCAGTTAACGTCACGCTTCTTGGTGAAGGGCTTTTGTTCCTTCAAATAGAGTTTTGAGATTCTACCTATTAACGTGCTACTTTCATTTGTTTCCATGAATCCACCTTTGGTATCGTGAGATAACTCAATTTCTTTCTTCTCAATTCGATTCGCAGTGGTTCATTAAAACTAATATCGGATTTTAAAATCTGAATGACGCCATTAACTTTTGTCTGAGGTCCAAGATTCAGATTCGATACAAAAAGATTGTGAATGATTTTGGTTTGTCCGCTCTGTGTCAGCCAAATCCAGCTGGGATCGAATTTCTCCTTTTTGGAGGATGAAACTACGAACTCAATTGCGACTAGATTTTCTCGTGGAGTGCCAACCTTTCGAGTTTCTAGAGCTAGATTTTCATTTTTCAAACTATTTGCAAACGAACGCCATGTGGTCGTGGGTGACCTCGAACTTGTAGTCTTTGGTGATTCTAAATAGACAACATAATCAGCAATGGCTTCAGAGCCAGTCGTCAACTGTACATTGTATCGTTTCCAGTCAGTGTAGACATACAAATTGCTTTTAGCACCTGAGTGCAATGGCTTAATTGTGATTGCTTGATCTAGATACTCCACTTTAAAAGATTCCTGATCGCCGACCACAACGCTGTTTGGTCTGTCTGGCACTTGTATGATTGTGGCAATTCCAATCGCGGTTTTCACTGTAACAATTTGATCACCGGAAACAGGAACCTTTCGAACTCTTGCGAAAGCCAAATCTGAAAATGATACGAAAATTAAGAGACAAGTTAAAAGTCTCATAAGCTTTCCTTTTCTTTTACGAAGTACACACCCCATGGGTTTTCTTTTGTGCGATCCCCATTTTCAAAAGTAAGTTCGACTTTTAATGGTCCCGCAGCCATCATTCCTTGAATTGAAGTAATTCTGTCTCCGGTGACAGTCACAGTTTTTGACTGTAAATTGACGGCAACTAGATTCGCATAAGCTCTTTGTGAGACCTGTTTCTCAGATGAGAATCTGACCACATTTGAAACAGCAGCAAGATACGCTTTCTTACTTGTTGGGTGAATGAAGGCATCCGCGAGTTCTAGATTTTTCACTACATTGGCAGGTTCCCATTTATACCTTAGTGAGACGTATTTTTTTGCTGCCTGCTGAATTTGGTCTTCTGGCTTTGGAAGGCTGTCCTTCTGATCCATTTCAACAGCACTTTCGCTGAGGCTGATGACGATTGGTGGTTTAAAGCCAAGTGTCATCAGTGTGATCAAACCAAAAATGGCTAGACCAAGCGCTGCCACTGCAAAAATCTTTAAAAATTGATTAGAGTTCATCAGATCAGAAAGTTGCTTAGGGAAGTTATGATTGAGAAGGTGGTCTTTATAGTTTTTCATGAAACTCCTTTGTAAGGATTGTTTTTAGGTCTTTGGAATCGTTGAACTTGGTTTCGCGCAAAACTACTCGTGGCGTTTAAGGCTTTTCTACTTTTTGTGGCGACCATCGCGGCACGAGCTGGTGCTGCAACCATCGCCGCAACTGCTGTTGCACCTAAAGTTGACGACATGGATTGCAAACCAGATCCTACAAGAGATTTAACCATCATTGGCGTGGCTAACATCGCAATCGCAATTACGAAATTCATCACGATCAGAGTTAGATAGTTGCCTTCGGCTTTGTACGCATCGCCAAAAGAAAGTGCTGTCAACATTGCGCCTAGTATTGCCCACACGATCTTCCAACTAGCGACTTCCATCATTCCTTTAAACAGATTGATTGTAATTTGGCTGGTAGACGCGAAGAGATTAAAAAGCAAAAGCAGTGGTGCTGTGACCATAAAAAAGATCCAAAAAAAGTGATACATTGCAATCGTGATGTACCGAGCAATGTAAAGAACAAGAAAACTCAAAAATGAAAGTACGGCTATGATCAAATCATTAAACTGAAGCAGCAAGCTTGTTGTGGAGGCTGAGTAGGCTTCACTTTTCTCTTGGGCCATTCGAACCATGACATCAATTGAATTTAAGGCGTCTATTTTCTCAGTTATTCCGTCAGCCACATATATGATGGCTCTGCTAATGTCAGGGAAGGCCACCAATAACAACGTGGCAATGACCGCTCGCTTAAGAATGTCCAAGAACTCAATGCTTCCTTGTGGTGAACGAAACCAAGCCATTGCAATTGAAAGCGCGAAAAAAACTGGAAGCATTAGATAATAGATAGTCACGAACTGTTGGTGGAGATCTTTCATCAAAGAGCCAAGAAGTTCAAATTGTGGCATTTAGTTTCCTCCTTCCAGTGGTTTTAGTTTTGTTTCTTTAGGTAAGCCTCCAAGCGCATTAGATAAACCATCGTATTGAGATTTGAATTGAGCCGATTGCAATTTCTCTTTTCTATTTTGTAGGGCCATATTTTCGGACATCATTTTTAGCATCATCGAATTGGTTCTTAAAACCTGAGTCGAAACACCAATCAGAACTGCTACGGACTGTGCTGTTAGCTTTGCTGCCCCTTGAGGACTAACTCCTTGTGAATGATTAAATATTCGCTTGCTCTCTTCGTCGGCTTGGTCAGCAAATCGAAATAAGTTGCCATTCATCGCAATGCTCTCGGAAACAGATCTGTCTTGAGCTGCTTGCAATCGCATTTCAGCTGTCTGAGGAATGCGACCATACAAATCAGTAATTACATTCAGAACTCGATCTGCTGTCTCCAAGTCGCCATATAGCCCTGGATTAAATCGCGGGTTAATCATTTGAAGGACAGTCAGGCCATCCCGAATTCCTCTATTGATATCTCTCAAAAGATTTAATGAGTCTGAGCCTGTTGATAGAATCTGCCGCAATTGAACGAGTTGTTGAATGGCGTTGGCTAGAATCTGAGTGAGGATTACGACATCACCGCCAAATAAATCAGCTCGACTTTTTTGTGGGTATCCAAGAGTTAGGCTTAGCAGAATAGCTAGCACAATTTTTCTTAGCTTTTTCATGCACTGTTCCTCTTTGCTTCAGCAATTCCATTTGGAAATTGAAGTGCCGCAGTTTTTATTGCCTCGGGTAAGCTTGAGCCCTTTGCACGAAGAGATTCAATAAATGCGTTGTCTTGCGCATCACTTGTCGAAAGCCAGTATTCAGTTGCGCTTGGATAGACACGAATGACTTGTCTATGGTCTCCCTCAATCAAAAATCCTTCTGAGAAAACACCTTTTCGTTGTTCAAGTGACTGAATCAGACTGATCTCTTGCTGATTCAATTTCAAAGTTTGAGCTAGAATTTCGGTGTCTCCGCGCTGGAGCATGATAAATTTCGTTGCTGTATTGTTAAGAATTGCAGCCCCTATGGGGCTTGCTACAATTTCTTCAACTCCTTGAGTAATGAAGGTGATTCCAGATCCTGTTTTTCGTAAAGTTCTAGCGCAATACTCCATAAAAGACGCAGCTGCCGGAGACTTTAGAAGTTCCCAAGCTTCATCTAAAATAATGCGTTTGCGATTCGACTTGTCACTTTCAACCTGATTTAGGATGAAATCCGTCAAGATAAGTATCATCACACTTTGTAGATCTGGATGACTTGAGAGACCCTTTAAGTCGAATGTACATATCGGAGCATCGGTTCGAAGACTTCCTAGTCCATCAAGTAGTCGCCCGAAAGGGCGATCTCCAGTCCACATATAGAGCATTTTTCCAAGATTTCTCATTTTATCTTCGGCAGATTTATTGAGCCTATCTGCAAGATCAGAAAGCTTTGGAATCAAGGATGATTTGCGCTTTTCTTCATAAAGCTCGATGATTGTTTTTTCTAATAGAACACGTTCAAGCTTCGGAAGCCGAGTGTTTGAATCTTCAGTCACCATACTTTCAACAACAGCGATCAGAGACTTTAGTTTCTGATTGCTCGGTTCTAGATTGGCATCTGGAATGTGAAATGGATTCATTTGATATTCAGGAGACAGGTTCACATCGAGATATTGACCACCTAATGACTCTGTTAGCTTTTTGTACGAACCACCGATGTCGATTATGAAAACACGAAGGTTTCGGGCCATCTCTTGCATTAGAATACAGTTATTCAAAAAGCTCTTACCAGCGCCGCTAGAACCTGTGACCAAGCTGTTGTAGTTAGGAAGGCCAGAGTCGAATGAATCAAAGGACACTATTCCGTTCATTCGATTTCTTAGAATGACTACAGGATCACGATCTCCTTCTCTTGAACCATATACTGGCAAAAAGTCCGCAAGATTATTCGTTTTCATTTTTCTTGCGCGCTCTAAGTTCATCGGAGCAGCTGGCAAGTTTCCGCGAACGATCTTCCATGCACCAACGCTTTCCTCAAGTCCCTCGGCCCCGTTGAGCGATCGAAATCGCCCGAGAACCTCGCGACATTGTCGATTGAGTTCTTTGGCCCCCTCAGTATCCGCTGGGGCCTTTAGAGCAAGAGTCATCTGAGCTGCATAGATACGCTGACCAGAATTCAGCAGTTCTCTAATCAGTTCTTCTGTTGAGCTAAGCTTTGATTCGCTTTCTAGATCAGAAGCTTTGCCTGATTGAGTGCTTGCCATTGAATGCGCCATATTTCTTCTTTGTTTAAGCTTCGCCATTTCGTCGGCTTGACTTGGAACCTCAAAACTCAAGAAGAGATCGTAGTGAAAGGGCATTCTTAAAAATGACGATAGCTGTCCTGCGAACGTCACTTCAGGAAGTGTCTTCAGCGAAATGATCCGATGGTAGTGCCCATCTAAAGTGAACTGTTCATAGTTCAAAAGCAGATCGCCAAAAACCAACTGCTCCCTCGGGGATTGAGTCGCTAGCCATGGTGAATCTGAGAGAACCTCCTCAGGCAGGTCTCCGTCTTGGGATTGAATTATTTTAGGTGATGGCTCTAGTTCGCTTCGTTTTGGGTTCAGAAACGAATAAATGTGCTGAACAATCTCATCTCGCGATAGCTGGTCAGCCTTCAAGCCGCTACTTTCAAAAAATGAACGAAAACTTTCAATGTTTTGATTGAGCACCTCTAAAGTTTCGCCATAGCTATCAACTGCATTTTTCGAAAACAATTCCGGCTTTGAGAAAAATGCTGCTTTTTTAGCTTGAATCAACTTGGTCTTCAAAAAGACTGTCAGTTTCGGTTTATAGAGAGCGCCGGACTTCAAGTCTTCGAGAAGTCGGCTTTCTCTATGTGCTGCAATATCAAGAATGAGTTGATGAGCTTCAGGCTGTTTTCTTTTGATATGGTTCGTAATTGTCTCAGTGAAATCAGAATCAACTTTGAAGTGAAATTGGACTGAGGTTTCTTCAGAAATCGAATTCAAAACAGATCTAAGCTGAAATGTAAATTGATTGATCTCAGCATCATCGAGACATTCAATATCTTTTAGTCCTAAGTTTAATCCCGCGACAAGAGAACCATCATTCAAAATGATATGACCGAATGGTTCATTAAAAAATTCCCAATACGGCAATTGCCCCGCAAGGGACGAGTCATTTCGATTTGCTGACATGGGTTCCGCCTTTCTTCATTTGTTTATAAGATCGATCAGCAGCGCCAGCCGCAAAATAGGTGGGGGATGTGATAAACTCGCCTAAATGTTGCAAATAATTGTCTGGCTTGCCCCGCTTGGCGAAAAAGAGGAACAACGCCAGTGAAAGCGTTGTTCCCCATACCAAGGGATATCGAAACGATGTGTTGCCAAAAATAAAGTTCGTAAAGGCCAAGGTGAAGAAAATGAGAAGCAAATCTGGCAATTCAAAGCCAAATAATTTTGTTTTCATTTCCAATGCCCGAGGCACTCGGGTTGTGTCTAGCCCTGATTCATTCATAATTTACCTCATCGAACCGTTTGTGCGATGAAATCTACGATAGCCTGTGCTCCAAACCCGAAAATGCAACCAAGTACCGCATAGACGATATGCTGTTTTGCATTCATATTTCCTGTGAAAAATGAGATCGCGGCGATTGCGATTCCGATCACAGACAACAGAGGTAGAATAACCCCTGTGAGCTTCATTTTGATTCCCATCAAGCTTGATTCAAGACCAGCAAATGCAAACTCAGGTGCGAGTAAAAAGCCCATTGCCATAACAGTAAATAGAAATGCTTTTTGATTCCGATTCATAAATTCTCCTTTTTAAGTTAGGCGACTTCGTCATTAGAGTTGGGATCTGGCAGAGTCACAGAATTCGCAGAGGATTCTGGATACAGGCTCATCAAAATTGGTTTTTCAAATAGGTCAAAGTTCAGTTTGATGTAGCCAGTTGATGTATCCGCTTTTCCATTGCCAACGATGTTCCAAAAGTATTTATTTTTGCCGAGTGGATTTTTGTTTGGCTCTCGGGTGAGAATTAGAAATCGACTCGAATCGTTCTTGTTTGGAATGACATAGAACTTCTCATTCAAAAGCATCCATAGTCGTAGTGTATATGTATTTTGACCTTCTTTCAGATAGGCCATTCCCACCGAGCGTGGTTTCTCATTATGTCCATCGGTTTTCATCTGGGGCTGAATGACTTGAAATCGGTAAAACTGCGATGGCTTCGATACTTGGTTTGTTTGTTGATTGTTCATAAAAAATACCTCCGAGGTTATTGTTTTGTTGATAGTGTTTTTGTTGAGCAAGCCACTCACTTTGAGTGACCCACTCTGTTTGGTTTCCATTTCTCACTTGGAACACTGTTGTTGTGATCGATCGTTTTCTAATTTTTAGAAGAACGCTGACGAGAAGAATTACGCAGCCCATTCGTCGTTTGCTCCCAGAGAATCAACGAGTGAATCCCAGTTGCAGTAAGCGCAATATGGAAAGCGTGAAGCTACAGTTTGAATCGATCCACATCGTGGACACTCATGCTTGTAGCCGTGCTCATATCGAAGCCGATCATCCAGTGCATCGACGTCATCCTCGTCATCAGAAACGAACTCAACCTGATCAAAATCAAGAGGCTCTACCTCTTGATTTTTCGAATTAGATCTTTCCCTAAAATACCCATTCACTTTTCCTCCCTTCGGCGTTTGTTGTTGTCGCCGTTCGGAGTTCTTAAAAAGCAAGGGATGCCAACAATGGTTGGTTTTTGATTTAAGCTATTGAAATTCAGAATTAATTTTGAAAATTAGGTTGATTTGGAGGGAGTTAATTCATTCAGAAATACTGAGATGTTTGATTGTGAAAAAGCATTTAAGCCGTATATTCTTAAATATTTAGATCGCGTTCAAAAATACTGAACATGATTCAGGATTTCTGAATGTTTTTAATTAGATGTTTGAATTCAAAAAATCTGAATAGTTGAATTTGTTTTTTGATTCGGACGCTAGGATATGTGACCAAAATGCCTAGGGCGATGGGCCATATCTTGAGTTCGTACCTCTTCTGAGCTAGAAGTCCAAGTTGGAGATGGAGAGAAGAGTGCGTCGATGGTTTCTAGTTCTATTTGATCAAATTGATTTGGCTTTAACAAATTGGATGTCCAAATATTCTTTGATGTTTTTACGATACAGCTTGGCGCTAATATTCATATGGTTTGGAACATTAAAGTTTATTCCAGGGATGAGTCCGACAGTCGATATCATTGAAAATGCGACCAACATACTTTTCTTTGGGACTGTACCTGCGTGGATTGCTGTATATGGCCTTGCAACAGTTGAGTGTTTGATCGGATTTGGCCTGCTGCTGAATATTTTTATGAGACTGACTCTTCTGGGTCTTTTCACCCAAATGATTGCGACATCGACTCCCGTTTTCATACTTCCAGAAACTGTCTTTTCCCAAATTCCATTTGGCTTAACTATGGAAGGTCATCACATCATTAAAAATCTAATTCTGATTGGTGCGGGTTTGGCCATCGGAGCAACAGTTAGAGGTCAAAGAAGTAACCTCAATCTGAAGCAGATCTAGACTCCGCTGAGTCCGAAAAACACGGTTAGAATACCAACAATAAAAAGATAGCCAGAAAATAAATGTATTTTCCCGTGGTGAACTATTTTAACTATAGCCATCAGCCCAAACAGTCCGACGAAGTACGAAGTGAAAAAACCAATCCACAGATAGCTAGAAGCCGCGCTCAAGATGCTGGCATCACGAAGCTCCAAAAGTGCAGCACCGGCCACCGCTGGGATTGAGAGTAAAAAGCTAAATCGTGCCGCTTCTGCGCGCGAGATTCCGCAAAGTAGCGCAGTTGCTATTGTTGACCCAGATCGACTAATTCCGGGGGCAATCGCAAGCCCTTGAGCAATACCAATAGTTAACGCTTGTTTGATTGAGATTTTTGATTTTGTGAGATCCATTTTTTCAAGAGAAAACGATTCTTGTTTTTGCCTACGAGTCAGTAACAGCAAAAATCCAGTGATACAAAGAAATGCGCCAACGGCTGTCAGATTTGAAAAAAGATTTTTAAAATCATTTCGAAATACTAACCCGATAACAGCAGTAGGTATGCTCGCAACAACGATCAAAATCGCTAAACGCAAACCTCCGAGCATTTTTCTTTGTGAAACGCCCTTAATTGCATCCGTCGCAATGTTCATCAAATCTATACGGTAATACGTTAGAATCGCAAAGAGAGTGCCCAGATGCACAACAATATCTAGTTCTAAGCTGTGCTCAACGATCCCAAGCAACTTTTGAAAAATCACAAGATGCCCAGAGCTCGATACCGGCAGAAACTCGGTCAGTCCTTGTATAATTCCAAGTAGTAAGGCCTGTATCCAGCTCACAGAAACTCCTTAGCCACAAGAAATTCAATTCCTGAGCTAACGCCAAAAGCCAAAAGTCCAAAGTAGATTAAGCAAATCGCGGTTTGGATATAGGACAAAACAATAAAAAAACCATCCTCTTCAAGATGTCCTAGCGCTTGAAAGAGAATCATCCACGCAGGAATCGCGTTCGAAAATGGAATCGGAAGTGGCAGCGCAAGTAAAATCGCGTTCAAAATTAATAGTATCGAATTAGTTATTCGAAAGGGCCCTTTGAAAAAGTTCTTCCAGCGAGGATGAAGAATGCAGGCCAGTTTTTCAAAAACACGCTCTGAGCCTTCAGCAATTTTCAAAACGGTGGGACCA
>LNFM01010587.1_pt1 | contig 12918 bp, 13 predicted proteins | sample 596031 | NCBI WGS metagenome assembly LNFM01 (sample SAMN04254537, study PRJNA301005) | activated carbon metagenome | isolation source: dual media filters at the Ann Arbor, Michigan drinking water treatment plant | place: USA: Ann Arbor
GCAGCCGCAGCAGGCACCAGGGGGAAGCCCGTCGCAGGGCTACCAGGCCGCCTCGCCCGTCCAGAAGACGATGGTCGCGCAGGTCAGCCCGTTCGCCGCGGGGCAGCCCCAGCAGCAGAGCGGGCTCGCCGCCGGTCCGGGCCAGTTCCGTCCTGCGGACGCGAACCAGAAGACGATGATCGCCGGTCAGGCGCCGGTCCTTCCGCCCCAGGGCGGCATGCCACAGCCCGGGCTACCGGGGATGATGCCACCAGGTGGCATGCCGCCGGGCGGCCCCGGTGCGCCCCCCCAGAAGACCGTGATGCTGCAGCCGAGTGATGGCCTCGTGTCCGCTGCCAAGCAGGGCGGCATTCCGGCCGCCGTGCCAGCGGCCCCCATGCCGGGCGCGCCGATGCGCTCGGAGCCGACGGGCGTGGTCGAGCAAGGCGCCTCGACGCTGTTCTGGATCGTGTCGCTGTTCATCGGCGTCGCGCTCGGCACGCTCGCTTACGTCATCGTGCTGCAACTCTAGAGGCGACCATCATGTCCGAGGACGACGAGAGGAAGGCGAAAGACGCCGTCATCGATCCGGCCATGCGTGCCGAGCTCGAGCGATGGTTCGGTCTGCCGTCGTTCGGCGATCTCGTGGCGAGCGCCGCCACAGAGCCTGCCGAGGATCCCGGGATCAAGGCCGTCCGCGAAGCCCAGGAGCGCGCGATGGCGGCCGTCGATCCCGCGCTGCTCGCGCGCCACAGCTCGGTCTACGACGTCCAGGACGCGCTCCTCAACTTCAAGGAGACCTACCGGTCCGTGGTCGATCCATCGATCGCGCGGTTCGACGCGACAATGGTTCGCGACCTCGCAGAAGAGCGCCAGTACGAATGGCGCGACGACATCGCGGACGCGATGAACGAGTGCGCCCCGCAGGCGATCCTGCGCGATCTGCACCGGGTCGAGAGCCACTTCACGATCGCTCTCGAGAGTCCGTACGTCGAAGCCCAGCCCCCCCCCATCGGGTCGTCCCTCGCCCGCGAGGTCATGGCGATGGACTGGCATGCCCCCGTCTCCCCTACATCGCCCTCCGCGGAGGGCTGGGCCGCGCTCGCAAGCCTGCGAACGGACCGGTACCAGGACATCTCGAGCACCCTCCCCAACATGCCAAACCGGCGGGTGACCGAATGAGGAAGCTCGCCCGCGCCGCCGACGTAAACCTCTGCGGGGCTCATCCGTCGTGACCGAACCGCGCCAGATTCCCGTCGAGCGGTTCCTGCTCCGCGCTGTCGGACGCACGGACGTCGGAGCCGCGCGTACGCAGAACGAAGACGCGATGTACTACGACGACTTCCTCGGCGTGTACGTGGTGTGCGACGGCATGGGAGGTCACGCCTCGGGCCAGGTCGCCTCCGATATCGCGATCCGCACGATCGTACATGCGCTGAAGACCAACGAGCCTCCGCCCGCCTATGGCCAGGACCCGCTCGTGGCGGCGATGCGCGCCGCGAACGCCGCCGTGTACCAGCGCTCGCTCATGGACCCGACCTGCCACGGCATGGGCACGACCGCGGTCGGGGTGCGATTCGAGGAGAACCTCGTGCACATCTGCCACTGCGGCGATTCGCGCGCATATCTGCTGCGGAACGGGCAGCTCACGCACCTGACGCGCGACCACTCGCTGCGGAACCTCTATCAGGATCGCCCCGACCTCATCGGCACGATGGGTCCGGCGACGTCGAACGTCATCATTCGTGCGATCGGGCTCGATGCGAACGTCGAGATCGAGCACAACGCGATGACGCCCGAGCACAACGACATCTATCTGCTCTGCTGCGACGGTCTCAACGACCTCGTCGACGACTGGATGATCCGCGAGATCATGACCTCGGGTGATTCACTCGAGGTGGTCGCCGAGAACCTGATCCGCGCGGCCAACAACAACGGCGGCACCGACAACATCACCGTCGTGCTCGCGCAGACGTTCGTCGATCCGCTCTGGATCCCGCAGCAGCAGTACTCGCAGTCGGTAACCGGCTACTGAGGGCGATCCGGCTTCGACGAGGCGGCCGCAGCCTTCTTCAGCTGTGCCGCCATGTCCTGGTAGCGGTTCAGCCGGGCGTACACGCGCGCCAGGCCCGATGCCACGCGCACCTCGAAGCCTGGGGTCTGGGCGGCCATCTGGAACGCTTCCTCGGCGCCGAAGAAGTCGCCGCCCAGCACCAGGACGTCGCCGAGCGTCGCGTACATCGCGGCGGACGAGACCTTGGAGAGGCAGCGCGGGATGCCGTGGCGAAGAATCTGGGCGGCGCGCGGTGCGTCCCCCGCGCGGGCCAACGCGACGGCGTAGGCGACACGCGCGTTGCCGAACCCGGGCGCGAGGTCGAGCGCGGCACGCAGCGCCTCTTGCGCTGACTCGAGATCACCGTTCTCGAGCGACTGCCGCCCGCGGTCGTAGTAACGCCGAGCGACCTGACTCATCAGTCGAGCTCCAGGAGGCCGAACCGCGTGGAGCTGTCGTCGCCGGCGTCGCCGCCCTTGTCGTCCTTGGGCGCGGCGGCGGCCGCCGGAGCCGGGGCCGGCGCGGCGGCCGGGGGGGCGGCGGTGGCCGCCGGAGCCGGGGCCGGCGCGGCCGGCGCGGTACCAGTGGGCTGGCCCCGCATCTGGAGGCCCCGCACGGGGGGAGGCGCGGCGGCCGCGGGCGCCGCGGGCGCGCCGGCCGGCGCCGCAGGACGTGGCGGCGCGGGACGCGTGGGCATCTCCACGATGGAGACCCCCGCCGCGGGGCGCGGCAGCTCGGCCGCTCCCCCGGAGAGGGGCTGCCGCGATGCGACGAGCGGCTGCACGACGCCCCCGATGCGGACCCCGACCTGCTCGTTATCGACGACGAACATGGCGAGCTCGGGGAAGTCGAAGCGCGCCTGCAGGGCGGTGATGAGCTGCGCGAACGAGACGCCCTTCAAGTCGGCGAGCGTCTCGGCCTGGTGCACCAGCATCGGCGGCGGGCCTTCGACGACGTACTCCTTCAGAACGAAGGTCAGCACGTCGAGGAGGGTGTCGCGATCGGCGTCGGCGAACGCGTCCTTGAGGTTCGTGGAGATCTCACGAAGGTCGGGGCGGGATGGCATGGGTCCTCGTTCCTACAGAGTGGCGCCGTCGAGATCGGCGCCGGTGGTCTCGCAACCGACGATGCGTGCGCCGGTGAGGTCTGCACTACACAGGTTGACGCCGCGGAGGTCGCACCGCACGAGCACGGCGCCGCGCAGGTTCGCGCCGTAGAGGTTCGCGCGCTCGAACTTCACGTCGAACAGCGATGCGCCGCTAAAGTCCGTCCGCGAGAGCGAGACCGTGGCGTGCGAGTAACCCTCGAAGCGGCAGCCGATGAGCACCGCGCCCGAGAAGTCGGCGCTGTAGAGCTCGGAGTCCTTGAACTGACAGGTCTGCAGGCGCGCGCGATGAAAGCGCATCCGGGCCATCCGCACCGGATCGAAGTCGCACCGCAGGAGCTGGGCTCCCGTCAGGTCGAGCTCCGTCAGGTCGCAGTCCTTCACCTTCACGCGGTGCCACAGGGCGCCCTTCCACGACGAGGTCCGCAGGTCCGACTGCCGGAGCTCCGCGCGCTCGAGCCGCGCCTCGTCGCCATCGGCGCCGCGGAGATCGAGCCGCTCGATGGTGACGCTGTCGAGGTCGGCGCCATGCAGCCCGATGTTCGGCGCCGAGAAGCCCTGGATCGTGCGACCGGCGAGCTCCTGCTCGGCCACGAGCCGCTCGAGCTGGACTCGTGACATGACCACGCCTGCGTCGGCGCTCGTGTCGCTCATCAGACGCTGACTGTACTACGCGGGGCGGCTTCCCCCACCGCGCATCGCCGCATTCCGGGCCGCGTCGGTGGTCATCTCGAGCACGCGCGCGTGGATCTTCTCCTTGGCGCGCTCGAGGGCCTCTTCCCGTTCCTGCTTCGTCATCCCCGCACGCTTCACTACCCCGAGGAGCTCGGCGTGCGTCTGCGCCTGGAACGCTTCGGCCTCGAGCTCGTGGGCCTGCGTGTACTCGCCGTCGAAGATGCTGTCCTTGTGCAGGCCGCCGGCGAGACCACCCTTGGATTGCTGGACGTGCTTGAGCTCGTGGGCGAGGAGCGCTTCACCACTCGCCGACGAGAGGTGCCGGTCCGGGCTACCGCCCATGAGGATCATGCCGGACGAGCCGACGGTGACGGCGTACGAGTCGCGCTTGCGGTTGAACTCCTCGGCGAACTCACCGCTGAAGAGGCGCACGTGCGAGAGGTCGGTGCCGAGCTTCTTCTCGTACTTCGCGCGCAGGGAGGCGTCCAGCGCTTCGCCGCGGCCGGCCTTCTTCGAGACCATGCTCAGCAGGCGCTCGGGCGAGTACTTCTGAACGATCTCGTCGCTCAGATCCTCGGCGCCAAGCTCGGCCGGCGTTCCGTCTCCCTGTGATGAGTCTTGGGCCACGTGCTTGGTACGAGCTTACTCGTCCTTGCCTTCCCCGGACCACGTCGAGACGTAACCCTCTGATTCTTGGTAGAATTCAGCGGTCTTCTGCTGGTCGACCACGGCGGAATCACCGCCGAGGGCCTCCGTGAGGAAGCTGGTCTCGGCCAGGCAGTTCGGGCCCTTCATCCCCTTCATCTCGAAGGTGACCTCGCCCTTGGCGTTGATGACGATTTCGATGTCCTGTTTGCGCATGGGCGTTCCTTTCGCTAGTCCGAGACCCACTTGCGAACGACGAGGCGAATCGATCCGTCCTCCTCGTTGAGCTCCTCCTCGACGGCGTAGCCCTTCTCTTCGCAGGCCTGTTTGACGTTGTGATACTGGTACCGCTGGGAGAGCTCGTTCTTGAACTCTTCCTCGGAGACGCCCTTCGTCGTCTCGACGCCCCACCAGTCGGCGGTGATGTCGTAGGTCCCATCGAGGTTGTCGATCACGCCGACGTCGTAGCGCCCCATGTCGACGGAGATGGCCGCCTTGAGCGAGTCGCCGCGGTATCCGCGGACCGTCGCGCCCTGGTTCTGCTCCGCTTCCGTGAACTGGAGCTTCATGTCGGCCAGCGCCTTCTTGATGGCCGCGAGGTTGGTCATCTTCAGCGCGCACTTGGTGAAATGCGACATCGCCCAGCAGTGTACCGCGCTTCGGCTTGGTAGCTTCCCCGCATGGCCGACGAGAACGTACGGGTGTGGGGCGGAACCCAGGCGAAGGGGGAGGCCCTCGCCGCGATGCTTCGGGCGCGCGGCCTCTCACCCCAGCTCACAGGTGACCGCGAGGTCGAGGGCGGCACGGCCATCGTGGAAGCGCTGATCTTCGTCTCGCCCCAGGAGGCCGAGGATGCGCAGGCGCTCATCGCCGACGTCGAGTCGGGCGGCGCCGAGATCCAGTAGGGCCTCATCCATGATGGGGGTGCGGCGAGGATTCTGGCTGATCGTCGCGTTCGCCGGCGGCTGCGTGCAATCCGACGCGGTGACCTGTGCCGATGGCTCGCTATGCGCGCCGGGGACGGTTTGTGATCGCGCCCATGCGGGGTGCGTGTTGCCCGCTCAGGTCGACGCCTGCGTGGGGGCCCTGGACGGTGACCGCTGCACGGCCGGATCGCTCGAGGCGATCTGCGATCAGGGCGTCTGCGTCCCGGGGTGTGGAGACGGGGTCCAGGGCACGACGTTCGCCGGCGCCGAGCAATGCGACGACGGCAACCTGGCGAGTCACGACGGCTGCTCGTCGGTGTGCTCCCGCGAGGTGGCGAGTTGGGAGCGCTGGGAGAGCGAGTGGCAGCCACGCGCGCGCCACGCCGCCGCGTACATGCCGAATCGGCTGGTGATGGTTGGCGGAGCTGACGAGTCGGGCGTGACCGACGACCACTGGGAGTATGACGGCAAGATCTGGCGGCGGCGCAAGATCACCCGTCCGTCAGCCCGCATGGGAGCGGCGAGCGCCTCCGACGGACGGCGGGTGATCCTCTTCGGGGGGACCCCCGACGTGGTGAGCGGCACGGCGCTCGGCGACACGTGGGCCTACGACGGTGAGACCTGGAACAAGCTCACGCCGACAAGGTCACCACCCCCTCGGTGGGGCGCGAGCATGGCCTTCGTGGGTGACCGGCTCGTGCTGTTCGGAGGTCGCGAAGCTCCAGCGACTGTTTTCAGGGACACCTGGGAGCTCCGTGGTGACGAGTGGGTGCAGATCATGGGGCGCCAGCCGCCTGCACGCTACGACGCCGCCATGGCGACCTTGCCCGACCCGTGCTGCGCGATGCTTGTGGGAGGCCGAGGCGCCGCAAGCGAGCCGCTCCCCGAGGAGCGATTCCTCGCTGACGCCTGGCGGTACGAGCCGGGGATGGGCTGGACAGAGGAGAACACGCCGGCCACCTTCCCCGCCCGCGCTGGAGCCTCCCTCGCCGCGACCGCCGGGGGTGGGTTGGTGCTCGTGGGTGGGCAGACGGAGCTAGGCCTCGAGTCGCGCACGTACTTCTGGAGGCTCGATGGCGTGTGGTCCGAGCTCCCATCGAGCATCCTGCCTCCTCCTCGCGCGTTCGCCTCGTTCACGCCGACGCTGAGCGGCCCGGTCCTCGTGGGCGGCCGCACGGAGAACGAGACCCTCGGGGATGTGTGGTCGTTCAACCTGATGTCGGTCAGCACGTGGACCCGCGAAGGGACGCCGTCGGGGCCTCTCGCCCGCGGCGAGCACGAGCTGGTGTTCACCCCCAGTACGGGCGCCGTGGTCTCGCTCGGCGGCATCGACCAATTCGCGCTCGATCTCATGGCGACGTTCGATGGCGACGCCTGGAACGTTGTCCCGGCGGTAAGGCTCGCCGAGAGCCGGCTGCGATTCTCGGCCGCCTTCGATCGGACTCGTGACCGGATCGTGATCTTCGGCGGCATCACGGGGACGAGGTCGCATGCCGCCTCGACGCAGTCGTTTACCGGGACGTCATGGGAGCCGTTCGAGGGCATGGAGCCTCCGGGACGGCGGAACGGGGCGCTGGCCTATCACGCCGGCGAGGCGAAGCTCGTGCTGTTTGGCGGCGAGGGCGAGGATGGCGAGGCACGTGACGACACGTGGACGCTCGCCACGGCGTGGACCAGAACCACGAGCCCGGGGCCCGCCTCGAGTTTCCGCCCGGCCATGGCCTACGACGAGGCGCGGGGACGGCTCGTGCTCGTCGACGAACAGGGAGTCACGTGGACGTGGACGGCCGATGCCTGGTCCGAGCTCACCCGCGAGGGCCCCTCGCCCCGGAGCAGCGCGGCCATGACCTACAGCCGCGAGCTGCGAGAGCTTGTTCTCTACAGCGGTGTCGAGCTCGGCACGAGCACGATCCGCAGCGACCTGTGGCGCCTCCAGGGCGACCAGTGGACCCGCATCGCCGTCGAAGGGACGGAGCCGCCGCTCCGGCAGGACCCACGGATCTCCCACCTGCCTCGGTTGCGCGCCCTGGTCCTGCACGCGGGGACCGCGCCGTCGGGCGTCCGCTTCGATGACACCTGGTTGTTCAAGTACCGCAGCGACACGCCCGACGAGGACTGCGGCAACGGCGTCGACGACGATGGGGACAAGCGGATCGACACGGCCGACCCGGACTGCGAGTAGCTAGAGCTCGATCTTGCTGGGGCCGTCGTCGACTTCGCCGGCCTTGTCGCCCAGGTTCTGGGCGGGCGCGCCGTACTTCGCCATCCACCCGTCGCCCTTCTTCACGGGGGTACGCGTCCGCGAGGCCGCCGGTCGCGCACGGGTGCGAGCCCACTCGCGCATGGCCTCGATCTGCTCGCGCATCGTGATGGCGAGCGGGACGATGTCCTTCAGCGTGGTGAGCAGGCCCTCGGACGAGAGATCGCTGCCCGTATCGAACGCGTCATAGAGGGCGGCGATGACCGCTTGCTCGAGCTCGGCGCCCGAGTAGTCCGTGGTGGCGTCGACGATGCGGTCGAGATCGAACTGACCGGGATCCCGCTTCTTCTTGCGGAGGTGGATGTCGATGATCGAGCGGCGGTCCTCGCTGCCGGGGAGATCGCAGAAGAAGATCTCGTCGAAGCGGCCCTTGCGGAGGAGCTCGGGCGGCAGCTGCTGGACGTTGTTGGCGGTCGCGATGACGAAGACGGGTGAGGTCTTCTCCTGCAGCCACGTGATGAACGATGCGAACACGCGCGACGTCGTGCCGCCGTCGGTCTGTCCGGAGGACCCGGTGCCGGAGAAGCCCTTCTCGAGCTCGTCGATCCAGAGGATGGCGGGCGCGATCGCCTCGGCCGTCTTGATGACGTTGCGGATGTTCTCTTCGGACGAGCCGACGAGCCCGCCGAAGATCTTGCCGACGTCGAGGCGCAGAAGCGGCATCTGCCACAGCGCACCGACGGCCTTCGCGGTGAGCGACTTGCCCGTCCCGGGCACGCCGATCATCAGGATGCCCTTGGGGAGCGGCAGACCGAAGTCGCGGGCCCGGCTGTCGAAGGCGTTGCGGCGCTTCACCAGCCAGTCCTTCAGGATCTCCATGCCGCCGACGTCGGAGAACTCCTCGCGGTGCTCGTAGTACTCGAGCAGGCCGGACTTGCGGATGATCTGCTTCTTCTCTTCGAGGATCGTCTCGAGGTCGAAGGTGTGCGTCCGCACGGCGGACTTCGCGAAGACGTTCTCGGCCTCGACGAGGGTCAGGCCGAGCGCGGATTCGACGACGCGCTCCATCATCGTGGGGTCGGACTCGATGATCTGCTGCGTGGCAGCCGGCAACGCGGGGAGGACACGGCGGGCGGCGGCCTCGATCTCCTGGCGGTTCGGCAGCTCCCAGTCGACGACGGCGGAGATGCTCTTCTCGAGCTCCGGCGGAATCTTCGTGACCGGCGAGAGGACGAGGAGAGACTTCTTCGTCTTGCGGAGCTCGGTCGCGGCATCGCGTAGGCGGCGCACGACGGCGGGCTCCTTGAGGAAGGGATGGAAGTCGCGGAGGACGAAGATGGCCTTGCCCTCGGCGCGGATGACGTGATCGATCGCCTTCATCGGATCTTTCACGTCGCGCGTGCCCTGCCCGTTCGCGAGGGTCTTGAATCCCTCGGTGATCGACCACACCTCGAGGCGGGTCTCGCGCTCGACGCACAGCTTCTTGAGCGAGTCCTCGACGCGGGTCTCCTCGGGTGAGGTGATCCAGATGAGCGAGTACCGCGCCTTGACCAGGTCCTCGATCTCGCCCTTGCTGCTTCGCTTGTGGTGAGTGGCCATGCTTCCTTACTTGCTGTCCGCAATCTCGCGAAGGCCGCGCAACGCGCCCTTCGCCGTCTCGGCACTGTCGACGAGGGCTTCGACGGCCTCGGTCACGGCGCGGAGCGTCGTGTCCTCGGCCGAGAGGTTGGGCAGCTCGCCCTTCACCAGCACCATGTTGTTGCGCATCTCGGAGAGGATGTCGTTGATCGCCTCGTAGACCTCCTGGGCCTTGCCCGCGATCTCGGCGGCGCCTGCCTGGGACGTGGCGCCCGCGGTCGAGCCCGCGGCTTCGATGACCGACTCGGCCTGCGCGTCGGCGGCCGCGCGGGCGCGAGCCGCTTCGGCGCGGGCCTTCTGCGCGTCCGTCTTCGCGGCGTCGACCTCGGCCTGGAGCGCCTTGAGGGAGCGCTCGGCGGCGGCGGCGTTTTCGGTGGCCTCGCGGAGCTTCCGCTCGCCAGCCTCGCGCTCGAGTTGCAGCTCCTTGGGGTCGATCGCGGGTGTGGTAGCCCCGCCCGCCTTCTCGAGCTCGGCGACCCGCCGCTTGAGCTTCTCGACTTCGCGCCGCGCGTCGTCGCCGCCGGTGGAGGCACTGTCGCGCGCCTTGGCGGCGTTGAGCGCTTCCTCGGCCGCCTTGTGCCGGGCGACCTCGGCCTTGGCGAGTGCGTCCTGCGCGACGTTGCGGGCGCTCTCGGCGGACATCTTCGCGTGCTGCGTCTCCTGTAGCTCGACCTCGACCTTCGCGAGGCGGCCCTCGAGCTTCTCGCGATCCTGCTCGGCCTTCTCGTACTGCTCGGCGAGACGATCGCGATCCGCTTCGACCTTCTTCAGCTCGACGCGCAGGTGCGTGACGTCGCCGGTGAGCCGCATCATGTGATCGGGCTGCGCCCCGCCGCGCTCGGGACCACTCTGCGCCTCGACGAGGAGGCGTCCGAGTCGGCGGTTCTCCTCCTCGATGGCGGTGATCTGGGCGTTCGACCGCGTCATCGAGCCCGAGGCCTCGTCGCGCTCCGCCTTGAGCTGGGCGATGATCTTGAGGTTCTTCTCCTTGTCGGAGCGGAGCTCCTTGATGACCTCCTCCTGCGTGATGAGGCCGACGCGGCGCTCCTCGAGCATGCGCTCCTGCTCGTTGATCACGTCGCGGAGGTGGTCGATCTCGGTGAGCTGGTCGTTGAGCTTCTTCCAGCCCTCGTCCTTCGTGCGCGAGACCTCCATCAGCTGGCGCTGGAGGTCTTCCATGTCCTCGCGAATCTTCGCGGTGTCCTCGACGGCGCGCGCCGCCTGACGCTCGCGGGCGGCCATGTTCTCCGCGAGCTCGCCCATCTCGTTGCGCATGCGCGAGAGCTCGTTGCGGGTCTGCTGGAGCTCGTCGCGCAGCTCGTCGGCGACCCGGTCGTGCGCCGTGACCTGCTCCTCGCGGTCCTTGATCTGCGCGCGCAGCTCGTCGGTCCGCTCGCGGAGGGTGGCGGCCTCGGCCCGGACGCGCTTGCCGTCGGCGACCTCGCGCTCGTATGCGGACGTCTGCTTGGACAGCTCCTCCTTGAGCTTCTTGATCTCCTCGCTCGCCTTGCTGGCGTCATACTCGAGCCCGAGCTCGACCATGACCTTGCTCTCGGGATCGCGAGGAGCGGCCGCGCCGGTGGTCGCGTTCGCCGGACCGTTGCGACCGAACATGCTCGGGGGACTACCCGCGCTCGGCATGGCCGGCGGCCCGCTGGCGGGCATGGCTGGCGGTCCACCACCCGGCATCGCCGGCGGCCCCCCATAGGCCTGCGGGACTCCGCTCGACGGTGCCCCACCGGGCATGCCCGGCGGACCTCCGTATGGAAGGTTCGGCGCGCCTCCCGGCATCCCCGGCGGACCGCCCCCTGGCATCGCCGGCGGGCCGCCACCCGGCATCGCCGGCGGACCACCGTACGGCGTTGGCGCGCCCGCGATCGGCGGGGCGCTCCCCGCGATGGGCTGCGCCGCGCCCCCGAACCCACGATTCGCTCCGAACATGCTGCCGCCCTGCGCAGGCCCGCCGGGCACGCCCGGGGGGCCGCCGTAGGGCAGCCCACCGCCGGGCGGAATGCTCGCGTGGCGTGGTGAGACCTGCGGAGCACCCGGCACAGGGGCTCCCCCCGGATTCATGTTGAGCTGTGTGCCCTCGAAGCCAAGGCCGCCGCTCGCGCCGCCCCGGAACGCACCACCGGTCTGCGAGCCGACGTGAGGTGGCTGGCTGCCTGGTACGGCGGCGGGGTTGTAGCCTGGCTGGCTGCCGGGGGGCACCGGTTGGAACCCCTGCGGCGGCACGCTGCCCGGGACGGGCGCGCCACCGGGGAGCGGCGCTTGCTCGTTGCGATCGAGCACCATCGTCCCGCCCTTCTTCGGCGGCGGCGCGACGCCCGACGGCTGCACGCCCTGCTGGCGAACGACGCCGACCGAGGTCTCGTCGATGAAGCGGATCACGAGCGAGCCGCACTGCACGACATCGGCGTGACCGAGCGCCTGCTTTTGCACGCGCGTGTTGTTCAGGATCGTGCCGTTGGCGCTGCCGAGGTCCTCGACGACGAAGCGGCCTGCTTCCATGCGGATCTGCGAGTGACGGCGGGACACCATGCCGTCGTCGGTGCGGATCGCGCACTCGAGCCCACGCCCCACGTAAACGGTTTCCGTGGGGGACAGCTCGACCGCTCCTTCGCGGCCTTGGCTATCCCGAAAAAGAAGGCGCGCCATTTCGCGGTTGCATCGTACCCCCTTTCCGGGCCGCGTCGCTATTCGCGCTTGAAGACGGCCTCGGTGTTTCCGACGCGAATGATATCGCCGGGCTCCAAGGTCTTCTTGGGGACCTTCTGGCCGTTCACGTAGACACCGTTCGTGCTGCCGAAATCGGCGAGCTCGTAGTTGCTCTCCACCTTGCGAATGCCGGCGTGCTTCCGCGACACGGCCGGATCGGCGAGGACGACGGTGTTACCGGCGACCGAGCCGATCGTCGTGACCTCCTCGGCGAGGACGAGGACCTGGTTCGCCATCGGACCGAGGATGAATTCGAGCCGGGCGGCCGGCGCCCAGCCGCAGAACAGGCACTTCGTCCAGGCTGGCAACATGACGCGCTGACAGCCGCCGCAGACCCGCTGCCCCGCCTTGGGCTTGGGCGTGGACGGCGTACCGCCGCGACCGAGGAACCAGATACAGAACAACAGGAAGATCGCGACGCCAACGATGATCCCGACAAGAGCTCCCGCCGTCATGGTTGACCGCTAGCTCTCGCCTGACCGCTTCGCGTCCGTCATGTCGCTCCGCGCCATGGGGTTAGTTCTCGTCTTGCGACGAGACTTCTCCGCGTCGCTTCGCGCCGCACGTCCGCTTCGCGTCTGTCATGTCGCTCCGCGCCATGGTTTCAGTTGATCGACTTGAACCGGAAGCTCGTCTTGCCGAGCGTCACGACGTCGTTGTCGACGAGGTCTTGCTTCGTGACCTTGCGGTCGTTGACGTAACAGCCGTTGGTGGACCCACCGTCGACCAGCGTGAAGCCCTGCGGCGAGCACTGGATCATGCAGTGGTCGGTGCTCATGAAGCCGTCGTTGACGACGATGTCCGCAGGCGCGGCCGTCCCGATCTTCGTGCCGCCCGAGCGCAGGCGGTACGTCTTGTAGGCGTCGGGACCGTTCGTCGCGACGAGCCAGCCGACGATGGGGAAGCCCTCATCGCCGCCACCGACGCTGAACATGACCGTCTTCGCCGGGCCCATCGGCTTGGGGGCCTCGGGCGCGGC
>LNFM01010588.1_pt1 | contig 12916 bp, 12 predicted proteins | sample 596031 | NCBI WGS metagenome assembly LNFM01 (sample SAMN04254537, study PRJNA301005) | activated carbon metagenome | isolation source: dual media filters at the Ann Arbor, Michigan drinking water treatment plant | place: USA: Ann Arbor
CGAGCACGCGATGCTTGATCCAGCGCAAGCGAGTCCGGACATGTGCCGGACTCGCGACCACTGATCAAGGCCAGGATGGACTTGATCGGTGTGGATCTTGGCGTCGTCGCAAGAGTGTCGCTGGGCGTTCGTGAGAAGCTGCGGTAGGTGAGTTCAAGGGCGTCTGGTGAACCAGATCACCGCAGGATTCGCTTGGCACGCTGTCGCCGCGAGAGCCTGTCAGCGGTCACAGTAGACGGATGGTCCATTACCAGGCTCTCAGGCCTGGACGCCGAAGTCGATCACGATCGCCCCGGGCTCGCGCTGCACGTAGTTGACGCTGAGCCGCTCGCCGTAGCGCTCCTGCAGTTGCCGCAGCAGGGGCAGAGGGTCATGGTCATTGACGAAGCGCATGGTCTCGCCTGGATGCAGGGCATCCAAGGCCCCGAAAATCGCGGCATGGCGGAAGCGTTTGGCAACGCCGCGCGCGTCGAAGGGGTGAGGGCTGTCCTGCACGGCAACACACTGGATCTGCATCGGAGCTCTCCGTTCCTGGGAAGGACCGAGTCTGTCGACGCGTCCAACGCTGCGCGCTGACGCAGATCAGCTGCCGCGCAGCACGGGCGGCCTGAGGGACCTGTGCTCAGCCGCCGAGCAGGGGCAGCGCGTGGCCGCCGACGTGCGACAGCAGCAGGAAACCCGATACCAGCAGCGCGTTCAGGGCCCAGGCAACCGTCAGGAAACGCGCGATGACGCCGAGGCGTTCATCGCGAACATTGTCGGCGTTGGTCCAGACCAGCCGGGTGATCAGCAGTGAGTACCCGACGAAGCCGACCAGCAGCAGGGCATACAGTGGGCTGTCGACGCGGTTGAAAAGCCAAAGCAATGAAAGAAACAGCGCGTGACTGCAAGCAACGCCGTAAATCCAGAAAACCCGCCACAGCGGCTGACTGCCGCGGGTCTCGGGTGACAGCCAGGCGGGCAGGCCAGAGTGCGGGGTGTGGGCGGTATCGCTGTGCATGGTGTGTCTCCGACGGGAATCGACAGGACGCTGGATTCACCATGCGCCTCGGGGCAAACGCATGCAAGTTGCAGCGCCGCGAATCTGTCTCGCCGCGCAATGGAGTTCCGCACCGTGCGTGTGGTCCAGCGGCCCGGCAAGAGGTCCGCGGATGGCGTCGAGCGTCGAACTATCCTCCTCGCTGCAGCTGGACCAGTTGTCCCTGCCTGTCGACGCACAGGAAGCGCGCGATGCGCCCACCCTTGATCTGTTCGACCATCATGCGCAGCGGCTGGACGGCCTCGTCACTGTTGGGGGCGTGTCCACCGCGTCCACCCATAGCGGCAACAAAGAGAACGTCCCAGTTGACCCCGATCGTATCGGCCTCGTCGACGAGTACGGAAAAGCTCCCGATTTCCTCCGGCAGTTTGTCCACGCAGACGGAAGGGGCGAGTGCTCCGCCCTCACCGCGCTCGAAGGCTTCTCTTTCGGCATCGGAGGCATCGGACGGCAGCTCTGCTTGCGCGAACACCAGCAGCAGGCGCTGCGGCTCAGGCTGGCGTCGCGACTCGGCGAGCAGGTCATCGAAGTTTTCCAGGGACATCCGTTTTCCTTAGCTGTAGCGGTGGGGCAGGCTGGGGTGCCCATGGTGCTGATCGTACGTCGAGATCCATTGACCCCGGTCAAGGCCGCCGCGCGCGGCCGCTCGAACCCGTTTGGTGTCCGCCTCCAGGTGGCCGGATTGTGCGCTCCGTAGGTGAAGCTGATCTGGATCAGCGCGGCTGGCCTGGCGACGCCGCACGCTCGCACGGGCGCGCTGTCACTCGCGGCACATGCCGCCAGGACTCGCGATCGTCATCCCCCGACCGAGAACGACCATGAGCCAGAACGCCCCTGATGCCGCCCTGATCGAACAGGCCCGCCGCGCCCTGAGCGCCCACGACGAGACAGCCCAGGTCGAGTTCGATGCCGCCAGCGGAGCACTGCGCGTGCACTCCCAGCTTGACCAGGGCACCGTGCTTAAGGTGCTTCAGTCTGCGGCCCTGCCAGTCACTGCGGCCGCGGAGCCGGCAGAACGCAGCGACTGCTGTGGAGGATGCTGCGGCGGGTGATCCGCGTGTACGCGTTGCTGCCCTTGGGGCGACATCGAACGAGCCCATCCTGAATTTGATCAGTGGTCGCGAGTCCGGCATACATCCGGACTCGCCCGCGCTGGGTCGAGCAGGGTGCTGTTCGGTCCGCGGGCGCGCCCTCGATGGCGCACAACAACGCTCAACTCTTCAGCGTTGCCTTAGCCGGTTCGCTTCATCCAGCGCTCGGCGAAGGCATCGGCGCTGAGCGCGGCGGAGTAGTAGTAGCCCTGAGCGGCGTCGCAGCCCAGGGCGGCCAGGGCGTGAGAGGTGGCCTCTGATTCCGTGCCTTCAGCGACGGTGCCAAGACCGAGTGCGCGTGCCATCGCCAGCACTGTCTCTACGATGGCTTGATCGTTGGGGTTGTCGAGCATGTCGCGCACAAAACTGCGATCGATCTTGAGGCGCGAGACTGGCAGCCGCTTCAGGTAGGAAAGCGAGGAATAGCCTGTACCGAAGTCGTCGATGGCCAAGCTGTAACCCGCTCGCACCAGCCGACCGAACAGGGCAATGGCGGCTTCCGGATCGGCTATCAGGCTGGATTCGGTGAGCTCAAGCTCGATGTGGCGTGCATCGACGGCATGGCGGCGACGCAAGGTTTCCAGGCGGCCCTCAAAGTCGGGGTCGACGAGCTGCAGCGCGGAAATATTGAGCGACAGACGCTCGGGCGGGTGCAGTCCGTGGCCTTGCCACTGCGTCCATTGGCTGAAGGCCGCGTCCAGTACCCAAGCGCCGAGCTCCGACATCAGGCCGGAGCGCTCCGCGACGTCGACGAACTCGGTCGGCGGGACCCAGCCGAGGTCAGGCTCCTGCCAGCGCAGCAGGGCTTCAGCGCCGAGCAGCGTTCCATCCACGAGCCGGATCTGCGGCTGGTAGTGGAGGCGCAGGCGACCTTCGGCCAGGGCGAGTTTCAGCCGCTCCGCCAACAGCAGCCGGCGGTTCAGGCTGGTGCCGACTTCCTGGCTGTAGATTCGCACCGCGCCACGCACTCCCTTCGCCTCGTACATGGCGATGTCGGCGTGCTTCATCAGTTCAGCGCCGTCAAGGGCATCGCCGGGATACAGGCTGATGCCGCAGCTGGCGCCCAGGCTGAAGCTGCGGCCGCTGACTCTGAGGGGTTGGCTGACCGTTTCCACGAGCGCCTTGCCTCTCGCCACTGCCGCGTCCGGCTCTGCCTGTGGCAGCAGCAGCATGAATTCGTCGCCCCCCATGCGCGCCAGTAGCTCTCCTGGCTGCAATGTGCGGCCCAGACGCGCGCCCAGTGCCTGCAGTACCTGATCGCCGATGCCGTGACCGCAGCCGTCGTTGATCTCCTTGAATCGGTCGAGGTCCAGATACAGCAGGGCCAGTGTTCCGGCCCCCAAATCGGCCTGGCGTACCGCCTCATGCAGGCGCTCCTGCATCAGGCTGCGATTGGGCAGGCCGGTCAAGGGATCGTAGTAGGCGAGATGTTCGATGCGGCTACGCTGCTGTCGTTCGGCGGTCACGTCGGCGAGCATCCACAGCTGCAGATCAACGCCGTCTGCAGTCTTCGGCAATGGCGTACGCAGCGCTCGCCAGATGGCGTCGCGCCCGTCCACGCGCCTTCCCCGATAGTCGACAGCACCGCCATCCAGACTCGCCGTCCCTGCCGTGTCGAGGATGTCGGCGAGCTGCATGCGCGTCAGCGCCTGTGCTGAGGTTCCGACCAGGCGGGCCAGGGCTGGATTGGCCAGAAGGATCCGACCCTCTGCATCGCAAACCAGGACCCCTTCGGCGCCGTGCCGGAACACCGCCATGGAAAGCGCCTGTTCCTCGCGCAGCGCGGACTGCTCCAGCAGGAGCCTCAGCAGATCCATCCAACGTGAACGGAATCCGCAGCCTTCCAGGCTGGCGTCGATTCCGCCTCCTTCGAGCTCACTCAACAGCAGACCCGGGGTCTGCGCGGAACCGACCTCGATGCGCTCGATGCGCAGATGCCCGTTCGTACGCGCCGATTCGAAGTACTGACGACAGCGCCGCTGTGGACAGTCGGGCGCGCACTCGCCGAACTCGATCATCGAGCAGCCTGCGGCTGGCTGCGACAGCAGGGCTTGCAGGTGGCGGGCCGTGTTTTCGCATAGGCCTCGTGCAGAGACGAGGCGTAGCCCTGCACCCCAGCGCGAGCGCTGCAGCAGCGCGAGGCCTAGTCCATGCCTTTGGACCGCGGCGAAGTCGAAGAGCGGCGCCACGCAGTCCGGCAGCGGCTCGCCACGGGCCAGGAGATCCAGGCTGCGAGTGCTGGCCTCGACGAATCGCTGCTCGTCGCGCTTGGCCGTGATGTCGCGCCAGGTCACGAACAGCAGCTGACGCTTGCCGACGGTAATCGCGGTCAACAGCACCTCGACCGGAAAGGTCGAACGATGCTCGCTGCAGTGGAGCCACTCGAAGCGATGCGTGCCGCGCTCCAGCGCGAGCCGGATCATCCGGCCGGCTTTGTCCGCCGACGGCTCCCCATCCTCCTGGGTTGGTGGTGACAGCTTGGCCGGTGAGATCTGCCGCACCGCGCTGGCATCGGGAAAACCCAGCATGCGGGCGGCCGCGACGTTGGCCTCGATGAAGTGGTGGCTGTCGGCATCAAGCAACAGAAGCGCATCGCCCGACTGCTCGAACAAGCGCCGGAACCGCGATTCACTTTCCGCAAGTGAGGCTTCCGCCAGCTTCTGCGCGGTAATTTCCGTGCGGATCGAGACAAAGCGCTCGGGGCGCCCCTGGTCGTCCATCATCGGCACGATGCTGGTCTGCACCCAATACAGACGCCCGTCACGGGCGCGGTTGCAGAACTCGCCGTGCCACACCTTGCCGCGCAGGATGGTCCGCCACATGTCGCGCATGTACCGGCGCGGATGGCGGCCCGAATTGAGGATGCGGTGATCCTGGCCCAGCAGTTGCTCGCGCGAATAGCCAGAGATTGCGCAGAAGCGCTCGTTGACCTCGAGGATGCGTCCGCGCCGATCGGTGACTGCGACGATCGCGTGCTCGTCGAGCGCGCGCACCACTACGTCCGGCGCGACTGCCCCTGTCGCGCCGCTGCCCTCGGATCCAGTCGGCTCCGTAGTGTCGTGGCTCATAGCTGGGTCCGCGTGTCCTCGTCGAGGCTCGTCCGACTCGTGATGCACATCACGTGCCATGCGAAAGCAGCGATTTGCATGCAGGAGCCATCCTGGGGCTTCCGGCAGACGAGCCGTCTGATGCGCGTCAAGCGCGATGACTGCGTTCGACCAAGGTGGCGACAGCAACGTGCGGTGTTCCCGGGCGCTGTCGCAACGGATTTAGCAGGGTGCTGGAAGGCGCAGAGCTTGCTGGCGCTGCGTTGCCCATGCCACCGGCAGCCATTGCGGGTGTGTGGGGGAGTGCAGGGAGGGCTTGATCCCGAAAGGTCAATAAGTGAGTATGCACTCACTTGCGGAGTCTTCCATGCGCCGAGCCCTTCCCCTGTCCGCCGATGAACGTCGCGCCGCCAGCGTCCAAGCGCTGATTCGGTTGGCGCGGGACGCTGATCCCCGACAGATCACGACCGCCTCAGTAGCAACCGAAATGGGCGTGAGTCACGCGGCCCTGTTCCGTCACTACCCGGACAAGGCTGCGCTCTGGGCTGATGCAGTAGAGTGGATCGAACACGAACTGACGCGGCGAGTCGAAGCGGCAGCCGCAGGCGCCCCGACGCCACGCGTGGCACTCGCTGCAATGTTCGGGGCCCATGCCCGATTCCTCGCAGACTTTCCGGGTGCGCCGCGGCTGATGCTGTCGGAGCTGCAGGCCTCCGGCGAATCGCCTGCCAAGCTGCGGACGCGTGGCCTCGTGGCGCGATACTCGGAACGCCTGGCCGGCTACGTCGTCAAGGCACAGGCACAAGGCGAGCTGCGCGCCGCGCTGGTGCCCGCAATCGTCGTCAACCTCCTGCTCGGCGCGTTGCAGGGACTCGTGGTGCAGGCCTTGATATCCAACGCGCCTGAGCAGATTGCCGCGCAGGCCGCGGGCGTGTTCGACACCCTTTGGTGTGGGCTTGGAGCGCAGACATGAAAGCACTGACTGCCGCGCGCCTGAAGATTGCGCTGCCTCTGCTCGCCTTGGCCGCTGGACTTGTCTGGGTCGCCCTGCGGGCTGGGCCGATGGCGCCGGTCAGCGTGCAGACTGCCACTGCACAGGCGCGGCTACTGGCACCTGCCTTGAGTGGCTCCGGTGAGCTTGATGTGCGGCAGCGGGAGCGCATCGGCAGTCGCGTACCCGGCCGGGTGCTGGGCGTTCATGTCGACGTCGGCGATGTGGTGGTCGAAGGTCAGTTGCTGCTTGAGCTGGACCCCGTCGACCTCGACGCCAAGGTGCAGGCACAGCAGGGCGCGGTGCAGCGGGCGCAGGAGCAGATCGCACTTGCGCAGGCTCAGCAGCGACAGGCCGAAGCGCGACAGACCTTCGCGCAGGCGAAGCGGACGCGCTATCGCCTTCTGTCAGAGCGGGCGCTTGTGAGCGTAGAAGCGCTGGAAGAGGTCGAGCAGGCCGCGCAGGTGGCTGCCGCAGACCTCGATGTGGCCAGGGCCCAGCTGGGCCAGGCCGAGGCCGAACTGCAGCGCGCACGGGCCGAGCTCGCGGCGCTGGAAGCACAGCGCGAAGATTTGCAGATCCGGGCCGCCCGCGCCGGACAGGTACTGGCGCGACGGGTGGACCCCGGGAGCACCGTGCAATCGGGACAGACCCTGCTGGAGCTCGCCGAGCCCGCGGATCGCATTGTGCTGGCGCGCTTCGATCAGCGTGCGGCGGCCGCGTTGGCCGTGGGCGATGTTGTGGAGGTACGGGCGCGTTCGCTGGGTTCGATCCTGCAGGGGCGCGTCGAGCGTATCGAGCTGGTCGCCGATGCGATCACCGAAGAACGGCAGGCGCGCATCAGCCTGCCGCCAGACGTTGATCTTCCTCTGGGAGAGCGCGTCGAACTGCAGGTGGCGACCCAAGCCACGCCCGTGGAGGTTGCGGTACCCGCGAGCGCGCTGGTCGTCGACGCGGGGCGAATCGGAGTCTGGGTTGTGGAGGACGGCCGCGCGCGGTTTGGGGTCGTGGAGAGCGGTCTCCGCAGCGCCGATGGCTGGATCGAAATCCGCTCGGGCCTCGAGCCCGGCGCGTCGGTGGTGAGCTATCGCCCGCGCCCTCTGCGCGAGGGGCAGACGCTGAACGTGCGCGAAGAGCCCCTGCCGTGATCAGCCTCGCCGGCCGCGATATCGCCCACGCCTGGGGCCGCTTCCTGTTCACCGGACTGGGTCTCGGCCTGCTACTGGGGGTCACGCTGACGATGGCGGGCGTGTATCGCGGGATGGTGGATGATGCTCAGGCCCTGCTGGATGGCAGCGGTGCCGATCTCTGGGTGGTCCAGAAGGACACGTTGGGTCCCTGGGCCGAGCCTTCTGCCCTTCCGGACGATCTACGTGCCAGCCTGTCGTCGCTGCCGGGCGTGCAGGCTGCGGCCAACGCCATCTACCTGACGCTGCAGGTGCGCCATGCGCAGCGCGATCTGCGGGTGATGCTGGTGGGCATCGAGCTGCAGCAAGCGCTGCTGCCCGGCCAACCGCCACAGCTCATCGCCGGGCGCCTGCCCACCGCCCGGCGCTTCGAGGCGGTCGTCGACATCGCCAGCGGTCTCAACCTTGGCGACACCGTCTGGCTGCGCCGGCAGCCGCTGACGATTGTCGGGCTGACTCGACGCATGGTGTCCTCGGGGGGCGATCCGATGCTGTTCGTGAACCTTCCGGATGCACAGGAAGCGCAGTATCGGCGAGACCCCGAAGCCGTGCGCGCGCAACGCGCAAGAACTGACCGTCTGCCCGCGCTGGCCGGCGTCAATGAGGACGTCCGCTCGGCCATCGACGCCTTGCAGCAGAGCACGGGCTCGGTCAACACGGTGCTGGTCCGACTTTCTCCGGGCGCGGACGCCCAAGCCGTGACACGCGCCATTCGCGAGGGGCTGGCACTTGGCGTGCACGACCGCGCGGCGATGCAGGACATCCTGATCGCGAAACTGATCGCGACCTCGGCGCGGCAGATCGCGATGTTCCTCGTGATCCTCGCGATCGTCAGTGCGGCCATCGTGGCCTTCATCATCTACACCCTGACTCTCGGCAAGCTGCGCGAGATCGCGGTGCTCAAGCTGATCGGCACGCGTAACCGCACGATCGCCCTGATGATCCTGCAGCAAGCGCTGGCGCTCGGACTGATCGGCTTCGCTTCTGGCCGCATCAGCGCACACCTGTGGGCCCCGTACTTCCCGAAATTCGTGCTTCTGATTCCGGAAGACTCGCTGCGCGCACTGGCGCTGACGCTGGTGGTGTGTGCCCTGGCATCGGCACTCGCCATCCGCGCGGCACTGACGGTCGACCCGGCCGAAGCGATCGGAGGATGAGCATTAACGCAGAGCAGGCACCCGGCATCGAGCTGCGTGGATTGCGCAAACGTTACGGCAGTGGCGACACGGCAGTGGATGCCCTGCGCGGTTGCGACATGCTCGTCGCTCCCGGCGAACTGGTCGGACTGGTGGGGCCCTCCGGCTCGGGCAAGTCCACCCTGCTCAAGTGCCTGGGGGCCGTCATCGAGCCCAGCGGCGGCGAGATGTTGTTGGGCGGGCAGGTGCTCTACCGGGATGGCTGGAAGGTAGCCGACCTGACAGCGCTGCGACGGGATCGGATTGGCTTCATCTTCCAGCAGCCCTACCTGCTGCCCTTTCTCGACGTGACCGACAATGTGGCGCTCTTGCCGATGCTGGCGGGCGTGCGCAATGCCGAAGCCCGGCGTCGCGCGCAGGCGCTGCTCGCCGCCTTGGAGATCGAGCATCGCGCGCGCGCGATGCCGAGCCAGCTGTCGGGCGGCGAGCAGCAGCGGGTGGCCATCGCTCGTGCGCTGGTGAACCATCCCCCCGTGATTCTTGCCGATGAACCGACGGCGCCGCTTGATGGCGCCCGGGCGCTCGCGGTGGTGTCCCTGCTCTCGGACATGGCGCGTCGATACGGCACGGCGGTTATCGTGGTCACGCACGACGAAAAGATCATCCCCAGCTTTCCGCGCCTGTACCAGATCCGCGATGGGCGAACCCATCTAGTCAAACAGGACGCTTCAACCTTGGCTAACAGTCTGGAGATCGCCTGAATGAAAGCTCTGTCGCTCCGCATCTCGCCTGTCCATCTGGTTGCCATGCTGCTGGCGCTCCAAACTTCGCTTGCGCTTCATGCGGGGCCTGGTCCGGGCGATCCCGGCAGGCCGCAGCCCGCAAGTCTCCAAGAAGCATCAAGCTCTTCCGAATCCGAATCCGAATCCGAATCCGAATCCGAATCCGAATCCGAATCCGGACCTGATTTGCAGGGGCATGCGCATGAAGATCCCCACAACCATGCCTCACTGGCCGCGCCCATCACTGCACCCGAGGGTGGCTGGGCCTCCGATGCTCCCTTGCGCCAGGGCATGCGGGCGATCCTGGATGCCGTCGTAGCGGCCGTTCGTGATGGTGGGGAGGCCAAGGTCTTGGCGACCGAGCTGCGAGCCCAGGTCCGCTACCTGTTTGCGAACTGCAAGCTTGAGCCGCAAGCGGATGCTGCTTTGCACGGGATTCTGGCCGAGCTGCTGCAGTCGGCACAGCGGCTGGAGGCCGGCGCCAGCCCGGCCGAGGAGCACGACGCCCTGCACGCGAGCCTGCAGCGCTACGGCCAGCGGTTCCAGCACCCGGACTGGCCGCTGCGGTGACCGTTGCGACGCCTGCCTTACGCCCGCAGCGGCAGGCGCGACGACTCAGGACTCGGCGTGCGCCGTGCGCGACAGGCTCTTCCAAAGCTCGGCCATGCGCGCAGCCACGTCCGCATCGGGAACGATCGGGGCGCTCCAGGCACGGTCCGTCTCACCGCGGTGCTTTCGGGTGGCATCCAGACCCATCTTCGAGCCGAGATTCGGTACCGGGCTGCTGAAGTCGAGGTAGTCGATTGGCGTGTTCTCGACGATCAGACTGTCGCGGGCCGGATCGACGCGGGTGCTGATCGCCCAGATCACCTCGGACCAGCTGCGCACATCGATGTCGTCATCAGTGACGATGACGAACTTGGTGTAGGTGAACTGCCGGAGATACGACCAGATCCCCATCATCACCCGCCGGGCATGCCCCGGATACTGCTTGCGGATACTGACCACCGCGATCCGGTAGGAGCAGGCTTCCGGCGGCAGGTGGAAGTCGACGATCTCGGGAAACACCTTCTGCAGGATCGGCACGAAAACCTCGTTGAGCGCCATCGCCAGCACCGAGGGCTCGTCGAAGGGCGCACGGCCCATATAGCTCGCGTGGTAGATCGCGTCCCGGCGCAGGCGAACGCGCTCGACGGTGAGCACCGGGAACAGCCCCTGCGCGTTGTAGTAGCCGGTGTGGTCGCCGAAGGGACCCTCGATCGCCTCGTCATCCGGTTGAATATGACCTTCCAGAACGATCTCGGCACCGGCCGGCACGTCGAGCCCGGTGTGCCGGCTGCGCCAGACCCGCGAGCGCTCGCCGCGCAGCAGGCCGGCGAACTCGAACTCCGACAGCGTGTCCGGCACCGGCGCCACCGCCGCCAGCAGGGTGGCCGGGTCCGCGCCGATTGCCACCACCACCGGAAACGGCCGCCGCGGATGCAGTTGGCGATGCTCGGCGAAATCGAGGGCGCCACCGCGATGCGGCAGCCAGCGCATGATCACGCGGTTCGGCGCGATCAGCTGCTGGCGGTAGATCGCGATGTTCTGGCGCGGCTGGCTTGGGCCGCGGGTGATGACCAGGCCGAAGGTGATCAGGCGCCCGGCATCGCCCGGCCAGCAGCGCTGGATCGGCAGGCGCGCGAGATCGATGTCCTCGCCCTCCTGCGTGATCTCCTCGAAGGCGGCACTGCTTACCGAACGCGGTGCGACGTGCGCCAGCTGCGCCAGCTCGGGCCAGCTCTTCAGTGCCTGCGACAGCGAGCCCGGCCAGCGCGGTTCCTTCAGGCTCGCCAGCAGCGCACCCAGTTCGCGCAGGCTGGCCAGCGGCCGACCCGCCATTGCCAGCTCGATGCGGCTGCGGTGACCGAACAGGTTGCCGAGCACCGGGTGAGACCCGCCATCCACGCTCTGCATCAGCAGTGCAGGTCCCTGTCGACGCAGCGCTTCCAGCGACAGCGCCGTGGTCTCCAGCTCCGACGACAAGGGCGCAGCCACGCGCTGCAGCTGCCCACGTCGCTCCAGAAGGCTGAGGAAGCTGCGCAGGTCCTGATCGCGCATGGCCGTTCCTTGACTTGAAAGGCCGCAGGGTGGAGGTGCGCCGCAGCGCGCGCCATGACCGACGTCAGACGAATCTGTCGATGCCCTCATTTCAGCCGCTTCACGGCACATGGGCCCGGCACGCGAGATTGACTCGGTGCAGCGAGCTTGCTCGACGCTGCCCTTCCTCGATCTTCCGGTCCACGCTTCTGGGCCAGCGCTTCTTTCGCGCCGGTTGCCGGGCGTGCCGGCAAGCACGGCCGAAAATCTGGACCACCCAGAACCAGACGAACTCGCTGAGACTCAGGCCCGTGTCGGGTCCCGAACACCCTGTGCCCAGGCATGCTTGATCTCTTACGCCTGCTTCAGTTATTCGTAGGCGCGGTTTCGCTTGAGCTTGTAGTCATGCCGCGCTGTTCCCTCCATTGGTTCAGCGACTTGAAGTGGTTCCTGGTGAATCAGTCCGCAATTGTTCTCAAATCCCTTCCACATCGATTCCATGTTCGGCCAGCCACGCTTTGCGCTGTTCGTAGTCCGGCATGGCGCGCTCGATGCGCAGCCAGAAGGCTGGTGTGTGGTGCGGCTCGTGCAGATGAGCGATTTCGTGCACCACCACGTACTCCGCGATGCGCGCAGGCAGCAGGATGGCCTTCCAATGGAAGTACAGCCAGTCGCCCTTGCCACAGGATCCCCAGCGGTACCCGAGGTCCTGCACCCTCACGCCCGCCGGTGCCACCTCCATGCGCGACTGATAGTCGGCCACCCGGTTCGACAGCCAAGCCCTGGCGCGCTCGCTGTACCAGCGCACGAAGTGTTCGCGCGCGGCAGGTAGGGCGTCCCGGCGCAGGCAGAAGCGCCCTGCTGCCAGCTTCAGCGGCACATCCTGGGCATCGACCAGCTTCAACCGAACGCTGCGCCCAAGGTAGAGGAAGCCTTCGCCGCCGACGTACTGCTTTCGCGGCACCAGTCGCTGCAGCCGATCTTTCTCGGCAAGCTTGGTGTAGATCCAGAAGCGCTTATCCACCACGAAAGCGCGCAGCAATTCCTCGCCGACATCGGGCGGCGCCGACAGCAGCAGGGCGCCGTCTCGATCGACCGTGATCTGCAGCGTTCTGCGACGCGCACTGCGGCGTACGACGAACTGCAGATCGTCGACCTGAAGCACGGGCGGAATCATCGACAAACTCATCGACTCACACCCGCACCAGCGTGGCGTGGCTCGCTCGCGCCTGTTCCAAGAGCTTATCGGCCAGCACGCCAGCCGTGTCGGTGTCGACCAGGGGTGGCCGCAGCCGCATCAGGTGATCGAACAGCAGGCCGTTGAGATTCTCCTGATCAGCCCGTCGATGTGGCTTCCAAAGGTCGGCGTTGCCCTTCAGCTCATCGACCAGGATATCCACCAGCTCGACGGTCACATCCTTGAGCCGCACAAGCTCCGCAGGGTTCAGCCAGTGGCCCGTGCTTACGACATCCAGCAGCGTGCGCAGGAAGGGCGCGCAATGGGGCGGCAGGTCGGAGGGAGCGTCGGCGTGGCTCGCCGTGCCCGTACGCAAATCATCGATGA
>LNFM01010590.1_pt1 | contig 12914 bp, 9 predicted proteins | sample 596031 | NCBI WGS metagenome assembly LNFM01 (sample SAMN04254537, study PRJNA301005) | activated carbon metagenome | isolation source: dual media filters at the Ann Arbor, Michigan drinking water treatment plant | place: USA: Ann Arbor
GTTTGAATCCTGGATGCGTTGCCATTGAAGTCACCGGCCAAAATGACGGGACACTTGGGGAAATCTCTCCTGAGTTCTTCATAAATTTCGACGCAGGCCTTCAATTCAGCGGTTCGCCGTTCAGTTCCGTGCGGATCAATTTTTTCAGGATCCAGCGGAGACTTGAGGTGGGTCAATAAAATGATCATGGAGGGTTTGTTGACATCACTTTTGAAAATTCTGAGCTCTGCACAGTCTCTGGAGAACTTATGCGAAACTTGAAGTGGAGGATAATTTGTTTGCTTTGAAGTTCGCTCGTGTGAATACAAAAACTTCAAATCGCGATTTTTGTGGGAAATCAAATCAAAATAAAAATCGATGGGCTTTTTTATCAGATATCCGACATCAATATTTAGATCCGAATTGCCTTCCATTAAAATTTCAGAGTATCGGCCGGCTAAAAAAAGCTTATTGAAATTTCGGAGGGACTCGAGGCCGCCAACTTCGGCGAGCATGATGATGTCGGCGTCGATGTCGCTCAGGGTTTTCGCGACTTGTTGAGTTTTTCGTAAGCCTTTGTTCGGGTAAACAGAAGTCGATAGACGCTCCCATTGACGTTCTTCCATCTTTTGAAAATTGGGCGGAACCTCTTGATCAAAAAGTAAAAACAGATTTTCGGCGTTTAGTAGACAAAACTTCAAATTCACTTTCTAATTATAGGGTGAGGGAAGCATAATTATGAATTTGAAAAGGGTCCTAACGCCGTCCATCAATTGGGTATTTCAAAAGAGTTCGAAAAAAGCAGGTTCAGTCGAATCAGAAAGAAACAAGCATCAGTTGTTTGTTCATATTCACCACGGATCCGAGATCAAAAAATTTGATTCGATCATCAAAGAGATTCAGAAATCCTTCGAGCTGACAACAACCGTCGATGAAATCATTAAAAGAAAAGAATCAACTTCCGTTCTAAAAGGAGTCGGTGCAGATCACTTCGTTTATTTCTGTGAATTTCATCCGAATCTAAAATTTGATGGCTATTCCTGGGCCCGGGATTTGTCCGGTTCGTTGTACCATGAAATGAAATCCAAAAAGTATGATGCCTTTCAAATTCAGATCGGCTCGACTTCAAAGATTAGTGCTAAGCCGAATTCTAAGTCGAAGTCGAAAGTGAATTCAACCGAAGAATTCTATCGATCCATTGCCTCCGGCCTCATTGTCGGACTTGAAAATGCGAGTTATGCCTTTTTACCGGTTCTAAAAGATGAAGATTCAATAAGTCAAATACCGGTTTACTTAAATTTGGATAAGAATGTGTCCAATGTTGCCTTGGTAGAAGCCGCGTCCGTCAAGCTCGCGAGACACTTGGTGAATTTGCCGCCAAATCACTTGGACCCTCAATCGTTCTCTGAGGTAATCACAAAGCAGATGCCATTTTCAAATCGTTCAAAGATTGAAGTTTGGGATGCGTCCCGATGCAAAAAAGAACGAATGAATTTACTTTTGGCCGTAGGTGCTGGATCTGAAAGTCAATCGAGACTCGTTCACATCAAGTATCGCCCCACCAAAAGTGGGAAGAAAAAACCAATCGCCTTTGTTGGAAAAGGAATCACCTTTGACACCGGCGGCCTGGATTTAAAACCCAGCGCCGGCATGCGATTGATGAAAAAAGATATGGGCGGATCAGCATCGGTCGTAGCACTTGCCCATTTTGTTGATCAAGTACAGCTGTCTCAGCCATGTGATTTCTATTTAGCGTTAGCAGAAAATTCAGTTGATTCAAAATCCATGCGCCCGAGTGATATTTATCAATCCCGCGCTGGATTTTGGGTCGAAATTGATAACACGGATGCAGAAGGCCGACTTGTGCTTGCCGATGCCATGAACGTGGCGCTCACGCAAAAAGAGACTCCGACACATTTGATTGATGTGGCGACATTGACCGGTGCGATCAAAGTGGGATTGGGCGCCGACATCGGTGGACTTTTCACGAATGATGATGATCTTGCAGATGAACTTCACTGGGCCGGGGAAATGTCAGGCGAGCCTAACTGGAGAATGCCACTGCATCAAAAATATCGGTCTCAATTGAATTCATCTTTTGCCGATTTTAGGAATTCAGCCGACGGGTTCGGGGGCGCTATCACAGCAGCCTTGTTTCTAGAAAAATTTGCAAGTTTAAATGACGCGAAAATAAAAATTAATCCGAAGTGGGCGCATCTTGATGTCTACTGTTGGAACGACAAACCAAACGGTGCCATCCAAACTGTGGGTGGCAGCGGGCAGCCGGTTCAGACGCTGATACGCTGGCTGAAGGAGTATTCTAAAAGATGATCAATTCACTATTGGCAGTACTGATGATGACGATGTTCTGCGTTTTTTTTCTTCAAGAAGATGAAAATCTGACCGCAGCAACATGTGTGTATTCGGTTCAGCGGGTTGCAGAAGTCAATTGTATGGGGCCCGCAGAGGATTTTGGCGATCCTGATTTTACTTATTCATATGCCGGGCCATGTGGGAGCTGCTTGTCTAGCCATTGTGGTGGCGGCGGAATGTGGCGAGTTTACAGCTATTGCACTTGGTAAAGAGCAGTGTTCATTAGCGCTTAGATCTTTCAATCACTTTAACGACCTCTGCAGGTACAAATTTTTTCCAATTGGAATTTTTTGTTTTCTGCATTTTAACGATATCTTCGGAATGAACATATTCCGTGATGTCGTCACATCCCGCGATATCCTGAATCATTTTATGCTCCATGAAATGACTGTAGATGTGTGACACACTTTTATCAGGAAAGAATGACTTCGTGAGAAGACACATGGTTTCCGTTTTGTGCGGATAAATATACAACCTAGAAAAACGGCCGAGTAGCTTACTCATTCCCTCTAAAAGCCCACCACTGAGATCGAAATAAAACTTTTCATCGAACAACTTGTCTAAGTGCCTCGCACTGACGACGATGGCAAACGGTTTTTCTGTGAAGAATCGGACATACTGTTTCAATTCATAAAAAAGAGAATACCGAGTTATCAAAATGTCTTTTTTCATTGATCTCAGCATCGCGACTTTTTCCATCGCCTCTGAGGGTTTTAAAATTTCATTCTTCATACGATTGACCATCGTAAATTCAAATAAGGACAAAACGTCAGCTGACTTCATTTTAAATTCGCCATTGAAGTGAGTCATCGCGCGGGATTGAACATCTAAATGTGTATTCGTCAGAGGGCTAAAGTAAGCTCGCTGAATCAGAATGTTCTTACCCCAAAAAGCATCGCCTGGGTTACTGACTTGGCCTTCAGCATTGATATAAAGTCCTTCGTTCCATCCATTTGAAATCAAGTGAACATTGAATTCAACTTCGTCAAAATCTTTAAAGGCTTCACCGTTGAAGTGGACGGCATCGACAGAAAGACTACCTTCCTTGATGTGATCAAAAAGGTGATTCAAAAACAAATTGGGGCTTTTTCGTTTGTAAAAAGCGCAATGAATCAAATTCACACCAAGCTTCGCCAAATTTTCTTGCTGTAAAAGTCGTTGTTTATCCAGCAAGCGAACATGCAGCATGATTTCACTTGGTTCAGACTGCGCTGAGTATTGAAATTTAACACCCAGCCAGCCGTGACTCTTATTTTGGCTTGTCGCCACTGTGTCTGCAAAAGCAAAGAAGTGCGTCGATTTTCCGCGACTTGAATCTAGACGAAGAATCAATTTACTATATTCTTTTTCCAGCATTTTACTGAGCCTTGATTGGCAAACGTAGCGCCCGGACTTTTCTTTCCCGTAAATAATATCACTAAAGGTCATGTCATAAGCTGATATCGCCAGCGCTATCGTCTGAGATGCTTTGCCAGCTTGAAAAAACTGTCTTGCGACTTCCTGGCCCGCACCGATTTCAGCGAATGTTCCGTACCAAAGAGGATCAAGGTTTACATCAAGTGCTTTTTCTATTGTGGTCTGTTTGCGTTCGCTCATAAATTACGTCCTTGATTACACTTTTGATTTCAAATCCGTTGAATCGGTCTTGATCCAACCTGTTACCGCGAGGCTCATCGCCTTTTCCACAGAAATATCGACGGGCTCGAGTTTTGATTTATCGACCAAAATTGTTATTCCGCCGATGCCATAACTGAACGAGATGAAAACCGCGACTTTTTCTTTCGATATTTCAAAATTTAATTTCAAATCTTGGTAATCTTCTCTTGTCACCAATCCCAGCGCGGTCATCTCGTTAGTTAAATTGACCAAGACCACTTTCTTTAAACCAGCCCCTTGGCCTTTGGAAAACAAATTCATCAGATCCCGTAACGGAGAATAGATGACTTTAATGAGTGGAATTTCAGACATTTTTTCTTGTAAGCGCTCAAGCAAGGTTCCAGTTATAAAGTTATTGAGCAAAAAACCTATAAATAAAATCACAAGAATAGTGGTGATGAGTCCCAGGCCTGGAAAGTAATATTGTTCCGTGAACCAGGTTTGAAGGTACTGGCCCAAAAAATTATCAACAATTTTGACGCCGGCAACGACGACATAAACCGTGATCGCTATTGGTAAAAATGCGACAAGTCCACTGAAAAACATCAATTTGATTTTTTTAAACATCTTGTTTTGAGACTACCTTAATTCTGATCCCAAAATAAGATATATTTTGTCTTATGTTAGGAATAGGAAGCTGAATTCTTTAGTTTTTTGATCAGGACCTCGATACTTAATCCATGCACTTATCAAGCACGTTGGTCGTATATCGAGGGTTCCTATTTTCAATCATGTTGCTTTTCTGTTGGATGAATCCAGCTCAGGCCCAGAAGGCCGGGGATATCATTCCAGGACAGTACATCATCAAGCTGAAGTCCGTGGGTTCAGCTAAAGCTGCGGGGGCACAGGGTCATCAGAAACTCTTGGTGTCCAAAGCTCAGGGCATCCTCGGGAAAGCAGCGGCGAACAGATTTGCCGTGCGTAAAATGTTTGGAAGTTCCAACATGCTTCAGATCGATTCCGACACGGCAAACGATGCAGACTTGCAGCGCCTTCGTGCCGATAGCGAAATTGAATTTGTTGAGCCCAATCGCGTGCTTGCGCTTGATCCTGTCACTATCGAGCAAATGGGTGTCGCACCGAACTCGAACGACAGCTATTCACAATCGTATTCAAATGTTCAACTTGAAGATGCATGGGCGCTGGCGAAAGCCTACAACAACGGACCAAAAGCCGTTATTGCGGTGATCGACACCGGCTTAGATTTAGACCACGGTCTCATTAGAGATTCAGGAAGTATTTGGGAAAATGCGGCCGAAAAAAATGGAGTCGCCGGAATTGATGATGATGGAAATGGTTATATTGATGATGTGAATGGCTGGAACTTCGTCGACCGAAATGCGACGATGTACGACGATGGTGATCATGGAACACATGTGGCGGGAATCGTCATTGGAACAGGTTTCGATGTTCTTGCGATGCCCGTACGCGAATCCCGACATTTGATTATGCCTCTAAAGTTTTTATCAGGTACGGGGTCTGGAACAACTTCCGATGCTATAAGCGCCATGTATTATGCAGTCAATAACGGTGCAAAAATTATTAATAATTCTTGGGGAGGCCCGACGTACTCCCAAGCACTTCATGAAGCTTACACATACGCCTACAACAACGGCGTGGTGGTGGTCACAGCAGCCGGAAATTCTGCGGCTCATCTGGATCAAGCTCCGATGTACCCTGCCGCATTTGATACACCAAGTAACATCACCGTGATTGCCACTTCGGATTCTGACAATCGCGCTTCATTTTCTAATTATAGCACTTCACTTTCACATGTTGGTGCTCCGGGAGTTTCGATCATCAGTGCCGTTCCTGGGCAAGGCTGTTCGGCTCCGGGATGTTTTGCAATGATGTCTGGGACTTCGATGGCGGCACCTTTCGTTGCGGGACTTGCGGGACTAATCCTTCGCGAAGCCACGCAGTTGTCCGCATATCAGGTTCGCGGAATCGTTTTGAGTTCGGTCGATTCAGTGGCGATTCTGTCTTCAAGAACACAAACATCAGGTCGGGTTAATGCACTCAAAGCCGTTCAGTCGGCCAAGTCCAATGCGACCACTCAAAGCTGGTCTCCGTCGTATTCGCCAAGCTATAAAATTGATTCACGTTCTGTGGCATCAGAATCAGCGGCTCCTGCAAGTGGTTGCGGCCTTGTTAAAGCAGTTGGCGGCTTTGGTGATTCAGGCCCCATGGGTCCTGGCGGCCTGTTCAACATCGGACTTATTTTTGTCGTGATGATGGTTCCGCTTCTCACGGCGATGTTGATGCGGCGTAAAAAATCTACTCTGGTCGATTCACCTGCAAACCGTCGTCAGTATGAACGTTTCGCCGTCGTCCGAGAAATTGCAATTAAAGTCGGAGACCATGTGATCCAGGCGGCTTCACAATCGTTATCGATTGGTGGACTGTCATTCTCGGATCAAACGAAATTTGAAATGGGTCAAAAGATTAAAGTCCAATTAGATAAGAATGGTGATGAGGTCGACGCGGAAATCGTTTGGTGCTCGAAGTCGAATTCTTATGGTGTGAAATTTACGGAAGTAACGGAAACATTAAGGACTCGAATTAAAGTTCTGACCTACGGCGCAGCCCCTGCTTAAAGAAGCATTCCTTTAAGCAGGACTGTGGCCATAGTGAAATAAATAATAACGCCAGTCACATCTACAATTGTGGCCACAGCAGGGGCGCTGGCCGCTGCTGGATCGAGTTTTAAATAACGAAGTAAGAAGGGGAGCATGGAGCCTGAGATCGTTCCCCAGAGCACCACTCCGAGGACAGAGGCTCCAACGGTTAAGCCGATCAGCGCGTACTGCGAGCCATACATCGATTCACGCCAAGGCCAAAAATAAATTCGGATCAAACCAAAAATCCCCAAAAACAGTCCAAGTGTAAGTCCCATCGATAGTTCGCGGAAAAGGACACGCCAAATATCTTTATTTCGAACTTCACCTAAGGCCATCGCACGAATGACCAGCGTCGAAGCTTGCGAGCCGGAATTTCCGCCCGAGCTAATAATGAGAGGTAAAAAGACAGCTAATACGAGAGCCTTTTCAAGCACATGTTCAAAGTAACCGAGTGCTGTGGCCGTGAACATTTGCGCAACGAAAAGTACCATCAACCATCCAGCGCGCTTCTTAAACATGTCAAAAAAACCAATTTGCAAATAAGGAGCATCTAAAGATTCAACGGCTGCGATCTTGTGAATGTCCTCTGTTGCCTCTTCTTGAATCGCTTCCGCGATGTCATCGAAAGTGACGATACCTACCATACGCTCTTCAGAATCAATAACAGGGATGGCTAGCAAATCATGTTGAGAAAAAATTTGCCCGATATGTTCTTGATCGAGGTCGACATGGATTTTGACGACATCCGTGTGCATAATGTCTTCAATAATCTTTTGGGGACTGGCGCCAAATAATTCACGGAATGAAACGACTCCAAGTACTTTTAATTCTGGCGACAGCACATAGGCGTAATAAATGGTCTCAACCTGAGTCTTTGCTTGAATTCGAATGTAGCTGATTGCTTCATCGACGTTCATATACGGCCGCAATCGAATGAATCGAGAACTCATCAGACCACCGGCTTTATCTTCGGCGTGTGCTAATAATGCGGTGACTTCGCGTTTGGTTTGCGGGTCGAGTAGGGAAAGCAAATCTTCCTTTTGCTCTGTATCTGATTCATGAACTTCTTGGATCAGATCGGCCACATCATCGGGTGCCAGCATCCGCACCCAAGGCCTGCGCTCTGCTTTCGCCAGGTCCTTAATCAGGATGTATTGATCTGAAGCCTTTAAGGTGAGGTAGAAATCGACCGAGTCTGCACGGGCTAAGAGTTCAAATTCACTTTTCTTGCGCTCTTCCGATAAAACGGACCAGCTTTCTCGCAATTTTTCAATTGGGGTGAGAGCATTTTCAGACGAGTCTTCGTTCAGGCTTTCTTCCAAATTTTCAGCTTCTGACTCACGAGTTTCACGTTCTTTAGTTTCGCGTTTTTCGGCTTCCGAATGGACAGCATCGTCCTGCTTTACAGAAGGATTTTCAGACTGATCTGCTTGATCTAGTTTTTCCTTTTCTGAATCTAAATCTGAATTTCTAGGTTTTTCGTCTGATCCCGACATGGTTCATTATTACAAGGTGGAACGAAAACCAGCAAGCACTTCTTCTGCGGGGCCAAACTTTTTAATTTTTCCAGATTCAAGCCAAAGAATGCGATCACAGTCTTCAACAGTTTGAATACGATGAGCAATGCGAATCTGAGTTCGATCCTTCAATAGACGCGTGATTGCACTTTGAATCAAATGTTCTGACTGGAGGTCGACGTTTGCGGTGGCTTCGTCAAAAATGAAAATTTCAGATTTTTTGATCAAGCCTCGGATCAGACTAATCACTTGCTTTTCCCCGCTAGAAAGATTTTTACCATTTTCTTCGACTTCGAAATCAAGTGAAAAACTAAATCCTATTTCTTTTAGCATCGAATCTAGGTAAGCTTTCGGTGTCTGGCGTTCAGGGTCAATATTCTCATAAAGACTGGCGCGAATGAAAAACGAATCTTGGCTGATCACGGAAAAAAAAGCGCGATGTAGAATGGTGTTTTCTTCGATCCGTCCCTGAACCATAATGGACCCACTTTGAATGGGGTACAAGCGTAGCAGGGTTGCAATCAAAGACGATTTTCCAGATCCAGTCTTGCCAATAATTCCAAGCTTTTCGCCCGGGCTCAGCTGGAATGATATATTTTCCAGCGCAAGTTCAGAACGGCCAGGGTATTGCAAGTAAAGGTTGCTGATTTTCAAAATGCCATCTTGCTCGGACCTAGAACCTTTTTCAATTTTGGGTGATGGAATCGGCGTCTCTGATCCTAATTGTAGCTGCGGGTGAGTTCGGAATTGGCTCGATTTGGGTAAACTAGAACCCGGCTCAAGGGGAAGATGAAGGTATTCATCCATGCGCTCCACGCCGACTAAGGCTTCATCAAATTGCGAGTACCATTCAAAGAACATTTGTAATGAATTCGTCGCGAGCAGCGTCAAGCCAAGCACCACAGTTGTCATCGCGGGCCCAATCAAACCAGAACGAACAAGGTAAATGCAAAAAAGTCCATTCACGAAAAATAAAATTGAAGCTAGAAACGTCAATTGGAAGGAAAAGCGAAAAATTTGTTTGAAAACTAGCTGTTTGCTTTGCAAAAATTTCCGATTCAGGCCAGCGAATCTGTTTTGAAATGAAGTCCCATGGCCAGAAAGACGAATGACCAAACCACCTTGCACGGTTTCCGAAAAATGGGTGATCGAGGGTGCTCTTTGAATCGAGACGTTTTTCCTAAGTGACCGCAATTCATTCTGATTGAGCTTCAAAATCCAATAGAAAGAAATGAGAGCTAAGCCAACTGTCGACAGGTACAGGGGGTGAACGATCACAATGACCACTGTGATCGCTATCAAATCAAAAATAATTGAGCAGAATTCCGCAAGCGGTCCGCCAAACAATCGAAAGACATTGCCGTAATCACTTGAAAACCTGGTCGTAATTTTTCCGACAGGATTTTGATCAAAGAAAAACATCGGAAGTCTAGAAACGCGGATGACAGTTTCGTCGTGAATCGAAGAGACGGCGAGTGCGGAGTAGCGTGAAAATAGAACTCGAAAGATCAGTGCGCACAAAAGTGCGACTCCCATTAATACAAGTAATTGAAAGATAAGCGATTTTAAAACTCCGTCGGAAACGACAGATGTGGTGTCGATTTGCCGAGCGACCATGTGAAATCCGCTCAAAACTAAAACACGACCCAGAAGACCTATCCCAAGAGTCGCAAAAATTCGTCCAAGATAGGGACGATAAGCTTGCAATAATGTGGCATAGATTTGTTTCGCAAATCCAACCCTCTGCTTAGGTTTCATGGGAAACTCCATTGATGAAGTCCGCAACCTCTGGATTATTGGCAATCTCGGAAGGAAGGCCTTCCCATTTGATCTTGCCGTCTTTCATAAACAAGACCCGATCGCATGAAGGTAAAATCGAAAAGCGGTGAGTCGATATGATAAAACTAGATTGAGTTTCAATATTTGAAAATAGTGTTGCGACGATCTGTTGTTCCGTTTTCAAATCGACAGCACTGAGTGGGTCATCTAGTAGAAAAAGTTTTGGTGAACGTTCCAACGTCCGAGCCAGAGCCAGTCGCTGTTTTTGTCCGCCCGATAGGTTCAAACCTCGTTCTCCGATCAAAGTGGACTGACGGAGAATTTTTCCATTCACTTCTTCGCTCAGGCCCGCAGACAATAATCGCCGGTGAACCCGCGTTTCAGTTTCAGAATTTGCGGACTCATCTTCATACTTCAATAAAACATTTTCTCTGATCGTAGCGCTCAAAACGAAAGGACTCTGTGGCAAGTAATCAACCGAAGGATCGATCTCGAAACGGCGAGCTTCGAACGGATACTCCCCGGCAATGGCTTTTAATAAAGTGCTTTTTCCAGAACCGATTGGCCCAATGACGGCCACTAGTTCTCCGGGTTCAATTTCAAGGTTGATGTGACTGAGGATACAGTGGTCTCCGATTTGGACGTTCATATCTTCAATTTTACAAAGCAGAGATCCATTTTGAGGCTGCATTGAATAAACTTTGGATTCGGGATTCTGCAAATCTTGGAACGCTTGAATGCGCTGGATTGACGTCTTCGCATCGAAGAACATCGTCAATAGCCAAGGTAGTTGTCGCAACGGCCGCGACAAAAAGACTCCGCAAATCCAAAGAATCGTCAGAATTTGACCACCAGTTAAATCAGACCGTACAAAATAGAGCGAAATGGAAAGAACAAAAAGATTGATCCAAAAATTAATTGTCGAACTAAATGAATTCATAATCTGACCATTGGTGACCATTTGAATTCTGTTATCAGTTTCGAGGATTCGTTTCTTTTTGATTCTTTTTTCAAAAATTTCGATCCAGTTCAAAACTTTTATAGACCTAATATTTTGAATCCATTCGTTCACGACTCCCATTCGTTCTGCGGCGAGCTGCTTGAAATTGAAAAAAAACTTCGACTGGCGAAGGGCCATAAAAAAATTAAAACACATCAAGACTGCGATGAAGCCAAAAGTAAACGGCCAAGGAATTTGATAGACGACATCTAGAAATATGGGGGCCACAAGCAACGGAAAAAATGATGTCAGGAAGTACGGAATCGTTTGTTCCAGCCACATCGTACTGCTCGGAATGTCAGTGCTGTAAAGGCTGACAATTTCGCCTGTCGTTTTTGCCTGTAGCGCAGATTCCTTTAAATGAATCGAATGCTGATAGAGTTGTTCACCTAAATATTCTTGAGCAAAAATGGCTTCTCGTTGTCCTAAATAGTTTGTCAGCTGAAATGTAAAATAGCTTATAAAGGCCAAAGCCGACGCGATGAGGAGGGTCACGACATCAAGATCTTGAAGAAAAAGGTATTGAACCCAAGGAATGGCAAGGCCAGTAAAGGTTGTTGTGATCGAGAGCGCGACTAAGCCTAGTTTTTGGGGCCAGCGATTGAGTAGGATATATCGAGTCACGCTTGGAGCTTTTCTAATTGTCATTTCGAATCCATCCCGTCAGCGAATAACGATTGCGATGGCCCGGTAAAACTTCATGCTCGACGTGACTTTTAAAAACGATCATCTCTTCGAGACCTGGCAAAATCTTTTTGATTTGCTGTTGATCAGAATAGAGCACGAGTTCTCCTCCATCAGCTGTTTGCCAAGATTCATTCAGATAAATGACGAAGCTGAAATAGCGCTTATTGTCTTTCTTTTTTTGATCCGAATGCCGAGCATAAAAATGTCCAGGGGGGTAGGCCGCGAAATGCGCTTCATATCCGGTCAGGGGAAATCGAAAATACTGCCGAAGCGACTCGACCGTTGCCTGCAGCTTCTTTTCAATCTTGTTGATGATTGCACGCTCGGCTTCGGTTAAATCAGGGTTCGACAAAGCGTCTGAAACCCACAGGGTAAGGTCATTGCGAATCAAGCTTGTATTCACTTCCGATGACGTCTTAGCAGAAAAGCTTTCTGCTATCAGCGCAGTTGAAAGTTGGTTCTTGACCAGCAACCGGTGAATAAGATTTGAGAGGACCGTCAGATCCTTGGTCAGTTCCTGAGAATGCGGCACGAGAACAAAATCATTTGCATCCAAAAAATCCATATCGGAGGTTTTCAGAAAAGAATTCTGTAAAGCAGTATTGGTTGTGTCCACGGTCAGAAAACGTTAGCATGAAAGCCGATGTCAGAAAAATTAAATCGCCGTCATTTTTTAGAAAAAGCAGGACTTGCAGTCCTTTCGACAACGGGATTTGGTTTGGCGTCATGTCGCAGTCTAGATAAGTCGATCATCGAATCGAATCATTCGAATGAAACAGTCGCCATCATCGGTGGCGGAATTGGCGGGATTGCAGCTGCGTATTATCTGAAGCAGCAGAAGCGACCATTTGTTATGTTTGAGGCCTCTCATCGGCTCGGCGGTCGCATTTTTACCTCAGAAAGTTTTGAATGGGGAGCTTACGAGTTTTCCGAACGAGACGAAGAACTTAAGAAGCTGGTTAAGGCGGTAGGCGTCAATACCTTGAAGCTCGATCAAGACACGTGGACCGTCAAGGGCGGGTCATCGCAATTTGTGCAGGCCCTTGTTCGCCGAAGTGCGGACTTATTGTCACACCGTGAAATACAACGTGACCGTGAATTGCTTTCGATTGATCGGGGCGCGGACTCCATGGAGCTTAACTTTCGTTCGTCCAAAAATACGTTTCATTCGTATGAATTTTCTCATGTTCTTCTCGCGATGCCGATGAACCGAGTTTTGAAGGTTTCAGGTTTGCAAGATTTTGAAAGTGAATTGAATGGCCTCGAATCCGCACGTGCGAGTTTAAAAGTTCAGGCATGTAT
>LNFM01010592.1_pt1 | contig 12913 bp, 12 predicted proteins | sample 596031 | NCBI WGS metagenome assembly LNFM01 (sample SAMN04254537, study PRJNA301005) | activated carbon metagenome | isolation source: dual media filters at the Ann Arbor, Michigan drinking water treatment plant | place: USA: Ann Arbor
CTGGGGGGAGGAGAAGCCGCCACCGCGTGCCGACAACGACCCACCTACGCTCCGCTCCAGCGGCGGCGGAGGTGTGGCACCCAGCCCTTCCGCGATGCGCCGTGTCAGCGTGTTGAATTCCATCTCCTGCAGGAAGGCGAGCAACCGCTGCGCGTCGGTCTCCTGCAGCCCCAGCACCTCGACCGCATGCTCCACCGGCACGTCTTGTTTCAACCGGACGAGCTCGCGGCTGACACGCGCCTGATCCGCGAATTCGATCAGCTTTTCACGCCGCTTGGGCTGCTTGATCTCGCCGGCGCGCGCCAGCAGCGTATCGAGATCGCCATACTGGTTGATCAACTCGGCCGCGGTCTTGATGCCGATGCCGGGAACGCCTGGCACGTTGTCGACCGAGTCGCCCGCGAGCGACTGCACGTCCACCACCTTGTCGGGCGGCACGCCGAACTTTTCGATCACCTCGTCGTGGCCGATCTTCTTCGCCTTCATGCCGTCGAGCATGACGACGCCCGGCTGCACGAGCTGCATCAGGTCCTTATCGGACGACACGATGGTGACGTCTCCGCCGCGCGCAACGACATCGCGCGCGTAGGTCGCGATCAGATCGTCGGCTTCGTAGCCGTCCTGTTCGATCGAGGCGACATTGAACGCTTTTACCGCGTCGCGGATCAATGGAAACTGCGGCACCAGCTCTTCCGGCGCGGGCGGGCGATGCGCCTTGTATTGGGGGTAAATTGCGTTGCGGTAGTTCTCGCGGCCGGCATCGAAGATCACCGCGATATGGGTCGGCGCCTCGGAGGATTTCGACTCGCGGATCAACTTCCACAGCATCCCGCAGAAGCCGTGCACCGCGCCGACCGGCAGCCCGTCCGACGGACGCGTGAGCGGTGGCAGCGCGTGGAACGCGCGGAAGATGTAGCCTGATCCGTCGATTAGATAGACGTGGCTGCCCTTCACGATCGGGACGGGATCGCCCTCGGGCACGTAGTTGCCGTTGGCGTTGCGGGCGGTGCGCTGCGGCGCCGATTGGGGAGCTGTATCGTTCATGCCGGTGTTCTAGCAGGATGCCGTAGAGCAGGTAAGCGCATTGGCGCACGACCCGCGTCCCGCCCCGGCGACGGCCTCCGCGCTTGCCCGACCCGCAGGTTGCTGGCATCGTCGGGCCAACTCTTGAACCCGGGGAAGGAAAAACATGATGCGCCGTATCCTGGCGACCGCACTTCTGGCGCTGCTGCCCGCCACTTCCGCTTTCGTCCAAACTGGCGTCGCCCAAACTGGCGTCGCCCTGCGCGACATGGGGTCGTTTCACGTCGGCGGCCGGCAAATCGAGATCACGGGCCAGCCGATCAAGGAGGTCGTATTCACACCGGGCGGCGTACCCGCGAAGGTCGACCCCAACGGCACCTACAGCATCGAGCAGATGTACGCGCAGTATTTTCTGGTGCAGCGTCGCAAGGGCAAGCTCCCGCTTCTGATGTGGCACGGCGGTGGCCTCACCGGCGTCACCTACGAGACGAAGCCCGACGGCAAGCCCGGCTGGCTCAACTACTTCCTCAAGAAGGGCTGGGACGTCTACATTTCAGACGCCATGGAACGCGGCCGCTCCGGCTGGACCAATCAGTTCAAGGGCGATCCGATGTGGCTCCCGTTGAACGATCCCTGGGAGCGCTTCCGCATCGGACCGATCGGCTCGTGGAACAAGAACAAGGAGACCTACCCCGGCACTCAGTTCCCGATCGAAGCTTATGAGCAGTTTATGAAGCAGGGCGTGCCCCGTTGGGTGACGACCGACAAGCAGATCGTCTCGGCCTACATCGCGCTCGTCGACAAGGTCTGCCCCTGCATCGTGATGGTGCACAGCCAGTCCGGCACGTTCGGTTATCAGGTGCTCGAGGCGCGACCCGACAAGGTCAAGGCCCTGATCGCGGTGGAACCGACGCTGGGTGGCGACCCGAAAAAGGCAGCGAGCGTCAAGAACACGCCGATCCTCGTCGTGATAGGCGACAACGCGAAGGAGCATCCGCGCTGGAAGGCCATTCGCCAGCATAGCGTCAACTATCAGACCGCGTTCCAGGCGGCGGGTGGCAGCCTTGATCTCGTCGATCTGCCAGACGTCGGCATCAAGGGCAACTCGCATATGGTTATGATGGACCGGAACAGCGACAAGGTCGCCGATTTGATCCAGGCATGGCTGGTGAAGAAGGGCCTTGGCCGCAGGTGAGGCGTGAATGCTTTGTTTTTTCGGGAGATCTGACATGGTTGCATTCGAGGATTGCAGGCGGCTCGCGATTTGGGCGATGACCGCGGCTGTTGCGCTGTCGCCGATCGCGGCGCCGGCTCAGAACTTCTACGAGGGCAAGACCCTCACCGTTATAGTCGGGACCGATGCTGGCGGCGGCTACGACATTTACGGTCGGGCGATTGCCCGCCACTTCGGCAAACACCTCGCCGGCAAGCCCACCGTGATCGTGCAGAACATGCCGGGTGCTGGCAGCGCGAAGGCGGCCGAGTTTCTCTACAACCTCGCGCCCAAGGATGGTACGAACATCGGCCTGATCTTCCCCGGCATCGTTGTCGAGCCGCTTCTGCAGCCCGGCAAGTTCCGTTTCGATCCGACGAAGTTTGAGTACCTCGGCAGCGCCGACAGTGGCACCCGCCTCTGCGTCACCCACAAGTCCTCGAAGATCAAGACGTTCGAGGACGCTCTGAAGCTGCCCTCGACATTCGGCGGCTCCGCGCCCGGCAGCTCCACGACCGATTACGCTCATCTTTTAGTCAATCTCGCTGGCGCCAAGATGCGTGTCGTCAACGGCTACAAGTCGTCGATCGATACGGTCCTGGCGATGGAGCGCGGCGAGGTCGATGGCATCTGCGGCTATGACTCGAGTTCTTTCCGCGCGCAAAAAGCCGAATGGTTCAATACACCCGAGGCGCACATGATCGTCCAGGCCGCGCTCGAGCCGAACGAGGAGCTGACGAAACTCGGTGTTCCCCATATCTGGAAGTACGTGAGCGGAGAGAACCGCAAGATTGCCGAGGTCGTGCTCGCGCAGCAGGAATTCCATCGCCCCTTCGTCGCGCCGCCTGGCGCAAATTCCGAGCGTCTCGCACTTCTGCGCACAGCGTTCATGGCGACGATGAACGATCCAGAATTCCTCGCAGATGCGAAGAAAATGAAGCTGTCGATCACCCCGAAGGACGCCAAGACGGTCACCGATCTGGTCAACCAGATGTACGCATCGCCGCCGGATCTGGTCGCGAAGGTCAACAAAGCCTTGAAACCCTGAGCGACGCCGAAACCGCGACCGCCGTCCGGCGCGAGCCCCGTCCCTCCGAAAATTGTAACCTCGGGAACTGCACGAACAGGGGATTTCTCTAGTCTGAAGCTACAACAGACCCGTGATCGAACACGGGGACAAGCTCGATTGGGGAAATCCAATGAAATACGCGTTCTCGGCTCATCGGACCGCTTTGGGGACCTTAGCGGCGGCAGTCGTTGGTCTCTCCCTCGTATCGGCGGCTGCACCGGCCTCTGCCGCGACGTTCAACGTCGGTCCCGAGACGGTCGTGCGTCACCTCGTGGACGTGCGTCTCCAGAACGGCAGCGGCGAGCCCCTTTATCTCGGATACGCCATTACCTATCATTGGTTCGGCCTGCCCTATGCCGTGAGCCGGGGAAGCTACGTCTTGGGCGTCAAGGACAAGCCCGTCCAGTACGAGCTGGAAGAGGCACGCTTGGTCGAGTGGCAGGCGCAGGGGCATGTGCCGAGCCCCCTTCCTGTCTATCGGATGTCCATGGCCGATTACATTCTGGGAAATCTCCTGTGGATCGTCGCGGGCCTGCTGGGCGTCTGGTATGGCGGCAAGGCGCTGCTGTTTCGTAGGCCGGTGAAGGCCGCGGCCCCGGTGGACCAAGAAGCGGCGAAGAGCGTGGCCGCCGTCATGGCGCAGCGCGCCGCGCTGGTCTCCCGTGTCGTGCAGGTCCAGCACAGCCAGAAGGCAGCACCCGAACCGGTGGCTCCCGAAGCGACGTCGGCTCCCTCGCCTCGAGATGGAGTCCGGTCCGCTCGTTCCGCTTCGCCGCCTGCAGCAACACCCGTAGCTCACGGGGCCTTATCCGAATGCTCACCGCGGCCACAGGCTCAGGAGCGCCCTCAGGTCCAGCCGCAGATCGAGACGCTGAAGCAGCCCGCCCCGCGCCCGATGACGCACCAGGTTGCGGCACAACAGGCATCGCTCCCGTCCCAGCCGGTGGTGACCGCGATGCGCTTGCCGGTCGCCCGCACGCTCTGCCGCGTGAAGGCTCTCAAAGTCGCCTGAATACTGTGTTCACGATCACCCGTTCGATGCCATCGGGGGGGCGGGAGCTGGGCGCGCGCGGGTAACTCGACAGTCGGGCTTGATTGTTGGCCACCCGACAGAGCAAAAGTAGGGTTGATGTCCGGCGTGTTCGCCGTGCTCGAGAGGTCCGTCATGACGCACATCGCCCTGCCCGAACCAGACCGAGCCATCATTGCCCGCAGTAAAGACATCGTTGCGGGGCTGTCCGCAGCGATCGGCCCCGATCGGGTGATCTCGGACGAAGACGGACGCCGGGCGTACGAAACCGACGCGCTTACGGCCTATCGGCGGATGCCGCTGGCGGTCGTGCTGCCACGCTCGACGGAGGAGGTGGCGTCCGTACTCCGCTACTGCAACCGCGAAGGCATCAAGGTGATCCCGCGCGGCGCAGGAACCTCACTCGCGGGCGGCGCATTGCCGGCTGAAGACGCCGTTGTCGTCTGCGTGACGAAGCTCAACCGCGTGATCGACATCGACTACGAGAACCGCACGGCGCGCGTCGAGACCGGCATCACCAACCTCGCGATATCGGCAGCCGTCGCCGACCGCGGCTTCTTTTACGCCCCCGATCCATCGAGCCAACTCGCCTGCACGCTGGCCGGCAACATCGCGATGAACTCCGGCGGCGCGCATTGCCTCAAATACGGCGTGACGACGAACAACGTACTCGGAGTAAGGATGGTGCTGATGGATGGCGAGATCATCGAGATTGGCGGCTCGCATCTCGATGCGCCGGGCTACGACCTGCTCGCCCTCATCGTCGGCTCCGAAGGTCAGTTCGGGATCGTCACCGAGGCGACCGTCCGAATTCTGCGCGCAGCCGAAGGCGCACGCCCCATGCTTATGGGTTTTCCGTCGGCGGAGGCAGCCGGTGCCGCCGTGTCTGCGATCATCGGTTCGGGCATCATTCCCGTTGCCATCGAATACATGGACAAGCCGGCCATCCACGTCTGCGAGTCTTTCTCGAAGGCCGGCTATCCGATGGACGTCGAGGCGCTGCTCATCATCGAGGTCGAGGGTTCGGAAACCGAGATCGCCGATCTCATCGAGCGCATCGTGGCGATCACCAAGCCATTCGACCCACAGAGCCTCAAGATCAGCCAGAGCGCTGCCGAAAGCGCCCGCATCTGGCGTGGCCGCAAGTCGGCGTTCGGCGCCCTGGGCCGGATCTCCGAATACTATTGCATGGACGGCACCATTCCGCTCGGCCGCCTGCCTGAAGTGCTCGGCCGCATTTCCGAGATCTGCGCACAGCAGCAATTGCGCGTGGCCAACATTTTTCACGCCGGCGACGGCAACCTCCATCCCCTGATACTCTATGACGCGAATGACCCCGAGCAGAGTTCCAAGGCCGAAATCGCCGGCGCCGAAATCCTGAAGCTGTGTGTCGAGGTCGGCGGTTGCCTCACCGGCGAGCACGGTGTCGGCATCGAGAAGCGCGATCTCATGCGCGTCCAGTTTTCCGACAAGGATCTCGCCCTCCAGATGAGCATCAAGACTATGTTCGATCCCCAATGGCTGCTCAATCCCGCCAAGGTGTTCCCGCTCGACGGGCGGCCACCGGTTGTGGCCGCGGTGGCGGCATAGTCCGATGAAAACGCTCATTCGACCGGCCGCCGATTGGGAGCTGGCCAACATCATCGCCGACGCCGCCGCCCGTCGCCTTCCCGTGGAATTGGTCGGCGCCGGGACAAAGCGTGCGATGGGCCGCCCCGTGCAGTGTAGTGCAGAGATTACCCTGAAGGGCATGCTCGGCATCATGCTCTATGAGCCCAACGAACTCGTCATGAGCGCGCGTGCGGGCTGCACCGTAGCGGAGGTCGAGCAGCAGTTGGCGAGCCGCGGTCAAATGCTGCCGTTCGAGCCCGTCGACCTCGGCCCCTTGCTCGGCCTCGACGCGGGACAGGGAACGATCGGCGGGGTCTTCGCGACAAATCTTTCGGGCGCGCGACGGGTCTATTCCGGCGCCGCGCGCGATCACCTTCTCGGTGTCAAGGCCGTTACCGGACATGGAGAGCTGGTGCGTTCGGGAGGACGCGTGATGAAGAACGTCACCGGCTACGACGTGGCGCGTGGTCTGACGGGCAGTTGGGGCACGCTGGCTGCTCTGACCGAGGTCACCTTCAAGGTTGTACCGCGTCCGGAGGCGACCGCGACTATCGCAATCTTCGGCTTGCCCGACGAGATCGCTGTCGAAGTGTTGTGCAAAGCCATGGCCACGCCCTACGAGATTACCGGCGCTGCACATATCCAACAGGGTCCCGCGAGCCGACTTTGGAGTTCGGCGATCCGAGGCGGCGGCAAGGCGGCGACCGTCATGCGGCTCGAAGCCCCCGCGAAGTCGATCGCCTACCGAGCCGAAAAGCTGCGCCAGCTTTTCAAAGCATACGGCGAGATCCACGTCGTCGACACGCAGCCCTCGCTCGAATTCTGGCAGGAGATGCGGATGATGACCGTCATGCAGGGCTCGACCCATCCGCTCTGGCGCATTTCGACCTCGCCCAAACTCGGCCCCGCCGTCGTAGCCGCCATCGCCCGATACACGCCCGTCGAGGCCGTGTACGATTGGTCGGGAGGGCTCGTCTGGGTCGAGGTGCCGAGGTCCGCCGACGCAGGCGCCACCGACATCCGACGCGTGATAGCGCTGCACGGAGGCCATGCCACGCTGGTTCGAGCCGATGCCGCCGTACGAAGCTCGGTCGATTGCTTCCATCCGCTCGATCCCGGTGTCGAGCGTTTGACGCGCCGCCTCAAGTCCACCTTCGATCCCGCCGGAATTCTCAATCCCGGCCGCATGTATGCAACGATGTAAGAGGAGGGAGTGGGAAGTGGGGATCGCGGAGTAGGGAGGTCGGAACCGCACTCGTTCCCTGCTCCTTGTTCCCTACTCCCGATTTTCCGCTGGCTAAGCGATGCAAACCAACTTCACGCCCCAGCAGCTGGCCGATCCGCGGATCGCCGAGGTCGACAAAATCCTGCGCCGCTGCGTGCATTGCGGCCTGTGCACCGCAACCTGCTCGACCTACGTCCTGCTCGGCGACGAGCGCGACAGCCCGCGCGGCCGCATCTACTTGATGAAGGACATGTTCGAGACCGGCGCCGATCCGAGCGCCGAGGTCCAGCACCACGTCGACCGGTGCCTCACTTGTCTGTCATGCATGACGACCTGCCCCGGCGGCGTCGACTACATGCACCTCGTCGACCAGGCGCGCACGCATATCGAGGAGAACGGCAAGCGCACGTTCCAGGATCGATTCGTGCGCGGATTGCTTGCAGCCACGATTCCATACCCGCGCCGCTTCCGCTGGGCCTTGATTTTCGCGCCTCTGGGCCAGCCGTTCAAGGGACTGATGCGCCGATTGGGCCTTGGCTCGCTCGCCGCGATGCTGGACCTCGCACCGAAGACGCCGGTTTCGCGCTCGGCCAACTACCAAGGCGCAGGCCTTGCGGCGACCAAGCATGAACGCCGAGCGCGCGTGATCATGCTCGCCGGCTGTGCCCAGCAGGTGCTGCGTCCGGAAATCAACGATGCCACCATCCGGCTGCTTGCGGACAAGGGCATCGACGTGGAGGTCGCAGCCGGCGCAGGCTGCTGTGGCGCGCTCGTCAATCACATGGGCCGTGAGAGCGAAGCCAAAAGGCTCGCCAGCGCGAACATCGATGCCTGGACCAAGGTTCTCGACCGTGGCGAGAAGGTCGATGCGATCATCGTCAACGCGTCGGGATGCGGAACCACGGTCAAGGACTATGGCCACCTGTTCCGCCACGACCCCGTTTACAAGGCCAAGGCCGAGCGCATCGCAGCCCTCACCAAGGATGTCACCGAGTTGCTGACCGAGTTCCCGCTCGGGCCTCCGGTGCGCTGGTCCTCGCTACGCGTCGCCTATCACTCCGCCTGTTCGATGCAGCACGGACAGCGCATTACTGACGAGCCCAAAGCGCTCCTATACACGGCAGGATTCACGGTGCTCGACGTGCCCGAGGGGCACATCTGCTGCGGATCGGCCGGGGTCTATAACATCCTGCAGCCCGAGATCGCCGGACAACTGCGTGAGCGCAAGGTCGGTAACATCCGCAAGGTCAATCCGGACATCATCGCGGCCGGCAACATCGGCTGCATCACTCAGATCGAGCAGGGCACCGGAACGCCCGTCGTCCATACCATCGAGCTACTCGATTGGGCCTACGGCGGTCCGATGCCGCGCGGGCTCGAGGCCTTCAAGGACTTTGTCAAGGACGTGCCCGGCCCGAACCCAGAGGCGACGCGCAAGCCCGAGGACTTCGTCGTCCGATGACGAGTGGCACATTCACCGGCCGTATCGACCACCGCGATGCCTCTGGCCCATTCGACATCGTCGGCGACGTCCATGGCTGCACCGATGAGTTGATCGAGTTGATGGAGCGGCTCGGCTACGCCGTCCATTTCCACGACCTCGGTCAAGGCCGCCGCGCGCGCGTGCACTCGCCAGAAGGCCGCCGCCTGATTTTCGTCGGCGACCTCGTCGACCGCGGTCCGCGTTCGCCGGACGCGCTGCGTATCGTGATGGCGATGGTGGAGGACGAGCAGGCCCTGTGCGTGCCCGGCAATCACGACGCGAAGTTCATGCGCTGGCTGCAGGGCCGCAACGTCAAGCCGACGCACGGCCTCGATCTAACCATGGAGCAGATGGCCTCAGAGCCGCGCGAATTTCACGACGAAGTGCGGACGTTCTTCGAGCGGCTGCCGTTGCATCTCTGGCTCGACGAGGGCCGCCTCGCAGTCGCCCACGCCGGCATTCGCGAACGGATGATCGGCTCAACGTCGGATCACACGCGCAGCTTCTGCCTCTACGGCGACACCGACGGCACCGACGCCGACGGTCTTCCGATCCGCTTTCACTGGGCTGCCGCCTACACGGGTGAAACCGCCATCGTCTATGGCCACACGCCGGTGTCCGAGGCGGACTGGGTCAACAACACGCTGTGCATCGACACGGGCTGCTGCTTCGGCGGCGCGATCACGGCATTGCGCTGGCCCGAACGCGACATCATCAGCGTTCCCGCGCGCCGCGCCTACGCCGAACGCCGCCGGCCCTTCGGCCACCCCCCGTTGCGGCCGACGACGGCGCAATAAATTGCCGGGCCTGGATTGCGATCCGCTTCGCGCGGTGCCCTCAGGTACGCTCCAGGCCCATCGGACCTGCCCGCCATGTTCGGCTTTCGGAGTATGCCCGACAGGAATGTTTTGACTTCACGTTCGGGCGCGTCGGACCGAATCGAAAAACTCCTCCACCCACATCGCGGGAGGAGGAGTCTCGATGAGGCTACCCACTCGTAAGCAGGCCGCAAATCAGAACTTGCAGGCGAGCATCGTCTCGGCGCTGGACTTGTCGAGCACCGGCTGCTCCTCGACGTTGAGGACGGACACGACGCCGTTGTCGACGACCATCGAATAGCGCTTGGAGCGAACGCCCATGCCGCGTGCGGTGAGATCGAACTCGAGGCCGCACTTCTTGGCGAAGTCGGCGCTGCCGTCCGCGAGCATCGCGATCTTGCCCTCGGTGCCGACGGCCTTGCCCCAGGCGTCCATCACGAAGATGTCGTTGACGGCCGTGCAGTAGATTGCGGCGAGGCCCTTGTTCTTCAGCTCCATCTCCTTGGCGGCGAAGCCCGGGAGATGCTGCTTCGAGCAGGTCGGCGTGAATGCGCCGGGAACGGCGAACATGGCGACCTTCTTACCGCCGAACAGCTCGGCCGTCGTTGCGTCCTTCGGTGCGCCGTCCGGGCCGATGACCTTGAACGTCGCTTCGGGCAGCTTGTCGCCAACTTTGATCGCCATTGCGAATTCTCCTGAGAGGTGGTGGTGGACTGAAAAGGTTCAGCGCTATTGCGCTGGGCGGAAAACTTTAAGCATATAAGCCGACTGGCAAGCTAGGCATTTTCCGCTGGTGGCCGGGAGCGCGATCCCGAGGGCGAAAGCGCCGTTCGTCAGGTTCACGCGGCTATTCCATCGAGACGGACCGGCACGCCGGCTTGGGCAAGGTGCCGCTTCGCCTGGCCGATCGTGTAAGTGCCGAAGTGGAAGATGGACGCGGCGAGTACGGCGCTGGCATGGCCCTGCTTCACGCCGTCGACGAGATGATCGAGGTTCCCGACGCCGCCCGACGCGATGACGGGCACATGTACTGCATCGGCGATGGCGCGGGTGAGGTCGAGATCGAAGCCGGCCTTGGTGCCGTCCCGGTCCATCGAAGTGAGCAGGATCTCGCCGGCCCCGAGCGCCACGACTTCGCGCGCGTAGGCGATGGCGTCGAGACCCGTCGGCGTTCGCCCGCCGTGTGTGAAGATCTCCCAGCGAGATGCTTCGCCCAGTCCAGATACGCGCTTGGCGTCGATGGCGACCACGATGCATTGCGCACCGAACTTCTCGGCTGCCTCGCGCACGAGTTCGCGCCGCTTCACCGCCGCCGTATTGATCGATGCCTTGTCGGCACCCGCCTCGAGCAGCCGGCGGATATCCTCGACCGACGAAATCCCGCCGCCGACGGTGAGTGGCATGAAGCACCGCTCGGCCGTCCGCTGCACGATATCGAGCATGGTGCCACGCTTCTCGTGGCTAGCTGTGATGTCGAGGAAGCAGAGTTCATCCGCACCAGCGGCATCATAAGCTGCGGCTGCCTCGACCGGATCTCCCGCATCGCGCAGGTCGACGAAGTTCACGCCCTTGACGACGCGCCCGTCCTTCACGTCGAGACAGGGAATGAGACGAACTTTCAGCATGCCACGTTGCCTCTCATTCGCCACCGCAACGGCCCACTTTCAAGGGCTGAGGTCGCGACAGCGTAGCGGGCATGCCCGCCTGAGCGAAGTAAAATGCCCCGGCGCGAGGACGCGGCTACGGCCCGCTCTTGCGGGCCGCGGTCTCGACCGCGGCCCGGCGCAAGTGCGCCGCTCTAGACAAAAAATATCAAACCTCTTCTTCGTCCTCGCCGACGCCGCCGATGATGCCGGACACGTCGCCGCCGTCCTCTTCTTCTTCCTCGAGGAAGGTCTCGTCTTCCTCGGCGGCAACCGGCTCCTCGGCGCCTTCGACGTCGGCCAGATCTTCCGGTGCCACCTCTGGAGCATCGCCCGGTACCAGCGCTCCGGCGTCGGCGAACTCCTTGTTCTCGACGGGGCGCTCGCCGGCAGGATCGGTTAGCAGGGGCGCCGACGCGATACGATAGTTCGAGCCGCATTCAGGGCAGGTAATGGGATCGCGATTGAGATCGTAGAATCGCGAGCCGCAGTCGGAATTCTGGCAGGTGCGCTTCGTGCCGCGCGCTTGCTTCGTCGACATGGATCAAGCCTCGAAGGGAGTGGGATGTTTGGATTGCGGGCGGTCTGCCATGCATCATTCCTGTTGTCAAAACCTATCGAGGGGGCCGGGTCTGCGGGGGCTCCAAGTATGAACGGGCCAAACTGAGCGCGGTACTGGACGACATCTCTACGCCATGACCTTCCACCCCAGCGTACGAAGGTGGGTTGAGTTGCTCCACGACGCCAAAAACGGAAAATCCCTCTCTGGTCTTTCTCCGAGATAGTCGTTATAAGCCCGCTGACCTTGGAGGTCCTGCAATGGGCGCCCCTGCGAATAGGCCGGTAGCGATCTCGCTTCCCGCTCGTGCCAGGGGAGCGCAGCGTTCGCACGGTGGGGCGATTTTTTTCCCTTTAACATCAATGTGCAGGGACGCGCGTAGCAGGGCTGGAACTTGGACGAACATGTGCCGGTCGCCTCGACGGACGAGGCTCGGCAGCGCGGCTTTGCTGGAACTATTCCGGCATAGCGGAGCGCAACAGGCTGATGGTTTCGGATCGTTTGGAGATACATCGATGGCAGTACCCAGGAAAAAAGTATCGCGTATGAAGCGCGGCATGCGCCGTTCGGCCGACGCTCTGAAGGCGCCGTCTTACATCGAAGACAGCAAGAGCGGCGAGCGCCGCCGGCCGCACCACCTGGACCCCAAGACCGGCATGTACAATGGCCGGCAGATCCTGGAGCCGAAGGCGGACGCCTGAGGTTGGCGGTGCACCCGGATTGGCCCTTGGTTTTCCCCAGGACTGTCATGGGTCCGCCGCTCGGGTGCCCCATCTTTCTGCGACCATAGAAGCCTCGACGACGTCACAGCCCGGAGCCGATTCATGTCGTTAAAAGCACTGCCGCTGATCGTGATTTCTTTCATCATGTACAACGCGATCGTGCTGCTCGACCGGGGTGGCGATGCGACGGTCTTCCTTGCCCAGAAGGTCTTCCCCATCCCGTTGATGACCGGCGTGCTGTGGCTGACCTGGGGAGACCTCCTCATCCTTCTGACGATGGGTCTGCTGTTCATCGAGCTGATGAAGGCGACCTACACGTCGAGCGCCTCGCTGCTCGATCACGGCCTTTCCATGCTGGTGTTCGTCGCCTGCCTCATCGAGTTCTTGCTGGTAAAGTCGGCCGGTACCTCGGTGTTCTTCATCATCGTCGTCGCCACGTTGATCGACGTGATGGCTGGCTATACCATCGGCATCCGCGTCGCACGCCGCGACCTGTCGATCGGCGGCGAGAACTGAT
>LNFM01010595.1_pt1 | contig 12911 bp, 4 predicted proteins | sample 596031 | NCBI WGS metagenome assembly LNFM01 (sample SAMN04254537, study PRJNA301005) | activated carbon metagenome | isolation source: dual media filters at the Ann Arbor, Michigan drinking water treatment plant | place: USA: Ann Arbor
TTTGCAAGTTGCTGAGCCTCGATTCCATAGCGCACAGCTTCATTCGGGTCTTCGCCCAGATATTGGTTACTCAACAAAATCAGGTTGTTAACCTTTAGTGAATCATCGGGCTGGCTGACAATCGTTTCTTTGAGTCTTTTAATTTCGTAGTTCTGTGCAAGCCCCGGGAAGGTTAGCAACAGAAAGTATAAACACAGGTAAGAGTTTATCCGCACAATATAAATCCTAGAATTCAAAGTTACGAATCCTTTGATAAATTCAGAATAAATGTAAACTGAAAGCAAAAGAGGAATGAAGATATCCTCCATTCCTCTTATATAATGTTAAAGAAGTAGACCTACTCTTTATAAACTTTAACCACATGATTTCCTTTAGGAGAGCTCACCTTTATCAGGTAAAGTCCTTTATCCAGATTAGTAAAATCAATCTGCAGGCTACCATTCTCTTTTTCCCAACTTGCTTTCACAGGGTACGACCGCCCAATCTGATCAAAGATCATAAGATCAGAAGCCCTTAGTTGATCAACCATGCCTGTAACCGTTACCCAGTCAACTACTGGATTTGGATACGTACTTAATGTTAAGCTCGATGGATTTTCTGAAAAAGTTTCCGAATCTCTCTGAGTTACAAATGCGATAGGTGGATCATTGGTTCGAGCTGATGATCCCGACCGGTTTGCACCTGGCCTTATCGCAATTTGCTGGGCAACCCAATACCCGTTTCTGGTAGAAACAGCTGTTTTTGATCCAGTAGAACCTGCATTCGACTGAATGGTATAGGCCATCATATTTGAAGTAAGTCCTTGTTGAGAATTTGGATCATCATATTGTTCTATGAAACCAGATGGGCCGACCCAGGTAGCGTCAGTACTATTTGTAAAAAAGGTCATAACCAATGCGTTACAGATCGTAGTAGTAATCCCGGGGGTAGTCGCGTTAAAATCTTTACCACCGCTTGCACCACTTCTACTTACTTCTATGGGGTTAACGGGATCTGCACCAACGATACGGGAAATACCCATATTCCATTTAGGACTTGCGGTCAGTGCAAACGAATAGGTGGCTGGTTCGTTGCTACCAGCAACTTTATAAAATGTAGCTAAGCCAACATTGTTTCCGCGATTGTCTTGTCTTACTAATGTCCAACCGGCAGGTATTGTTATTACCGTTCCAGTACCCTTCTCATAGGTGAGGCCAACGATCAACAGATCATCAGGCATTGTTCCAGACGGTTTGTTCACAGTAGGAGTTGTGCTACCACCACCCATGGCCGTAATAGATGATGCAATCACAGGTGCCTGAGGGCATACAATAATCATCGCAGCTGATTTCGATGAAGGATTATAGTTTATGTTACCCGGGAAGAAAGCAGTAACCTGATAGGTTCCAAGCTGAATAGGGGCAGAACCAGAGGAGTAACTGAACGTAACTGCCGGGGATAAGACGTCCGCAGTACCACCAACTCCATAAGCAAAACCTGATGCTGTTTTTGGCGATCCGTCAAAAACGTAGTTCGCATCTGCTAAGCTGATTGTTGAGTTAGCTTTATTGATAATTATAGTGGCCGTGCCAGCGCTGTTGTTATAGTTTAATCCACCATTGAATGTCCAATTGGCAATTCCCCCCGGAGCATTTGTAAACGTTGAACCAAAGTTTAAACCTGCAGTCAAATTAACACCGCCTAAGCCCGTTGCTGTTCCACTTGCACCATGCGGAAGCGCATCATAAGTTCCGCTGTATCCAATTACTGTAACTACTGCATTTGCTTTTTCAATTACAATGTTAACAGAGCCCTCCTGATCTTTATAGTTTGTTCCACCGGTGAATGACCATGTTGCAACACCACCCGGTGCGTTGGTAAAGGTTGAGCCTAAATTCAAGCCCGCGCTTAAATCAATTTCACCAACCCCAGTGGCTGAACCAGTCGCACCATGTGGCAAAGCATCATAGGTTCCTGTGTATCCTGTAACAGTTACAATCGCATCTGCTTTGTTAATGGTCAATAAGGCCACGTTGGAAGCTTCATTGTAATTATCATTACCTGCAAAGTTGCCAGTTACCTGATAGGTTCCTGCATTTATCGGTGCTGAATGGGTGGGCCCATACTCAGTTAATTCGGTGCCCACGTAAGTGAAAGTCAAAGCCGGAGTCAATCCATTCTCTGGCATGCCAAGGCCATAGGCAACACCTGTCGCGTTCTTAGCAGTACCATCATAAATAAATTCACCATTGGCTACTGTAACAGTCGGATTGGCTTTATTAACTGTTAGTGTACCCAACGTCATACTTTGTAGAGGCTCAACTACATAGTTTGAAGGCGAAATCAAATTTATCTGAGGTACTATGCTATACGTACCGGCCGGAATAACTCCATTGCTTGCAAATTCCTGAGCGTCTTTTTTAAGAACATAATTGATTGGCGCTTGCACAACAGTTGCCGGATTCTCCGTGAGAGTGACTTTATCTGGATTTCCTTCCTCACTGAACTCTGTGCTATAAATAAACCCTACAAAATCAGATTTGTACTCAGGGGCCGGACTTCCGAATACAATTTCCGCAGGGGTAGCAGATGTTGTAACGGTAAGCGTTGCCGGTGTGATTGCCAGAGAACCTGCTTCGTACGATACCTGATAGTTACTCGATAAGAATGTGCCCGGTACCACTACATGCGGGTTACCTGCAGAGGTTACTCCAGTACCGCTAACCAGTGTGATGGAATAAAATTCCAGGATATAATCATCCTGATTATCCACATCCTCACCAAAATCATAATAATCTGTTCCATTGGCATTAATTTCTTCTGCGGGCTCAAGGTCCTTCTCTCCAAAGATAGTCAGCACATTATTGAGTTCGGCTGCATCAACGGCCGGACCTTCAGTACTATTAATAAGGGTTCTACCATTGATCAGGGTTCTGCCATTGATCAAGGTCCTACCGTTGATCAGTGTACGTCCATTGATTAGTGTTCTTCCATTAATAAGAGTTCTGCCATTGATTAGCGTTCGTCCATTGATCAATGTGCGCCCATTTAATTCCGGATTAATCAGCGACTGATTAAGTTGATCGGGTGGTGTTAGTTTATAAGACTCGAACGAACTCATGGGAACATCAAAAACAGAATTGATCAGGGTTCTTCCGTTAATAAGGGTTCTTCCATTGATCAAAGTTCTGCCGTTAATAAGTGTCCGCCCGTTGATCAGGGTTCTGCCACTTACCATGAAGCTTAAATTGGAGATATCTGAATTAATAAGTGTCCTGCCATTGAATTGTTGAGTGTCAAAAATAGCAAGTGGTAATGCATCCGTTCCTGGAAGCTTTGCTTTATCAAGATCGGTTCGATACGCGGACTGTATGGAAGTTTTAAGAGCATCCACATTCTGAATTAATGATGCATCTGTATCTGCTATTCGTATCTCATAGGTAATTTCATCACTGATCGATTGACCGTATTCTAAGGTAAGGTCGTTAGGTTTAATTGTAATGGGTAGTGGAGTAACCTTAATGGACCCTGTTCCATAGTCACCAAACGTTTGATCTCTTCCATCGTAAACAAGTGTTCCATCCGGTTGAACAACTCCTACATACTCGTATAGCTCTCTGAAAGGTACAGCTGTTAATGCATGGAAAGGCTTAATTATGTAACTGTTGGCAACAGGAGCAAGAGTGCCACCGAATTCGGTGATAGTACTTGTAAACTGTAAAGGAACCAATGTTGAGTTATTAGCATCAAGTGTTAGTCCTACTTGTGCTAAGCTAAGAGCAGACGCTTGCCATGTTTGATTTCCATTAGTATCATCAGCAAGTTTTAGAACTGTAGCACCAAAGGCCTCAATATTCTGACCATACATTTTAGTTATATCGTTGGCTTTAAGTGCGATTTTTTGCTTGGGAATATTCAAAATGGGTATTGCTAACGAACTACCACCATCCTTATTCTCACCTGTATTATTTGTGAGTGCCACATTTGTAACCTGAACCGGAGGGTTTCCTTCAAAGGGTGGAATAATGGCCTCCAGATTAGTGGTTACCGGGTTATAATTTGCATCTACCTCAACGCCTCTCAAAAACACTTTAGAATCGTAATAGAAGTTAGTGCCTTCAATAACCAGGGTGAATACTTCTTCACCGGCATCCACATCATTGGGAACAAGTAATCGGGTAATTTGAGGCTTAGGTGTAGCCAGGGTAAGCAAAGCGGCATCGGTGCGAACGAGTCCTGCTCCAGATTCAATGTCAAATCCAGTGCCATGTGCAGTTAAATCCTCAGCCGTGCTTTTCAATAGCTTTCTGATGTCAAAGGGTTTATTTCCGGCCAGCCAGTCGCTTCCATCTTTATGCTTGGGATTGGTGGTAGGATAGTATTTAGTTCTTGCCTGCATGATGAGGGCTGCAACCGCTGCCGCGTGAGGAGCTGCTGCCGAAGTACCAAAGAAATTTGGATCACCATCGTTTTCAATATCGGTTCCATTCAGAAATACCGTTGTGTTTACTCCATTAGGTGCAACGAAATCAGGCTTACCAGCTAAATCATTTATAGGCAATGTACCTCTTGAAGAGAACGAGGCCACTGTATTGGCAACTGTGCCTGCAGGTACGGGCGTATAGTTATATACAGCCGTATTGCTATATAAGATGGCGCCAACAGTCATAGCTCCGGCAGCATTGGATTGACCTACGATGGTTGACCCTCCAGTAAAGTATTCATCTACGATGAGATTATCACCCCGGAAAATCACATACTTGAAGGTTACATTTTCAGTGCCCGCGGCACGAGCAATGATAATATTCGTATTAACAGGTGTATTGGCTGGTACTGAGAAGGAAAGAATTTCGATGGGGTCTCCACCCGTATTATCCCTGTTAAATCCAAAGAGTTCAGTGTCCTGAAAGTTCTCAAGATAGATATCCAGGTCATTATCGGTTCCAGAAAGAATCTGCCCCAGTGACCCAATAGAGTAAACAGGATCATTCCATTGAAGTACAATGGTATAGGTGGTTGCTTTAGGAGAAGCAGCAATCGTTATACTTTGACGAGTATCCCCACCGCCAAAATCATGCACATCCTGACCGGATAGTGCAGCGGTGCCAGTCACGGGACTGAAATCTGATTCATAAGATTTACTCCCAAAATTGCCGGCTGCAGTAAAATAAGAGACACCTTGTCCTGCTACGTAATTAACAGCCTGTGCAACCCTACCATCAATGTAAAATGGTTCGGTTATATAGGTTATATCATCAACAATAATATCGCAATTTGAATTTAACTCTAGCTCCCGAATCCCTTTTGCAAAATCACCAGCAGTAATAAAGCCGGTGCGAAAGAAAAGTTCAGAAGCCGGGGCCACATCATGGATAATTTGGAGCATCGCACGGCCTTCATCAGTACCTTGTCCATATCGGGCGGGAAGATCTTTTACAACATTAACTGCAGGCAACTCACCACTCGCAACATCAAGCGCAGCAGGATTGTTAGGTAAGGTATTGTAGCTATCTGATAGAACTCCAATTTTAATTCCTTGCCCATTGAGATCATATCCCAATCGGGCCAGGTTTGATCGCATCACCCGGTCACCCTGAGTTGTAATTACATTTCGTACAGGAGGAATTGCGGGACGAACAAACTTAATCAGCGTCTCATACAAATTTAATTCATCCAGATTTTCAATAGGGATAAAGCCAGTGATCACAACCGAATTTGCCAATTCACTGATATCATCATCGGTTTCGAAACCAAGCCCCGTAAGGATACCCTGAAGTTGGGATTGTTCTGTTAGATCAAGATCGTTAATGACGATTTCAACTAATACAAGATTGCCGCTGATATAGAATAATTCATTTGTATTCACTTGTCCGCCTTGCGCAACGATATTATTCAACATAGTTAACTCAGAACCAATAATTTTATTTGTTTTTCCCCCTTGAGGAGCACAGACACCAAAGGTTTGACGATCATTTACTGTAACTGAAATTGTTGATGTGTTTGAACATGAAGTAGCGCTTATGCTGGCAACTGCAGTAATGATTTCACTTTGAGTTACAACATAAGAGGCCGGGGTTGATATTACACCTGAAATTGAACTACTAAAAGAAATAGTTCCCTGGTCTGTAGTAGCATATTGTGTAAGGTCAACTAAAGATGTATTTCCTCCAGCTTCTGTGCTGCAGGCAACAATTGGATTTACTGTCAATACGGGTAGTTCATTCACCGTTACAATAATCGCGGTTCTGGGACTTTCACAGGCTATTCCATTGGTTGTAATAGTCTGACTTACATAATACGTTGTATTGCCCGCTGTAGCAGTAGATGGGGTAGGAGCTGTTGCGCTTGCCGTGCCACCATTAGCTTCGGTATACCAATTTAAGGTGCCGGTGCCTGTCGATGTTAATATAGATGCTTCTGCGTTAAGACAATAAACCACAGGCGTGGTTACAACAGGAGCAGGTGTTGCTGTATTAACATTTACAACAATTGCTGCTCGTGGGCCTTCGCAAGCTAAACCGTTCGTTGTAACAGTCTGACTAACATAGTATGTTGAACTACCAGCAATCGAAGTGGAAGGAGTAGGTGCTGTTGCGCTTGCTGTTCCACCGCTGGCAGTCGTATACCATTTTAAAGTACCGGTGCTTGTAGCTGTTAAGGGTAATGCTGTTGAATTTAAGCAATATGTAATTGGTGATGCTACTGTTGGTGCTGCTACGGCCGGATTCACCGTAACTACTATCGCAGCTCTTGGACCCTCGCAAACTATTGTCTGACTAACATAATAGGTGATACTGCCTGCGGTAGTTGTGGAAGGAGTTGGTGCTGTTGTGCTCGAGGTTCCACCCGTGGCTACGGTATACCATTTTAAACCTGTCCCGGTTGCTGTTAGAGGCGATACAGTTGAGTTTAGACAATAAGTAATAGAAGAAGTAACCGTAGGCGCTGGAGGCGTGGTGCAGACATTAAAAGGTTCATAAACAATACTAACGCCACTTTGAATATTTACCTGCGTACCGCTCCAAAGTGCTCCGGTTACATCTGTTGCTCCTGTTCCTGAGCCTACGTTAATAGCAGCATTGGGTGCCCATACAGTTCCCAGCCATTTTGATTTTGAGCCTGTAGATCCATTGGCTATGTCAAAGGCATATTTTGCAGTACCTAAACCAGTGCCTTGTACTTCCGTGTAAATGCGTGAAGCGCTTCCTCCAACTGTATTAACTTTAAGTTTTTGCAGAACGGCATTGTTGTAAATGTAAATGCGAAATACTCCGTTTGGATTGGACCCAAAATTGAAAACAAACGTGTTGCTGTTCTTATTATCAATAAGATTAAAATAGTAATCTCCGGCACCCTGGAATGTAAGTGTCTGGTTTCCTGAAAGTCTAATACTACCGTGAGCTCCGGGAGAAATAACCCTGGTTGTTGTTATATCTGGTGCAGGAACATAAGTAGGCAATGGTGTCACAGAAGGTAGTACAGGAAATGTTGGGAGAGAGGGATTACCAATAACTCTACCGCCCGCGGGGGCAGGCCCTGTGTAGCTTGTATTTGTTGTTACTCGTCCTGTTACAACGCCTCCTCCAACCACAATATTTCCATTAACATCTATTGAGCCTGCCAGGTTTGCGTTAGAGCCAACAGATAGAATGGTTCCAGTTCTCAAAGATGAATTTGAGGCCGCAATCCTGCCCGTTACGCTATTGCTGTTGGTAAGTTCGATAGTTCCTCTACTAAACACGTTTCCTGTAATACTTACAGTTCCGGTTGTTTTAACAAGGTTTAAGCTGCCAATGCTTCCTCCATTAACATTGGAAGAGCTTGCCATCTGTACAGATCCCGGTCCCCCAGCTCCTGAAAACAACACAAAATCAGACATTTGAAGTTGCTGAGTTTGCTGGCCCAGCGCAAGGGTCGGAATTAAGAAGAGAAGCAACATACCTAGTTTGTGAAAATGAATATCTTCACTTAACCAACTAGAGATTACCTTTTTCATTTGGATTGAGTTTAGGGACATTTTTTGTAAGAACAACTGAGGTTATGTAAGAATCGTGTAAGTGATTTCAATTAAAAGACAAATTAGTTATATATTATTGAGTTGTTGATTGGCACAGGACGGATCGGTGTAGAAACTGTCCCGAACCGGAGAATTCATTATCGTGCCTGGTAGCATCCATAACAACCTTTCTCATAAATATTCAGGGGCGGTTTAAGGAGTTCAAAGCAGAAAATATTGTAAAACAAATCTTAGCCAATGTAATAATCGTGTAATATAATTATAAATGGGGAAAACTTTACTAAAGTAACTGCTTCTCGAAACAATTGTTAGTTTGGCTAGGATTTTAGAACTATAATCGTTCAATTTCCACTAAAATCCAACATATGCATATTGACCGCAATCTGGTATTGAGTTGCCTTGGATTAGTTTTTACCTGTTTTTCAAGGGTTTTATTCGCCCAACCTGGTCAGCTATTTGAGCTAGAGGACGTCCTTGAACTTACTATTTCAGGGCATGTTGGAGACCTTATGAAGGATCGAGGCAACGACCCTCAATACCATGCCCTCACACTTTCCTATAAAACTGGTGGTAATCAGGTATCTATTCCTGTTAAAGTTAAGGCCCGGGGGCATTTTCGAAAAGCCAAGGAAAACTGCACCTATCCACCCTTATTATTGAATTTCGATAAAGACAGTACGGAGAACACTCTTTTTGCCGGACAAGACAAATTGAAATTGGTTACTCCCTGTCGTGGGGATAAATATGTAGTTCGTGAATACCTGGTGTACAAGCTCTATAATCAGATAACGCCCAAAAGTTTTAATGTTCGATTGGTTAAATTCATCTTCGAAGATCCGGATTCAAAATCAAAAAAAGCTGAGCCATTGTATGGCATGCTGATCGAAGAAGAAGAGGACATGGCAAAGAGAAATAATTCAGTTTCGGTAGAAGGAAAACTCACCAGACCGGAACAAACTAAACGGGATGACTTTCTGAACATGGCTGTTTTTGAATATCTGATCGGCAATACGGATTGGTCGGTTCAATACTTGCAGAACGTAAAATTAATTGCCCTTGATGCTTCTGCAACTCCCTCTACGGTACCCTACGATTTCGACCACGCAGGGTTGGTATTAGCACCTTATGCTCATCCGGCTGAAGAATTGTTATTGAGTTCTACCCGTGAACGAAGGTATCGGGGCTTTTGTATGGAGGATATGAATCAATTTACGGAAGTGATCAACAGGTTTATTGAGCGAAAAGAAGATTTATACAACGTATATACAAGTACCACGCTGATAGAAGAAAGTTATCTTAAATCAACCCTTAAGTACTTTGATGATTTTTATAAAACCATCAACGATCCTAAGAAACTTAAGCATGAATTTCAATATCCCTGCGACCCGAATGGAACCGGGCGTGTTGTGATACAGGGGTTGAAGAAAGATTAGCTATTCAAATCAATAATCCCCAACTGTTTCCTCCAACTGTGATAATGCCTTTTTAAGTTCTTCATCATTGGGAGCTACGCCATGCCATTTGTGTGAGCCCATCATGTAATCCACTCCAAATCCCATTTCTGTTTTCATCAGGTTCATGACTGGTTTACCCTGGGTTAATAATCTTCTGGAGTTTTCTAAACCCGACAGCACGTCTTCAAGTTTGTTGCCATTAAATTCCTGAACTGTCCAGCCAAAAGATTCCCATTTCGCTTTTAAATTCAGGAGGGAAAGAATTTTATCCACGGGGCCATCTATTTGCTGGCCATTGTAGTCAATGGTGGCAATAATGTTATTCATTTTATTATGAGCCGCATACATAGCTGCTTCCCAAACCTGGCCTTCCTGTTGCTCACCATCACCCATCAATACGTATACAAGGTTGTTGTCGCCATTTAATCTCTTGGCCTGCGCGGCACCGATAGCTACCGATAAACCCTGGCCTAAGGAACCGGAAGCAACCCGTATACCAGGTAAATGTTCGTGCGTAGCAGGATGCCCTTGAAGCCGGGTATTTAAAAAACGGAAGGTGGACAATTCTTTTGCATCAAAATAGCCAGCCCGTGCCAGTGTAGCATACCAAACAGGGGAGATATGACCATTCGAAAGAAAGAACAGGTCTTCACCCTTACCATCCATGTTGAATTTTGGGTTGTGCTTCATAATGTGGAAATACAAAGCCACAAAAAAATCTGTGCAGCCCAACGAACCGCCCGGATGACCGCTCTGGCATGCGTGTACCATGCGAACGATATCTCTGCGTATTTGACTACTTAATTTTTTTAATTGAGCTAAATCGGGTTGTGCCATGAAGCTGAAATTTTGCCCGAATATAACCAGACATTCGAGGATATTAAAACTCCTTGAAGGTAGATAAAAACAAAAGCCCAACCTGAAATCGGGCTAGCACTTTCTTCCTATCAGGAACTTACTTTTTCTTTTTTGCAGCCTTCGCTACTTTCTTCACAGCCTTCTTAACTGGCTTAGTTAATTTTTTGGTCTTAATTGATAGTGGCGCTGGTTGAGAACCCCCTAAAATCTGACTTGCGTGGTTTTTAGTATCTACCTTTTCGATTACTTCGCTAATGATCCCTTTCTCATCAATAACAAACGTGACACGGGCAGTACCCATATACTTTCTTCCATACATCGATTTCTCCACCCACGTGCCAAACTTTGCATGGACAGATTTATCTTCATCCGCCAAAAGGCTGAAGGGAAGCTTCTCTTTCTCAATAAATTTCTTGTGCGATTTTTCATTGTCCGAGCTAATACCAAAAACTTCATACCCAGCTTTTTGTAAGGCTTTGTAATTATCACGCAGGTTACACGATTCGGCTGTGCAGCCCGGTGTCATATCTTTAGGATAAAAATAGAGTACAATCTTTTTTCCCTTGAGTTGTGCAAGGCTAATTTCATTTCCGTTCTGATCTTTTGTTTTAAAGTCAGGAGCTTTAGAACCAACCGTGAGAGCCATAGATGTTAAATTTTTTGTTTGAAGATATTTTCGTTTCCAGCCTGATCTACCACTTTCAATTCAAAGTCTCCCGTAAGAAGTTTTGAACTATCCAGTTTTTCGGATTTTAAAATGCCGGTTTTATAATCATACACCATTAACAACCACTCGCCATTAATGTTGGCTTCAAAGTAGGAAATTCCAGATAGGTTGTCTCCAATCTTAAATCTTGCAGCGGCTGATGACAACCCAATTTTTGTAATCTTGGGAGGAATGGTGTCGCGCATAAGCGTGAAGTCTCCAAAATCACGGGTACTAAACTTTACCCGATTATTATTCCATTCACTGGGTACGTAAATAAATGCGAGGCCATCTTTACGGTATAGGCCCAGGTCGCGTGATTGAAAGTAGTTTAAGCGCGGTTTCAATGTGACTAAGATACTTTTGTGCAAGGGAACTGTTCGGCTACCGATTGTGAAAACTTCCTGATTGTTCAGGGTATCATAATTCATGATCAGATAGGCCGTATCGTATAAGGACTGATTTGGAAATTCAATATCGACAAGGTCACTATAATACTTGTAGCCTGTTTCTGAGGGAATTCGGTCCTTAAAATTATATCGGATTGAGCCCTGGCAAGTTTGGACAGAGTCGGGTAATGTTTTGTACAAATCAATTAAATACACCCGCTGATGCTCACCTTGATAGGCGCTGGAAACTGTGGTGGATTTTCCTTGTTGCCAAACAGTTATCGTGGAATCTGCACTACATTTTTTAACGGACAGCTTGAGCGTATTTTCCTGGATCTCGCTTACATAGGGTTTGTTCTGCGAAGTCAGTATTGGGGTAGTGGTAACCAATGGATTGGGCATGAACATAAAATGCACCAAGGCCTCATTGCCATTGTAGTCCTTTAACCGGATGTCGATAGATTTTTCTTTATCCTTGATTACAATACCACTTTTTGTTAACACATGTGGGTAATAATCCAGCCGGTTGCCATCATCTATATAGAGTTTGTTGTATCGTGCACCTGTTAACTCCAGCGTTTTGAAATCCATCAACGTAAGTATTCTTCGCGATTCACTGAAATTAACTTTATCAATAGTTTGTGTAAACACCACCTGGCTATCCACCCGCATGTCGATGTAGTTGATACCATAGCGGAACCGGGAGTTTTCCATTTTATCGTGGGCCAAAATTTCTATACCGATTTGACCATACGCAAGAATAGGATAGGGCAACGAGTATCGATTTCCATTCTTTACAACGGAGAATTCGAAGCGACCAAACTGATCATTAATCCGGGATTGATTGTTCATCGTTTTCAGGGCTACCTTAAAAACGACTGGCGCCATGTTGTCTTTCACTTCCGTAAACTCGTAGGTGAGTGGGTTGATAGCCTCGTTATTTTCATTTCTTACTTCGAAGTGAAGATGTGGTCCACCTGAGCCACCCGTGTTGCCGGATAAGCCAATAAGTTCACCTTTACTAACTGGAAATTGATTAGGAGCAAAAGTTAGATCTATCTCTGATACCTTGCGTGTATAACGTTCCTTCCTGATAAAATCACCAACGGCACCTTTAAACTGATCAAGGTGTGCATACACAGTAGTGTTGCCATCAGGATGAGTAACATGTAAGACATTGCCATAACCACCCGTAGTGGCAGTTGCGCGTGCAACATAACCCTCGTCAGCGCTCAACACCGGCACACCTATGCCGGGTGTATCAATATCCAACCCTGCATGAAAATGCGTATTACGCAATTCACCCATGGTGCCTGTGAGTATGGACGTGTTTCCGGGTTTTATTGGAAACAGATAATTACTTCTTTCTGCCTTGCGGGGTAATATGGCTTTGTCAGGACTGAACTGTGCCAGCGCATTGCCGCAAAAAAGAAATAGACTAAAAAATACTAACTCACTTAACTTCAAATTCCAACAGCTTCTCATCTTCAATGTAGGCGGATAGTTTA
>LNFM01010597.1_pt1 | contig 12910 bp, 12 predicted proteins | sample 596031 | NCBI WGS metagenome assembly LNFM01 (sample SAMN04254537, study PRJNA301005) | activated carbon metagenome | isolation source: dual media filters at the Ann Arbor, Michigan drinking water treatment plant | place: USA: Ann Arbor
GGTGCCGGGCTCGCCCTTCAGCGCCCAGAAGCCGTTGAACCAGCCGCTGATGGCGCGCACGTCGGTCAGCACCGCCGGGTACATGCGCACCGGGCGCTGCGCCTGGTTGGCCGTCAGCAGGTTGGCGTGCTGCACGCTGCCGTCGTTGCGGATGTACTGACCCCAGGCCCACACGCTGCGATCGGGCCGCAGCACCATGCTCCATTCCGGGCCGGCGACGATCTGCGTGGCGGTCAGGGCGTTGGCGGGGATGCCGGTGTTCACGCTCAGCACGGCCACGGCACTGGTGGTGACCCGGCTCTGACCGCCGCCGGTTCGGGTGACGCGCACGCTGAGTTGCGCGCCGTTGGCGGCCAGCGGCGCGTTACTCAAGGTCAGCGTGCCGGGCGCACTGCCCGTCAGACCGCCGCTGGCGCCACTGACCGTGGCCTGTTGCAGCACCCCATTGCCGGCCACGCCGCTGCCATCGGCCAGCGGCTGGCCGTTGAGCAGCCACTGCCAGGTGAGGGTATCGGTCTCGTCGGCAATGGCAAACGCGAAACTCGCCGTGCCGGCGGGAGTGGTGAGGTTGGCATCGACCGCTGCCGCAGCCGGCTGGCTGGTGAACAGGGGCGCGCGGGTGATGGTCACCGTCACCGTGACCGCGCTGGAGTCGACGCTGCCCAGCGTGTTGCCAAGCCGCACGCGGAACATGGCGCCGTTGTCGGCCAGCGGCAGCACCGGGGTCAGGACGGCGCAGGGGCTGGCGCAGGCGGTGGAGGTGGTGCTGGAGACATCCGTCCAGACGCCGCTGCTGAAGCGCTGCAGCGTCAACGTCACCGGACCGGTGCCCCCGTATCCCACGAGCAGGGTGGCGCGGGTGTCCTCGTTCACCGTCGAGGCGGCGGGCTGCTGACTGATCGTCGGCGCGCTGGGCGCGACGTTGACGGTGAGGATGGCGCTGCTGTTCACCGGGCCACCGGCGGTGTTGTTCGCCTGCGCGAGCACGGTCAGCCCCGAGCAGGCTGCCGTCACGTTCGACAGCACGAGGCGGCGGCTGTTGTCGAACAGATCGACACGGGCCTGGCAGCTGGGGTTGGCCGTCAGCGTGAACTGGCCCGAGCCGAGCACCGGCTGGCCCGACAGCGACCAGGTGGTGTTGATGGGCTCCGTGCCCGCCAGGCCAACAGTGAAGGTGGCCGTGCCGCCCGCCGTGACGGTCTGCGAGGCGAGCGGCGACGTGACCGTCGGCGCTACGGCCCGCGGGCGCACCGTGAGGGTGGCGACATCGCTGAACAGGCTGGAACCCAGACTCGACTGCGCGGCCAGCAGCGCGATGGCCGTTCCGCTGGCGGCCTGCGGCACGGCGGTGAGGCTCAGCGTGGCCGTGGTCGTGCCACCGATGGAGGCCCCGGCAAAAACGCCGGCGCCGGCCCCGTTGGCAAACGGCGTGCCGCTGCAGACGCGGCCGACGAGGGGGCGGTTGCTGCAGCTCACGCCGTAGTGCCACTGAAGCGTGGGCGTGGGTGTGCCGGTGACAGTGGCACTGAAGTTCACGCCCTCGCCTTCGAGAATGTCGCGGTTGACGGGCTGCGCGGTGAAAGCAGCCACCTGGGTGAACTGCGTCACCGTGAGCGTCGACGCCTGGGTGGCGACGCAGCGCTCCTGCCCGGCCACACCGCGATTGCTGCAGATGTGCGCGTAGTACAGGCGGCCGTTGTAGCCCAGCGCCACCGGCGGGCTGTTGTACGTGGCCTGGTCGTTGATGCCTTCGGCCGCGCGCACCGCCGTGTCACTGACGTTCTGGTAGTAGCGCCACTGGGTGCTGATGTTCGGCCCAGTGGCCGCGGCCGTGAGGGCGAAGCTCGTGTTCTCGACCGCCGAAACCGCGCCGGCGGGCTGCTGCGTGATCACCGGCTGCGTGCCTGTAAAGCGCACGAGGATCGGTATATCGACTTCGAACAGGAAGCCCGTCGGAACATTGCCCGTGCCCACCAGGAACGCTGTCGTCGTGTAGGACGCCTGGGCGCGCGGACGCACCAGCATCCCGTTGGGCAGGCTCGCGCCGCTGACACGCGACGGATCGATGGTCACCGTGAACGTCGTCGAGAAGTTGGTCGAAGTCTCCTGGCTGATGGGCGGCCGGGGGTTGGGCGTGACGCCGACCGGAAAGCCCAGGATGTCGATGGCATCGGTGCGGGTGGTGCCGGGCGGGCGTGTCCAGGAGACCGTGAAGGTGCGGCTCTGTACCGTGTCCGTGGCGTACCACAGCGGCAGTTGCACACCGTTCGGGCCGCGCAGGATCTGCACCGGCTGGTTCTGTCCGTCGAACATCGTCATGCGCAGCTCGTGGTTGCTCGGGCAGTTGACGGCGCCGATGATCCAGCCGGTGCCCCCCGAGCCGGCCGAGCATGTGCCGATGACGAAGTAAGACAGCTCACCGACGTCGGCCGCCAGGCGCGCCGGGTCGGTGCTGCCGTTGGGCATGACGCGCCACCTCCCGCCGGGCTCGGCCTTGAGCAGCATCGGCGTGGCGCCTGGTGGCAGCTGCGCCGCCGACAGCGGAATCGACAGCAGCGCGGTGGCGCCGAAGGTCTGACCGTGCGGCGTGACCGCGTACACGGGAGTCAGTGCGTTGATGCCTTCCAGCGCAGGCGCGCCGGAGGCGTCGCGCGCGATGCGCAACGTCACGTTCGACGCCAGCGCATCCGCCGGCACTTCGAGACGCACGCCATCCGGCCCGTCGACCGTGCCTCCGGCTGCGCCCAGGGTGGCGCTGCCTTCGCTCGGCGGCGGTGGGTCGTCGTTGCCACCGCAGGCGGCCAGCGCCAGCGCGACGAACAGTACGGCGAGCGCACGCCAGAGCGGAAAGCGGTGGTGGTTCATCTCGGCTCCTTCACCCGCCGCTCACCTGCGAGCAGCCATGGGCGCATCGTCCGGGGCGGTGCGTCACGCAAGCGTCACGCGAGACATGCCCCCTTCACGTCGTTCATGGGGGGTGGCTTTCGTGCGCGGCGGCCGCCTGTCGAACCATCGCCGACACTGCGTCGCGCCAAAAGCAAAGCGGCGCCCAAAGGCGCCGCCGGCGACGGGCGTGGAAGGCTCAGCCCGTCTGCGTCAGCGACACCACCGTCAGCACCGCCGCGGCGAACGTGAACAGCAGCGCGAAGGTGTAGCGCGCCGCGCGCCGCTTGTGGATGCCCAGCGCGAACATGTAGGCCTCGTGCGGCTGGCGCACGGTGGTGGCGGCGTTGCCGGGCCACACCAGCGCCAGGTTGGGCAGCAGCAGCACGCAGCTCACCAGCCCCAGCGCGAAGCCCCAGCGGTTGAACTGGGTGAACAGCTCTGGCGCCACGCTACCCACCTTGTAGGACAGCATCACGATCACCAGCGCCAGCAACGTGTTGAAGATCAACAGCGCGCCCGAGCGGCGGCCGATCTCTTCGAGCGCATGTTCCACCGCCTGCGCGGCGGCGAAGCGGCCTGCGGCCACGTCCTCTGCGCGGTCGCGCATCGCGGCCTCGAAGGCCAGGGCGTCGGTCTCGGTGTGGGGCGTGCCCCAGAAATGGCGGTTCTTCATGCGGGGTCCCCAGGCGGTGTTGGTGTGACGGTAGGTGGCGGCGATCTTCATCGTGTTGGGCTCCCGGCCTGCAGGCCGTGATGGTGTCGGGCCCGCATCAGCGGCGGGGGCTTCAGGTGGGCACGGGTTGCACGGAACGGCGCAGCAGCGGGGCCATCGCGGCCACGGTGGCCAGCAGCAGCACCACTTCCAGCGTGTAGACGGCGGTGTAGGCGGTGGCCGGTGCACTGAGCGCAGGCGCAAGCAGCTGGCGTTCGCCCAGGCCGGCCAGCACGTCGCGGATGACGCCGCCCAGCGCCACCGCCACACCCGCGGCAGTGGCCTGCACGGCACCCCAGGCGCCCAAAGCCAGACCGGCCTGTGCCTTGGGCGCGAACTGCATCGTCGCGGTGAGTGTGCCGTGGCCGAAGAGGCCGCCACCGAAGCCGATGGCCCACACGCCGACGGCGAAGAGCATCGGCACCTGCACGGCCGAGGCCGCGATGACGGCCAGGAAACCCGGCACGCCGACGAGCGCGCCCATGCTGGCCATGCGGAAGGGGTCGGCGCCGCGGCTCAGCACGCGTGAAGCCAGCCCGAAGCCCAGCAGCCCGCCCACCGCCAGCGTGGCCGTGAGTTGTGTCGTGGCACCCACCGTCATGCCCAGGATCTGCCCGCCATAGGGTTCGAGCAACACGTCCTGCATGCCGAAGGCCATGGTGCCCAGGCCCACGGCCACCAGGCGGCGCAACGCGTGTTCGCCTTCCAGGAAGTGCTGCCAGGCCTGGCGGAAAGAGGGTCCTTCGCGCCGCGGCGTGTTCAGCATGCCGCGCCGGCGCGTTTCCTGTTTCCACAACGCCAGGCCGTTGAGCGCGATGGTCACCACGGCCGAACCCTGGATGACCTGGATCAGCCGCGCCGGGCTGAAATCTTCGAGCAGCTTGCCGAAGACCAGCGCGCTGACGATCATGCCCAGCAGCTGCGACACGTACATCAGCCCCACCACCTTGGGCTGCGCTTCGGGAGGTGTCAGGTCGGTGGCCAGCGCCAGGCCGGCGGTCTGCGTGATGTGGACGCCGGCGCCCACCAGCAGGAAGGCCAGGCCGGCGCCGAAGTGGCCTATCCACGCCGGCCATTGGCCGGCGGTGCCACCGCCGGACAGCACCAGCAGCGCAAACGGCATGATGGCCAGGCCGCCGAACTGCACCATCGTGCCCTTCCAGATGTAGGGCACCCGCCGCCAACCGAGCGCGCTGCGGTGGTTGTCGGAACGGAAGCCGACCAGCGTGCGCAGCGGCGCGAACAGCACCGGCAGCGAGATCATGATCGCCACCAGCGAGGCCGGCACGCCCAGCTCGACGATCATCACGCGGTTCAGCGTGCCCACCAGCAGCACCAGCGCCATGCCGACGCTGACCTGGAACAGCGACAGCCGCAGCAGCCGCGCCAGCGGCATCTCGGGCGATGCCGCGTCGGCGAAGGGCAGGAAACGCGGCCCCATGCGGTGCCAGGTCTGGGTCACCGTGCGGACGAGGTCGAGGTTCATGCGATGGGCACGTCAGAAGACCACGGCGCGCGACCAGGACCATGCTTCCCGCAACGGAACCGGCTTTGCCGGGCCGTAGGCGGACGGCCCCCTTGGGGGGTAGCGAGCGCTAGCGAGCTTGGGGGCTTCATGTCACCGCACGCGAGGCATGCGCCAGGGCAGCATCAGCCGGGTGCTGCGCGCCACCACGCGCGGCACGTTCAGGGTTTCGTGCACCGACGTCACGCGTTCACCCAGCAGGCCCGACTGCAGTACCGAGCGAACGTAGAAGGGCGTGTCTTCCAGCGTCTGCTCGACGACGGCGGGTTCGCCCGGGTCGGTGCGCATCGTGCGGCCGATGCGCCAGGCGGTGCGTGGCAGCGCCTGCCGCGGCGGCGGCGTGAAGTCTTCGGACGAACCGTCGGGCGTGAAGCGGCGTGCGATGACGCGGTCGATGCCGGTCTTCTGCCGCACGTCGTAGATGACGGCGGTGCTGCCGTCCTTCATCGCGGCGCGCGACCAGTCCCATTCGGTGAAGGGGCGGTCTATGGGTTCGTCGCCTTCGTTGCTGTCGAGGTAGGCCTGTCCAGCCCACTTCGCGCCGGGCTGGTCGAGGTTCACCTCGATGCGCGCGCAGGGCGCGATCGGGCCCCAGCGGTGGCGGCCGCCGTCGTCCAGCGCGGTGACGAAGTTCGACAGGCCCTGCGGCCAGACGCGGATGCGGCCGCGCACACGGCGCGGAATCGGCACGCCGATCTCGTCGAGATCGATGTTCAGCGCGCTGCCGTCCCAGTGCAGGCGGCTCGGGCCCACCACGAGCTCATCGCGGCTGCGGCGCAGGCTGGCCTTGCTGCGTTCGGTCATGGTCCAGCGCCGGCCGGTGTCGCCGTACAGCGCCACGTTGATGGCGCAGTGGTTTTCGGCCTCGGTGGCCGGGTTGCGGGCGTGGGCCCAGGCGTAATAGGGGGAGAAGACACTGCCGACGAAAGCGATGATCGTCAGGGCATGACGGCCGTCGTCGCTGATCGCGTCGACGTACCACCAGAGATAGGCACCGGGTGCCACCGGCTGGTCGAACCGAGGTGTGCCATCAGCGCTGCGGCCGCCAGTTGCCCCGACAGCGCCGCCATCGGCACGCCCGGCCCCGGGTGCACCCCGCCCCCCGCGAGGAACAGGCCCGGCACCCGGCAAGCCGAACCCGGGCGTTCGAACACCGCCATCCAGCCGTGCGTCGCCTGGCCGTACAGTGCCCCCCCACTGGCCGGGAAGTCCCGGTGGAAGTCCGCCGGCGTGGTGCGCTGCACCTGCGACGCGTTCATCTCGATCTGCAAGCCGCAGCCATGCAGCAGGTCCAGGCTCTGTTGTTCGCATGGATCCGTCTCCAGGGCATCGAAGGGCCGGCGGTCACCGTCGGCCGGGGCGTTCACGAGGCACAGCAGGCGCTCGGGGGAGCCGGGCTGCACGGGGTAGATCTCGTCGCGGTCTTGGGCGCAGACGTAGACGGTGCCGGCCTGCGGCAGGCGCCGGCGTTTGAAGATGTCGTCGAACTCCGACCTGTAGTCGTGTTCGAAGAAGACGTTGTGGCGCACCAGCGGCAAACCGGCGGTGGCCGTACGCACGGCCCAGGTGACGGCCGAGAGCGAGCGTTCTTTCACCGGCAGCGAGGGCACGGCGTGGCGCACGCTCTCGCCGAGCAGGCCGTTCACCAGCGCCTGCGGCGTGCCGTTGAAGACCACCGCGTCGGCGGGCAGCTCTTCGCCGCTGGCCAGTTGCACGCCGCGCACGCTGCCCTTGCGGGTACCCGGCGCCCGGCCGTCGTGCGTGAGGATGGCCGTGCAGGCCGCGCCGTAGCGCAGCGTGGCGCCGCGGCGTTCGGCCAGGCGGGCGAAGGTTTGCGCCACCGCGTGCATGCCGCCCTGCACCGACCAGACACCGTCGAGTTCGACCTGCGCCACCAGCATCAGCGTGGCCGGCGCCTGCCAGGGAGAGGCGCCGCAGTAGGTGGCATAACGTCCGAACAGCTGGCGCAGCCGCGGGTCATGGAAGTGGCGGCCCAAGGTGTGCCACAGGCTGGTGAACGGCCCCAGGCTCGTCAGCGCGGCCAGGCCGGCGGGGCCCAGGTCGCGGGTCATGCTCCACAGGCTGGGCTTGCCGGCGTGCATGTAGGGGCCTTCGAGGCCCGCATAGACGCGCTGTGCCTGGTCGCAGAAGCCGAGGAAGCGACGCGCCTCGTCGGGCCCGGCGAATTGGCCGATGGCGTCGGCCGAGCGGGCGCGGTCGGCGAAGAGGTCGAGCGTGCTCTCGTGGCCGCGCCAGGCGTGACGCGCCAGCACGTCCAGCGGGCGCAGCGGCGGCAGGTCGGCGGCCGAGAAGCCGGCGGCGTGCAGGATCTGGTCGAACACCCAGCGCATCGTGAACACGGTGGGGCCGGCGTCGATGGCGATGCCGTCGACCTGCTGGTGGCGCATCTTGCCGCCGGGGCCGGCCGCGGCCTCGACGAGCGTGACGTGCAGGCCCTGGCGCGCCAACAGCAGCGCGCTCACCAGGCCACCGATGCCGGCGCCCACGACCACCACGCGCTTCTCGCGCAGCGCCTCAGCCATGCTGCCGGCCCTGCCAGGTGCCGCGCACGTCCAGCGGCACAAAGCGCACGAACATCGATTCGGAAAAGTAGCCACCACCGTAGGCCGTGCGGATGGCCTGCTGGTGTGCGTCGCTGCGTGCATAGCGGTCCATCGCGTCGGTGCCGGTCCACAGGCTGAAGGTGCACTGGCGCAGCAGCGGTGCTTCGCCCAGGCCGGCGGCCAGCAGGCAGCCATCGGCCTGCGCCAGCGCCCGTTCGGCCGGTGGCGACAGGCGCCAGAACTTCAGTGCCTGGCGCGGCCGGATGGAGGCCCGCGTCAGCGCCGCGATCGCGCCGCCGACGGGCGGTGGCACGGTGGTCTGCATCGCTGCGCCCGACCAACTGCCCTTGCTGCTGCTGGCACGCAGCACGGCCACCAGCAGTTCACGGGCATGGGCGCGCCAGGCGGCGAGCACGGGAGATTGTTCGACGAAGGCGCGGGCGTGCGCTTCGTCGTCGAAGACCAGGAACAGGCCGCGGTGCGTGCCGCTGGGCGCCATGCCGAAGCCACCTGCAGCGCCGCTGCCCATCACCTTGACGAAGTTCAGCCCGGGCACGCCTTGGAAGGGACGGCTGCCGCGCACCAGCTGGGCCCACGCCCAGAGCCGGGCCGAGCGCTGCATGTCGGCCAGCACCAGCACGGCCACGGTGCCGACCAGGCGCACCGCACCCTCGACTGCGTGGGCGGGCACGGACCCGTGGCGTGCGGGGTCGTCAGCCCCCGCCGGCGGCGCCGGTGTACGCGCTGTCGGCACCGGGCCCTGGAGCGCGTTCGGCTTCACGCGGCGGGCGTTCGACTAGCCAGCCTTCACTGCGGCGCGCTGGCGGCGGCCGCGGCGGCCACGGGCGCGCCGCCCGGGGCATGCAGGCCCGGCCATTCCTTGGCCATCTGCGCGCCGTACAGCGGCTTGTAGGCGCCCTGGTGGCAGGTGGCGCAGGCCACCAGCGGCGTGTCGCCGTTCGGGCCGAGGCGGTTCTTCGGCAGCGTCGGGCCCAGCGGCAGCAGGTAGTCGTTGTTCAGGTCACGCACCATCGAGATACCGTGCCAGGCGGTCGTGCGCTGCGGCGGGCTTTCGGCCCAATTGCCGAAGGAGCGGCTGTTGTGGCAGTAGGTGCAGTTCACGCCCAAGGCGCCCGAGAAGTGGAACATCAGCGCGTAGGTGCCTTCGGTGGCCTGGATCGACGTCGTGTTGCCCGTGGGCAGCGCCGTGTTTCCGCCGACGCGGATGGTGGTCGGCTGGGTCAGATAGGCCGTGATCGGGTCCGCCGGCAGCGACGACAAGCCGACGGTGGGCGCCGCCAGGTTCTGCCCGTTGCGGTTGCCGATGAAGTTGGCGCGCAAGTCCTGCGCAGGCGGCTGGTACCAGGTCTGCTCTGGCACCGGATTGCCACGGTGGCAGGTGTAGCAGGTGACACCCGTCTCCAGCACGTGGGGCTTCCAGTCGGCGTTGACGCGTTGCGTCATCTGGATCATGCGGCGCGCGACGATCTTCGTGTACTTCGAGTCGTCGGCCATGTTCTCGGGAATGTGGCAGTAGTTGCAGCCTTCCTTGGGCGACACCCAGGCCGTGATGGCCGCCATCTGCGCCGTGAACTGGCCGATGCTCAGGTCGCCGAGCACCTTGACGTTCTGCAGGATCTGGCCGGCCTTGGGGCCGTCGGGGCTGCCGACGTCCATCGCCGCGGGCGGCTGGTTCAGCGGGATCTGCTTGGCCATGGTGCGCGGGTTGTAGACCTGCTCCATGGCCGTGCCGCGGTAGCCGCGCTGAACGGTGTCGATCGGCGGTCGTTCACAACCGGCCAGCAGGGCGGCTGCCAGGAGGGCGACCAGGCTGGTGGGCAAGCGCATCAGGTTACTCATCACGGCTTGGCTCCTGAAAGGGCGGCCGGGTCGACCATGTTGCCGAAGACCGGCGGATAGGGCGGGGCCACGCCGTGCTGCACGGCCCACAGGTACCAGTTGTCGACGACGGTGCCGGTCAGCAGGATGCCGATGCCACCCGTCAGCGGGCACAGCACGGCGAACCACCACGCCCAGCGGTGGATGGATTCGGTGGTGGCGTTGAAGCCCATCGTCCAGCGCCAGAACAGCGCCATGCGCTCGCCACCCGTGCCGCGGTCGACGATCTGTTCGAGTTCACGTTCGGCGCCGTAGCGGCTGCAGGACAGCACCGTGCCGGCGTGCATCGCGAAGAGCAGTGTCGAGCCGTAGAGGAAGGCGATCGACAGCGCGTGGAAGGGGTTGTAGAAGAGGTTGCCGTAGCGGATGGAGAAGGCGGCCGTCCAGTCGAGGTGGCTGAAGATGCCGAAGGGCACTGCTTCGCTCCAGCTGCCCATCAACACGGGCCGGATGAAGCCCAGCACCAGGAAGAGCCAGATGGCCGCGGCAAAGGCCCAGGCGACGTGCGTGCCCAACCCTAAAGCGCGGGCTCGGGTGTACATGCGCACCCACCACAGGCCTATCGACAGCGTGAGGAAGAAGCCGGCCATCAGCCACCAGCCGCCGTCGTTCAACGGGGGCAGGCTCAGGCCGTACTTGGGCGCGGGCGGATCGAGCGAGAGCCAGAAGAGCTGGCGGATGAACTGCACCGGGTCCCAGCCCACCGAGGCGAGCATGTTGAAGCCGATGATGACGAAGGACAGCGTGCCGAAGAAAAGCGACGCGACGCCGAGCCGGCCCAGGTAGATGGGGCCGATCTGGGCCATGCCCAGCCAGGCCATCGGGCTGAAGCCGACGGGCGAGAAGTCACGCGGCAGGTCGCCCTTGCCCAGCGGCACGCCGTGGTGCAGCGGGCCGACGGCGCGGACCGTGGTGAAGAGGTTCTGGTATTCCATGCGTTTGCTCCTGGCTCACTTCAGCGGCCATTGCGACCAGATGGGCATGTTCAGCCACCAGCCCCACCACTCGGGCCAGCCGCGGGTCCAGAAGGGGCCGCTGATCACGATGCACACCGCGCTGAAGAAGACCGCGGCCAGCGCCAGGAAGAGACCCAGGCGATGGATGCCCAGCGAGCCGATCGAGTAGCCGATGGCGTCGCGGAAGAAGGTGTCTTCGTGGTCGGTGGTCTTGACGTTCTCGCCCTTCTTCGGGTTGCTGGCCGATAGGATCAGGCCGCCGTGCATCGACAAGGCCAGCGTCGTCGTGAAGAAGAAGCTGATGGCGATCATGTGCGCCGGGTTGTAGTGGAAGTGCAGGTACTGGTAGCCGACGTTGGACACCCAGTCCAGGTGGCTGAAGATGCCGTAGGGGAAGCCGTGGCCCCAGGCGCCCAGCAGCACCGGGCGGATGACCACCAGCGTGACGTAGGCGAAGATGGCCATGCCGAAGGCGATGGGCACGTGAAGTTGTATGCCGAGCTTGCGGCAGATCTCCACCTCGCGCAGCGCCCACGAGACGAAGGCTCCGATCGCGCACACGGTGATGAGTTGCCAGAGCCCGCCTTCCATCAGCGGCGCGATGCGCAGGCCGTAGGAAAGATCGGGTGGGGCGATGTTGATCTGCCAGAGGTTCCAGGTCGGTCCCATGGCGGCGCCCCACAGGATCAACGAGGTTCCGACAAAGGAGAAGAAGATCGTCGTGACCCCGAAGAAGCCGACGTAGAACGGCCCCATCCAGAAGTCGAAGAGATCGCCTCCGACGAGCGTACCGCCGCGAACGCGGTACTTCCTCTCGAAACTCAACATGGCCATAAGTGTTCTCCGGCCGCAGGGCTGATGCCCTCTTGCGGCGACTGATTTGTTGCAGCGGGGCGAAGCCGGGATCCGGCCCCGCCCGCTGCCGCTGACGCGACTTGCCTTACTGCTTCGTCGACGACAGCGACGCCAGAGCGGCGGGCATGGGCGCATTCGCCGATGCCACCGGCTTGGCTGCCGGTCCATCCATCCAGTTGTATTTGTTCGTGCTCAGCAGGATCAAATGAATCATCACTGCGATGCCGAACAGGAAAACCGCCTGTGCCACGAGGACACGAAGGGGGTCGATCAAACGCCAAATTCTCCACATGGATCCGTACTCCTAATTCAGATTACATACGACATGAAGGTGTAGACCGCGGCTTTCACGCCGCCGAACAACGACTCCACGCCTTCCGCACCCGGCAGCCACGTCCGCCACGGCCGCCCCAGCAATGCACCCGTGAGGGCGATCACCAGAAACACCACAAAGCTCAGACCGAAGAGCAGGAGTTCCTTGCGGTTCGCCGGACCCATGGGTGCCGAATGAATTGCACTGTTTGTATTAGCCATGACTTATCGCTTTCTGTCAGGTGTGTGACTGATCAAATGATCAGAGCCACGGACGCCAGATCCACACCAGCATGTGTGCAGCCAGTGCCACGGCGGTGAAGCCGATGAAACCCTGGATGTAATAGCGGTGGAATTCCTGCGCTTCGTCGTCGGTCAGGCCCGAAATCGAGCCCTTGGTTTCAGCCATAGGAAATCTCCTTCAGCACCGCGCGTAAAGCCCGCGCGGCAAGGGCGGTCGCGGCGGGCTGCCGCAACGTCGGGGACAAGGGATGCGCCGTGCACCCGATGCAATTCAGTGGGCCCCAGGGGCCGGTCTGCAGGCGACGGCTGAGGTCGCGGCTCATGCGGGCACCTTGGGCAATGCGCCCGTGCAGGCCAATGCCGCACGGTCGAGGTTGACGCGGCCTTCGCCCGCGCGGCGCGCATCGGCTTCGGCCTGGTCGCGCCAGCGTTTGGCGGCCGATATGCGCACCAGCACCGGCTGCGCTTCGACGGCTTCGTCGAGCAACGCGTTGGCGTCGTCGTCCCAGGGCAGCTCGCCGAAGTAGCGCGCCGGCGTGGCGTCGACCTTGTCGAGGTCGGTGCCCAGCGGCAGGACGTTGAACAGCGCGTCGAAGAGTGCGTTGCAGAACTCCTGGATGATGTAGGTGGCGCCGGCATAGCCCATGAAGGGCGTGCCGGTGGCGCGGCGGATGATGGCGCCGGGGAACGATGCCGGGATGTAGGTCGGGCGCGGGCCGTGGCCGCCGCCGACTTCGGCCAGGTACATGCGTTCGTTGTAGCTGCCGAACATGACCAGCGGCGTCTTCTCGTGCACCAGCTGGCGCACGGTTTCGTTGTCGGTCTTGCTGCCGGCCGTGCGCGACACCGCAAAGTTGCAGGGCAGGCCCATCTCGTCTTCGAGGAAGTGGCGGATGCCGCGTGCGTAGGTCTCGCCGGCCACGACCGCGAAGTTCGCGGTGCCGAAGAAGTCCTGCGT
>LNFM01010598.1_pt1 | contig 12909 bp, 7 predicted proteins | sample 596031 | NCBI WGS metagenome assembly LNFM01 (sample SAMN04254537, study PRJNA301005) | activated carbon metagenome | isolation source: dual media filters at the Ann Arbor, Michigan drinking water treatment plant | place: USA: Ann Arbor
CACCCGTTGCCGTCGCAGGCGAAGACTGACGCGGCGGCTTTGGTGTCAGCGACGCTCGCGGCGCTGCGGCCGTCGCCATCACGCTCCAGCCAGCGGCCAAGATCAAAGAGGTCGGATCGCGCCGCCAGAGCCGCCAGTCGACCATCGGCGCCGCGCACCGCGATCAGCGTCCCGGAACGGCTGACGAGCACATCCGGCCTTGGTTCGAACGGCGTCAGCGCCAAGCCGGCGGCGATGACCACAACGCCCCAGATCCGCAACCGGCCGCGCCAGAGCAACAACCAAGCGCCACCGGCGACGATCAGCCCGAACGCGAGCGTCGGTATGGCCGCGACGCGGATCACCGCACCCGGCAGCGACGCGACCCAATAGGCGACGCCGCTCATGAACTGGATGCCGTAGCCCATCACCATCAGGGGGCCTGCTTCGAGCCCGAACGGTATCGCGAGCAGGGTGGCGAGTGCCGCCGGCATGACAACGATGTTCACGGCCGGCACTGCGACGAGGTTCGCCAGCATCGCGTACTGTTGGCTCTGGTGGAAATGGTAGATGCCGAACGGCGCGACGGAGAAACTGGCGAGCAGTGTCGAGACGATGATCCCCGTAACGAACAGTAGGGGCATCCGCCATAGCCAGCCCCGGGGTGGCGCGCGCACATCTCTCGCGCGGTAGTCGCGCCAGGCTTCATAGCCCGCGACCAGCGCGACGACGGCGGCGAACGACATCTGAAATCCAACGTCGATCAGGCTTTCCGGCATCACAACGAGCATGACCAGCGCCGCCAGCGCGACGTTCCGCAACGCGAGCGCCGGCCGGTCGAGCAAGATCGCCATGAACATGATGAGGACCATCAGGAACGAGCGCACGGCGGGCGGCGATGCGCCGGATATGAGCAGATAGCCGAGCGCCCCGAGCGCGCCGGCCACCGCCGCCCATTTGCGGATGTCGAAGCGCAGGACCAGCGCCGGGAACAGCGACAGCAAGAAGCGAGCGGTGAAAAACATCGCGCCTGCCATGATCGTCATGTGCAGACCAGAGATCGACAGGATGTGGATGAGACCGGAGTCGCGATAGGCCGCGTTGGTTGCCGTCGTGATGCCGCCGCGCTCGCCGGTGATGAGGGCGACCGCGATGGCACCGGTCTCGCCGGGCAGGACTGACGTCACGCGCCGCGCGATGTCCTGGCGCAATCGATTGAAGGCCGCGAGCGCTTTGAGATCCCATGGTGGAGAGGCGTCGATGGTGATGGGCTTTGGTGCCGACAGCGTGTAGCCGACACCGCCGATCCCGAGGAACCAAGCCTGACGGGCGAAATCGTGCCCGCGCGGAAGCGACGGACCAGAAGGCGGCGACAAGGTCGCGCGGAGTGTCACCGCGTCGCCCGCCGTGAGGGTCGTGTTCTCCTTGAGTGTGCGCACGCGAATCCGTTGCGGCTGCCTGTCCCGCGCGAGGCCCTCGATCGAATGGATGCGGATGGTCAGGCGCTGTCCGGGCCCGTCGCGCGGCTCGACCAGTTCGACCCAGCCGGTTACGTCGTGATTGCCGCGCTCGGAGGCGATGACCGGTGCCGCGACGACATGGGCGCGCGACTGCGCCAACACGAAGCCCACCACAGTCGCGAGCGTGATGCCGCCGACGATTGCCGCTAGGCTCCCCTCGCGCCAGCGCCAGCGCAGGATGAGGGCGGTCACGACAAGTGCGGCGGCAGCAATCGGCGGCGGCTCGACGGTGAGCGCGAAATAGAAGGCGATACCGCAGCCGAGCATTACCGGCGCCCAGAGGAACCACCGGTCCTGCTCGCGCTCGAGCGCGCGGAGTGCCGCGGCGACCAGTTGCCCCATGAGTCCCTCGCCTCTCGCAACGGTAAAGGCGCGACCGGGGAAAGCAAGATCGCCGGCCGAGAGGCTGCAAACGAAAAACCGCCCGGGCCGGGGCCCTGGCGGTCATCCGAGAACGCGATTTCGATTTTCAGTTTGGCAGCAGAACGCGCCGGCTTATTTCTTTTTGGCGACCGGCTTCAGGCGGCAGTAGGCCTTGCGGTCCTTGCCCGCTTTGGTCTTGGTCGCCTTGATCCAGGAGCACGCCGTATTGGCACCGCAAGCGGCTTCGGCCAAGCCCTGGCAGGCAGAGGGCGCCTTTTTGACGGGTGCCTTGGTTGCAGCTTTTGGCGTCGCCTTTGGCTCCGGGGCCTTCTGCTGGGCGCTTGCCGCCCCGCCGATGAGTGCCAGTGCCAATCCCGCAGCGCCCAGTTTCAGAACCCAACGATCAGACATGATCACGGCAGTCATCTCCATGGTTGATGCCGAGCGCAATATATCACTGCTCCCGAGGCTAAATACTGATTACTTGTGGACAATCATTCAGCCGCTAGCTGAAGGATCATTTGTTGGCCCACGCGAGCGCTTGTTCGAGCCGGTCGTCACCCCAGAAAAGCTCGCCATCCTCAGTGAGAAACGTGGGCGCGCCGAAGATGTCTTTCGCGGCGGCTGCTTCTGTACGATCGCGTAAGGCCGCCTTGTTTTCGGTGGTCCCCGCAGCGGTCGAAATCCTCACGGGATCATGGCCCAAGCCGGATACGATGCGGCCGAGTACGTCGGTCGAGGCGATATCCTCGCGGCCCGCGAACTCAGCGGCAAAAACGGCGCGCGTGAAGGGCTCGATCCAGCCTTCGGCCTCGGCGACCATAGCGCTGCGAGCCGCCGCGAGGCTGTGTGCGGGGAAGGGGGCCGGAACGTGGAAAAGCAAGCCGCGAGCCGTGGCGATGCGGCCGATGTCGCGGGCCATATAGCGCCCTTTGATCGGATTGGCCGCGAACGGCGACGTTGTGAGGCCCTGGGCTTTGAATATCGGTCCGAGTAAAAAGGGACGATAGGCAACCTGGACGCCCGCGGCTTCCGCGAGCGGCCCGATCCGCATGGCTGTCAGGTAGGAATATGTCGAGGCGAAATCATACCAGAACTCGATTTGGGGCATCGTGCCGCCCTCCTTAAACCTTACGACCGCAGATGATCATCCGTCACCGCACTTCTCTCGGTTGCTCTCGCGGCGGGCATCGCGCTATAAGCTCCCTGACCCCTTCCTTTTCACTCAACCGTTAAGGCTGCTCGATCTTCGGGCAGCCCGGAGAGCCACATACCATGAGCAATCGCACACCGCTGATGCCGAAAGCGACGGCCGTCTGGCTGGTCGAGAACACGTCGTTGACGTTCGATCAAGTCGCCGAGTTCTGCGGCCTCCATCAACTCGAGGTCAAGGGCATCGCCGACGGCGACGTCGCGCAGGGCATCAAGGGCATGGACCCGATCGCCTCGGGGCAGCTCAGCCGCGACGAAATCAAGCGCGGCGAGGGCAACCCCGACTATCGCCTGCGGTTGCAGGAGTCCAAGGTCGAGATTCCCACCGTGAAGACCAAGCGTGGCCCGCGCTATACGCCGGTGTCGCGCCGCCAGGATCGCCCGAACGCCGTGATGTGGTTGCTGCGCAATCATCCGGAGCTGAAGGACAGTCAGATCATTCGTCTCGTCGGCACGACCAAGCCGACGATCGCCGCGATCCGCGACCGCAGCCATTGGAACGCGGCGAACCTCGCGCCGCAGGATCCGGTGACGCTCGGCCTGTGCTCGCAGATCGATCTGGACAGTGAAGTCGCCAAAGCGTCGAAGCGGACCGCCGCCGAGCGCAAGGCCGCAGGTCTGCCCGAGGCCAAAGCCGGCACGCTGCTGCCGACCGCCGAAACCGTCCCAGGCCTCGGCCCGCAGCCCGATATCAGCTTCCCCGAGCCGGAAGCCGAGCCGACCGAAACGCCCCAGGCTGAAGCATCGCGCGTCCTCGCCCGCCTTAACGAGCTGAGTACGGGCGAGAAGGACGAATAGTCGGCTGGGGCCTAAACTTCCTCGATGCGGATCATCTGCGGCCGTTCGGCGACCTTGCCGTCGGCCTCGATCGCATCGAGCGCCGTGCGGATCGCGGCTTCCGTCGTCTCGTGGGTGATAATGACGATGTTGGCGAGCGCGCCGGGCGTGCCGCGCGGGCCGCGTTGCACGATGCTGTCGAGCGAGACGTCCTGCTCGGCCATCCGCTTCGTGATCGCCGCCATGACGCCCGGCTTGTCGTAGGCCGAGAAGCGGATGTAGTAGCCGCCCTGGTGCTGGCCGAGCTTGGCTTTGGTGTGCGGCTTCAGCCGTGACGAGGGCACGCCGAACGGCGGCAGCACGAATCCCGCCGCGATATCGACGATGTCGCTGGCGACTGCCGAGGCCGTTGCACGCGCGCCGGCGCCGGGGCCGACCAGCAGCAGGTTGCCGGCAAAGTCGGCGTCGAGAGAGACCGCGTTGGTGACGCCCGAGACACCCGCGATCGCCGCCTCGATCGGGATCATCACCGGCGTGACGCGGCTTTCGATGCCGCTGTCGGTCAGCACCGCGACGCCGAGCAGCTTGATGCGATAGCCGAGTTCATCCGCCGCATCGATGTCGGCTGCCGTGATCGACTTGATGCCCTCGATGTGGATCTGGTCGAAGGCGACGCGCGTGCCGAAAACGAGGCTCGTCAGCAGCGTCAGCTTGTGAGCAGCGTCGAAGCCGCCGATGTCGAACGTCGGATCCGCTTCCGCATAGCCGGCCGCCTGCGCTTCCTTCAGGACGTCGGCGAACGGACGGCGCTCCTCCTGCATCTTGCTCAGGATGTAATTGCAGGTGCCATTGAGAATGCCGGAGACGCGGCGCACCTGATTGCCGACGAGCGACTCGCGCACCGTCTTGATCGCGGGGATGCCGCCGGCCACCGCCGCTTCGAAATTGAGCGCGACGTTGTGCTTCTCGGCGAGTTGGGCCAGCTCGAAGCCGTGATGGGCGAGCAGCGCCTTGTTGGCTGTCACGACATGCTTGCGCGACGTCAGCGCAACTTCGACCGCGCGCTTCGCGACACCGTCCTCGCCACCGATCAGCTCGACGAAGCAATCGATGCCGGGATCGCCCGCGAGCGCGACCGGATCGTCGATCCAGCGCATCCCGGCCATGGACACGCCTCGATCCTTGCCCTGGTTCCGGGCTGAAACAGCCACGACTTCGACGGGGCGATGGAGCTGGTCGGCCAGCTTGCTGCCGTGCGCTTCGAGAAGCTGAAGCAGTCCGGTGCCGACCGTGCCGAGGCCGGCGATGCCGAGTTTGAGAGGCTCACGTGTGGTCATGCTTAATCCGGCCTGAGCGTGTCGTTGGCGATTGGCTTTGGGGGCTGCCCCGCAGCCGCACGGGTCATATCACGCTGGTCCGGCCGGGTCGATGCTGGCGGGGTTGGACCGTGATCGGGCGGGCTTCAAAAAATATCGCAGGGCCCTTTGAACCTATTTCCCGCGGTCGGCGACAGATCGGTTGTGCGGCGGTTCCCCCACCGCCGAAAGCTTCAGCCCCCGATCGTCCAAGGAGACTTCGACATGTCCACCACCAGCATCCTCACCAAGTCCTCGGCCCTCGCTGCCCTCACGCTCGCCGTCGTCGGCGGCGGTCTCGCTGCCACCCCGGCCTCGGCTGGGCATAAGCATCACCACCACGGTTTCCGCGTCATCATCGGCGCTCCGGTGGTCTACGGCGGCTACGGCTACTACAACCACCGCCCCTGCTACTGGCTGTACCGCAAGGCGCAGAACACGGGCAGCCACTACTGGTGGAAGCGCTTTCATCAGTGCCGCTACGGCCACTGATCGGCCAAGCGGCAGACCCCGCTGATGAAGGGCCCTGGCGCAGCGTGCTGCGCCGGGGCTTTTTCCTATCAGCGCCGCGGCTCCTTGACCGGCAGCATGAAGATGAGCCCGCCGATCAGGAACAGGGCGGTTGCCGCGATTCCCCACCGCTGGCTGCCAGTCATCGTTGTGACGAGCGCGATCGTCAGCGGTGCTGCAAACGCGGTTGCCTTACCCGAGAAGGCGAAGAGGCCGAAATACTGCGTCATCAAATCCGGCGGCGCGAGGCGTGCGAGCAGCGATCGCCCGGCGGCTTGAACCGGCGCGGCGACCAGGCCGATCAAGATCGAGAAGGCCAAAAAGATCTGCTCACCTGATGAGGAGAACGCCGCCGATCCTGCCGACTTCTCTGTGATCGGGATCGTGAACAGGACGTGCCCCTTGTCGACAGAGAGGATGCCGAGGAAGCCGATCAGCAGGATTACGATCGATCCGACGATGACGTTCTTGGCGCCGACGCGGTCGTCGAGCAGGCCTCCGATGACGGCGCCGACCGCGCCCGTCGCCGCGAGGATGATGCCGAACAGGCCGAGATCGAACGTGCGCCAGCCGAACACGGACGCGCCGTAGATGCCGCCGAACACGAAGATCGCCGCGAGCCCGTCGGAATAGAGCATCCTCCCGATCAGCATCGACAAGATGTTTCGGTCGTTCGGCAGGTTGCGGACGGTCTTCCATAGCGAGGCGAGGGCATCGCGGATCGGCGTGGCCGAGGCAATACCGTGCTTCGCCGTTCGATGATCGGGCACGAAGAGAAAAAACGGGATCACGAAGATGACGAACCATAGCGCCGAGAAGGGGCCGACGAGCCGGTCGCCTTCGCGTGCGGCACTGTCGAGCGGCAGAATCGGCTGGCGCCCGAGCATGGTGAGGCCGCTCGTGGGATCGGTGACGATGAAACCTGCGACGAGAGCGAGACTGATGAGGCCGCCCGCGTAGCCGAGGCCCCAGCCGATGCCGGAAAGGCGCCCGAGCTGGTCGGAGCGAACAAGCGTCGGCATGATCGCATTGTTGAAGACGGCTGCGAATTCCGCGCCGGCAAAGGCGAGGGCATAGCCGGCGAGCACGAGGAAGAAAATCGGCCCTTCGAGGTTCGGCGTGGCGAGCCAAAGCGTGCAGAGCCCGACGACCAGCATCAGCCCGAACAGGGCGACCCACGGTTTGCGCCGGCCGCCGCTGTCGGCGACCGCGCCGAGTATCGGGCTGCCGATGGCGACGATGACACCGGCAAAGGCGGCCGCGTACCCCCACGCGGCTTGACCCCGCATCGGATCCGACACCACCACATTCGCGAAGTACGGCGCAAACAGGAACGTCTGCACCAGCGTGTAGAACGGCTGCCCCGCCCAATCGAACATTGCCCAGCCGGCGAGCGCGGAAGGCGGCGCCGTCGTTTCGGTCGCCGCGACATCATTGGACATAGGTGGCCCCCGCTCATGGGCGGCCCCCTCGGCGCGCTCATCGGCGGTAGGATGCCTGTCGTCCCCCGAAATCTCAAGCTCCCGTGCGCGACAGGTCGCCGAGACGCGTCGCTGCGACCATCAGGCGCGACGGCGTTAGCTGTCCGCTCGACGTCAAGGCATCGAGGGTCTGAGCGACCCGGCCGATTTCGCTCTCGTGGCGGTCCTTCCACGCGTCGAGGGCGGATGCGCCGGGTTCTGCGAGGATGCCGAGCGCGATCCGGCGGCGGGCGTCGAGCAGCGCCTGCTCGGCACCAGCGATGGCGAGAAGATCGTACGAATCGGTTGCTCTGATGCGGCGGCCGGCGTCGATCAGCTCGCGCAGGTGGAACCGCTCATTGAGCCCGAGCATGACGCGAGCGACGGTCTCCTGTGGCGCGCCCGAACGCGCCGCAGCCTCGGTGATCGCTGGCGCGTCGACAAGGAACGCGAGGCGGGCCAGATCGGCCGCAAGACCGGCTGGAACCCCTTCATCGACGAGCTGTTGGCGCGCGGCGTCCAGCTTGCCTTTCGTTCCGCCAGCAATCTTGCCGTCCAGCAGGGCTGCGAGGTCGGCGGCGCCCTTGGCGTGCGTCGCGATTGCTGCGTCGAGACCACCGGAAGCGCCGACAGCCTGGCCGTCCCGCATGAACCAGCGCGTCGTGTGCGCGAGCGCGTCCTGGGTGCGGCTGTAGAGTTCGAGCTGAATCTGGCCGCCGATCTCACCGTCGAGTGCGTCGATCTGCTGCCAGATGTCGGGAAGGCCGAGCACCGCACGGGCGATCGTGAAGGCGTGCGCGATCTCAGCGACAGGACGCGCGGTTTCATCCGCCATCCGCTGCGGCGACGCGGACCCCAGCCGGTTGACGATCTGGTTCGTCAGCGTTGTCGCGATGATCTCGCGGCGCAGCCGATGGCCGCGGATGTCGTCGGCGTAGCGGGTCGCAAGCGCGGGCGGGAAGTAGCCGAGCAGCAGCGGTTCCAGCGCCTTTTCGTCTGGGACACTGCTCGCGAGCAGGTCGTGCAGCAGCGCGATCTTGGAATAGCTGAGCAGCACCGCCAGCTCCGGTCGGGTCAAGCCGCGCCCTGCCGTTTGGCGCGACGCGATCTCGGCTGGCGGCGGCAGCGCCTCGATTTCGCGTTCGAGGATGCCGCGTTGTTCCAAGACTTCGATCAGGCGGGCATGAGCGCTGATGTCGGCGCCGGCGTGGCGTTCGGCAACGCTGAGCGCCAGCGATTGCTGGTAGTTGTTGCGCAGGACGGCGTCGGCGATACCGTCGGTCATGCTGGCGAGGAACATGTTGCGCGTGGCAACGTCGATCCGGCCCGACGCCACGGCGGGGCCGATCGCGATCTTGATGTTGACCTCCTGGTCGGAGGTATTCACGCCCGCGGAGTTGTCGATGAAGTCGGTGTTGAGGCGCACGCCGCGGGCCGAGAGTTCGATGCGCGCGCGCTGGGTGACGCCGAGATTCGCGCCCTCGCCGATCACCTTGGCGCGAAGTTGCGGCGCGGTGATGCGGATCGGATCATTGGCGCGGTCGCCAGCGTCGGCGTCGGTTTCGGTCGACGCGCGGATATAGGTGCCGATGCCGCCGAACCACAGCAGGTCGGCATTCGCCTTGAGGATCGTGTTGATCAGCTCGGCGGGCGTCATGGCCTCCTTGTCGGTCCCGAGGAGTGCGCGCACCTCGGCTGACAGCGGCACCGATTTCGAGGTGCGCGGGAAGACGCCGCCGCCTTTGGAGATGAGCGACGTGTCGTAGTCCTGCCAGCTCGACCGTGGCAGCGCAAACAGCCGTGTGCGCTCGGCGAGGCTCTTCGCCGTGTCCGGATCGGGATCGAGGAAGATGTCGCGATGATCGAAGGCCGCCACGAGGCGGATCGCGGGCGACAACAGCATACCGTTGCCGAAGACGTCGCCGGACATGTCCCCGACACCGATCACCGTGAACGGCTGCGTCTGGATGTCGACGTCGATCTCGCGGAAGTGGCGCTTCACGCACTCCCAGGCGCCGCGCGCGGTGATGCCCATCTTTTTGTGGTCGTAGCCGGCCGAACCGCCCGACGCGAACGCGTCGCCGAGCCAGAAGTTGCGGCTGGTCGAGATGTCGTTGGCGATGTCGGAGAACGTCGCGGTGCCTTTGTCGGCGGCAACAACGAGATACGGATCGTCACCGTCGTAACGCACGACGCGTTCGGGCGGCACAACGCGACCATCGACGAGATTGTCGGTGAGATCGAGCATTGCCGATATGAACGTGCGGTAGGCCGCGATTCCTTCGGCCTGGACGGCGTCGCGCGTGCCGCCACGCGGGAGCTGCTTGGGCAAGAACCCACCCTTGGAGCCGGCCGGCACGATCACCGCGTTCTTGACCTGCTGCGCCTTGACGAGGCCGAGTACCTCGGTGCGGAAGTCCGTCGCCCGGTCAGACCAGCGTATGCCGCCGCGCGCGATTGGCGCAAAGCGCAGATGCACGCCTTCGACGCGCGGGCTTGCGATCCAGATCTCACGGTAGGTGCGCGGGCGCGGCATGAAGTCGAGTGTCTCAGACGTGAGCTTGATCGCGAACGTCGCGGGCGGCCCGCCGTCCGGCGCAGTCTGGTAGTAGTTGGTGCGCACGGTCGCGCCGATCAGCGCCAGCAAATGGCCGATGATGCGGTCTTCATCGAGGCTTTCGACGGCGACCAATGCCTCCGCAATGCGCGCCCGGATCGGTTTTTCGCCGACGACGCGTGCCTCGGTCGTCTCGCCGTTGTCGGGATCGAAGCGGTGATGGAACAGCTCCAACAGATTGCGCGCGATGCCGGCGTGGCGCAGCAGCGTGGTCGCGATGTAGGTCGGGCCGAACGGCAGACCGAGCTGGCGCATGTAGGCGGCGTACGTTCGCAGCAGCGCCGCTTCCCGCCAATCGGCATCGGCGGCGACGATCAACCGGTTGAACGGATCGCTGCTCGTCGCGCCCGTGAGCACGGCGCGGAAGGCATCCTCGAGGCGGAGATCACAGCGTCGGATGTCGATTGCGTGCCCGTCGATCGGCTCAAGCACCATGTCGTGGATAACAGCAGTTCGGGCACCCGCATCGAAGCGCGGCGTCACCTCGTAGGTACGCTCATCGACAACCGAAAAGCCGAGATTTTCGAGAACGGGCACGCGTTCCGACAGCCGGATGGGCGCATCGAAGCGGTAGACGGCGGCGCGGAGGCGGGGCGTGCCTCCGTGGGTCTCGGTGTAGAAGTCGATCGCCAAGGGCTTGTCCGCGCCGAGCCGCTCGATGCGCTCAATGTCCTCGAGCGCGCGTGCCGGCGTGAACGTCTCGGCATAGCCCGCCGAGAACGCGCCGACATATTTTTTGGCGAGCGTTGTACCGCCGGGCTCCACCTCCTCCAGCGTTTCGACGAGGCCGTCCTGCCACGTCTTGACCAGGGCAGCGACCTCTCGCTCGAGCGTCTCGGTCGGGATTTGAGGTGTCGTGCCTTCGGTGCGGCCGACGATGAAATGCACGCGGACGAGCTGGCCCTCGGTGAAGTAGGGATAGAACGCCGTGATGTAGCCTTTGTACGCGTCGGCGAGATAGGCGCCGATGCGTTCGCGCACGCGGGTCGAGTAGCGGTCGCGAGGTGCGTAAACGAGGACGGAGACGAACCGATCGAAGCGGTCGACGCGCGCGAATACCCGCACGCGCGGCCTCAGATCGAGATCGAGGATCGCCGTCGACCAGGCGACGAGATCGTCGCGGCTGATCTGGAACAACTCGTCGCGCGGGAAAGTATCGAGCACATTGACCAGCGACTTGCCGGCATGGCTCTCCGGCGGGAATCCCGCTTTGTCGAGCACATATCCCACTTTGCGCCGCAGGAACGGAATTTCGAGCGGCGGCTTGACGTAGGCCTGCGACGTAAAGAGTCCGACGATGCGCAGCTCGCCGGCCAGACGTCCGTCGGCGCCGTAGGTCTTGACGCCGATATAGTCCATGTGCCCGCGCCGATGAACGCGGCTGCGGACGTTGGCTTTGGTGATGATGAGCGGATTAGGCTGGAGGTAGAAGTTCCTGATTTCCGGCGTCAGGGTCACGAACTCGCTGCCACGACGTAGCACCTTGAGCGCGGGATCCTGCAACAGCCCGAGGCCCTTCGCATCGGTTGCCGAGAGCGTTCCAGTCTGCATGTCGCCGTCGAGGCGGTAGTCGCGCATCCCGAGCAGCGTCATGTTTCCCGCTTCGAGCCATTCGAGGAACGCCATCGCCTCGTTGCGTTCCGGCTCGGGAACCGTGGGCGGTGCCGATCGCAGGTCGCTGATCGCCTTGCGCAGGCGGGCGAGCATCGGTTTCCAGTCGCTGACGACAGTGCGAACATCGCCGACGATGTCAGCGACGACCTTGGCAATGTTCTCATCCTCGCCAGCGGGCAACCGCTCGAGGTGGACGGCGATGTAACTTTCCTGGCGGCCATCGCTCCACTGGCGGTCGCCGGCGCCGGCGATCCGCACCAGCTTGCCGTCGGCGGTGCGCTCGATCTTGATCAGCGGATGCAGCACCAGCCCGATGGCGAGGCCGCGCGCATGCAACTCGCCGAACACGCTGTCGAGGAGGAACGGCATATCCTGGTTGAGTATCTCCAGCACCGCGGCGTCGCCCGAGAGACGCCGCACCGCGACTTTGGGCGCGCCAACCGGCTTTTCCTGCAGGAATGCCATGGCATGATCGACCAGCGCGACGAGTTCGCTCGTCTTGAAGGCGTCGAGCGTTGCGGCATCGGCCGGCGCGAGGAGCGCGCGGATCAGGACATGACGGCCCTGCCGGTCCGGCATCCCACTTTTCAGGGTGGCGAGCACCCGGTCGACCGCGCTTGCGGCTTCAGTCTCGGAGGGACGGGGGGCTTTCGCCTGCGCGTCGTTCGCCATCGTCCGGTCCTTTCACGCTCGTCGTGTCGCCATTCCAATGCACCAGTAGGCTCTCGAAACGTCCGGATGCAACTCGCGTTGCTGCCTGATAATCGATAATGCCCAGGAATCCAGCATCGAGTATGACAGAGCGCGACGTTCTCCGGCGGGCTGGGGGGCAGGCTATCATCGGCAGGGTGAGCAATGACGTGGCGCGACTATTGGAACCAGGACACCCCGATATACGTCAACGCACGCCACAAGGCCGTGCACTATGATGTGATTGCGCGCCAGCTCGCCGATGCGTTGCCGCCTGGCGATACGGCCGCGGGCCCCGCGGTGCTCGACTTCGGCTGCGGCGAGGCACTTTCGGCCGATGTCGTCGCGAAGCGATGCCAGGTCTTGCACCTATGCGATGGCGCGGAGTTGGTGCGCTCGCGCCTGCAGCAAAAATTCGGCTTGCTCGGCAATGTCGTGGTGATGTCCCCCGAGCAGCTCGGCGAGATCCCGGCCGGCAGCCTCGATCTGATCGTCGTCAACTCCGTGCTGCAGTACCTGAGCCGTGCCGATCTCGACAACCTGCTGGCGACATGGAAACGGCTATTGAAACCCGGCGGGCAGCTGCTGATCGCCGACGTGATCCCGCACGACGTCGGCCCGCTCACCGACGTTCTGGCGCTGCTCAAGCTCGGCGCCAAGAACGGCTTTTTCATCGCGAGTTTCTTCGGGCTCGCGCGCACGTTCTTTTCGGACTACCGCAAGACCCGCGCTGCGCTCGGCCTCTCCCACTACAGCGAAGCCGAAATGCTGGCGCTGCTCACTTCAGCCGGTTACACCGCCCGCCGCCGCCA
>LNFM01010600.1_pt1 | contig 12908 bp, 10 predicted proteins | sample 596031 | NCBI WGS metagenome assembly LNFM01 (sample SAMN04254537, study PRJNA301005) | activated carbon metagenome | isolation source: dual media filters at the Ann Arbor, Michigan drinking water treatment plant | place: USA: Ann Arbor
GGGCGGGTGGGATGGGGTGGCCGTTGGCTTGAGAGCCGGGATTGGGGATTGGGGATTCGGGATTCGACCGAAGGTCGTGGTGCCTGGGCGAGCATAGGACTGAAGCCGCGGCACCCGCCCAGCCAAGTCTTGAAGGGAGAGCGGTGCGACCTGCGCGCTCTTGCGAATCCCGAATCCCGAATCCCCAATCCCACCTCTCAATCACCCCACCTCACAGCGATCGCGGCCATTGCGCTTTGCGCGGTACAGAGCCTGGTCGGCCCGCTCGAACACGCTTTCGCTGTCGTCTTCCGCGGCGAGCGCGGTCAGGCCCACCGAGGTGGTGACCTTGACCGGGGTGCCGCCGAAGTGGAAGCCGATCAGCGAGATCTTCTTGCGCAGTTCCTCGCACAGTCGCTGTGCCTGGGCCATGTCGGCGCCGGGCAGCAGGCTGATGAACTCCTCGCCGCCGACGCGGGCTACGAAGTCGGTGCTGCGCAGGTGCTTTCGCAGCACCTGGGCGACCGCGAACAGCACCTTGTCGCCGGCCTTGTGGCCGTAGCTGTCGTTGATCGCCTTGAAGGCGTCGATGTCCCAGACCGCCAGCGCCACCGGCCGCCCGAAGCGTCGGAAGCGATCGATCTCCTCGGCCAGCGCCTGCTGGTAGGCCAGGCGGTTGGGGATGCGGGTCAGCGGATCGGTGGCCGCCATCTGCTGCTCGGCCTGCAGTGACTCCCGCAGCTGCGAGGTCTCGCGCTCGAGTTCGTCGATGCGCATGCGCATCGCGTCGCCGCGCTCCTCCAGCTTGGCGATGCGCTGCTCCTCGCGGCTGCGGTAGTCCTGCACGTGGGTGTCGATCGCCGACAGGCGCGTGCTCACCTGTGCCTTGAGCTGGTCCAGTTCGGTCGCCTGGCGGGTATGGCGGCCCAGCGAATCGACCTCCGTGCTGATCCGGCTGCTGAGTTCGCTGCGGCTGGCGCGTTCGTCGACGCGCGCGGCGCGGTCCTGCATCAGGTAGGTCGCGAATTCATCGAGCCGACTGTCGACCTGGGCCAGCAGGCCCTCCATGCCTAGGCGCTCGCGGTTGAGCTGCTGCTGCTGGCGGTTGATCAGTTCGGCGAGGCCATCGGCCAGCCCGATCAGTGCCTCTTTGCCCATGCCGGGCTCGATTCGCTCGGCCAGTGCGCCAAGGTCCTCGCCGAGGCTGGGGTCCGGCGCCAGCTGGGCGATCAGATGGCGCAGCAGGCCCGCGCCGTGGTCGCCGGGCGGGGGCGCCGGCGCTGCAGCTGCGGTTGCCACCGCCTTCAGCGCCGGCGGAGGCGTGAAACTGGGCGCAGCAGGGGCTTCGTCCAGGGCCACGATGGCCTCGGACAGGGCATCGATACGGCGTTCCAGGATCTCGATGTCGACTTTCTGGCGGATCGCCTGGGTGAACTCCGACAGTTCCTCGTCGAGTCGGTTGTCGAGTCCGCGACAGGCGATGCCGAGGCGGCCGATCGCCCGTCGCAGGGTCGCGTCCATGCGGTTCCACCGCGCCTCCTCGCGCTCGAAGCGGTCGATCGCGTCGAGATACTTGTCCTTCCAGTGTTCTTGGCTGTCGGGCATGGCGGGGCAGGGTGGCGAAGGCGCAGCCAGCGTAGCAAGCCACGTGCCGTGCCGAGGCTTGACCACGCTCAATACAGCGCCGGTCGCGCGCGGCACACTGCCGGCATCGACCGCCCGGTCGAGCCATGCGAGGAGAGGCCATGCGCAGCGTCCTGATCCCCTTCGACGGTTCCGATGGCGCCAAGCGCGCCCTGCAGTACGCGATCGACTTCGTCCGCGAGTACGGGCGGCTGTCGATCCATCTGCTCAACGTGCAGGACGAGCCGGTGGTCTATGGCGACTACCTCACCGCCAGCCTGCTCGACAGCCTGCGCAAGGCCGCGTTGCGCGCGGCCGACGAGGTGCTCGCCGGGGGGCTGGACATGCTGGCGACGGCCGGTATTGAAGGCCACGGCCACAGTGCGCTGGGCGGGGTCGCTGAGCAAGTCGCGCGCGCCGTGGAAACCCACGGCTGCGACACCGTGATCATGGGCACCCGCGGCATGGGGGCGGTCTCCAACCTGCTGATGGGCTCGGTGGCGACGCGGGTCGTGCACCTGTCCAAGGTGCCGGTGCTGCTGGTCAAGTAGCCGCGCCGGCGGGTGCGGCCGCTCAGGCCTCGGCGGGTTCGTTCGGATCCGGCGCGGCGCGCTTCAGCTGGGTGACGAAGCGCGCGCGCAGCTGACGCTTCTCGTGCGGCATCAGATCGCGCTGCATGCGCTGGCGACCGACCGTCAGCAGCTGGCGGTCCAGCATCGGCGGCACCGATTGCGCGCCGGTGCCGAGCCCGATCCGCGCCTGGATCAGCTCGTCCGGGTTGAGCATCCCGATCAGCGAACCTGCGGCTTCGTCCAGCAGCTGCTGGACCAGGGCCGCGGCGGCCGGATCGTCGCCGTACTCGTCGTCCTCGCCGTGCTCGCTGCTGCTGCGGTCGTTGACCGTGGCGAACTTCTGCAGCTCTTCCATGCCGATCAGGCCGGTGGTGTCGGCCTCCTGCTGCAGCATCGAGCTCTGGTTGCGTTCGCCGTCCGGGTCGGCGATGCCGACCAGATGCACTCGCACGCCGTACTGCTGGGCCAGGACCACGCCGACACGAATGTCCTCGTCGCCGGTCAGTACCACCGCATCGCTCATCGCGCGGTTCTGCGCCAGGTTGGCCATGTCCATGATCAGCAGCGAGTCGACGCCCTTCTGCTCGCCGGCCAGGCTGACCATGCCCAGGCGCAGCTTGACGTTCGACTGGTAGGCCAGCTTGCGGTGGGCGCCGGTCGGGCCCGAGCTGGTGCCGTCGTACCAGTACACGCGCAGCAGCTCGCGACGGGTCAGCGCTTCGGACTGCTTGATGATGTAGTCGAGGAAGTCCTCGTAGGACAGCGTGATCGCGCTGCGCGACTGCTTGATGCCGGTAAGCAGCTTGATGGCCGAGGCGTAGAGATAGCCGGCGTCGATGAAAACGGCAACACGATTCATGCAGGCGTCCATGGGTTCTGGTGGGGGCGCGGTCAGCGCGGTTTGCCCGGCATCGGGAAGGGGGTGATGACGCGCTCGCCGGTGGCCGAGTCGCGAATGCTCAGCTGGCCGCGGCGCTCGACTTCCTCGACGCGGACGATGGACTGCATGGGGAGGTGCAGGACGCGGGTGTCGCCGAATTCGCTGCGCAGGCGTTCTTCCGTCGGGTCGACCACCAGCGAGTCGTGGGCATCGAAGACCAGTTCGGCGACTTCGGTGAAGCCCCACAGGGCGCTGCTGCTGACGCGGCGTGCGTACAGCTCGTAGATCTTGCCGGCATTGAGGAAGGTGATCTTGTACAGACGGCTGCTCATGCGGCGGAGCCCGGGCTCGGGATCGGGGACATTGGGGCGAACGCGCGAGTATAGGCGGGCCGGGCCCCGATCAACAAAAGCCGGGAGGCATCCTCAGCTTCGCCGCAGCTTGCGCTCCACGCCCCGCCGCATGAACAAAGCAAGCGCCATGCCGAGCGCGAAGCCGGAAAGGTGCGCCCACCAGGCGACCGCGCCGAAGGTCGGCCCGACGTAGGCGAACATCAGCTGCAGCAGGGCCCAGATGCCGATCAGCACCGAGGCGGGGGTGCGCACGAACTCCAGGAAGACTCCCAGCGGCAGCACGATCGCGAGCTCCGCGCGCGGGAAAAGCACGAGGAAGGCGCCGATCAGCCCGGACACCGCGCCACTGGAGCCGATGATCACCGCCGCGGTGCCGTCGAGCGACCCGGCAGCGCTCAAGTGGGCCGCCACCCCGCAGAGAAAGAACACCAGCAGGAAACGCAGCGGCCCGAGGCTGCGTTCGGCCGGCAGGCCGAAGATCAGCAGGAACAGCAGGTTGCCCAGCAGATGCAGCCAGTTGGCGTGCAGGAACAGGGCGCTGACCAGGCTGAAGGCGCGGCCATCGAGCAGGGCCGAAGTGAGCGCGGAGGGCGAGAACAGCGAGGCTGGCACGGTGCCCCAGCGCAGCAGCAGGCTGGCGCGCGCATCGGGCTCCAAGGTGGCCAGCCAGACGAAGCCGGCCATGCTCAACGCCACCAGCACCGGCGTCACCCAGCGCAGCCGCGGCCGTCGGCGTCCGGGCACGTTGACGAACACGTTCATGCCTGCAGCCTCACGGCCGCGGCAGCCGGTAGCGGCGGCCGTCCAGCTCGATCACGCTGCCGTCGCGACGAATCTCGGCCAAGCGCAGGCGGGCATCGAGGGCATCGCCTTCGCGCAGGCGACGGCCGTCGATGATGACGACGCGCCCGGCCGGGTCCTCGGTGTACACGTGCATGCTGATCTTGAGCGGCGGCAGCTGCCCGCGCGCTTCGTGGCCGATGCTGGACAGCTCGGGCAGGATCTCGTTGGCGGGCGGGGCTGCGGCCGCTGGGGCTACGGGTGCCGGTGCGATCGAGGATGCGGAATCCGTTGCGCTTGCCGTTGCCGCCGCGGTTGCCGGTACTGCGGTGGGCGCGTCGGCGGGCGCTGTCGATGGTGCCGCTGTCTGTACTGGCATGGGTGCGACCGGCGAGGCGGTGGCAGGCACGCTGACCGGCAGCTGCGGTCGCGATTCGCGCTCGACCGAGGCGAATGCCGGATCGCTGGGCAGGCGTGTGGCCGGGGGGTCGATGGCTGGCGTTGCGCTCGCGGACGGCGTCGCCTGTGCCTGCACAGCCGTCGCCGGTGCCTGTACTGAAGCCGGTGTGTTGGCAGTCGGCTGCGGGCCTGCGCTGCCTGTCTCCGGCTTTGGCTGCAGCGCGGAGGCCTGCTGCGGTGCCGGCATCGTGGGTTGGTTCCGCTGCCCGTACCAGTAGGCCGTCCCGCCGATGGCGACCATCAGCGCCGTCACCAGCGCCCACCGGCCTACCGCCGAGCGCCGGCGCCGCGCCCGGGGTTGTGCATCCATCAGGCCGGGCGCATGGCCGAGTCGGCGCTCGGCTTCCGACTTCTTCAGGGCTTCCAGGATCAGCGACATGGGCGGCCCTTCAGCGCAGACGGCGCAGGCGTGGCCCGCCCGGCTGATGGGTGGTGGCGGCCAGCAGGGTCTCGGGGCCGACGATGCCATCCGGCGCCAGCCCGTGCCGGGCCTGCAGGCGTCGCACCGCGTCCTCCATTGCTGCATCGAAACTCTGCGGGCCCGGCGACAGCGCGGTGAGATGGCGTGCCTCCACCAGCCGCTGCGCCAGCCAGTCGACCGCCGGGCCCACATCGCCGCGGCGCAGGTTGCCGCTGATGAAGCCGGGTGCACGCCAGACGACGTGGAATTCGCCGAGCCACAGGCGCTCGAACAGCGCGCGCGGCGCCTCGACCGTTTCGCCGTCGAGCAGCAGGCGTACGCGCGCCTCGCCGCTGCCGAGCAGCACCGCCCAGGCCTCGCGATTGCCGGAGGTGAGTCGCAGCAGGACCGGGCGGCGCAGGGTTTCCAGCTTGGCGAGGTTGCCGGCGGCGCGCAGACAGAACACGCCGGCGCCCAGCTGCAGCGGACAGCGCTGGGCGGTGCGCACGTCGGCGTCGCGCGCGCGCAGGGTCCACAGCGCCAGAAGGTGGTTCCACGCCGCGTAGCTGGCGCCGTCGCTGGCCTCGATCAGCGAGCGCAGGCCGGCTTCGTCGATGCCGGACGAATCCTCGGTGCTCGATGCCGATCCGCTCGCCGCCGTCGCCGGCTGCTCGTCGGCGACCGGCGCATCGGCGGGCGGCGTGCTGCGCTGGTGCCACAGCCCGGCGAACACCGCGGCCACCGCGAGTACGGCGGCCGTCGACAGCAGCCAGGGGCGCGCGCGTCGCGCGGTCGAGGCCAGGGCCTCGCGGGCGGCGCGCTCGACGTCCTTCTCGCCGATCTGGCTGAGCTCGCCGACATAGCCGGCGGTGAGCGCGCGATCGGCGATCACATTGATCAGCCGCGGCACGCCGCCGGCGTGCTGGTGGATTCGCCGCACCGCCAGCCGCGAGAACGGAAACCGTTGGCAGCCTGCGACCGCGAGCCGGTGGCGCAGGTAGTCCTCGGTCTCGTCCGCGGACAGCGGTGTGAGATGGAAGCGCGCGGTGATGCGCTGGGTGAGCTGGCGCAGCTCCGGCCGCGCCAGCGTCTCGCGCAGCTCCGGCTGGCCCAGCAGGATGATCTGCAGCAGCTTCTGGGTGGAGGTCTCGAGATTGGTCAGCAGGCGCACCTGCTCCAGAGCTTCGAAGCTGAGGTTCTGCGCCTCGTCGATGATCAGCACCACCCGCAGGCCGTCGCCGTAGGCACGCAGCAGATAGGTGTTCAACAGATCGACCAGGCCCTTCAGGCTGCCGCGCACCGGCTCGACCTCGAGCTTCAGCTCCTCGCAGATGGTCTCGACCAGCTCGACCGGCGACAGCCGCGGGTTCAAGACAAGGGCGACGCGGGTGTCCGACGGCATCTGCTCCAGCAGCAGCCGGCACAGGGTGGTCTTGCCGGTGCCGACCTCGCCGGTGAGCTGCACGAAGCCACCGCTGCCGCCCTGGCCGATGCCGTAGAGCAGGTGCGCGAGCGCGTCCCGATGGCGCTCCGAGAGAAACACGAAGCGCGGATCAGGGGTGATCGAGAAGGGCGGCTCGGCGAGGCCGTAGAACTGCAGGTACATCCTGTCGGCCAAGGGGAGATGGAGGGCTGGCGCACTGTAGGCCGGGGCCCCGAGGCGCGTGGTTAGGTGTTCGTTAAACGTGCGGCGGGCGGGCGCTTTGGCTCTGCCTTAGAGCGGCAGCCTCGGCTGCTGCGGCTCGATCCCGTGGCGGCCCTCCATGATCGCCTTGAATTCTGCGCGAGAGACCGAGACGTAGCGCTCGTTGCCGCCGATCTCGACCTGCGGGCCCTCGGAGACCGCGCGCCCGTTCTCGTCGACCCGCACGACCATGGTCGCTTTCTTGCCGCTGTGGCAGATCGTCTTGATCTCGGTGATCGAGTCCGACCAGGCCAGCAGATACTGGCTGCCCTCGAACAGCTCGCCGCGGAAGTCGGTGCGCAGGCCATAGGCCAGCACCGGGATCTTGAGGCGGTCGACGATCTCGGTGATCTGCCAGACCTGGGCCTTGCTGAGGAACTGCGCCTCGTCGACCAGCACGCAGTGCAGCGGGCCGTGCGCGGCGATGTCGCGCTGGGTCATCGCCATCAGGTCGTCCTCGCGATCGAAGATCACCCCGGTCGCCTGCAGGCCGATGTGCGAGGCGACGATGCCGGCGCCGTAGCGGTTGTCGAGGCGCGGGGTGAAGATGCGCGTGCGCATGCCGCGCTCGTGGTAGTTGTGCGCGCTCTGCAGCAGGGTGGTGGTCTTCCCGGCATTCATCGCCGAGTAGTAGTAGTAGAGCTTGGCCAAGATCGGTTCCGTGCCGGCGGAAAGCGGCGGGAGTATGCCCGAAGGTGTCGGCCGCGGGCGCAGTCCGTGGCCACTCGGGCTGACCGTGTCAGGGCTCGAAGCCGTTCGCGAAGATCCCGCTGGCGCGCACGTCGAGCGACCACACGCCGCGTCCGAGGGTGCCCGCATACAGGGTCCGCTGGGTGTGCACGTAGCGCAGGTCGAACACCAGAACGTCCGGCAGCAGGGTGCCCAGCAGGTCCCAGGTCGCGCTGCCGCTGTTGGCGACATAGACGCCCGAGCGCGTGCCCAGGGCGATGCGAGCCGGCTGCGCCAGGCCGTCGCCGTTGATGAACTCGATGGTCCGGAAGTCCTGCGAGCTGATCGCTGGCAGGTTGCCGGTGACGTCAGCCCAGGTCAGGCCGCTGTTGGACGAGAAGAACACCTGGTTGTCGTCGATGGCCCAGACCCGATTCGGATTGACGGGATCCAGAGCGACATCGGTCACCGTGTTGGCGCCGGCCGGCAGCACGGTGGTGGCGACGAAGCTAGCGCCGGAGCGGCGGTACACCTGGTTGCCGCGACCGACGTAGGCGATGTTGAAATTGCCGGTGGCCCCATAGGCCATGGCGTTGCGGTTGGCGCCCGGGCCACCAAGCGAGGTGAGTGTCGGCGAGGCGGTGTTGGCATTGGTGGACTCGTACAGCGTGTTGGTGCCGCCGACCAGCAGGCGGCTGGGATCGGCGATGTTGACCTCGACCGGAGTGACGAACTGCGGATCGGTGACGATGCCGCTGGTCGGTACCGACACGCTCGCGGACTGGACATTGGTGGACGCGTATGTCACCCGCCTGAAGCCGCCGAGGTTCTGCGAGCTGATGAAGCGCAGACCGCTGGCGCCGGAGTCCTCGATCGCCACGTCGCCGCCGTCACCGCCGTTGATCGAGACCCAGACCGGATTCACCGCGGTCTGCTGCATGTGGGTGCCGTTGTCCTGGGTGCCGATGACCAGGATGTTCGAGACCCGGTCATGGTCGAGATCGTGGACCTCCATCAGCCTGAGGTTGCCTGCGACCGAGGCCCAGGTGCCGGCCGACGAGCTTGGCGAGGAGCGCCGGTAGATGCAGCCATCGTCGACCTGCAGCAGGTTGCCGTTGGCGTCGAAGGCCATGTTGCGGCTGTCCGCGTGCGGCGTGGTGTTGCCGGCGTTGGCATCCATGATGGTGGTGAACTGGCTGCCCGCGGCGCCGGCGGCGTTGCCGCGCCGGATGTTGGCGGTAAAGGGCGAGACGGTGATGCGGTCGCCGCCGATGTAGACCAGGTTCTGGTTGTTCGGATCCACAGCGATCGAGGTGTTGATGACGCCCTGGCCGCCCGGATGCACGGGCGGCACGTCCATGGCCGTCCAGCTGCCGCCCTGGTTGGCCGAGCGGAACACGCCGGCGATCGCGCTGCTGTTGACGACGGCCACGAACACCGCACCGCTGGCGCCGGGCCCTACGGCCAGCCGCACGTTGTTGCTGGTGTTGCCCAGCGCTGTGATGCCGGCGCTGATGTCGGTCCAGTTGGCGCCGCCGTCGTCGCTGCGCAGCACCCGCGCCGGTGAGCCCAGTACCGAGACGTAGATGCGGTTGGGCGCGCCGCGGTGCACGGCCATGTCGCCGATGCCGCCGGTCGGCAGGCCGCCGCTGCCGGAGACCAGGCTCCAGCTGGCGCCGGTGTTCGTGCTGCGCCACAGGCCACCGTTGCGCGAGGCCGCGAGGATCGTCGCGCCACGCGGCCAGACCGCGACGATCTTCTGCCCGAGCAGGGCTGTGGCGCCGAGGTGGGTCCAGCTGCCGCCGCCGTTGGTGGTGCGGTAGAGGCCGACTTCGTCGTCGCCGCGCTGGGCGAAGTTGCTCCAGCGACCGAGCCCGGCGACCAAGGTCTGGTGGGTGGCATCGTTGGGGTCGAAGGCCAGCGCACCGATCGACTGCGAGGGAAGGCGATCGGACAGCGGCGTCCAGGTGGGCGAGGCGGCGAGCGCGTTGCCGGTGCGCCAGAGCCCGCCATTGACCGCGCCGATGTAGAGCACGTTGGCATTGGTCGGATGCGGGGCCAGCGCCTGGATCGCACCGCAGACCTCGTTGTTGGGCGGCACGTTGACCTGGGCGCTGCGGGTCGGCGCCGGGCCGCGATCGATCCAGGGCAGTGGCTCGGTCAGAGAACCGCGGACGTCCTCGGCATCCGGGCGCGGCGGCGGCAGGCGCGGTGTGCGGAATTCCGCCGGATCGACCGGCTCGGCGCCACGGCGCGTGTAGCGCTGGCCCAGCAGTTCGTCGGCATCGACGACGTCGGCAACACGCTCGCTGCGCACCGGCGCCTGGCAGCCGGCGAGCCCACAGGCCAGGGCTGCGCCCAGTGCGAGGCGTGTGGTTCTTGCGAACATCGACATGGCGCTCCCCCGGGCACGAGCCGCGGCAAGGATGCGCTCTTCACCAAGGCTTCAACAAGCGCAGGCGGCAACACGGAACACGATCCACGCCCGCGCCATTGGGCAGCCGCGAGGTCGCGCCGGTCGGCGGCTTTGCTCTGCCGATGCCTCGATTCGGGGACACTTGGATGTGGATTCCCGCCCAGCTGTCTGCATGCGAATGACCGACCTCCGCCCCTGGCTGCTGCTCCTCGCCTGTCTCGCCGCTCCGGTCGAGGCTGCACTGGCCTGCGCCGACGACTCCAAGCCCCTGCTTGAGCTGCGCGTGACCAGCGACCGCGGCGAGGGCTTCGACCGCCTGCATCGCATCCGCGTGTCTGTCGATGGCTGCGTCAGCGTGCGGCGCCCGCCTTTCCATCGCGCGCCCGGCGAGTTCATCGCGCGTCTCGACGAAACCGGGCTCGCGGCGCTTCGCGCGCGCGCAGCCGATCCGGGCCTGAGTGCGATCGATCCGGTGCAGGCGCTCGACGAGGCGCGCGCAGCCACGGAGGCGCGTGGGCTGGCCGAGGGCGCCCTGGTGCGCACCCATGTCTCGCATCCGACCGGCTATGTCCTGCGCCTGTGGCAGGACGACGCGCTCGTTGAGCTCAAGGCCGAGTCGATCTTCCAGCAGGCCGAGCTGCACCCGCAGTCCGCCGAGCTTGAGCGTCTGGCCGAGGCGATCCGCGAAGTGCTGGCGCTGGATGCGCTGCCGGGACTGGCACCGGTGGACTCGACCGGAGCCTCGCGATGAGCTGCCCTCGCATCTGGACCGGACTGCTGCTGGGGCTCGCTGTGATGGGCCAAGCCTCGGCCGGCGCCTTCATCTTCTCCGAGGATTTCCCTGACGCCGTCACCCATCCGCAAATCTACAGCGGCAGCGGCGGTGAGCGACCGGACCTCACCGTCTGCCTTGACCGCAGCATCAACGCCAGCCTGACCAGCCAGGCCGAGCCGGCGGTGATCAAGGCCATCGACACCTGGAACCGCGGGCGCTCGCTGGGTGCGGACAACTACGCGCTGAACAATGCCACCGACATCGCTTCGGGCTATGACTTCGAGTCGGTGCTGCTGCACGAACTCGGCCACTGCCAGGGCCTGAACCACGTCAACCACGCCAGCGAGTCCGGCTTCAACGATCCGCAGGCCAATGGCACCAAGTCGGCGCCCGGCCCCGACGGCGTGCTCAACCAGGGCGCCGGCAGCGACGGCATCCACGGCTCGCGCGACGACCTGCGCGGGGATGACCTCAACCTGCACTGGTACCTGCGCGGACAGAACAACCCGGGCCTGTTCAACCCGATCGCCGACAGCTCGACGATGGCGCGCGAGCTGAACTTCCTGCCTTCGGGCCATCGCTTCGCCGCCAACGCTGACCGCAGCGTGATGGCGACGCTGGGCTTCGCCAATTCCGAGGCGGTGATGCAGCAGGGCACGCCGCCGCGCGAAGCCAAGCGCCATCTGCACCATGACGACCTGATGACGATCCGCTTCGCGCGCTCGGGCCTCAATCGCGTGCAGGGCAACAGCGATGACTACCGCTACCGCCTGCGCTATGTCGGCCGGCTGTCCAACCCGTCCAATGCCGACTGCAATGTGCGCATCCGCATCGATACCAGCACCGGCTTCGCGGTCTGCGGCGTCAGCGCCACCGCGATCAACGGCAACACCAGCCAGTGGCGCATCACCCAGGCGCAGATCGCGATGAACTCGCAGATCAACTGGTACTACTCGCCGGGGCCGAATACGGTGACCCAGATAAGTTCGACCTCGCCGAATCCGAGCCCGGTGGGGCAGGGCTACACGGTGAACGTGCGTGTCTCGAAGGGCAGCGGCATCAGCATCAGCGGCAATGCCTTCGGCACGGTCGAAGTGGACGACGGCCAGGGCGCCAGCTGCAGCTTCGAGCTGGCCAGCGCCATGAACGGGCAGGGCAGCTGCGTGATGCCGGGCGGCAGCGCCGGCCCTCGCACCCTCACCGCGCGCTACCAGGGGCGCGGCGGCTTCGACTACAGCGAGGCTACGGCCAGCCACAGCATCAGCAACACGGCCGCGACTTCCACCGCCATCACCTCGCGGGTGCCCAGCAGCACCGTGGTCGGCCAGAGCTACTCGGTCAATGTCAGCGTGACCGCGAACAGCGGCACGCCGACCGGCAGCGTGCAGATCAGCGACGGCAGCAACAGCTGCCAGGCGACGCTGTCGGCCGGCAGCATGAGCTGCGCTCTGCCTTCCACCAGCGCGGGGACGCGCACCTTGAGCGCAAGCTATACGCCCAGCGGCAGTTTCGCTGCCAGCAGCGGCAGCGCCAGCCATGTGATCAGCCGTGCCAGCACGGTCTTTGCCAGCGGCGGCGTACAGCCCGCGCCATCGGCGCACGGGCAGGCGGTGAGCGTCAATTTCGCGTTGTCGAGCGTGGCACCCAGCACCGCGACGCCGGTGGGCACGGTGACGGTGCAGGCGATGCCCGGTGGCGAAAGCTGCAGCGCCAGCGCCGCTTCCGGCACCTGCAGCCTGACCCTGTTTGGTGTGGGCAGCCGCAGCCTCAATCTGAGCTTTGCGCAGACGGCGGATTTCAATGCCGCCAGCGGCAGCCTGTCGCACCAGGTGATCGCTGCCGGCACCAGCACGCGGATCGAGTCGGTGTCGCCTACGCCGGTGCGGGTCGGTCAGCCGTATGACGTGCTGGTACGCGTGGAGAACCCGCAGGTGATTCCTGACGGTAGTGTGCAGGTCAGCGAAGTTGCGAGCAGCTGTACGGCCTTTCTGTCGGGTGGCGCCGCTAGCTGCCGACTGGTCTCGGCCGGCGCTGGAACGCGGACGCTGCAGGCCGCGTACGCCGGCAGCAGCAACTTCCTCACGAGCAGCGCCGCTGGCAGCCAGAGCGTGCTGCGCGGCGCGACCGCGCTGCGCGTGGTCGGTCTGTATCCGCAGCGATCCCCGGTCAATTCGGCGTTGCAGGTGCGCTGGGCGTTGGACGTGCTAGCGCCTGCCGCCGGCAGCCCGGAGGGCATGGTCACGGTCACTGCGGGGCCGGGTGAGGGCTGCAGTGCTGCACTGGCGGCGGGGGGCTGCGCGCTTGGCCTCGGTGCCGCG
>LNFM01010601.1_pt1 | contig 12908 bp, 10 predicted proteins | sample 596031 | NCBI WGS metagenome assembly LNFM01 (sample SAMN04254537, study PRJNA301005) | activated carbon metagenome | isolation source: dual media filters at the Ann Arbor, Michigan drinking water treatment plant | place: USA: Ann Arbor
AGCGTGGTCATCACGATCGGCCGCAGGCGCTCATGAGAGCCATCAACAACAGCCTGCATCTTGGGCACGCCGTTCTCACGCAGCTGGTTCACCCGATCGATGAGCACGATGGCGTTCTTCACCACGATGCCGGCCAGCAGGATAAGGCCGATGAACACGACCACGGAAAGGCCGCTGCCGGTCAGCTTGAGCGCGAGAATGGCGCCCACCGCAGCCAGCGGGATGGTGAACATGATGACGAACGGATGCAGCAGGGACTCGAACTGCGACGCCATGACCAAGTAGACCATGAAAATCGCCAGGACCAGAGCGAAGACCAGCGAGTTCACCGAGGCCTGCAGCTCCTCGTTCTGGCCGCCGATGTGCACATCCACGCCCGCAGCCAGCGGAGCCTCCTCCAGCATCTGTTCGATGTTGGCAACGGCCGTGCCCAGATCCCCATATCGAAGGTTGGCCGACACCACGGCGACACGCTCCTGGTCGACGCGATGAATCTCGCTCGGCCCTTCCGTGCTCAACACCTCCGCCACCGCAGACAGCCGCACCGGCCGGTCGCTCTCGGGGTTGACGATGAGCTGGCCTATGTCGGCGGCGGACGCGCGTGCCGACTCCTCGGCGCGCACCAGCACGTCGATCTTGCGATTGCGGAAGCTGTAGCGGGTGGCGACTTCACCGCGCACCTGACGCACCACCTGGTCGGCGATCTGCCGCGTCGTCAGATTGAGGGCGGCCGCACGCTCGGCGTCGAACACGACCTGGATCTCCGGGAAGCCCTGCTCCACCGTCGACTTGACGTCGGCATAGCGATCATCGGCCTGCAGCCGCGCCGCCAGCTCCTGTCCCGCCTGTTTGAGTCGCTCCAGGTCGTAGCCGCGAATCTCGATTTCCAGCGGGGTGGCGAAGGAGAACAGCTGCGGACGCGAGAACTTCACCTCGGCGCGCGGCCAGGCATCAGCGCTCTCGCGCAGGGCCTCGGTCAGATCGGCCTCGGTGCTTTCGCCCGCGCCGTCGGCCAGGACGATCAGCAGCTTGCCGATGTTCTCGCCGGATTCGGTGGGGTTGGCGTCGAGTCGGGTGCCGCTGCCGCTGACGCCGTGGATGGTGCGAACGCGCGGGTCGTCGGCGTGACGGCGCTGCAGCTCCCGCACCACCGCGTCGCTGTCGGCCAGCGGGGTTCCGGGGGGCAGCTTTACCGTCATCTCGAAGCGGCCCTGGGCCAGCTGCGGGATCAGGTCCATGCCAAGGCCTGGCACCAGCATCAGAGAGCACACAAAGGCCAGCGTGGATGCCAGGAGCACGGGGACCGGCCGCGCCAGCGCTCTCGGCAGCGCGCGCCGATACGCGGACTCCAGCCAGTCGTAGGGCTTCAGCACGACCCGGCCGATGGCGCCCAGCAGGGCACCGATAATGCGACCAATGAACAGCCAGCCCCGCAGCGTCGCGTACACACTCCGATAGCGCAGGCGCTGCCACCAGTTCCGCTGCAGATCCAGGTCCTTGGGATCCTCGGGATAGCCCAGGGGCGAAGGCGATTTCAGCGAGGCCAGCATCGGCACCAGCGCCATCGCGACAACGGTGGAAATGATCACCGCGATGCTTACCGTCAACGCCTGGTCGCCGAACAGCTGTCCGGCAACACCTTCGACAAACACCAGCGGAAAGAACACGGCCACCGTGGTGAGGGTCGATGCGATCACCGCCAGCCGAACTTCCGAAGCGCCCACGATCGCCGATTCGATGATGCCCAGGCCACGCTCGCGCGCCTTGGCGATGGACTCCAGCACGACGATGGAGTCGTCGACCACCATGCCTGTCGCGAGCGCGAGTCCGCCAAGCGACATTACGTTCAGACTCAGCCCCACCTGTTCCATGAAGAAGAAGGTGGCGATGATGGACACCGGCAGGGAGACCGCGATGACGAAGGTGCTCCAGCCGTCACGCAGGAAGAAGAAGATGATCAGCACTGCCAACAGGCCGCCCATCAGCGCTGCCGAGCTGACCTCGTCCAGCGAGTTCTGGATGAACACAGACTGGTCGTCGACAGTGATCAGGCTGGCATTGGCGGGCAGGTTCTCGCGCAGGCGCTCGAGCTGCTCGCGCACGCCGGCAGCGGCAGCCACGGTGTTGGCGTCACCTTCCTTGTAGATCGCGAGCTCGACCGCTTCGCGGCCGTCCATGCGGATGATCGCTTCGCGCTCCTTGAAGCCTTGGCCGACACTGGCTACGTCGCGCAGGCGCACCGGCACGCCCTGGTCGACTGCCACCAGCAATTCCTGCATCTGCTCGACGCTGGCGAACTGGTTGACCGTCCGCACCAGGTAGCGTTGATTGCCCTCGTCGATGGCGCCGCCAGAGATGTTGATGTTCTCCTGCTTGAGGCGCTCGATGACGCGCGCCGGCGTCAGATTGAGCTGTGCCAGCTTCTGCGGATCCAGCAGCACCTGGACCTCATCCTCAAGGCCACCGCTGACCTTGACCGCGGCGACGCCGTCGACGGGCTCCAGGCGCTTCTTGAGGGTCTCGTCGGCATAGCGACGCAAATCCTTCAGTTCGGCGATATCGAAGCCTTCCACGTCGGCTCGGCCGGCGAGGCCCAGGCGCATGATCGGTTCGGTGGACGGATCGAAGCGCAGCAGCACAGGCTTTTCCGCTTCCAGCGGCAGGCGCAGCAGTTCTAGCTTGTCGCGCACCTCGATGCCGGCACGGTCCATGTCCGTGCCCCAGGCGAACTCGAGGATCACGTCGCTCTGACCGGTGCGCGACACCGAACGCAGGCGGCGCAGGTTCTTGACCACGCCGACGGCCTCTTCGACCGGCTCGGTGATCAGGTTCTCGATCTCGGTCGGCGCCGCACCGGTGTACTCGGTGCGCACGGTCAGCGTGGGATAGCTCAGGTCCGGCAGCAGGTTGACCTTGAGGTCGCGCAGCGCGATAAGGCCGAACAAAAGGAAGGTGATCGTCACCATGCCCACCGTCACGCGACGGCGGGTGGCAATCTCGGCAATGTTCATCGATGTCCCCCGAGGACAGATCAGCCAGCGGTGCCGGCGGCGGGCTTGCCCTGGGCGATGGCGTCGGCCTCGACTGCCGCACTGGGCACGCCGATCAGCTGCAGCAGCGCGCCATCCCGCAGCGTGACCTTGCCGGTAGTGACGACCCGGTCGCCCTCAGCGAGGCCGCCGCGCACTTCGGCGAGACTGCCGCTCAGATGTCCGATTTCGATAGGCGTGCGCACCGCACGCCCTTCGCGCACCACGAACACTGCGGGCACACCCTCACCCTCGATCAGCGCCTCGCGCGGCACCGTCAGCGCCTGTGCGCGCTCGTCGTAGACGACCTCGATGCGGCCGAACATGCCGGGCTTGAGCACGCCCGAGGCATCCGAGAAGGCCGCGACCACGCGGAAGGTACCGCTGGCCGCATCGACCACCGGGCTGACGCGATCGATCGCGCCATCGAAGGCGACGCCGGGCGCCGCATCGACGCGCAGAGCAACGGTCTGCCCGGCCTTCAGGGTGGCGAGCTCGCGCTCGGGCACATTCAGGACGGCCTCAAGCCGCGAGGTGTCGACCACCTTGAACATGGCCTGGTTGATCTGGATGAGGTTGCCCTCCTTGGCCATGCGCTGGGCGACCACACCGTCGAAGGGCGCCACGATGTTGGTGTAGGACAGCTCCAGCTTCGCCATCTCGTAGGCCGCACGCTGGGTGTCGAGGTCGAAGCGCAGGCGCTCATGCGCCTCGGCCGCCAGCAGCTTGCGCTCGAACAGCTCTTGGGCACGGCGGTACTCCGCTTCCAGCTTGCGCAGCATGGCCTCGTTGCGCTGCAGCTCCAGGCGCGGGCGCTCGGGATCGATGCGCGCCAGCACCTGGCCAGCCTTGACCCGATCGCCCTCCTCGGCCAGCAGGCTGAGCAGCACGCCGGAGGTTTTCGCCACCACCTGCGCTTCGCCGCGCGCTTCCAGCGGCGCGGTGCCGCTGTAGCTGGCGGTGATGGACTGCCGCTGCGCGATGGCAGTCTCCACGGCAACCGCCTGTTCCTCGCGCTTGCCGTCCTTGCCGTCCTTGGACTCGGTGCTGGCCTCGGCCTTGTCGGTCGACGCCTGGTCACTGGCGCAACCCGTGCCCAGCAGGATCGCCGCCGCCAGCAAGGCGGTACCGGTCAGCCGCAGGACGGTGGGAGTCTTGGGGGTAGGTATCGCTGAGCTGCGCATGGCGGTTTCCGGGGAGGAAGTTGGGGTGAGTGGTGTTATAGTCATCTACAACACCACCCTTGTCAAGCACCAGTTCGCCGTCCGAGTGCCACGACAGAAGACCGCGATTGGGAAGGCCTGAGGTTGACGTATGTGACGTCACGAGCGCGCGTGCAGGAGGGCACGGTCCGCGCGAAGCCGCGCGCGCGTCGGAACGGCCCGCCGCTGGTCCGATGATTGCGGCAGACGCTATACTCCTGCGCTTTCCAACGCGCCGTGAACCTGCCTGAAGTCAGGTCCGCGCGCGCAAACCGAAAACGCCCCGACGCTGGAACCCATCGATGAAGCCGATCCTGCGAATCGTCGCAAGTCTTGCCCTCGCGACTGCCGCCCTGCCTGCGTTTGCCGAAGGCAATGCCGAGAACGGAAAGCTGCTGGCCTACACCTGCACCGGCTGTCATGGCATCCCGGGCTACAAGAACGTGTATCCGCACTACCACGTGCCGAAGATCGCCGGACAGAACTACGAATATCTCGTGGCTGCGCTTAACGCCTACCAGAAGGGCGAGCGCCCCCACCCGACCATGCGCGCCCAGGCCGAGGGTTACAGCACCCAGGAGCTGAGCGACATCGCGGCTTTCCTCTCCAGCTACAAGAAGGGTGACGCCCAGTGAGCCAGAAGATCCTGATCACCGCGGCGTTGGCCGCCCTGCTCGGCCTCGCCTCCAGCGCCGCCGATGCGCGCCGCGGCAACGTCGAAGCCGGGCGCGAACTCGCCAAGACCTGCCAGGCCTGTCATGGCCCCGACGGCAACGGCATCGGAGACGGCCAGTACCCCAACCTCGCCGGCCAGTACGAAGACTATCTGCTGCACTCGCTGAAGGCCTACAAGTCGGGCGAGCGCAACAACGCGATCATGGCTGGCTTCGTTGCTGGCCTTGATGAGCGGAACATGGCCGACCTCGCCGCATTCTTCGCCGCACAGAAGGGCCCGCTCAGCGATCTGCGCGAGCTCAAGTAAGCAGACCGAGCCTGCCCGCTGATGCAATGACCCCGCGCCCGTCGCGGGGTTTTTGTTGGTGGCGCCTGCAGCTGTTGTTGACGGCGCAGATGCGGCAACCGCCATGCGCGCCTGCCCCTTGCGTTGTCGCGCGCGTGCCCGCATTCAGGTGGGCCGACGCGGCAGCGCCCCCCTGACCACGATTCTTCCGGAGCCCCCCATGAGCGACAGCGCCTACAGTTTCGATGCCACCACTGCCACCTTCGAGCAGGAGGTGATCCTGCGTTCGAAACAGGTTCCGGTGCTGGTCGACTTCTGGGCGACCTGGTGCGGCCCCTGCAAGCAGGTCAAACCGATCCTGGAGAAACTCGCCACCGAGTACAACGGTGGCTTCGTGCTCGCCAAGGTCGACGTCGACGCCGAGCAACAGCTCGCGGGAATGGTCGGCATCCGCTCGGTGCCGACCATTCTGCTGCTGAAGGACGGCCAGATCGTCGACGGCTTCCCCGGCGCCTTGCCCGAAGCCCAGCTGCGCGCATTCCTGGCCCAGCACGGCGTCCAGCCGCGCGAGTCGGCGGACGAACCTGCCGAGGCCGAGGTCGAAGAGCTGCTGCCGCAGGAGCGCGTCGCGCAGCTGCGCGCACAGAGCGAAGCAGAGCCGGAGCGCGCCGAGCTGAAGCTCGACTTGGCGGTGGCCCTGCTTTCGATCGGCGAAAGCGCGGAGGCCGAGACCCTGCTGGACGGCCTGCCCGCCAACCTCGCCACCGACGACCGCGCGAAGCGCGCCCGCGCGCGACTGGGCTTCGCACGCCTGCTGACAGGAGCGCCAGCACCGATCGCACTGCAGGCGCGACTGGCAGCCGATCCGCAGGATCTCGACGCGCTGCACCTGCTGGGCGTGCATCAGATTGTCGCCGGCGAGAGCGAGGCGGGCTTCGAGACCCTGCTGGAGCTCCTGCGACGGGACAAGGCCTGGAGCGAAGGCCAGCCGCGCAAACGCCTGATCGAGGCCTTCAGCCTGGTCGAGGACGAGGATCTGGTGGGTCGCTACCGCCGCAAGATGGCGTCGCTGTTGTTCTGAAGCTGGGATTCGAGATTCGGGATTCGGGATTCGTCAGCTCGAAGGCCTTGCATACGTGGCAGCGAGGACGTCGAGCCGGCGGGAGCTGAGCGCGACAATGTGTGGGCCCTGGACGCGAGCGCGCAGGCCTGCGAATCGCGAATCCCGAATCCCTGCCTGAGTCCTACCAGGGCCGCTTTGACTGCCGCTCGCGCTCGCGATCGTAGGCGCGCAGCTCGTCGCGCAGGAACTGGATGCGCTGGCGGCCAAGGGCATTGCGCTCGTCGTCCAGCACCACCGCGTCGAGCAGTTCGGCGAAGCGCTGTGCGGCCGGCAGCATGGCTTCCCAGGCATCCAGCGCGGGCAGCGGGCCCGGCAGGGTCATGAAGAAGGTGACGCCCGGCGTCTGCGTCTGGTCGGGCTGGCGCAGATCGAAATTGCCGGGCTTGACCACATTGGCGACGCTGAAGATCGGCCCAGCTTCGGGACGATTGTCCGGCAGGCGGTGGAAGATCTGCATGTCGCCGAACACCAGCCCTGCCTTCTCCGCCGCCACCAGGATGTCGCTGCCGTGCAGCAGGGTGCCGGCCCGCGCGGCCACGATCAGGCTGACCACCTTGTCGAACTCGGGATTGGGGCGCACCCCCAGGCTGGAAGTCGCGGCTGGCGCGGGCGCCTCGGCGGCCGCGCCAGCGCGGGCCTGGGGCCGTGCGTCCAGGTCGGGCTCGAACTGGATACCGGGTAGCCGGCTGGCGCCCGCCCCTTCGGCGTCTTCGCCAGCCAGCGTCTTCTCCAGTCGGGCCAGCTCGGCCTGGATCACCTTGTCCAGGCTTTCCTGTTCGCCACCGCTGAAGGCTGGCTCCGCTCGCGCCTCGGGCTCGCCGCGCTCGGCCTGGCGCCGACCCTGCCCTGGCTTCTGCGGCCGGCCGAACCAGTACACCGCCGCGATGAACCCGATGCCGAGAACGAGGAGGATGATGCGGAGCTGGGTGGGATCCATGGAGTGTCGTGGCCTGCATTGCGTCGGTTCGATCACGACAGCCACGCACACCAAGGCTGCTTCGGGCACTGGTGAGCGCACCGGCGGCAGCGGGCGGCGGAGTCCCGGACGGGGATGGACGCGCGCCGTGGCATTGCAGAGCGTGATTGGATGGCTCGGAACTCTAGCAGTTTGCCGACCTCGCTCCCATGCGGCGGCCGCGGGATCGTTCATGCGCCACGCTTCCGAAAGTGCGCCCCCCGTCGCACCGAGTACGCATGGACGCTTCGAATCCGCATGACATGCCAGCCCTGGATCGCTAGGACTTTGGCCGGAGAGGGCGTATCGATCGACGAGACCGGCGCGGCGATGGTGCCGCCATTTCGATTCCGAACCCGCGCGCAGCGACGTCGCGCGGGTGATCTCCGAACAGCGCCCTGACGACGCTAGTCGGGCAGCACCTGGCGATCACGCCAGAGCCGTGGCCGCGCCGCCCGCAGCGCCACCGGTTCGATGTCCTGCGCGCCGAACCTGAGCTGCAGGGCCCCGTGCTCGGCCGTGTTCCAGACCCGGGCACCTGCAGCCTGCCAGCGCTCGACCACCTCGGCGCGCGGATGTCCGAAGCGATTGGCGTGCCCGGCAGCGACCAGGGCATGTTCCGCGCCCACAGCACGCACGAAGGCCTCGCTGCTGGAGCTGGCGCTGCCGTGGTGCGGCACCAGCACGATGTCGGCGCGCAGCCGCTCGGGCTGCTCGCGCAGCAGGCGCTGTTCGATCAGCGCACCGATGTCGCCCGCCAGCAGAGCGACCTGTTCGCCGGCCTGCACACGCAACACGCAGCTGCTTTCATTGCGCAGGTAGGGAAAGTGCTCGGGCGGATGCAGCAGCTCGAAGTCGACCCCGTCCCAGTGCCAACGCTCACCGGCGATGCAGGCCCGTGCCTGCGGAAAGCGCGCGCGGTCCGAACTTGTCAGGGGCGCGGGAAACGCGCGCAGGACGCTACCGGCGCCGCCCGCGTGGTCGGCATCGCCATGCGAGACCAGCACCCGGTCGAGCCTTGGCAGCCCGAGCGCGCGCAGCGCCGGCACCACCGCCGCCTCGCCCATGTCGAGCCCGCTGCCAAAGGCCGGGCCGGTGTCGACCAGCAGCGCGTGGCTCTGCGTGCGAACGAGGGCAGCGAGCCCCTGGCCGACATCCAACAAGGTCAGCTCGACCTCGCCAGGGGCAAGAGCTGGCTGCCGCGGCATCAGCAGCGGCAGCAGCAACAGGGCGCCCAGCGAGCGCGCGGGCGTGCCGCGCGGCATCAGCAGCCAGAGCACGCCCAGCCCCGCCAACAGCAGCGCGAGAGCACCGGGCTCGGGCAGGAACACCTGGGCACGCGGCAGGGCCGCAGCCCACTCCAGCAGCCACCACAGCAGATCCATCAGCCAGGCCGCCAGCATCAGCAGCGGAGTCGCGAGGGCGGGCAAACCAAGCAGCAGCAGGCCAGTGCCCAGCAGGGCCAGCGGCACCACGCCCAAGCTGACCCAGGGCACGGCCAGCAGATTGGCCGCCGCACCCGCCACCGAAGCCTGGCCGAAGAAGAACACGGTCAAGGGCAGCAGGCCGAGGCTGGCCGCCAGCTGTGCGCCCAGCAGGCGGCGCCAGCCCGGCAGCTGCTGCAGATCGGTCGGCATGCACCACAGCAGCCAGGCCACGCCCATGAACGACAGCCAGAAGCTCGCCCCAAGCACCGACAGCGGATCACTCAGAACCAGCACGAGCACGGCAAGCGCATAGGCATGCCAGGTGCTGGAGCGTCGGCGCAGCAGCACGGCCAGCAGCGCCGCGGCCACCATCAGCAGGCTGCGCAGCACCGGCACGCCGAAACCGGCCAAGGACGCATAGCCGGCCGCGCCGACCAGGGCCGCGAGTGCCGCGCCCTGCGGCAGCGGCAGGCGCAGGCCGAGGCTGGGCCACAGGCGGTAGAAGCCGCGTGCGAGCAAAGCGAACAGGCCGGCGACCAAGCCCACGTGCAGGCCCGAGATCGACATCAGATGGCCGACCCCGGTCGCGCGCAGCACCTCCCAGTCGGCTTCGTCGAAGGCGCGGGTATCGGCCACGGTGAGCGCACGGAGGAAACGCGAGCCCGCGTGCAGTGGCCCCTCGCCGCCAAGCGCCTCGACCATGTCCTGCGACAGCTGCGCCCGCAGCGCATCGAGCCCCGCGCCGGGCGAGAGCTGGCGGTTGTCGGGGTGCTCACGGACGTAGCCGGTGGCGGTCAGCCGGCGCTGCAGCGCATGCCGCTCGAAGTCGAAGCCGCCGGGATTGACCACTCCGCGCGGTGCTTTCAGGCGCAGCTGCAGGCTCCAGCGACTGCCGGCCGCAGGCGCCTGCTCGCTGCGATACCAGCCAATGCGCAGCAGCCGGCCGGCCAGCACGTCCGCCTCGCCTTCGCCGGCCTCGACGCGGAAGTCGAAGCGCACCGCATCCAGGCCGCGCTGGGGCAGCCCCTCGATGCGACCCTGCACGCGCAGGTCGCGACCTTCCAGCTCGACCGGCAAACGCTGCTGCAGGGCCGACTGCGCCGCAAGCAAGACCAGCGCTGCGCCGAACAGCGCAGCCCCGCCCCAGCGCAACAGGCTCGAACGTGGACGCGGCGACAGCCAGCCGAGAAGGCCCAGCACGAGGGCGAGCCAGTGCACCCACTCGGGCGCAAAGCGCGGCAGCGTCAGTGCCGCCGATACACCGATCAGCAGTCCGAGCGCGCTGCCGATACCAAACGCCGGCGCAGCGGTAGCCGCGCGCATGGAAATGGACCCTGCCGACTCGGGCACGGTCGCCATGCGGCCTGGCCTCAGGCCGCCGCCAGCGGCCGCAGCCGACCGCCCGAGAGTTCGAGCGCGCGGTCCATCTTGCGGGCGAGCGCGCGGTCATGAGTCACCAGAACGAAGCTGGTGCCCACCTCGCGGTTGAGCTCCAGCATCAGCCCGTAGACCGAAGCCGCGGTCTTTTCGTCGAGATTGCCGGTCGGCTCGTCGCCGAGAACGCAGGCCGGCCGAGTCACCAGCGCGCGCGCCACCGCGCAGCGCTGGCGCTCGCCGCCGGACAGCTCGCCCGGCTTGTGGCGAAGGCGTGCGCCGAGACCCACGCGATCCAGCAGGGCCGCGGCCTGGCGCTCGGCCTCGGCGACGCTGCGGCCGGCGATCAGCAGCGGCATGCAGACGTTCTCCAACGCGGTGAACTCGGGCAGCAGGTGATGGAACTGGTAGACGAAGCCCAGCGCACGATTGCGCAGGCGACCGCGCTCGGCGTCCGAAAGCCGGCTCATCGCCTCGCCGGCGACGAAGACCTCGCCTGCGCTTGGCGTATCCAGCCCACCGAGGATGTGCAGCAGGGTGCTCTTGCCGGCGCCCGAGGCGCCGACGATGGCCACGGTCTCGCCACGCGCGACCTCGAAGTCGATCGACTCGAAGACCGGCGTGCGCAGGTCGCCCTCGGCATAGGTCTTGGCCAGCCCGCGGCAGGCGATGACGGCATTCGGCTCAGTCATGGCGCATCACTCGTAGCGCAGGGCGGCGGCGGGCTCGGTGCGCGAGGCGCGCCAGGCCGGGTACAGGGTCGCGATCATGCTCATCACAAGCGCCACCCCCACGATCAGTCCGACATCATCGCCGCGCAGATCGGTCGGCAGGCCGGTGATGTAGTAGACGTCGGCCGGCATGACCTCGAAGCCGAAGGTCGTCTCGATGGCATTGACCACATGGTCGAGGTTGAAGGTCAGGCTGACGCCGCCGATCAGGCCAAGCAGTACACCGACCACGCCGATCAGGCTGCCCTGCACCACGAACACGCCCATGATCGAGCGCGGACTCATGCCCAGGGTGCGCAGGATGGCGATGTCGGCCTGCTTGTCGGTGACCAGCATCACCAGCGAACTGACCAGGTTGAAGGCAGCCACGCCCACGATCAGCGAGAGAATGATGAACATCACCGTCTTCTCCATCTGGATCGCGCGGAAGAAGTTGCTGTGGTCGGCACTCCAGTCGCGGATGCGGTAGTAGCGGTCGAGCTTGTCGGTGAGATCGCGGGCCACCTGCCAGCCCTGCATCATGTCGGTGAGCTTCAGCCGTACACCGGTCACGCCCTCGCCCATGCGCAGCAGGCGCTGGGCATCCTGCATGTGGATGATGGCGAGCTGGCGGTCGTACTCCTGCATGCCGGCGCTGAAGATGCCGGCGACGGTGAAGCGGCGCATCTGTGGCGCCACGCCCACCGGCGTGCTGCGGAACTCCGGCACCATCACCGTGATGCTGTCGCCCACGCCAACGCCGAGGTACAGCGCCAGATCGGCGCCGACCAGCACGCGGAACGCGCCGGGTTCGAGGTCGGTGAGCGCGCCTTCCTTCATCAGCCCGGCAATCTCGCTGACCTCGGGCTCGCGCGATGGATCCACGCCGCGCAGCAGGGCGCCCTGACTGCGGCCGGCCTGCAGCAGCGATTCGCGCTCGACGTAAGGGGCGGCGCCCAGCACGCGGGCATCGGATTTCGCCAGCTCGACCGCGCGCGGCCAGTCCTGCAGGTCCTCACCGGCGCCGCTGATGGTGGCGTGGGCGACCATGCCCAGGATGCGCGCGCGCAGCTCCTGCTCGAATCCGTTCATCACCGAGATCACCGTGATCAGCGCGGTGACGCCAATCGCAATGCCCAGCATCGAGGCTAGCGAGATGAAGGAGATGAAGTGGTTGCGCCGCTTGGCGCGCGTGTAGCGCAGGCCGATGGCGATTTCGATGGGGCGGAACACGGGGCGGTCGGCCTGTCAGTGGGTCGGAGTCGAACTCGGGACCTGCGCGCGCTCGCCATGGCGATCCAGCCAGAGCCGCAGCACCCGCAGCTGCGGGCTCGGCAGGGTATCCGATGCCAGCGGCCAGCGGAGTAGCCGGCCCTGAATCCGCAGTGTCAGCACGGCGATCGGCCCGCGCGATTCCAGGCCGAGCAGTTCGGCCAGCGACGCTTCTGGCGCCGCCATGCCGGGCAAGGCCGAGGGCCACCATTCGGCCTGCCCGCTGTCGTGCAGCAGCAGCCGCCCGCGCGGGAGCCGTCGCATCCGCCACAGACTGATGCCCAGCAGCAGCAAGGGCAGCGGCAACATCGCGCGGGGCAGGTCGGACAGCCACAGTGCGAACACGCCCAGCATGGCCAGCGCGATCAGCGCGGCCTGCAGGACCAGCGAAGGCTTCAGCTCAAGCGGGTGGGAGCGCACTGATGGCGTCGACCAGACGGGCGATGACCGGATCAGAGGGCCGCTCGCGCCCAATGAACCAGCGCCACAGGGCATCGTCCTCGCAGACCAGCAGGGCCTCGAAAGCCTCACGATCGAAGGCCTCCGGCTGGCGCTCGGCGAGATCGAGGTAACGCTCGAACAGCTGGTCCAGCTCGCGCATGCCGCGGCGCGAGCGCCAGCGCCAGCGGCGAAGGTCTTCAGGGGTGATGGAGACGGACATGCCTTTCGATTCGGGATTCGGGATTCGGGATTCGGAATACGTTAGCCAAGCTGCACAAGGCGCAGCGCCAGTACCACCAGCAGCACCCACAGGCAGAGCGCACCCAACACATAGACCGTGAAGCGGTGCATAACCTTGTTGTAGCTGCAGTGGATCGCGCTGTGGAGGACGCGCAGGGCGACGAAGGCCCAGGC
>LNFM01024269.1_pt1 | contig 12906 bp, 13 predicted proteins | sample 596031 | NCBI WGS metagenome assembly LNFM01 (sample SAMN04254537, study PRJNA301005) | activated carbon metagenome | isolation source: dual media filters at the Ann Arbor, Michigan drinking water treatment plant | place: USA: Ann Arbor
CTTGACCGCACCAGGATTCCAAGGGGAATGACTGCGGATGCGGTGGGGAGTGCCGGGTGCTGCGGGTGGCAACCATCTCGCGTCGGTCTCCCGCCTTGTCGGGCCGGGAGGTCTGCGCCGTCAGTGCGTGCCTTAAACTCAAGGCAAATCAATCACTTACGGCACGTGACGCGAGTGACGCATTATAGACAGCCATCCATACCGTTGGTGTCCTATTTCCCTTCTGGTCACCCCTCGATTTCCCTTGTCCCAGCTCCCAACCCCTCCAGCCGCTGCCGTGCGGCACCTCACGGTGGACGAAGAGTCGGCCGGGCAGCGCCTCGACAACTTCCTGATCCGCGAGCTCAAGGGCGTCCCCAAAACCCACATCTACCGCATCATCCGCTCGGGTGAGGTGCGACGAAACAAGGGCCGCGTGGGGGCCGACGACCGGGTGCAGGCCGGTGATGTGTTGCGCATTCCACCCATTCGCACGTCGGAGCGCGCCGAAGAAAAACAGCTCAATCCCGCGCCTGCGCGGCAATTCCCGGTGGTGTTTGAGGACGAGGCGTTTCTGGCGATCGACAAACCTGCGGGTGTGGCCGTGCACGGCGGCAGCGGTGTGAGTTTTGGCGTGATCGAACAAATGCGCCAGGCGCGCCCGGACGCCCGTTTGCTCGAATTGGTGCACCGCCTGGACCGGGAAACCAGCGGCCTGCTGCTGATTGCCAAAAAGAAAAGTGCACTCAAGGCCTTGCAGGATCAATTCCGCGAACGGGAAACCGGCAAGACCTATCTGGCGTTGGTCAAAGGCGCCTGGCCAGCAAAGCTGAAAGTGCTCGATCAGCCATTGCACAAGTACCTGTTGGCAGACGGAGAGCGCCGGGTGAAGGTGACCACCAAGGAAGATCCTGATGGCATGCATTCGGTCAGCCTGGTCAAGGTCGCGGCCCGCATTCCGGCACCTTCGGGCTTGGCTGCACTGCTGCCCGAGGGCTTGAGTCTGCTCGAAGTGACCATCAAGACCGGGCGCACTCACCAGATCCGGGTGCACCTCTCAAATGCCGGGCATCCGATTGCGGGGGATGACAAATACGGTGATTTCGAACTCAACCGCCAATTGGCGCGCGCGGGATTGAAGCGCATGTTTCTGCACGCCTGGCGCTTGCGATTGAACCATCCGGTAACAAATGCATCGATTGAGTTCATGTCGGAACTGCCGGCAGAACTGAAGGCCTGGGCGCAACCTGGTCCGGGAAAACGCGATTAGAATGCAAGCCTGCATCGGCAGAGTGCAATCCATCATTCCGATCCGTTTTCAACTTCAACAAGGATTTCTCAATGGCAAGCTATTCCGAACTCATGGCGCAAGCGCAAACCCTGATGGCGCAGGCCGAACAGGCGCGCAAAGACGAACTTGCTTCCGTGATTGCCGACATCAAGGCCAAAATGAAACAGTTCGGCATTTCGGTGGCCGATCTGGGAGGTGCCAGCGGTGGCAAAAAGCCGGCCAAATCCAAATCGGTATCGGCCCCGAAGTACCGTGGTCCCAACGGTGAGCTCTGGGCCGGCGGCCCGGGGCGCAAGCCGGAGTGGGTGCGCGCTGTGCTGGCTTCGGGCAAAAGCGTTGACGACTACCTGATCTGATCCGCCCGCACTGTGAACCGACAAGACCCGCCTCTGGCGGGTTTTGTTTTTTGAGCTGGCCTTTCGGATCGTTCCGGCTCGTTATCCTTGGCGCCATGGTCAACATCCTCCTCGTCTGCATGGGCAACATCTGCCGCTCTCCCATGGCGGCCAGCGTGATGCACGCCGAGGTGGTTCGGCGCCAGCTGACCGATCGGGTGGCGCTGGACTCGGCCGGCACCTATGGCGCCCATCAGGGTGAAAAAGCGGATCGTCGGGCCGTGGCGCTGGCGCAGGCCCGGGGCTACGAACAGATCGTCAATGAGCGTGCACGCAAGGTGACCGAAGACGACTTTGAACGCTTCGACCTGATCCTCGCCATGGACCTCGACAACCTGACGAACCTGCAACGTGTGTGCCCGGCCGAGCACCGGCACAAGCTGCACCTGTTTCTGGAATACGCGGGTGTCGAGGAGCGCACCGAGGTGCCAGACCCCTACTACGGCAACGAGGCTGGTTTTGAGGCGGTGCTGCGGCTGTGCGAGCAGGGCGTGGACGGCGTGCTCAAGCGCGTGGTCCAGGTGGGTTGATTCACACCTGGTGGAACTGCCGGTACCAGGCCACAAACCGCTGGATGCCCTCGGCCAGCGGTGTTGACGGTGCGAAGCCCACCCACTTGCGCAGGGCCTGGGTGCTCGCGTAGGTGGCTGGCACATCACCGTCCTGCATGGGCAGGAATTGTTTTTCCGCGGTGCGACCCAGCGCGGTCTCGATGCAGCCGATGAATTCGAGCAGCGGCACCGGGTCGTGGTTGCCGATGTTGAAGACGCGGTAGGGCGCTCCACCGCCCTGTGCGGGCGTGGCGGGTTTGTCCAGCACGCGCAGCACGCCTTCCACGATGTCGTCGATGTAGGTGAAATCGCGCTTCATCTGTCCATGGTTGAACACCGGGATCGGCTGGCCCGCGAGCACCTTCTGCGTGAACGAGTAGTACGCCATGTCGGGCCGACCCCATGGCCCATACACCGTGAAGAAGCGCAGGCCGGTGGTGGGCAGGCCGTAGAGGTGGCTGTAGGTGTGCGCCATCAGCTCGTTGGCCTTTTTGGTGGCCGCGTACAGGCTCACCGGGTGGTCGACCGCGTCGGTTTCCTCGAATGGCATCTTGGTGTTGCCGCCGTACACACTGGAACTCGACGCGTAGACCAGGTGACCCAGCTTCTGCGCGCGGCAGCCTTCCAGCACATGCCCGAAGCCGCTCAGGTTGCTGTCCAGATAGGCGTTGGGATGGGTGATCGAGTAGCGCACACCCGCCTGCGCCGCGAGATGCACCACCGCGTCGAAGTGGTGGTCTGCAAACAACCGGGCCATGGCCTCACGGTTGGCGATGTCGATCTTTTCGAACTGAAAACCGGTGTGCTGCAGCAGCGGCGCGAGCCGGGCCTGCTTGAGCGCCACGTCGTAGTAGTCGTTGAGGTTGTCGATGCCGAACACCGTGTCGCCGCGCGCCAGCAGGCGCCGGCGGCGCCGGTGAGGAGGATGTGCATGCCGCGATGTTAACCAGCGCGGCATGCCGGCTCAGGTGGCGTTCAGCCCTTTTGCCAGATGACCTTTTTGCCCGACGCTTCCCAGGCTTCGTAGTGCCTGGCGTAGAGGTCTTCGATGCGGTTGCGCTTGACCTTGAAGGTCGGGGTGATGACGTCGTTGTCCACGGTCCAGGCGGTGGTGACCACCACGACGCACTGCAGCTGTTCGTGCGGGTCCAGCGTGGCGTTGATGGTCTTGAGGTGCGCCGCCAGCGAGGTCTCCAGTTCGGTGCGTGCCGAAGCATCGGCCACCTTGGCCACCGCTTCGGCGTTGAGCATCACGATGCCCAGCGGCTGGCCGAGGTTGGCGCCGGTGACCACGCAGGCCTCCACCGCATCGTGCATCACCAGCTTGTCTTCAATGGGTGCGGGCGCCACGTATTTGCCCTTGCCGGTCTTGAACAGGTCTTTCACCCGACCGGTGATGCGCAACAAACCCTGTTTGTCGATGGTGCCCTTGTCGCCGGTCTTGAGCCAGCCGTCGGGGGTGAAGCTCTCCGCGCTCTTCTCGGGCTCCTTGTAGTAGCCCAGCATCATGGCGGAGTTGCGCATCTGCACCTCACCGGTCACGGGGTCGATGCGGTGCTCGACGCCTTCGTAGGCCGGGCCGACCGTGCCCTGCTGGTTCTTGCCGGGCTCGGTGATGTGGGAGAGCGCGAGGTTCTCCGTCATGCCATAGCCTTCGTTGATGTTCAGGCCCAGTTTGCTGTACCACTGCAGCAGGGCAACGGGCATGGGTGCGGCGCCGCCGGCGGCGAACTTGCACTGGTCCAGTCCCAGGGCTTTCATGACCTTCTTGCGCACGATGCCGCCCAGGATGGGAATACCGAGCAGGCGGTTGAGCTTGGCCGGTGGCATCTTGTGGTGCACACCTTGCTGGAACTTCACCCACAAGCGCGGCACCGAGAAAAAGATGGTGGGGCGGGCACGTTGCAGGTCGGCCGCGAAGGTGTCGAGCGACTCGGCAAAGAACACGTGCATGCCGGTGCGCAGCCAGCCGTGTTCAACCAGCATGCGCTCGACCACGTGCGCCAGCGGCAGGTAGGACAGCATGCGGTCGTTGCCGGTCATCGGAATGCGCTTGAGGCCGGCGTCCAGCGCCCAGGCGAAGTTGGCAAAGGTGTGCATCACGCCCTTGGGCATGCCGGTGGTGCCCGAGGTGTAGATGAGGGTCGCGAGTTCATCGCCGTCGCGCACCGGTTCTCCCTGAAGCGGCTGGCTGCGTTGGCAGATGGTGTCCCAGCCCTCGTGATTTTTCACGGCGTCTGCCGGCGAGAGCGCGTAGCTCATGCAGGGCAGGTCGGTGGGCACGCCGGGTTTCATGCCTTCCCAGCCGTCGAGCTTGCCCACAAAGAGTGCCTTGGCTTCGCTGTGGGTGAGGATCTGGCGGATGGTCTCCGGTGCGAGCGTGGGGTACAGCGGCACCGACACATAACCCGCCATCCAGATCGCCAGGTCGCTCATCATCCACCAGGCGCAGTTCTTGGAGAGGATGGCCACCTTCGAGCCGGGTTCCCAGCCATGTGACTGCAGGTGGGTTGCCATGCGGCGCACCTGATCGGCCACCTGGGCCCAGGTGAACTCCTGCACGGCGCCGTTTCCCATGGGCTGCGTGAGGGCCACGCGGGTGGGCGCGGTCTTCTCCCAGTGGTACAGGCGTTGCAGGGCCAGCAAGTCCGGTGCGATCTTGGTCATGAAGCGTGTCTCCGTTGTGGGTATGACGCAGGAATCTACCAAGGCTGCCGCCATGTGTTTAGAGGGTTTCACCTGCAAGCCTGCGCGCAGGTCAACTCGCGAAAGTCACGGAAAGGCTGGGCAGGGGTGACGAGAAACGCGCTTCCCAGTGCTCGCCGGGCACAACCGGCCAGGCGTCGGTCCATGTCCCGGTGGTGACCACGTCGCCGGCCTGCAGATCGGGTGCGCCCGGACAGGCGCGCAAGGTTTGCGTGAAGTGCAGCAGCGCACGCAGCGGACCGTCCAGTACGTTGGAGCCCTCGCCTTGCTCCACCGCCTCACCGTTCCTGAGCAGGCTCACGCGGGCTTGGGCGAGCCTTTCGTCGAGCGCTGCGGCGCTGCTGGCCACATCGCGCACCGGCGTACGGCGGCCCACCAGCAGGCGCGCGTGCAGGCCACCATCGGCCACCGTGTCGGCGGGCACAAACTTCCAGTCCGGCAGGTGCGACTGCACCACCTCGAAACCTGGCGCGACCCAGTCGATGGCCGCAAAAAGATCGTCGAGCGTGGCGTCGGGTGCGGGGCTGGCCTTGAGGCCAAACACGACCTCGGGCTCCAGTCTGGGTTGGCAGGTGTGGGCCAGCGACACGCTGCCTTCGTCCTCGCACAGCGTGAGCGTGCTGTCCCACACGCAACCCCAGATGGGTGCGAACACGTTGTAGCGGGGCCAGATGGTGCGGTTGGTGAAACCCACCTTGTAGCCACGCGGTTGTTCGCCGCGCCCGATGCGCAATTGGCGCACCGCGAGCGCCTGGGCGTAGGCGTCCTGCAGCGAGAGCCCGGAGGGAGCAGGCCAGAGGCGGCCTTGGTCGAGGTGGTCCAGAAGTGCGTCGGGTGTCATGGTCGCGGCGATGTGGAAAAAGACCTCATCATAGGCAGCCGCTATGCTGCGGGCCATGACCTCACACACCCTGGAAACCCTCGAACTCATCACCGGCGGCAACCCTGCCGCCGGGCCTGTGGCCAGCATCGTCGTGCTGCACGGCCTGGGCGCCGACGGCAACGACTTCGTGCCGATCGCACAGGAGCTGGATCTTGACGCCATCGGCCCGGTGCGTTTCGTGTTCCCCAGCGCGCCGGTGCGCCCGGTCACCCTCAATGGTGGCTACGAGATGCGCGCCTGGTACGACATCCACCCGCCCATCGGCCAGTCGCGCCTGGAAGATGATGCCGGTCTGCGCGAGTCCTGCGCACTGGTGCAGGGTTTGCTGGACCGCGAGGTTGCGCGCGGCGTGCCAGCTTCACGCACCGTGCTCATGGGGTTCTCGCAAGGCTGCGCCATGACGCTCATGGCCGGTCTGCGTGCGCCGCAGCGCCTGGCCGGGCTGGTGGGTCTGTCGGGCTATCTGCCGCTGGCGGCCAGCACGCAGGCCGAGCGCTCCGAGGCCAACCGCGATGTGCCGATCTTCCTGGCGCACGGCACCCACGACCCGGTGGTGGTGGTTCAGCGCGGCACCGAATCGCGCGATGCCTTGCAGGCGCTGGGCTACCCGGTCGACTGGCACACCTACCCGATGGAGCACTCGGTGTGCGCGCAGGAAGTCGCCGATCTCAACGCCTGGCTGCTGAGTTTGCTGGCCACCGCCTGATGCCTGCCGCCAGCGGATTCTTCTCGCGCCGATGGAACGGCGAGGTACCGGTGCGCGAGCTGTTCTGGCGCGACATGGTGCTGGTCGGCACCCTCATCAACATCCTGTTCACCGGCGTGGCGCTGGCCATGGCAGCGTCAGACCTTCCCATTGCGCTGGCGGCCGCGGTGCACTTTGCACCCTTGCCCTACAACCTGTTCCTGGTGGCGGCGGTGTGGCGCCTGCCGGCCAGTGTGGTGCACCGCTGGGCGGCGCTGGTGTGGCTGGCGTTCGTCACGCTGGTGTGAACCGGGCGCCTGCAGCGCGCTGAAGGCCCGAACTGGGCGCACAAGCCGGGGCTTATCGCCTTTTGAAGCCCGCGCAGGCTCTTGAAAACTCAAGTCTGACAAGTTGTGACCGATACAGGGTTACATCCGCCGGATGCCCTTTTCAACTTTGCCTCATATGGAGTTCTCATGAAACTGAACCGCGCCCTCATGCTGGCCACGCTGGCCGTCTCTGCCTCCTTCGCCCACGCCAACGACCCCAAGGCCACATCGGTGCACCGCGCGTCGAAGGCACCGACACCGTGGCCGGCAAGACCGTGCCTGCGATCTTTTTTGGCCAGCGCAAGATCAACAACAACTTCGACGTGGTCGACGGCCTGCGCAAGAGCCACCAGGCTACCGCCACCGTGTTCGTGAAAGACGGCGAAGAGTTCGTGCGCGTCAGCACCAACGTGCTCACGCCCGAAGGCAAGCGCGGCGTGGGCACCCAGCTCGCCCGCAACGCCGCCTACGCAGCCGTGAGCAAGGGCCAGCAATTCTGCGGCCCCATCGACGTGCTCGGCACCGCCTTCGACGCCTGCTACAACCCGATCAAGGCTGCGGACGGCGCGATCATCGGCGTGAGCTACATCGGTCACAAGAAGTGACGGCGGTGGCGCGATGAAAAAACTTCCCAACCCCTTTGGCTGGCTCCGTCGACTGACGGTCGCCCAGCAGCTCTTCGGCGCGTTTGCGTCCATCCTGGTGTTGACGGCTGCTCTCGGCGCCACCGCTCTGGTGGGTCTGAAGAGCGTGGATGGCGAAGCCATCGCGCTGTCCGAAAAATGGCTCAAGGGCGTGGGCGCCCTGTCCGATGCGCGCGCGCTGGCGGTCGAGTACCGCGAGTTCGAGATCAAGCACAGCCGCACCGACGACACCAGCTACCACGCCGAGTACGAAGACAAGATGAAGGAGGCCGGCAAGTCTTTGCAGGCCTTGTTCTCGGGTTACCAGGAACGTGTGTCGGGTGAGGAAGAAACGGCGCTGAACGCGACGTTGTCCACCGCCTGGGCCGCTTACCTGCAGGCCAACGAAAAGGTCATCAAGCTCGGTCGCGACATGCAGCAAGTGGACGCCGCCGACATCGCCGACGGCCTATCCAGCATGGCGTTTGACGAGGTGGTCTCGGCCCTCAACGGCTTGATCCAGTTCAACTACGACGGAGGCGAAGCTTCTGCGATGCGCGTGACCACGGTGTACGACCAGGCGCGTTTTGCGGTGATCGGCCTGATCGGTCTGGCTCTGGTGGTCGGCATGAGTATGGCGCTGATGATCACGCGCAACATGCTGCGACAGCTCGGTGGCGAGCCGCGCACCGCGGTGGGCATTGCCCGCGCCGTGGCCGAAGGCGACCTGACCACGCCGATCCACCTGAAGAGGGGCGACACCGACAGCCTGCTGGCCTGGCTGCAGACCATGCAGGAAGGTTTGTCCAAGGCCGTGACCGATGTGCGCCGCAGTTCCGACTACGTGTCGCACGCCAGTGGCGAGATCGCTGCGGGCAACCAGGACCTGTCGGCCCGCACCGAGCAGCAGGCCAGCGAACTGGAAGAGACCGCCGCGACCATGGAGCAGCTGGGCACGACCGTGCGCCACAACGCCGACAACGCGCGCCAGGCCAGCCAGCTGGCCCAGAGCGCGTCCAGCGTGGCGGTGCAGGGCGGTGAGGTCGTGGGCCGGGTGGTGCAGACCATGAAGGGCATCAACGAGAGCAGCCGCAAGATCAGCGACATCATCGGCGTGATCGACGGCATCGCGTTCCAGACCAACATCCTGGCGCTCAACGCCGCGGTGGAGGCGGCGCGCGCCGGCGAACAAGGTCGGGGTTTTGCGGTGGTGGCAGGCGAGGTGCGCAACCTCGCGCAGCGCAGCGCCGAAGCCGCCAAGGAAATCAAGGGCCTGATCGGCGCCAGCGTGGACCGTGTTGAACAAGGGTCGGCCCTGGTCGACCAGGCCGGTACCACCATGCAGGAAGTGGTGGCCTCGATCCGCCGCGTGAGTGACATCGTGGGTGAGATCAGTGCCGCGAGCACCGAGCAGAGCTCGGGCGTGGCGCAGGTCGGCCAGGCCATCACCCGCATGGACCAGGGCACACAGCAGAACGCAGCGCTGGTGGAAGAAAGCGCCGCAGCGGCCGACAGCCTCAAGCAGCAAGCGTTGCAGCTGGTGGCGTCGGTGGCGGTGTTCAAGACGGGTGTTGCGCGGGCCTGAGCTCGGTCCCTTCTGAACCTGCGCCGGTCGGGGGCGACCGGTGTCCCCAGCTCCGCGGCTGTCCCCCGACCCGGCTTCGCCGGGTCTCCTCCTTCATGCCGCTGCGCTGGGGACACCGGCCGCCCCCGACCTCGTTGGCGTGCGAAGGATGTCTTGAAAGCTTGGCGTGCAAGGGTGCACACCGCGTCCGCGAGCCGAAGAAGCGCAGGCCACCAAACAGCCGAGCCCTGGCCTGATTCAAGCAACCGCTTGCGCCAGTTGCATCGCCAAACGGTTGTGCCTTTCCAGCAAAGGCCCGAGGTCCACCGTGGTCAGCTGACCCTGCCGCACCACCACCCGCCCGTTCACCACCGTGTACGCCGCCTGCGCACTCGCACAGAGCAGCAGGCTCGCCACCGGGTCATGCACCGCACCACCGGCAAAACCCAACGTGCGCAAGTCGAACAATGCAAAGTCGGCACACATGCCGGGTGCCAGGTGCCCCACATCGCTGCGGCCCAGCACCTGCGCACCACCGCGCGTGGCCATTTGGAGTGCGTCGCGCGCCGTCATCTCCGCCGGGCCCAGGTCACAACCAAAGAAGGTCTTGCCGTCCCTGAGTTCGGGCGCCTGCATCGCGCGGCCCACGCGCGCCAGCAGCAGCGCCTGCCGCGCCTCGCCCACCATGTGCGCGCCGTCGTTGCTGGCGCTGCCGTCCACCCCCAGGCCCACGGGTACACCGGCGTCGAGCAGGCGGCGCACCGGGGCGATACCGGATGCCAGGCGCATGTTGCTGCAGGGGCAGTGCGCCACGCCGGTGCGGCTGGCGGCAAAGAGCGAGATGCCATCTTCGTCGAGCTTGACGCAGTGCGCATGCCACACATCGTCGCCCAGCCAGCCAAGGTCCTGCGCGTACTGCGCCGGTGTGCGGTTGAACTTCGCCAGGCTGTAGGCGATGTCGTGGTCGTTTTCGGCCAGGTGGGTGTGCAACCGAACGCCCTGGCCCTTGAACGACCGCGCCAGCGCCGCGCTGTCCTTCATGAGCCCGGTGCTCACCGAAAACGGCGAACACGGCGCGAGTGCGATCTGCAGCATGGCGCCATGGTGCGCGTCGTGCCAGGTTTCGATGAGCCGCTGGCTGTCGTTGAGGATCGCGTCTTCACGCTCCACCACACTGTCGGGCGGCAGACCGCCTTGCGACTGCCCCACGCTCATGCTGCCGCGCGTGGCCACAAAACGCATGCCGATGGCCTGCGCCGCTTCGATGCTGTCCTCCAGCTGAACGCCGTTGGGGTAGAGATAGAGGTGGTCGCTGCTGGTGGTGCAGCCACTCATGAGCAACTCGGCCATGGCCACCTGGGTGGACACCTGCACCATCTCGGGCGTGAGTCCGGTCCAAATGGGGTAGAGCCCGCGCAGCCAGCCGAACAGCTCGGCGTTCTGCACCGCTGGTACCGCCCGCGTGAGGCTCTGATACATGTGGTGGTGCGTGTTCACCAGGCCCGGCATGACCAGGTGGCCCCGCGCGTCGATGGTCTCGTCGGCCGCCTCGTGCAAGGTGGCCGGGAGCTCCGTTGAGGGACCGATCCACTCGATCAGGTTGTCGCGCACGAACAGCGAAGCGTCGTGCCACTCGCGCCCACGTGCCGGATCGCTGTGGTCGAAGGTGGCGATGCAGGTGGCGCGGTGAATCAGCAGGGTGGCCATGTGAGAGCGGGTGTTGATGTGGCGACAATGACGGTCATGTTCACATTCTCAGCCAACCTCAGCACGCTCTTCCCCGAGCTGCCCTTCGCCGACCGTTTTGCCGCTGCGCGCGACTGCGGCTTCGAGGCGGTCGAGTGCCAGTTCCCCTACACCCACACCGCCGACCACCTGGTCGCCCTGCTGCGCGCCAACCGCTTGCGCATGGTGCTGCACAACCTGCCGGGCGGTGATGCTGCTGCGGGTGACCGCGGCATGGCTTGCCATCCCGACCGCGTGGGCGAGTTCCGCGCCGGCGTGGCGCGCGGCATCACCCACGCGCTGGCCCTGGGTGTGCCACAGATCAACTGCCTGGCGGGCATTCAGCCCGCGGGCGTGAGCGACGCGCTGGCCCACGCCACGCTGGTGGGCAACTTGCGTTTTGCCGCCGCCGCGCTGCGCGTGCACGGCCTGCGTTTGCTCATGGAGCCCATCAATACGTTCGATGTGCCCGGCTTTTTTGTGAACCACGCCGCGCAGGCGCTGGCCATCATGGACGAGGTCGGCGCGGACAACCTCTACCTGCAGCACGACCTGTACCACGCCCAGCGCATGCAAGGCGAGCTGGCTGGCCACCTGCGCGCGCTGCTGCCGCGCATCGGCCACATCCAGATAGCCGACAACCCCGGGCGCGGTGAGCCCGGCAGCGGCGAGATCCATTACCGGTTTCTGTTCGACGAACTCGACCGGCTCGGCTACCGCGGGCACGTGGGCTGCGAATATTTCCCTCTCGAACAACGCGCTGGCGGCACCCGCGCCGGCCTCACCTGGCTGGCCGCCCACGGACGCCACCCTTCTGGAAGACCCCTGTGATGCAACCCTCCCTGAACGACCCCCGCGCCTTGCTGCGCCACCTGTTCGATGTGGCGGTGCAGCGCGCGCTGCCGCTGCACAACACCGCCGCGTTCCTACCACCGCCGCCCAAGGGCCGCACCGTGGTGATCGGCGCCGGCAAGGCCGGTGGCGCCATGGCACAGGCGGTGGAAGCGCTGTGGCCCGAAGACGCGCCCCTCTCGGGCCTCGTGGTCACGCGCTACGACCACACGCCGCCGCGCCCGGCGGGCTTGAAGGACCGCATCGAGGTGGTGGAAGCTTCGCACCCGGTGCCCGACGCGGCGGGTCTCGCCGCCTCGCAGCGCATCCTGCAACTCACGCAAGGCCTCACCGCCGACGACCTGGTGCTGTGCCTCATCTCGGGCGGCGGCTCTTCGCTGCTCACGCTGCCGGCCGACGGCCTCACGCTCGAAGACAAGCAGCGCATCAACCGCGAGCTGCTCAACAGCGGCGCCAACATCCTGGAAATGAACACGGTGCGCAAGCACCTCTCGCGCATCAAGGGCGGGCGGCTTGCTGCGGGCTGCGCACCCGCGCGCGTGGTCACCATCACCATCAGCGACGTGCCGGGTGACGACGTGAGCGTGATCGCCAGCGGCCCGACCGTGGCCGATGCCACCAGCTGCGCCGACGCGCTGGACATCCTGCAGCGCTACGGCATCGACGTGCCACCGGCCGTGCGCGCGCAGCTGGAGCGCGGCGAGCTCGAAACGCCCAAGCCGGGTGATGCGCGCCTGCAAGGCCACGAGGTGCACCTGATCGCCACGCCGCAGCAAAGCCTGGAGGCTGCTGCGGCTGCTGCGCGCGCCATCGGGCTCAACACCTGGGTGCTGAGCGACGAGATCGAAGGCGAGTCGCGCGAGGTGGGCAAGGTGCACGCGGCGCTGGCGCGCTCGGCCGCGCTCGGCCGCAGCGACTTCAAGAAGCCCTGCGTGATCCTCAGCGGCGGTGAGACCACCGTGACGGTTCGACCCCGCGTCGAGGGCCAGACCAAAGGCAAGGGCGGGCGGGCAGGGGAGTTCTGCCTGGGCATGGCGCAGGCGCTCAACGGCATCGCCGGTGTGTGGGCCCTGGCCGCCGACACCGACGGCATCGACGGCATGGAAGACAACGCCGGCGCGCTCGTCACCCCCGACACCCTGGCCCGCGCAGCAGCCAAGGGCCTCAAGGTCACCGACCACCTGACGCGCAACGACGCCAACGGCTATTTCCAGCCGCTGGGAGACCTCGTGATCACCGGGCCCACGCACACCAACGTGAACGATTTCCGCGCCGTGCTGGTACTTTGACGCGGGCAGGCGTGGGACGCCAAAGTAAATGCGA
>LNFM01010602.1_pt1 | contig 12905 bp, 5 predicted proteins | sample 596031 | NCBI WGS metagenome assembly LNFM01 (sample SAMN04254537, study PRJNA301005) | activated carbon metagenome | isolation source: dual media filters at the Ann Arbor, Michigan drinking water treatment plant | place: USA: Ann Arbor
ATTTAGGACTCATCGCAAAAAAAGATTTCGCAGGACAGATTGCAATTTTTGTTCAAAATCTTCGCACTGGTGGTCCGGTTCCAGGAGCAAAAGTCCAAGTGATGGGACGAAATGGACTGACGTTATTTGAAGAAACCACGAATGAAGACGGCGTGGCTCGTTTTCCAAAATTATCAGATTTTCAAAAAGAAAAGCAGCCGACTGCGTTTATTGCGACCAAGGGCGACGACTACGTGTTTATGCCAATTGAAAGCTATGAGCGAAAACTGGATTATTCAAAATTTGATGTCGGCGGTATTTATGAATCCACTGAATCGGATTCGCTTGTGGCCTACACGTTTTCAGACCGCGGCATGTATCGCCCCGGTGAAGATGTCAAAATCGGTTTTATTGTTCGAACGCGGTTGATGTCCAAAGTTGAAAAAGGAATTCCCCTTGAAGCTTTGGTCATCGCACCCGACGGAAGCGAAGTCGATCGCCGGCTGATTCGTGTGAACACGGATGACCTGGATGATTTTTCCTGGAGCAGCCAAGATGAAAGTCCCACGGGAATCTACCGATTTAAACTACAAGTCCCCCGCGGGAAAAAGCCAGAGCAGCTCATCGGAGAAGTCGAATTCCGCGTGGAGGAATTCGTTCCCGATGAACTCAGTATTTTTGCAAATTACGGCGTCGAGACCAGTCTTGGATGGTCACAAGTTTCAAAAGCGGATCTGAAAATCACGCTCAAGAATTTGTTCGGCACTCCGGCGCAAGACCGACAAGTGGAAACAAAACTGAAAGTCGTTCCGGTTCAGCCTTATTTTCGAAAATATTCGAAATATAGATTCGCGTTTGATAACAAAGATAATTTGTCGATGGTTGACGATTTACCGTCCGTACAAACTTCATCTTCAGGAGAAGCGATTCAAACTGTTGATTTGACAAAGCTTGCGGCTGGTTTCTATCAAGTCACACTGGACACGCAAGCGTTACAAGCTGGATCTGGGCGTGCGGTTTATGCAAGATCACAGTCTTATTTTTCCAACACCTCCTATTTGATCGGAACCAGTTCTGAAAGTGATCTGAGTTATTTGCGACAATCGAGTGAGCATAAAGCGGAACTCATCGCGATTGATGCAAATCTGAATCTGACTCAGACAGAAGAGTTAGATCTTGAGCTTTATAAAATCGAATATGTTTCAAGTTTGATCCGGCAGCCGAATGGTCTTTTTAAATATCAATCAATTAAAAAAGACAATCGCCTCAAATTGCAAAAAATTGCGTTTAAAAAAGAAAGCATCAGTCTCAGCATTCCAACAGAAACAAGTGGAGATTTTTACTATTCAGTGAAAGACAAAGACGGCAGTGAATTAACCAGGATCTCTTTTTCTGTCGTTGGTGATGGTGGTGAGCAGCGGGGCTTAGATCGAAGTTCTGAACTGAAGATGACTTTGAAGACCAAGGACTTTTCACCGGAAGCTGAAATCGAAATGGAAATACGAGCTCCATTTTCTGGTGCCGGACTCATCACGATCGAGCGAGAAAAAGTTCTAGCTTATAAGTGGTTTAAGTCGTCAACGGCCACTTCGGTGCAAAAAATAAAGATACCCGCCGGCGTCGAAGGCCATGCGTACTTAAATGTGATGTGGCTTAGGTCGATGGATTCAAAACAAATTTATACGAATCCGCTCAGCTACGCAGTCGAACCGTTTACCGTGAGCCTTGATAAGCGAAAAAATGAAATCAAGCTCGAGCTTCCGGATCTGGTGAAGCCGGGTGAAGAAATTAGAATTTCTTATTCGGCGACCGAAAAAACACCGATTCTGATTTACGGGGTGAACGAAGGAATCTTACAAGTCGCGAAGTATTCAAATCCAAATGTTGTGGATTTCTTTTTTAAGCGTCGAGCGCTTCAAGTTTCGACCTTTCAGTTGATCGATCTTTTGCGTCCTGATTTTTCCATTTTGCAATCGCTTGCAGGCGGCAATGCCGCGACGGGTGGGGACATGGAAGGCGGCGGGGACTCGATGAGTCTGAATCCATTTAAGCGAAAATCAGATCCTCCCGTTGTTTTTTGGAGCGGGAATTTAACGGCGGACGTCACCAAGAAAGTTTACACGTACCGGGTTCCAGATCATTTCAATGGAAGCATGCGCATTTTAGCTGTTTCGGCGAATGCATCTAAATTTGCCGTTAAAACCGGACAGGTCACGATTCGTGGGGATTTAATATTAACGCCATCGATTCCATTTTTCTTGGCACCGGCGGATGAATTTGAAGGTACGGTCGTTGTTTCAAATCAAAAGCGAGGCAGTGGACCGAATGCGGAAGTGGAGCTGACACTTTCCGGTGATTTGATTCAATTTTTAGATGAAACAAAAATTAAACTGGCGGTGCCTGAAGGTGAAGAGCGCAGCCACACTATCAAAATGAAAGCTCTTGATCAATTGGGGGCCGCAATGTTCAAGGCGGAAGCCGTCATCGGAGCCGGGGCTGATCGAAGCACCGCTCGCAGAAGTATTTCGCTGTCGGTGCGCCCAGCTCAGGTCTTTCAGACGACTTTTGAATTTTTGGAATTAAAAAAAGACGCCTCAGTCCCAATTCTTCGTGATGTTTATGAGCCTTACTCCTCAGGCCAAGTGACGTTTTCAAGTTTACCGCTCGCGTTCGTCGGTACCGCAGAAGCCTTTTTGTCTAATTACGAATATTCCTGCACAGAACAGCTCATGAGCCGAGCGTTAGGTTTTGCGGCTTTAGAGCGGCTGGGCTGGCAAGTGAGTGGGCGCGCTCAACTAGAAAAGAAGAAGGCCGTCAAGGTTCAAGAGGAAATTCTAAAAGCGATCAATCAGGTTCGTACGCGGCAACTTTCGGATGGAAGCTTTTCTTTGTATCCATACGGATCATCAATGCCGAGTTTGACCCATCAGTTTTTACTACTGGATGATCAGATCAAAAAAGCGGGACTGAATTTAGTGCCCGCCATTATGGTCGAGCGCGCACTTCGAAATCTACAATTGAAAATGAATCAGAATATCGATTTTGAAAACGAGGATGCGACCAAGCTTCGAAATTCAGCTCGGGATCTGTATTGGCTTGCGCGAAGTGGAAAGCTTGTGACCAAACGGGCGCAAGCCTTGAGTATGGTAGCTTTAGCGGTAAAGACCAACGAGCGAGATGCGGTGATGGAAGCTTACTTAGCTTCTGCGTTTGAATTGTTGAAAATGAAAACACAGGCCACGCAGCACTGGAATCGCACCAAGATTTATGAAAAGCCGATTTGGCTCTCTGGTGATCTATCAACGCAGTCTTCTGCGAACGCAGAATTATTTTATCTTGCGTCACTTCATAACCTCGAGCTCCAAAAAAAGTGGTTGTCTGTCGATACTCTGAAGCTTGCCTTTGCAGAAATCCTCAACGGCCAAATGCAAAGTCAAACGGCTGCCATGTCGCTAGTAGCGGCGCAAAGTCTCCTCGACACGCAACCAGCGGAATTGGAAGTGTCTGCTAGTGAAACTTTGAAGTCTGGAACCACACGTGCCTTAGTGGTCACCGGAAAGCGAATCAAGAGAGCTCAATTTGACCCGCAGCTGCAAACGATCTTGGCCAAAAGCAGTCAGGCTCTTTTCTTGGGGATCGGAGTATCAGGTTTTTCAAAGCTTGCACCGGCTAAGGAAATTCAAAAAGGAATTTCGGTCGTTCGAGACTATTTGTTGAGTGATGCTTCGGATGCAAAACCTGTAACCGAAGCGGTTCTGGGTGATGAAGTGATTGTTCGCATTCGATTTAAAACCACAGATGGTGGTACGATCGATCAAGCAGCCATTGTGGATTTGTTGCCAGCAGGACTTGAACCGGTCTTATCTTCGATTCCCACAAATCAAGCCCGCGATGTTCGTGCGGAAGGCTCTTCAGATTATTCAGAGGGTGGTGAAGAGTCTGAAATGTATTCGGGAGCATCAGAGGAGGGAACAGATGGAAGTGCCTCTGAGGGCGAACCTACTTTTCAAAGTACTGGATCATCGTTTTCTTCCGCACAGATTCGTTCCGTCGATCGCCGCGAAGACCGCGTCGTGATTTATGCCGCGATTGATAAGGAAGCGCAAGAGTTTAGCTACAAAGCTAAAGTTGTGGCGGTTGGACGTTTTAAAATTCCAGCAGCTTTTGCGGAAAATATGTATGATTCAAATGTTTTTTACATGGGAACTGAAGGTCAATTCGTCGTTCGTCGAAAATAGGCGGTCATAAGATTTCGGAAAATGATGATGAGATTTTTTTATTTAAAACTTATTTTAGCGGTTTCTGTTTTTGTCGCACTGATTTCAGTTGTGAGACATGTTGAGGGACCACTGCTCGAGGGGTATTCGTTTTCGCAGAAAATCATCTCGCAAGATCAAAAGGTTTTACGTGTCACACTTTCCGGGGACCAAAAGTATCGTTTTCGAACTTCTCTCGATGAAGTAGATCCAGATTACATCAGCTCTCTTTTGAAAAAAGAAGATCAGTATTTTTACTGGCATTTTGGATTCAACCCCATCAGTCTTTTAAAAGGTGGATTGCAAACTTACCTGTTCGGCCAGAGCCGCCGGGGCGGATCAACAATAACAATGCAGCTTGCAAGACTTTTATCGATCGAAGGGTCGCATCATGTTTGGGGAAAAATAAAACAAATTTTAAAATCGGTACAGCTTGAAGTCCTCTATTCTAAAAAAGAAATCCTTGAAGCTTACTTGACGCTGGCGCCGTACGGCCGAAATATCGAGGGTCTCAAGTCAGCAGCGCTGCTTTATTATAATAAAAGTCCATCCAATCTCACCGATGATGAGATTTCACATTTACTTCAACTCCCGCAAAATCCGAATTCGATTTCTTTAAAGCGCCCTATTTTGAAAGTTCCTTTCCGAGCTCCGCACTTTGTTGATCGGATTTTAGAATTTCGGGACGCGTCCGATATCCTACAGACCACGCTTCATTATGGCCTGCAAAGTCGCATTGAGGGTCTCGTTAAAGCTCATCTGTTGCAGTCTAGAAGCGTCGGAGTGAATAATGCGGCCGTGCTGATCCAGCGAATTTCTAGTGGAGAAGTTTTGGCTTACGTGGGCTCAAACGATTATTTTTCAAAAGAATTCCCCGGACAAGTCAACGGAGTCAAGGGACGACGATCTCCGGGATCCGTGCTGAAACCTTTTTTGTTTGCGCTGGCGCTGGAACAAGGAATCATTCATCCAGAAACCTTGCTAAAAGATTTGCCGCAAAGTTTTGGACTCTTTGACCCAGAAAATTTTGATCGCGCTTTCATGGGGCCGATTTCTGCAACCACAGCCCTTGTGGACAGTCGAAACATTCCGGCCGTCGAGCTTTTGAAAAAAACGTCGGGATTTCTCACGATGCTCAGGGCCTTCGGAATTGAAGACATGCAGTCTGATGAAACGTACGGACTTGGGGCCGCGATTGGCGGTGTCGAAGTCACGCTTGAAGATGTCAGTGCCCTGTATCAGCAGCTCGCGTATATGACGGTTTCGTCGAAGATGATTTTCGCAAATGCTCCCATTCTTAAAAAAGACTACGGGCAACTTGCACCGTTCGTTTCGAAAGAATCACGTTTTGTGGCTTCCAACATGCTGCTGAATAATCGGCTGAACGCAAGCCTAGATCGGTATCGAAAAGCCACGCCACAAGTGGCATGGAAAACCGGAACTTCACACGGATTTCGCGATGCATGGACGGCAGGACTTTTTGATGACTTCGTCATTTCAGTTTGGATTGGGGATTTTGAAGGAAAAACCAATCCCGCTTTTCGCGGCCGGGATCTTGCGGCACCGCTGGCACTTTCCATCGTGGACCTGATTTCAAAAATGAATTTAAAAGCAAAGCCCAAATTAATGTCCAAATCGATGTTTGATCATGAGCCGTCATGGACTGAACCCGTGGGACTTAATCTCACCCAAGTCGACGTTTGTTCAAAATCAGGAGGCCTTGCAAAACCTGAATGTCCCAAAAGAAAAAAGACATTTTTCATTCCAGGCGTGTCACCAATCCATGACTGTGCCATTCACAAAAAAGTGGATTCCATTCTTGTGGAAGAATGGCCTTCTGATATGTTAAGCCTTTTTGAAAAAGCAGGACTTTTTTTGAAGTCAAATCAAAGACCAGCCGGAAGTGCGACGCAAACGAGCCAAGGCTCGCCGAACTACTCAGGCGGTGAACAAGGCCTGCAAATCGTTCTTCCGCGCAGTCAAATTGTGCAAATAAGTTCGCATCAAAATCCGAGGCCAGTTTTGATGAAGGCCACGTACCGTAATCTAAAAGAAAAATTAGATTGGTTTATCGACGGTGAATTTATTGGAACGACTCATCCTGAAGGGACCTTGAAGTGGACCCCGTACATCGGTCAGTATCAGCTACAGGTCGTGGCCAGCGATGGATCCGTTGACAGTCAAACGATCAAAGTCGAGGTCGTTCAATAGAATTTTGTCGGAGTCTGTCAATTGACTAAAGTCTTTTGTTTTTCGAATAAAAATGAAATCAAGAATCCTGTCGCAAATCCAGCGACATGGGCTGTTAAAGAAATCCCTGGCAAAAAGCTAATGATCAAATTCAAAAACAAGTTTTTACGTAAGTCACTTGCTGATCCTGGCACGCCCTTTTTAGTAAGAATCAAATATGCAATCGCTCCAAAAAGTCCAAAGATACCGCCCGAGGCGCCGACTAATATTCGGGCTGGGCTGTCAATGAGTGAATAGACCCAAACCGTGATGAGCCCTGCCGAAAGTACGGAAACTAAATAGATTCCTAAAAAATAAATTCGACCTTTAAAGAATTCTATACCTTGTCCTAAGCTGTAAAGCGCCATCATGTTGAGAATCAAATGAACTGCGCCGCCGTGAACGAGAGCGTAAGTAAAAAGTGTCCAAAAGTTTTCAAGCAGTGAAAATTCAATCTTAAGAGCCAACATGATTTTGATCGGAAGATTGTATTCCACAAACGCGGAGGTGATGCAAGTGATAAGAACGATGATGATCGTCAGCCAAGGTTTTTGCTGCATTTATTCTTTTTCAAATTCTGCAAATAACGGAAAATGATCTGACGTGCTGACTTCATAGAGACGGCTGTTTTTTAAAGTAAGTCCACGATAAAAAATATGATCTAAAACCATCGTGCGAGGATCTTCACTAAATTGAACATGTTTTAGTCCTAATTCTTCTGCGTGTGAAAGCAAATGTTCAAGCCGTGCGTCGGACCAAAAATTCCACGTATTAAAGTCGCCGGCCCAAATCACTGGCCCCTTCAATGTCTTTATTTTTTCCGCAAGATCATCAATTTGATTTTCAAAAGGACCACCGCCATTAAAATTGAGCGCGTGGGTGTTGATCAGGTGAACGATTTGATTGTTCCATTTTATCTGAGAATAGCCCGACATTTTATGGATCGACGAAAAAGGTTCCGGCTGTGGAGCCGGCCAATTTTGAGAATTCGATACCGGAAACTTTGAATTGGTTTGAACGCCGAAAGCCCGCGAGCTTGAATTACAAAAGCTTGGATAGAAAATCTGCTGAAAGTCGGGGAGAAGATTTACCATGGTTGTCTCGATTGAGGGATCCAGCGCTGCTTCTTGCAAAAGCGAGACATCTGAATTGGAACTCAGTTGAACGAGGTCCGCCAAAACTCCGCTGCGCTTTAATTTCAAAACATTCCAAACTAGAACCCGAAGTGTTGCCGATTCATGAGCCGGGCGAATATTCCCGAATGAATACGGTTTTTCTAAATCCGTTTCGCAAATGGCAAAAACAATCTGAAACTGGAAGAGCACTAAAAAAATAGAAAGTAGGTTCTTTTTAAGCATGCGAAAGTGTATCCGAAGATAGCAAATTTCTCCTAGATTTTTAGCAATGTCTGCACGCGGTACATGTAATTTTCTCCCACGTCTGTTTAGGGAAATTTTGACAGATTCAGTGCATCTAAAAAACGAAACAATTTCATATACTTACGTCGGACATTGAGAGCTCCTTTTGCGGGAAATCGACAGTCCTTAAGGAAGTCCGATTTTGTCTCGAATGAAGCTTGAATACAGAGGGCGGGACGACTAATAATCAAAGACTCTTAAAATGAAAAGGCTAAGCTCGTACTTTTGAGTAGAGCGATGCGGCCTATTGAACCGGGGGGTTCTTAATGATCAAACTTCAACTGCACGCACGACTGACCAGTCAGGAAATTCAACACGAAGAGCTCGTTTCTTGGATCAATGAGATGGCTGAATTGATGCGGCCCGAAGGCATTTATGTTTGTGATGGTTCCGAAAGCGAAAATGAAATTTTACTCGCGGGTATGGTTGAAGCCGGCACCTTGAAAAAATTGAATCCGGAGCTTCGCCCGAACTCCTACTTGGCCTGGTCTGACCCAAGTGATGTGGCTCGAGTCGAAGATCGAACATTTATTTGCTCTGAAAATCAAATCGATGCGGGACCGACCAACAATTGGATGGATCCTCTGGAAATGCGCACAAAATTGGCCCCGCTGTTCTCGGGATGCATGAAGGGTCGAACGATGTATGTGATTCCTTTTTGCATGGGGCCAATCGGGTCGCCCATTGCAAAAATTGGAATTGAAATTACGGATTCTCCGTATGTTGTGGTTAACATGCGGATGATGACTCGAATGGGAACGCAAGCCCTACAAATGCTCGGGACTGACGGGGAGTTTGTTAAATGCGTTCACACGGTTGGCCATCCACTTGAATCAGGACAAAAAGATGTCGCATGGCCGTGCAATCATGATCACAAGTATATCGTTCACTATCCAGAAGAACGTTCGATTTGGTCTTATGGTAGCGGTTACGGCGGAAATGCCCTGCTTGGAAAAAAGTGCTTTGCACTTCGAATTGCATCAACCCAAGGCCGAGACGAAGGTTGGCTTGCAGAGCACATGTTGATTTTAGGTTTTGAATCTCCAAAAAATGAAAAGAAATATTTTGCAGCCGCGTTCCCAAGTGCCTGCGGAAAAACAAATTTTGCGATGCTGATTCCGCCAAAGCCTTTAGAGGGTTGGAAAGTCACAACCGTCGGTGATGACATCGCCTGGATTAAGCCAGACCTAGACGGAAAACTTCGCGCCATTAACCCTGAAGCGGGATTTTTTGGTGTTGCACCGGGAACATCTTATAAGACAAATCCCAACGCCATGAAGACGATCGAAAAAAATACGATTTTCACAAATGTAGCGCTCACGCCCGAGGGAGATGTTTGGTGGGAAGGAATGACCGAAGAAGTTCCATCAAACCTGACAGACTGGCAAGGAAAAGCATGGCAGCCTGGCTGCGGACGACTTGCTTCGCACCCGAATGCACGATTCACTGTTTCAGCAGCGCAGTGTCCATCCGCCGATACGGCGATGAATCATCCAAGCGGTGTAGAAATCAGCGCCTTTATTTTTGGTGGACGGCGAGCCGATACAGTTCCGCTTGTGACCCAGGCAAAATCATGGACAACTGGCGTTTATATGGCCGCCACTATTGGATCTGAAACCACAGCTGCGGCCGTCGGCGCCGTCGGTGTCGTTCGACGGGACCCCATGGCGATGCTGCCATTTGCTGGATACAACATGGCAAAATATTTTAAGCATTGGTTGAAAATTCCTCGGCATCTTTCCACAACTCCGCAAATTTTTGTGGTGAATTGGTTTCGAAAAAATGCAGAGGGGAAGTTTATCTGGCCGGGCTTTGGTGACAATGCCCGCATTCTTCAATGGATGTTTGGTCGACTCAATCAAACGACTTCGGCTCAGGAAACTCCGTTGGGATTTAGTCCAGCAATGACAGATCTGGAACTTTCTGGTCTGGAAATGAAACCGGAAGTATTTGATTCACTGATGTCCCTTGATGGAAATCAGTGGAGCAAAGAAATTGAATCGCATCGACAATTTTTCCATTCGTTTGGCACTGAACTACCAAGTGAATTTATGGCTGTGAACGAAAATCTTAAAATGAATTTACTTGGAAAAACAAACGGAGCCGAGCTTTCAGATTCTGCAACCAAATTGGTGAATCCCAACCGTGAGAGTATGCTGTAACGAGCCGTCGTGAGGACCAAATCTAAGATCTTGGTCCTGATCCACGGTCTAGTCCATATAGTTTGATTTAGTTTTGGCCGATGCTGGTCGCATGAAAACATCTATTCTGCGACTTAGTGTCATTTTTGTATTTCTAGTTCAGTGCACACATGCGCCGTACTCGACAACTCAGTTTGATCCTTCGACTCGTGCTCCTAGTGAAGCCCTCACTCAACGTGAGCCCATGCAAGCTGGCGCGCCTTCCGCACAATTGGCAAACCTCGAAAGCAACGATAGCGAATCGGAATCGCTTATCAATGATCAAGTTGTTGGACAGCCAACACTGGGAGATGACTGGCTGATGTCGCTTCCAGGTGATCCTGCGCCTTACTTGAATTGGATGACACGTGAAGTGAGTGCCAAGAGATATCGTTTGCCAGATGATCAAGTTCCTTACTATGCGGGACGACTTGCAAAGTATTTGGCATTTTTGATGTTCAGGTCGCAGGACAGTGAAGCTGGCAAATTAAAAACGGCGAATGCCCTTGTGACTCGGATGTTGAGTGGTTCGACTCAGTTTTTATTTTGTCCTGATTTGAATGATTTGGTTTGTCTCGAACGAATTCCTCGGCTGACACCCACAGCTGACTTTCGAAGAGAAGATCCTAGTCTGAGACTACATGAACCTGTGGTCGTTGCGGAAGCCTTTGAATTTGATAAACAAAAAAAATCAAAAGTGGATTTTTTCTTTAATCAGCAGATTTTCATTCCTGAAGAGGAGTACAATCCAAAGACTGGCGTGGCGCTGAAGTTAAAAAACTTAATTGAATCCGTACCTGCAAAACCTGGAAATGCAATTTACATGGCCTTATATGGAATCGATGATATTTCGACAGATCGTGGACTTGCGGGAAATAAACGTGGAAGCTTAGCCCCGATCTATAACGCCCTTCTTGGTCAAAAAGCTAAAGGTCTCAACATCGGTGGAGTGTTCGATCACAACGGCGCTCATGAAAATGTTCCAAAAGAAGAAAAATTGTTGTTTTCTTACGTGACTCCGCAGGCTGGTGACGATGACAAAAATGAGGAACCAGATTGGATTTTTTCACCCCTCAAAAAGCCAGTTGTGGACAAAGTCTCGAAGAGAGTTATGGCTGGTTTTACAAATATGGCCTTCATGTATAATGGTGGAACCCAGGGGATGATCACAGAACTGAATCGAGGGATCGATTCTGAATCTGAAGCGCGTGCTCGGTTGGAATGGCCGAATCGCGGGATCATGCATAACAAATTTTTTATTTTTCAAAATGGGGCGAACAAATCGCTTTGGACGGGAACCGCAAATATTTCAAGAACTTGTCTGGGAACAGAGCGAAATTCAAATTTAAGCGTGCACATTCGAGACAACACGATTTCCAATATTTTTAAAGCCGAATTCGATGAAATGTTCACCTACATTGGTGCGAACAAGCAAGAAATCGGTGACGAGCCCCCGGATGATGTCGAGCAAGAACAAGCCAAGGACAAAGATCGATTCGTCGGCTACAAAGGTCGCACGTTTCCACGCGGCCGGTTCCACATGGAAAAAAAGCCCAACACAAACCGAATTGTCTATTACAAAGGTGACGACACGACCGCACGAATTTACTTTTCGCCAACCGATGATGGCGAACACCGTGCGCTCATTCCGATGCTTCATCAAGCTGAGGCGGGTGATCGTATTTTGATTTCAATGTTTGGAGCTGGCGGAATTGAATACGTTCGTGCCATTCAACTTGCTTCCGCACGGGGAGCCGATGTGAATATCATTGTCGATTCGCCAACGGCGTGTGGAGAATCTCAGTGGGCTGATAAGAGTGGACCCGCAAGTTTACTGACTCAAAGCCCGTTCCGAGGCATCTACAATCGTGATGTTCCTTTTGAAATGCATCGTAATGTGAAGAAGTCTGGTGAAATCTGGAAACAGAATCATCAAAAAATTGGGCTTCTTTTAAAATCAGCGGGTGCGCCTGGAAAGTACATCACCCGCCATTTTGCTTTCGGTTCACAAAACTGGAGTGTGACTGGAAATGATGTCAGCGATGAAAATATGATGGTCTTATCAAGAACGAAAAAGAACCTGAAACTTGCGACCGCATTTCAAGTTCATTTTGATCAATTCTTATGGCCAAAATCAGACAAAATTGCATCCACTGGCTGCAAGAAATTAGAAACTGCGGACGATGATCCCGAAGCCGCAGGCGCTGCTGTTGAATAGCGGCGCCCGGAGTTCGGTTTCCAATTTACTGGCTGACAGTATCTGGATCAATAAGGCCTGTGTAGAAGCTGAGCTTTTCGATTGTTTCTAAATTCTTTTCGTAATCTGCTTTAAGCTTGGCTCCGTTCATCATGACCCGTGCAACTGCGGCACCTGTGAGTGGAGAACCGTCCTGCAAATCAACTTTTAAATCTTGGACGAGGTCGGTCATAAATTGGAACGTGAAGCTGATCAGCGGCACCGAATCAAGTTTTGCGTTTTCAGCTGACACTTTGCGAATCATCTCGATGACTGCATTAATTTCGTTTTCAAGTTCCGCAGCCGGAACTGATTTTAATCTCTCCAAAACTTCGCTGATCATCGGTACTTGCGCCGTGATCAGGTTTCTCATGACTTGAACCTGAACCGCTAAATTGATTGGCGAAGACGACGTGTCCTGATCTTTTGAAAGCAGAAGCTCACTCTTATTGAGGTCACGAATTTGCTTTAGCAATCGATTCGTCAGCTTTTCACCTTGATTTCGAGCTTTTGCGACTTCTGGAATTTTTTGATTCCATTGTTCGTCTGTCATACCAAGGGCTGCAACACAGATTTCCGGAGTCTTTGGATCTCCTGTCGGACCCGG
>LNFM01017193.1_pt1 | contig 12905 bp, 11 predicted proteins | sample 596031 | NCBI WGS metagenome assembly LNFM01 (sample SAMN04254537, study PRJNA301005) | activated carbon metagenome | isolation source: dual media filters at the Ann Arbor, Michigan drinking water treatment plant | place: USA: Ann Arbor
TCATCAACCACGAAGCAAGCCCCGGCCTGAAGCGTGGCGGCACGCTGACCGTGGTGCGCCCGGAAGTGGAACTGGAAGTCACCGCTGGCGACATTCCGGACCACATCACCGTGGACCTGACGGGCAAGGTGATCGGCGACGTGATCCACATCAACGACGTCGTGCTGCCGGAAGGCACCCGCCCGACGATCAACCGCAACTTCGTCATCGCCAACGTGGCGGCCCCTGCGGGCCTCGCTGCGGCGGAAGAGGAAGAAGCCACCGCGTAACTGCGGCTGGTTCAAGAGAATTGCGCGGGGGGCCAATGGCCCCCCGTTTGCATTTGGGCCGTCCGGTTGAGCCGGGGGGGCGAAGCCGCTATATCCCGCTGGGTCGGGCGTTCCGGCAAGTCGGGGGTTCCGGCAGGAGGTGGCGATGAAGCTCTTTGTCGGTCTGGGCAATCCGGGTGCGAAATACGCCGGCAACCGGCACAACATCGGCTTCATGGCGCTTGATCGGATTGCCGCCGATCATGGGTTCAGCCCGTGGCGCAAGGCCTATCAGGGCTTGGTCAGCGAAGGCCGCCTGGGCGACGAGAAGGTGGCGCTGTTGAAGCCCGAGACCTTCATGAACCTTTCTGGCCAATCGGTGCAGGCGGCGCTGGCGTTCTGGAAGCTGCCCTTGGCCGATGTGACGGTGTTCCATGACGAGCTGGACCTCGCACCGGGCAAGCTGCGCCTGAAGGAAGGTGGCGGTCATGCCGGGCATAACGGCCTGCGGTCAATCCACGGGCATCTGGGCGAGGGCTATGCGCGCGTCCGGCTGGGGATCGGGCATCCCGGCCACAAGGATGCGGTGGCGGCCTATGTGCTGCATGATTTCGCCAAGGCGGATCAGGAGTGGTTGGACGACCTGTTGCGCGGTATTTCCGAGGGGGCTGTGGCGCTGGCAGCGGGCGACGGGCAGAAGTTCATGAACGCGGTCGCGCTGCGCACCGCGCCGCCACGATCATCGACCTCAAGGCCCGAAGCGCCGGTGTCGATGCCGAAAGACCCGCCGAAACCTGTGGAAGTGGATGCGCGCAGCCCGATGCAGAAGCTCTTGGACAAGTTCCGCTAGCCGCGCGACACCAGCCCGGTCAGCGCGCGGCTGACCAGCGACGACACCGACGGGCGTTCGAGGGCCACGAAGGGCAAGGGGCGGCAAAGGTCGATCGCAGCGACGCCTACCCTTGCGGTGAGTGCGCCGTTGACCACGCCCTCGCCAAAGCGGCGCGAAACCTTCGACAACACGCCCCCGCCTGCAACCGACGAGATCAGATCGTCGGTCAAAGCCACCGCGCCGGTGGCAACCAATGAGGAAAACACCCGGCGCAACAGGCGCCAGCTGCCGAAACTGCCCGACCGCCCCCCGTATATCTGCGCGATCTGGCGGATCATCCTGAGGTTGGCAAAAAGCGCCGCCGCGACATCCGCCAAGGCCAGCGGCACCAGCGCGGTGACGGTCGCCACCTGCCGCGCCGCCCCTTCGACCGCAAGCCGCGCTTCGGCGTCGAGGGTGGCAAGCAGTTCGCGCTCGGCCAAGGCCAAGAGCGCGTCGGCATCCATCACATCGGCTTCGCGTTCAGCGAGCCGCGACCGGCCCCAGGCGGTATCGGCGCGCGCGGCATAAAGCCGGGTCAGGGCCGCCACGATGCGCCGCGCCTCGGGCAGATCGGCATCGCCGCGCGCAATGACCGCCCGTTCGCGGAAGCTGTCGATCCGGGCCATGCGGGCAAAGGCCGCCCATTCGCGCAAAGCCAGGATCAGGGCTGCCAGCACCGCCACTGCCACCAGCACGAAGGCGACCCAGCCAAGGATTGCATTGCGCGCCAGAAGGCTGGTCACGAATTCCCAGGCCGAAACCGACAGAACGAAGGTGAACAGCGCGCCGAACGCCCAGATGGCGAAGCTTACAAGGCCCGAGCCACGGCGTTGCGACAGCGCCGCGACGGCCTGCATCGCCTGACCTTCCGGCAGCGCGTCCGGCACTGGCGGGGCTGCGCCGGGATCGACGGCATCCTCGATTTCCTGCACGAAGGGCTTTGGTGGGCGGGTCACAGCCGGTCTCCGATCAGAAAATCGATGGCACGGTCCAGCCGGATATGCGGCGGGCCTTCGCCGGGCCGGAGCGTCACGCGGGCCGGGGCAAAGGTCATCAGCTGGTAATCGGCGTCGAGCCAGGCTTCGGCCCCTTCGCGGGCCGGTGACACCAGCCGGGCGGGGTCGGCGGGCAAGCGGCCGGGAAACATCACGGCGGGTTTGCCGGTGGTCGTCAGCGTGCCCTTCACCGCCGGCAACACCTCGCCGTCGCGGGTGACGGTCTCCTCGACCGTGGCGCGCAGGCTGGCCAGCGACATCGCCTCGGTCCGCGCGCCGGAAAAATCGGCGCGGGACTTCGCCTCGGCCAGAAGGGCTGCGGTGATCGCGGTCAGCGCGGGGTGTTGTTCGTGGTGCAGATGGTCGGCCTTGGTGGCGGCAAAGAGGATGCGCTCCACCCGTTTGCCGCCGAAAAGCCCGGTCAGCCAGGTGTTGCGACCGGGGCGGAAGCTGCCCAGCACCTCGGCCATCGTACGGCGCAGGTCTTCGACCGCGCGTGGGCCTTGATGCACAGCGCCCAGCACGTCCATCAGCACGATCTGGCGGTCGATCTTTGAGAAATGGTCGCGGAAGAAGGGCCGCACGACGCGCGACTTGTAGGCCTCATACCGCCGCTCCATCTCGCGCCAGAGGCTGGCGCGGGGGGTATGGGCGGGCTTTGGCAAGGGGGCGAAGGTCAGGACGGGCGAGCCTGCAAGATCGCCGGGCAAGAGGAACCGGCCCGGCGTGACATCGACGCGGCCAAGGTCGCGCGCGGCGGCGAGATAGGCGGTGAAACTGTCCGAAAGCGCGCGGATGCGGTCCTCGTCCAGCCTTAGCGCGCCATCCTCGGCGCGGGCACGGGCGACGAAATCGGCCGCCTCTGGGCGCTTGGCGAGGCGCGTCAGGGTGGCCTCCGACCAGTCGTCGTAGCTTTGGTCCAGCAGGCCGAGATCGAGAAGCCACTCGCCGGGATAATCGACGATATCAAGGTGCAGCGTGCGGGGCGACCGCCAGCCGGCGAACAGGCCCGACGGGCGGATGCGGAACGACAGGCGCAGTTCCGAAATGGCGCGGGTCGAGGCGGGCCAGCGCGGCACATCGCCGGTCAGTGCCGCCATATGCGCCTCGTAATCGAAGCGCGGCAGGGTCACGTCGGGCTGCGGTTGCAGATAGACCGCCTCGATCCGCCCTTCGGCATGGGCCTTCAGTTGCGGCATCCGCCCGCGCTGCAGGAGGTTCGCCACAAGGGCGGTGATGAACACGGTCTTGCCCGCCCGCGACAGGCCGGTAACGCCAAGGCGCAAGCTGTCGTCCAATCCCGCGCGAGATCCCGTCCGTAAGCCCGAAAAGCGCCAAGTGCCGATCCTTTGCTGCCGGCGCCCAAGATAGGCGCGCGGCGGGAGGAATGGTAGGGGGGTGGCGCACGGCGGAAATGCAGGGTGCAATTCACAAGGCGGGCATTACCGGCTAGGGAGGGCGGATGCCCCGTTATGCGCTTCAGATCGACTATCACGGCGGCCCGTTTGCGGGCTGGCAGCGGCAGGCCGGTGGGCTGGCGTCGGTGCAGGGCGCGGTGGAAGCGGCGCTGGCACGACTGGAACCGCGCGACCACACCATTGCGGCGGCAGGCCGTACCGATGCGGGCGTCCATGCCACGGCACAGGTGGCGCATGTCGATATGGCGCGCGAGTGGGAGCCGTTCCGGCTGGCTTCGGCGGTGAATGCGCATCTCAGGCCACAGCCGGTCGCGATCATCGCCTGCGCCCGGGTGGATGACAGCTTTCATGCGCGGTTCTCGGCCACCGGGCGGCGCTACCGGTTTCGTGTCGTCGCGCGCCGCGCACCGCTGACGCATGACCGGGGGCTGGCGTGGCAGGTGCTGCACCGGCTTGACCTTGATGCCCTGCGCGCGGGCGCGGCGGCACTGGTCGGGCACCACGACTTCACCACCTTCCGCTCGACCCTGTGCCAGTCGAAAAGCCCGGTCAAGACCTTGGACCGGATCGAGATTTCCGAACACCCCTACCCCGGCGGCATCGAATACCGCTTTGACCTTGCGGCCCGCAGTTTCCTGCACAATCAGGTGCGCTCGATCGTCGGCACGCTGGAGCGGGTGGGTATGGGCGCGTGGTCGCCTGCCGATGTGACACAGGCGCTGGCGGCGCGGGACCGTGCGGCCTGTGGCCCTGTCGCGCCGCCGCAGGGGCTGTATCTGACCGGGGTCAGCTATCCGGCAGACCCGTTTGCAGATGGCGTCAGTTCAGGTCCTTGAGCAGCCTGCCATGTTTGCGCACCTCGGTCAGCACCGCGCCGAAGGTGGCATGGCCGCGCCCGGCCAGCATCGGCACCAGCTTCAGGAAGGCGTCGGCGGTGGCCAGCGTGTCACCGATTGCCGTGTGACGCTGTTCTTCGGGGATGGTGATGCCCAGCCGATGGGTCAGCGCGTCAAGGCTGTGCACCTCGTGCTGGCCATAGACCACGGCGGACAACAGAACCGTATCAAGGACCGGCATGTCGAAGGTGAGGCCAAGGGCCGGTTCCAGCCGGCGCAGGAATTCCATGTCGAAGGGGGCGTTGTGCGCGACCAGTACCGCGCCTTCGGCAAACTTGTGAAACCGGCGGGCGACATCAGCGACGGACGGCGCGTCGGCCACCATCGCGTCGGTGATGCCATGCACCTCAGTTGACACGGCCGGGATCGGTCGGCCCGGATTGACCAGCGTGTCAAAGACCTCGCCTTCCACCCGCCGGCCGTTGACGATGCGCACGGCGGCAAGCTGCACGATCTCGTCGCCCTGACGCGGGTTCAGGCCCGTCGTCTCGCTGTCGAATACCACATAGGTCAGCCGGTCAAGCTGCGCCTCGGCCAGCCGGTCGGTGCGGGCGGGCGACAGAAGTTCGAAGTCATAGACCACCTTGCGCGCCACCGGTTTCGGGCGGGCCACGGCGCGGCGGGCTTGCCGGATCGGCAGGCACAGGGCCTGACGGCCGTCGGCCAGCACCTCGGGCCAGATCTCGGTTGCCTGCGCAGCAAGCACGCTGCGGGCAAGGCGGTCCGGCCCGTCACCTACCAAGGGTTCGGCCAGCCATGCGTCAAGCGTGCCGACCCCGACACGCTGACCGCGCCATGAAAGGCGGATGGCGGCACCGGTGTCTTCCTCCTCGATGGTCAGGCGCATGTCATCGGCGGGGCCGTTCGCCGCAACCTTGCGCGCCAGATGCGACATGAGGCCAATCAGGTCAAACCCGTTGCAGCGCAGCAAAAGGTCGGCGCTTTTGGCCGTCACGGTCAGGCCTTCGGCAGCCAGCCGGGCGACCAAACCCTCGGCAAGGTCCGAGGCGCGGGTGCGCGGCAGAAGCGACGCCTCGCCCTGCCCTTCCTCGCGCGCGGCGCCAAAGCGGGTGACGGCCTGCGACAGGCGCGCGACCTCGTCCTTCAGGGCGCCCTGCATCGGGGCTGGCAAGGCACCGTCAGGCAGCACCTCGACCAGCGTGGCAAGGGTTGCGGTTGGCCGGCGCAGATTGTCCAGCGTGTCGGCCAGCATCGCCTCGCGCCGCGCTTCGGTGGCCATGTCGCCGGTGATGTCGCGCAGGGTAAGGACATAGCCCGCGTCACCCTCGCCCGCCAGACGCATCCGGGCGGCAAGCACGCGCGCACCCGAAACCGTGGTGCACAGGATGTCAGAGACCGCGTCGGGGTCGTCGGTGGCTTTCAGGCGGTCATAGGCGTGGCGCAGGGGGGCGGCGTGGATATAGTCAAAAAGCTTGCGATCCAGACCCGGCTCAAGCCCCGCCCCGCGCCCGGCCCCGATCACATCCGCTGCGGGCGAGTTGTAAAAGACCAGCGCATGGTCGGGCGAACACAGGATCACACCCGCCGGCACATCGGACAACAGCGCCTCGAGCCGGGCCTTTTCCGAGCCGAGCCGCAGCGTTTCGCGCGCCACCGCTTCGGCCAGCGCACTGCGGGTTTCGGTCAGGCTGCGCGCGGCGGCAACGGCTGCCGGGGCGAGATCGCCAAGGTAATGCGCAATCGCGGCGTCAAGGTCGGCGGTCACGTCGGCATGGGCGCGGGCGCGCAGGCTGCCGGCAAGCGTCTCGATCGGCTTGGCGACGTTCAGGTCGAACAGGTACCAGACGCCCGCCACCATCCCAAGGGCGGCAAATCCCGCCAGAATGCCCGCCTGCACAAAGCCTTCGGAGGCCCCCGGATCACCAAGGCGGGAATAGCCCATCCACAGACCCACGGCCAAAGCGCCGATCACCGCCGCGGCAAGCCCGGCGAAGATCAGCAGGATCCGCAGGCGCAGCGACAGCCGGGTCAGCATTGCGTCACGCCCCCGGAGACAGCAGGCGGCGAACCTCGGCGCGCAGATCCTTCAACTCGAACGGCTTGGAGATGAAGCCGTCCGCGCCCAGCGCCATGCCCTTGCGCCGCTCGATCGCCGAGCCACGCGCGGTCATCATCAGCACCTTCACATCCGACAGGTCCGGGTCCATCCGGATATCCTCGCAGATCTCATAGCCGGAGACTTCCGGCAGCATCACGTCAAGCAGCACCAGATCGGGGTGGGTCGCGCGGATGCGGGTCATCGCATCGGCCCCGCTGGCCACGCGGTCATGGTCATAGCCTTCGCGCGTCATCAGATAGTCCAGCGCTACGGCGATGTTGTCTTCGTCCTCGACGACCAGGATGCGCGGCTTTCGGTCCATACCCTTACCCTTTCCTGCATGCGGCTTCTTGCAAACGGTCGGCTGTGCTGGCCGGCTGCCATTCGGTGCCGGTCAACTCTCCCGCCTCGGTGATCTGCGAGCCGGTGATCATCAAGGCCTGACGCCCCCCGGCACAATCGACGGCCATCGCGCCCTCGGTCATCCCGCCCGTGCGGGCAAAGCTGTAGAGCGTGACGATGTGCAGGTCGGCCTTCTGCGGGTGGCTGAGGGTCTTGCGATGGTCTAGGGCGACAAAGCTGGTCGTCGCCTTGGCAAGATAGGTCCAGGGCCGGAAGGGCGAACCCTCTTCCAGAGTGGCGACAACCTCGATCTCGGGCGGAAGCTGACCGGCCATCCGGGAATACCAGTCATATTCGCTCCAGACCGTGTAGCTGATCAGGGCGAGGCCGGCGGCAGCGGGGGCCACCCAACTGGGAATGGCAGGCACCCAGCGGCGCAGAAGCCAGACCAGCACACCGGTAATGGCTGCGACGAAGATGGCGGCGATCAGGTCAATGGCCATGGTTGCGTCTGGTCCTAGCTTCTGGCGCCGCGGGTCGATCCCACGGCGGATTGCATGGTGCGGACGACAACGAAGGCGTCGCGCAGGTGGCTGCGTTCGAAATCGGAAAGCTCGGACGGGGCGATGAAGTTGTCGGGCCGTTCGCCCGCCTTGACCCGGCGGATCTGATGTTCAAGCCGGGTTTCGGCGATCAGGTCATAGGCCTCGATCAAATCGCGCGCGCCGCTGGGACTGATCACCCCCACCTCGGCTGCCGCTTCCAGCCGCTTGCGGGTGTTGACCGCGTCGAGCGCACCGATCAGCGCGTAGATCCGGCCGAGATCGACCACCGGCACGACGCCGTTCATCTTGAGGTCTATGTGGTTCTTGTGCTCGCCCGAACGAATGGTGGCAAAGCCGCGCAACAAGCCCAGCGGCGGCGTATGCTTTAGGCTGTTGGAAATCATGTGCGCGACAAAGATCGAATTCTTCGTCGCCATCTCCAGCACCTCTTGCTGAAGGCCGGTATAAAGGCTGGCAGCCCCACCGATCGGGCGCAGGTCGAACATCACCGAGGCAAGCATCTGCGCCATCGGGTCGGGCGTCGCCACCCATTTGCGGAAATATTCACGCCAGACCCGCATCGGCTGGCACCATTGCGGGTTGGTGGCCATCATGTCGCCGGGGCAATAGACGTAACCGCAGGCGTGAAGCCCGTCGCTGACGATCTTCGCCAGCTTCGCAAAGTAGGCCATGTCGGCGGGCGTCGCGGCATCGTCGATCATCAGGCAGTTGTCCTGATCGCTGACGCCGGTCTGTTCCTGCCGGCCCTGGCTGCCACAGGCGAGCCAGAGGTAGGGCACCGGGGCCGGGCCAAGCTCGCCCTCGGCCATTGCCAGAAGGCGGCGGGTGATGGTGTCGGCGATGTCGGTGATGAGCCGTGTGACAACGTCATGCGCCGTGCCGCCGCCCACCAGCTGCACCAGAAGGCGCGGGATGCGGGCAGAGTTTTCGGCCAGTTCGGCCACAGTCTGCGCCGTCGCCGCATCGCGCACCAGAAGCGCCGATGACACCGCCTGAAACCTCGTCAGGTCGGTCTGGGTGATCATCCCGACCAGCTTGCCGTCATGCACCACCGGCAAATGGCCGATCCGATGTTCCAGCATCCGGTTCAGCACGTCCGACCCCAGGCTGTCGGGCGTCAGGACCATCGGGTCGCGTGCCATCACCGCGCTGACCGGGGTGGCCGGGTCCAGCCCTTCGGCCAGCACCTTGTTGGTAAAATCCCGCGCGGTGACGATGCCCACGAGCCGCTCGCCCTCGACCACCGCTAGGCAAGAGATATGGGCGTCGCGCATCAGGCCTGCCGCCTCGCGAATGCTGGTCGCCGGCCCGACCGCCACTGGCTCGCGCGCGATCAGGTCGCCGACCTTGCGCGTGGAAATGTCGGCCTCGCGGTTTTCATGCTGGCGGCCGCGGTGGAAAAAGCGTTCGAACGCCGGGTAACTGGCGATCAGGCGGCGAAACTCGGCCTCGGGCAGCATCAGGATTTCTGCGCCCTCAGTGGCGCGCGCCGTGGTCACAGCGGTTCCATCGCGCATCAGCCCACGTTCGCCAAAGCTGTTGCGCGGACCGAGGAGAGAGACCAGACCGCCCGAAGGCTCCAGCACCTCGACCGAGCCTTCGAGGATAAGGTAGATGCCGGTCATCGGCTCGCCGGCGGAATAGATCACGGCGGCATCGTCGTAATGCCTGCGGCTGAAGGAGGCGGCGACACGCGCCATCTCGTCCCGCGGCAGGCTGTCATAGGGGTGGACTGTCTCCAGGAAGGCCAAAAGGCCGGTTGCGTCCTGTTCCATGCCCTGCACTTTCCAAAAGGGTGCGCCCCCGGTGTTTCACCGGAGGCGCGATAGGCCTTAGTGGGCCACAGCCTTGCCTGCGCCTTTCGGCACGCGGATCGACTGGATCAGTTCCTGCACTTCGCGCGGCGGTGCCTTGGTCATCATCGAGACGACATAGGCGGTGGCGAAGTTCAGCAGCGCACCGACCGGACCAAAGGCTGCCGGCGAGATGCCAAGCCAGTGGGCGTCCGGGGTGTTCGGCAGCATGTTCGTGCCAGGGATGAAGAACCAGCCCAGGTAGAGGAAGATGTAGACCGCAGTCGAGACCAGGCCGACGATCATGCCGGCGATGGCGCCTTCCTTGCCGACGCGGGTCGAGAAGATACCCATCATCAGAACCGGGAAGATCGTTGCAGCTGCCAGACCGAAGGCCAGAGCGACCACCTGTGCGGCAAAGCCGGGTGGGTCAAGACCAAGCCAGGTCGCCAGCACGATGGCGAAGGCCATCGAGATGCGTGCGGCCAGAAGCTCGCCCTTTTCGCTGATGTTCGGGTTCAAGGCACCCTTGATCAGGTCGTGGCTGATGGCCGAGGAGATGGCCAAGAGCAGGCCCGCAGCGGTCGACAGCGCGGCGGCAAGACCACCGGCGGCGACCAGCGCGATCACCCAGCCGGGAAGGCGGGCAATCTCGGGGTTGGCAAGCACCATGATGTCGTTGTTCACGGTGGTCAGTTCGTTGCCCACGATGCCTTGTGCGGCCAGCGACTGGCCACCCAGCATCGCTTCACCCAGCGCCGCGTCACGTGCGGTGGTGGCTTCGGCAACCGCAGCTTCCAGCGGTGCCTTGTCGGCATCGGCGGCAGCGTCGGTCAGGGCTTTTTGTGCAGTAGCCAGCGCCTTGTTGGCGTCGGCAACGGCTTTCGGCTCGTTGAAGTACTGGATCAGCCCGTCGCCGTTCTTGTCGGAGAACGCCAGCAGACCGGTCTTTTCCCAGTTCCGGATCCAGGTCAGTTCTGGGTTGCTGTCGATTTCGGCAATCGAAAGCGCGGGGGCGCTGAAGGTTTCGCCCGTGGTAGCACCCGGCCAGAAGGTGGTGGTGATGTTCAGGCGCGCCATCGACCCGACTGCCGGAGCAACCGTGTAGAGAAGCGCGATGAACACCAGTGCCCAGCCGGCGGACAGACGTGCGTCCGACACCTTGGGAACGGTGAAGAAGCGGATGATCACGTGCGGCAGACCCGCGGTGCCGATCATCAGCGACATGGTCACGAGGAACATGTTGAACATGTTTGTCGTGTCGGCGGTGTAGGCGGTAAAGCCAAGGTCGGTGACCACCTGGTCAAGCTTGTCCAGGAAGTAAACCTCGTTCCCAGAGGGTGCATAACCGCTGACGAGGCCGATCTGCGGCAGGAAGGCGCCGGTCAGGTTCAGCGAGATGAAGATCGCCGGGATGGTGTATGCGGTGATCAGCACGATGTACTGGGCCACCTGAGTGTAGGTGATGCCCTTCATGCCGCCGAACACGGCGTAGGCGAACACCACGGCCGAGCCGATCAGCAGGCCCTGCGTGGTCGTCACTTCGAGGAAGCGGGCGAAGGTCACGCCCACGCCGACCATCTGCCCGATAACATAGGTGATCGAGATGACGAGAAGGCAGACCACGGCAACCATGCGAGCCGAGGTCGAGTAGAAGCGGTCACCGACGAATTCCGGCACGGTGAACTTGCCGAACTTGCGCAGGTAAGGGGCGAGAAGTAGCGCCAGCAGCACGTAGCCGCCGGTCCAGCCCATCAGGAAGACCGAGTTGTTGTAGCCGCCGAAGGCGATGAGACCCGCCATCGAGATGAACGAGGCCGCCGACATCCAGTCAGCCGCCGTAGCCATGCCGTTGACGACCGGGCCGACGCCCTGGCCGGCCGCGTAGAACTCGGCGGTCGAACTGGCGCGAGCCCAGAACGCGATACCGAAATACAGCGCGAAAGACAGGCCGATGACGATGAGGTTAAGGGTAAACTGATCCATCTGTTTCTGCCCCCTTACTCTTCGACGCCGTGATCACGGTCGACCTTGTTCATCAGCTTCGCGTAAACGAAGATCAGAACGAGGAAGACGTAGATCGACCCGTTCTGCGCAAACCAGAAGCCCAGATCGGCGCCGCCGATGTGGATTCCCGACAGCGCAGGCCGCAGCAGGATGCCAAGTCCAAAAGAGCAGGCGAACCAGATCACCATCGAAATCGTGATGATCCTGATATTCGCCGCCCAATAGGAATTGGCAGATGTTTTGTCCGCCATGAGTTCAACTCCCGTGTTGTCGTTTTCCGTCTCCCGGGGGGATCCCGGGATACGGCCCCTCCGTCAGGCTGAGACGCGCCCCACGATACCTGTCAGCATGGTGCGGATACCGTCGATGGACCCCATCGCCGGCACCCGTTCCAGAACGGACTGGGCATCGTAATGCGCGATCAGCGGCGCCGTCTGGGCGTGATAGGGACGCTTGAAGTCGGTACCGCCGCATTTGTCGCAAACGCCCGCCGTGGCTGGGCGCTTGAAATCGTCGTGGTAGCCTTCGCCGCAAGCGGCGCAGGTGTAGCGGCCCGCAACGCGCGCCACCATCGCCTCGTCGTCAACCTCAAGGCTGATCGCCGCGGTGACCTTGCGGCCCGCTTCGGCCAACAGCTTGTCCAGCGCCGCCGCCTGCCCGGCGGTGCGCGGAAAGCCGTCAAGGATGATGCCGCGCGCCACGTCCGGCTGCGCCATGCGGTCTTTCAGGATCGCCAGCACGATGTCATCGCTGACCAGTTGGCCCGCTTCCATCACCGCCTTGGCCTTGCGGCCTGCCTCGGTTCCGGCGGCAACCGCCGCGCGGAGAAGGTCGCCGGTCGAAAGCTGGACCAGACCGAAGTCCTCCTCCAGCATCCGGGCCTGCGTGCCCTTGCCCGCGCCCGGCGGCCCCAGAAGGATTAGAACCGGCGCCACCGGCATCAGCCCTTGTTCATCCGGTTGGCGATCAGGTCGTCAACCACCGAAGGATCGGCCAGCGTCGAGGTGTCGCCCAAAGCGCCAAAGTCGTTCTCGGCGATCTTGCGCAGGATGCGGCGCATGATCTTGCCCGAGCGGGTCTTCGGCAGGCCCGGCGCCCACTGGATCAGATCCGGCTTGGCGATCGGGCCGATCTCGGTGCGGACCCAGGCTTCCAGTTTCTTGCGCAGATCGTCGCTCGGCTCGATGCCCTTCATCAGGGTCACATAGGCGTAGATGCCCTGCCCCTTGATGTCGTGCGGGTAGCCAACGACCGCCGCTTCCGCGACCGCTTCATGGGCGACAAGGGCGCTTTCGACTTCTGCGGTGCCCATCCGGTGGCCCGAGACGTTGATCACGTCATCGACGCGGCCGGTGATCCAGTAGTAGCCATCCGCATCGCGGCGGCAGCCGTCGCCGGTGAAGTAGTAACCCTTGTACTGGCTGAAATAGGCTTCCTCGAACCGGGCGTGATCGCCCCAAAGGGTGCGCATCTGCCCCGGCCAGCTGTCGGAGATGCAAAGCACGCCATCGGTTTCCGTCTCGGTCTGCACCTTGGCGGTTGCCGGGTCGAGCACCTCGAGCTTCACACCGAAGAAGGGCTTGGTGGCCGAGCCGGGCTTTTGCGGAATGGCGCCCGGCAGCGGCGTCACGATATGGCCGCCGGTTTCGGTCTGCCAGAAGGTGTCGACGATCGGGCATTTCCCCTTGCCGACATGGGTGTTGTACC
>LNFM01010603.1_pt1 | contig 12903 bp, 7 predicted proteins | sample 596031 | NCBI WGS metagenome assembly LNFM01 (sample SAMN04254537, study PRJNA301005) | activated carbon metagenome | isolation source: dual media filters at the Ann Arbor, Michigan drinking water treatment plant | place: USA: Ann Arbor
GCACCATAGGCAGCGGCTGGCGGCTGGACCTCGACCAGCTCAGGCGCCTGGCACCGCACGCCGAACGCGAAGACTTCCGCAACGCCTTCCTGGCCGTCAAGCAGGGCAACAAGGCGCGGCTGGCGGCTCACATCGCCGCCACGACGGGCGTCACCGTCGAACCGACGAGCCTGTTCGACGTGCAGGTCAAGCGCATCCACGAGTACAAGCGCCAGTTGCTGAACGTGCTGCAGGTGGTGGCGCGCTACCAGGCCATGCTGGCCGACCCGGACGGCGACTGGGTGCCTCGCACGGTGGTCTTTGCCGGCAAGGCGGCGTCGAGCTATCTGGCGGCGAAGAACATCATCCGGCTGATCCATGACGTGGGCAGCGTGATCAACCACGACCCGCGCCTGAAGGGCCGGCTGAAGCTGGTGTTCGTGCCGAACTACGGCGTCTCGGTGGCCGAACTCATCATGCCGGCGGCCGACCTGTCGGAGCAGATCAGCACCGCCGGCACCGAGGCCAGCGGCACCGGCAACATGAAGCTGGCGCTGAACGGCGCGCTGACCATAGGCACCGACGACGGCGCCAACATCGAGATCCGCCAGCAGGTGGGCGACGACAACATCTTCATCTTCGGCCTGTCCACCGCGGAGGTGGCAGCCAGCAAGCGGCAGGGCTACCAGCCCCTGCGCATCTACGAAAGCCATCCGCGCATCAAGGCCGTGCTCGACGCCGTGGCCGGCGGCCAGTTCAGTCCCGACGAGCCCGGCCGCTACCGCGCGCTGGTCGACGCCCTGCTCTGGGGCGGCGACCACTACATGCTGCTGGCCGACTTCGACAGCTATGCCGGCGCGCAGGCGCGTGTAGACGCGCTCTACCGCGAACCTGCAGCCTGGGCCAGGAAGGCGATCGCGAACGTCGCCGGCATGGGCTTCTTCTCGTCCGACCGCACAATCGGGGAGTACGCCCGCGAGGTCTGGGGGATCCAGGCCAAGGGCTGACGCCCCCCAGCATGCTCACACCCGCACAGACCGAAGCCCTTGTCCACGGTCGCCACGGCGACCCCTTCGCCGTCCTCGGCCCGCACACCGGCCCCGACGGCAGCCCCTGGGTCACGGCCTGGCTGCCCGGCGCCGTGGCGGTGGTAGTGGTCGCCGGCCCCCACGCCTGGCCCCTGCCCTGCGTGGCCGAGGAAGGTGTGTTCTCGGGCCCGACGCAGGCCCTGGGCCACTACCAGCTGCGCGTGCGCTGGCCCGGCGGCCACGAGACGCTGCAGGAAGATCCCTACCGCTTCGGCACCGTGCTCGGCGAGATGGATGTGTGGCTGCTGGGCGAAGGCTCGCACCTGCGGCCTTACGAGATCCTGGGCGCCACGCCGCGGCGTATGGAAGGCGTGGACGGCACGGCCTTCGCGGTGTGGGCGCCCAACGCCAGCCGCGTGAGCCTGGTGGGCGACTTCAACTTCTGGGACGGCCGCTGCCACCCCATGCGCCTGCGTCGCGAGTGCGGGGTGTGGGAGCTCTTCCTGCCCGGCGTCGGTCTGGGTGCGCGCTACAAGTTCGAGCTGCTGTCGCGGGACGGTCAGCTGCTGCCGCAGAAGGCCGACCCCTACGCCCGCCAGGCCGAGCTGCGACCGGCCACCGCCAGCGTGGTGGCGCACATGCCGGCCTTTGCGCCGCCGTCGGTCGAACGCCAGGCCGCCAACGCGCTGGACGCGCCGATGAGCATCTACGAGGTGCACCTGGGCTCGTGGCGGCGCCGCCCCGAGGAAGGTGACCGCTGGCTGAACTGGGACGAACTGGCCGACGAACTGGTGCCCTACGCGAAGGACATGGGCTTCACCCATCTGGAGCTGATGCCCGTCAGCGAACATCCCTTCGACGGCAGCTGGGGTTACCAGACGCTGGGCCTGTTCGCGCCCACGGCACGGTTTGCCACACCCGAGGACATCGCCCAGGGCGGTGGCGCCGACGGCCTGCGCCGCTTCATCGACAAGGCGCACGCCGCCGGGCTGGGCGTGCTGCTGGACTGGGTACCGGCGCACTTCCCGTCCGACGCCTACGGCCTGGCCGAATTCGACGGCACCCACCTCTACGAGTACGCCGACCGGCGCGAGGGTTTCCACAACGACTGGAACACCCTCATCTACAACTTCGGCCGCACCGAGGTGCGCAACTTCCTCGTTGGCAATGCGCTGTACTGGCTGGAGCGTTACGACATCGACGGCCTGCGTGTCGACGCCGTGGCCTCGATGCTCTACCGCGACTACAGCCGCAAGGCGGGTGAGTGGATCCCGAACGTGCACGGCGGGCGCGAGAACCTGGAAGCCATTTCGCTTCTGAAGCGCACGAACGAGGTGATTGGCGTCGAACGCCCGCAGGCCGTCACGCTGGCCGAGGAAAGCACGGCCTTCCCCGCCGTCAGCCGCCCCACCTACGTCGGCGGTCTGGGCTTCCACTACAAGTGGAACATGGGCTGGATGCACGACACGCTGCAGTACATGGCGCGTGACCCCATCCACCGCCGCTACCACCACGGCGAGATGAGCTTCGGCCTGGTCTACGCCTTCACCGAGAACTTCGTGCTGCCGATCAGCCACGACGAGGTCGTGCACGGCAAGGGCAGCCTGCTGGCCAAGATGCCGGGCGACGCCTGGCAGCAATTCGCCAACCTGCGCGCCTACTACGGCTTCATGTGGGGGCACCCGGGCAAGAAGCTGCTCTTCATGGGCTGCGAGTTCGCCCAGGGCCGCGAGTGGAACCACGAGCAGAGCCTGGACTGGCACCAGCTCGAAGACGGCCGCCACGCCGGCATGCAGCAGCTCGTGCGCGACCTGAATGGCCTCTACCGCAAGAGCCCGGCGCTCTACCAGCAGGACTTCAGCGGTGAAGGCTTCGAGTGGATAGACCACGACGACGCGCAGCGCAGCGTGCTGAGCTTCGTGCGCAAGGGCCGCGGCGGCGAGATGATGCTCGTCGTCTGCAACTTCGCACCGGTCGTGCACCACAACTTCCGCCTGGGCGTGCCACGGCCCGGCCGCTGGGTCGAGCGGCTGAATACCGACTCGGCCTACTACGGCGGCAGCAACGTCGGCACGCCACTCGGTGCAGCCAACGCCGATGCCGTCGGCAGCCACGGCCGCAGCCACTCGGTGCTGCTGACCCTGCCCCCGCTGGCGACGGTGTTCCTGGAATGGACCGCCTGAGCCGCGACCTGCCCGCCCCGGCCCTGACACAGGCGCCCCTGACACCCGGCCGGCCCTGGCCGATGGGGGCGACTGCACTAGCCGACGGCAGCGGCGTCAATTTCGCGGTGTTCTCCGAACACGCGCTGCATATCGACCTGTGCCTGTTCGACGCCGAGGGCGGCACCGAACTTTCGCGCACGCCGTTGCCAGGGCGCACCGGCGACATCTGGCACGGCTGGCTGCCCGGCGCCGGGCCGGGGCTGGTCTACGGCCTGCGCGCCCATGGCCCCTGGCGTCCCGACCGCGGCCACCGCTTCAACCCGTACAAGCTGCTGCTCGACCCTTGGGCGCGCGAGATCGTCACGCCGCCCGGCGGCTTCGACCCCCGCGGTCCGCACCAGGGCGCCGACCGTCAGCACCCGCAGCACATGGACACGCGCGACAACGCCCCGGGCGCCTTCAAGGCGCGTGTCGTGCTCGACCATTTCGACTGGCAGGGCGACCAGGCGCCGGCCACACCCCTGGTCGACACCGTGCTCTACGAAGTGCACGTGCGCGGCTGCACGCAACTGATGCCCGGCGTGCAGCCCGCAGCGCGCGGCACCTACGCCGGCCTGGCCAGCGAAGCCGCGCTGGCGCACTTCAAGCGGCTGGGTATCACCGCCGTGAGCCTGCTGCCGGTGCATCAAATCCTGGACGAGCCGCGCCTCGTCGAGATGGGACTGGTCAACTACTGGGGTTACAACACGCTGGGCTACTTTTGCCCCGATCCGCGCTATGCCGCCACGGCCGCGCCCCGGCACGAATTCCGCGAGATGGTGCGCCGGCTGCACGCCGCGGGACTGGAAGTCATCCTCGACGTCGTCTACAACCACACGCCCGAAGGCGACGAACGCGGCGCCACGCTGAGCTGGCGCGGCCTGGACAACCTCAGCTGGTACCGCCTGCCCGACGAACACCGCGCGCACTACGAGAACTGGAGCGGCTGCGGCAACACCCTCGACATCCGCCACCCGCGTGTGCTGCAGATGGTGCTGGACAGCCTGCGCCACTGGGTGCAGGACTTCCACGTTGACGGGTTCCGCTTCGACCTGGCGCCGGTGCTCGGCCGCGGCAGCCCGGGCTTCGAGCGGGATGGCCCCTTCTTCCAGGCCGTCGCGCAAGACCCGGTACTGCAGCGCGTGAAGCTCATCGCCGAACCTTGGGACCTGGGCCCCGGCGGCTACCAGGTGGGCGGCTTCCCCAGCGGCTGGCTGGAATGGAACGACCGCTTCCGCGACACCGCGCGCGCCTTCTGGCTGGGTGGCGACTGCACGCGCGGTGAACTGGCGCTGCGCCTGGCGGGGTCGTCCGACCTCTTCCAGGCCCGGCGCCGCTCGCCGTTGGAGAGCGTGAACTACATCGTCAGCCACGACGGCTTCACGCTGCACGACCTGGTCAGCTACGACCTGCGCCACAACGAGGCCAACGGCGAGAACAACCGCGACGGCCACGGCCACAACCTGAGCTGGAACTGCGGCTTCGAGGGCCCGACCTCAGACCCCGCGGTGCTGCAGCGGCGTGCGCGCCTGAAACGCGCGCTGCTGGCCACGCTGCTGCTGGCCCAGGGCACGCCGATGCTGGCCGCCGGCGACGAACTGGGCCACACGCAGGGCGGCAACAACAACCCCTACTGCCAGGACAACGCGACCACCTGGATCAACTGGGCGCGGGCCGACGAAGCGCTGATCGACTTCACCGCCTACCTGCTGGCACTGCGCCGCCGCCTGCGGCCGCTGGACGGCCGCTGGTACACCGGCCTGCCGGACGCTCGTGGCCGCCACGACCTGGCCTGGCTGCGCCGCACCGGCGAGCCCCTGACGGCCGAGCACTGGGACAACCGCATGTCGCGCATCCTGGGTGCCTGGATAGGCGTGCCCGGGTGCGGCGGTCCACCCTTGCTGCTGATCGTCAACGGCCGCGACCAGGCCGCCACTTTCCTGCTGCCGGCGGGCGACTGGGTAGCCGAACTGGACACGGCCGCGACCGACGGCCGCAGCCACTGGCGCCGCGGCGCGGCCGCCAGCTTCGAGATCGCCGCGCGCAGCGTCGTGCTGTTGCGTGACGCGGCCGGCGACAGCGTCGCCAGAGCCACCGACCCCGCCGCCCCCTGATCGAATCGACGCCCAAGGAAGAGCCCATGCGTTTCCCTCGCGCCAGCGGCGTGCTGCTGCACCCCACCTCGCTACCCGGCCCGCACGGCTCGGGCGACCTCGGCCGCGACGCCTACCACTTCGTCGACTGGCTGGTGGCCGGCGGCCAGAAGCTGTGGCAGATCTTGCCGCTGGCCGGCATCGGGCCGGGCAACTCGCCCTACATGAGCAACTCGGCCTTCGCAGGCAACGTGCTGCTCGTCGACCTGGCCGATCTGCACGCCCAGGGCTGGCTCGATGCCGAGGGCCTGGTGCCCGTGGACGGGCTGAACGCCGAGGCCGTCGACTACGCGGTCGTCTACCCCTTCCGCATGGAGCGCCTGGCCCATGCCGCCAAGCACTTCCGCCGCCACGGCACGGCTGCGCAGCAGGATGACTTTCAGCGTTTCCTGGCGGAGCACGGCTCGTGGATCGCCGACTACGCGCTCTTCATGTCGCTGTGCGAGCACCTGGCCTGGCGCGACTGGTGCGACTGGCCACCGGCGCTGGCCAAGCGCGACCCCGCGGCGCTGGCCGACGCACGCGCCCAGCACGCCGACCGCATCCACTTCTGGCAGTTCTGCCAGTGGCGCTTCTACCGCCAGTGGGCGCAGCTCAAGGCCTACGCCAACGGCAAAGGTGTCGAGATCATCGGCGACACGCCGATCTTCATCGCCTACCTGAGCGCCGAGGTCTGGGCCAACCAGCAGCTCTTCGACCTCGATGCCCAGGGCCGCCCGCGCGTGGTGGCTGGCGTGCCGCCCGACTTCTTCAGTGCCACCGGCCAGCGCTGGGGCAACCCGCTGTACAAGTGGAGCGCGCACAAGAAGGACGGCTACGCCTGGTGGGTGGAGCGCATCCGCCGCACGTTCGAGCTGGTGGACATCGTGCGCATCGACCACTTCCGCGGCTTCGCCGGCTACTGGGAGATTCCGGTCGGCGAGCCCACGGCCGTGAAGGGCCAGTGGGTGCCGGGGCCCGGCGAAGCCTTGTTCAAGGCCATCGCCAAGGCCTTGGGGCCGCTGCCCATCATTGCCGAGGACCTGGGTGTGATCACGCCCGACGTCGACGCGCTGCGCAAGAAGTTCGGCTTCCCCGGCATGCGCATCCTGCAGTTCGCCTTTGCCGGCGACGCGTCCGACCGCTTCCTGCCGCACAACCACGAGCACGACACGGTGGTCTACCCCGGCACCCACGACAACGACACCGTGGCCGGCTGGTGGGCCAGCGCCACCGAGCACGAACGCCACTTCGCACGCGGCTATCTGGCCACCGACGGCCACGACATGCCGTGGACGCTGATCCGCACCGCCATGGCCAGCGTGGCAGACACGGCCGTGCACCCGATGCAGGACGTGCTGGCCCTGCCCACCGACTGCCGCATGAACTACCCCGGCCAGGAAAGTGGCTGGTGGCGATGGCGCTTCCAGTGGAACCAGGTGCACCCCTGGCACGCGGGTCGGCTGGTGGAGCTCGCGCGGCTGTACGGCCGCGTCTGATGCCGTGCCCGGCAGCGGGATGCTGCACTGCGGCGCGGCTCGGCGCATACTGGCAGCCGACAAGCGGCCGCACCGGATGCCGCGGGAGAGTGCATGGTTTCGATGGAGGGCGTCCCCTCGTCCCTGATCCTCAGGAACGAGTCCTGGGTGCGCAAGCACGCCAGCGCGCTGGCGCGGCGGTTGCCTTCGAACGTCGAACGCGCCGACCTCATCCAGGTAGGGCTGATCGCCGTGGCGCAGGCGGCGCTGGGCTTCCATTGGGACGGCGACCGCGAAAGCCCCGAGGCGCGCGAGGCCTTCGTGCGCTACGCACGTCAGCGCGTGCACGGCGCGATGCTCGACGAGCTGCGCCAGATGGACCAGCTCAGCCGCGAACGCCGGCGCCAGGTGAAGCTGGTGCAGGTGGCACGGGAGCGCTGGCGCAGCCAGCACGGCGGCGAACCCAGCGCCGGTGACCTGGCACCGCTTTGCGGCCTGAGCGTCGACGAGCTCTTCGAGCTGGAACACGCAGCACTGCAGGCGCAGGCCTCCAGCGGCGCGGCGCACGGCGCCGGCGACGACGAAGATGCGATGCCGCCACGCGAAGCCGCCACGCCGCAAGACGAAGTCGAGGCCCGCGTCGACACCGGCATGCTGATGCGCCGGCTGGAGACCTTCTTCGCCACCCTGCCCGCGCGCGACCGCCAGGTCATCGACGCCTACCTGGGCGTCGGGCTGTCCCCGTCGCAACTGGCCGAGGAACTGCAGGTCAGCCCGTCACGCGTGTCACAGATGTTCAAGTCCGTCTGCAACCGCATCGGTGAGCACCTGGGCCAGCAGGGCCAGCGCTCGACGGACCGCGCCGAGATCTTCGATCCCTCGCGTTTCGACGACCTCATCACCGCCCGCGAAGGCGAACTCGCGCGCCACGGTGCCGCCGGGGCCTGGGGTGTGCGCCTGGCCGAGGTGCTGGGCACACCGCAGGACTTCGCCAGGCGCTACCCGGAAGGCGAGCCCATCGTCGTCGACATGAATACGCGCTGGGGCTAGGCGACTATTTGCGCGCCGGCGGCAGGTCGGTGCAGCTGCCGTGCGCCACTTCGGCGGCCATGCCGATGCTCTCGCCGAGCGTCGGGTGCGGGTGGATGGTCTTGCCGATGTCCACCGCGTCGGCGCCCATCTCGATGGCCAGCGCCACCTCGCCGATCATGTCGCCGGCATGGGTGCCGACGATGCCGCCGCCCAGGATCCTGCCGTGGCCATGGGCCTCGGGTGAGTCGTCGAAGAGCAGCTTGGTGAAACCTTCGTCGCGGCCGTTGGCGATGGCGCGGCCACTGGCCGTCCACGGGAACAGGCCCTTCTTGACCCTGATGCCCTGGGCCTTGGCCTCGTCCTCGGTCAGGCCGACCCAGGCCACCTCGGGGTCGGTGTAGGCAACGCTGGGAATCACGCGCGCGTCGAAGCGTGCCTTGTCGTCGCCGGCGGCCACTTCCGCGGCCACGTGGGCTTCGTGCACCGCCTTGTGCGCCAGCATGGGCTGGCCGACGATGTCGCCGATGGCATGGATGTGCGGCACGTTGGTGCGCATCTGCACGTCCACCGGGATGAAACCGCGCTCGCCGACGATGACGCCGGCCTTCTCGGCGCCGATCTTCTTGCCGTTCGGCGTGCGGCCCACGGCCTGCAGCACGAGGTCGTAGACACCTTCGCTCTTGCTGCCGTCCAGGCCCTCGAACATGACGCGGATGCCGTCGGCCGTGGCTTCGGCGCCGACGGTCTTGGTCTTCAGCATCAGCTTGTCGAAGCGGTGGGCGTTCATCTTCTGCCACACCTTGACGAGGTCGCGGTCGGCGCCCTGCATCAGGCCGTCGAGCATTTCCACCACGTCGAGCCTGGCACCCAGCGTCGAGTACACCGTGCCCATCTCCAGGCCGATGATGCCGCCGCCGATGACCAGCATGCGCTCGGGCTTCTGGCGCAGTTCCAGCGCGCCGGTGCTGGTGACGATGCGCGGGTCGTCCTTCGGCAGGAAGGGCAGCTTCACGGCCTCGGAGCCGGCCGCGATGATGGCGTTCTTGAACCTGATGGTCTGAACCTTGCCGTCGGCGCCGGTCACGCTGAGGTGGTGCGGGTCGGCAAAGGCGCCGACGCCGTTGACGACGGTCACCTTGCGCATCTTGGCCATCGCCGCCAGGCCGCCGGTGAGCTTGCCCACCACCTTGTTCTTGTGCGCCAGCAGCTTGCCCAGGTCGACCTGCGGCTTGCCGAAGGTGACGCCCAGGTCGGCGAAGTGATGGACCTCGTCCATCACCGCGGCCACGTGCAGCAGCGCCTTGCTCGGGATGCAGCCCACGTTCAGGCAGACACCGCCCAGCACCGGGAAACGTTCGACGATCACGGTCTTCATGCCGAGATCGGCGGCGCGGAAGGCGGCCGAGTAGCCGCCGGGGCCGGCACCGAGCACGAGCATGTCGCACTCGAGGTCGGCGCCGCCCGCGTAGCTGGCGGCCTGCGGTGCCGACACGGCTGGCGCGTCTGCCGCGGTCGGCTTGGCCGCCGGCACTGGTGCGGGCGCCGCGGCGGCGGCGGGGGCCGGCGCAGCCGCAGCGGGTGCCGCAGCAGCGGCACCCGCTGCGTCCAGCAGCAGCACCACCGTGCCCTCGTTCACCACGTCGCCGACCTTGAGCTTGAGCTCCTTGACGACGCCTGCGGCCGACGACGGGATCTCCATCGACGCCTTGTCGCTCTCGACGGTGACCAGGCTCTGCTCGGCCTTGATGGTGTCGCCGGGCTTCACCAGCACCTCGATGACCGCGACGTCCTTGAAGTCGCCGATGTCGGGGACCTTGATCTCGATGAGGGCCATGATGGTCATTCCTTGCTTGTGGTCGTCTTCAGCCGGAAGGTGTGCAGGCGCACCGGTCCGGCCGAACTGGTATCGAATTCGCAGCCCGCCAGCACGCCGGCCTCGGCCACTTCACGGGCGGTCTTCGCCTTGCCGTAGACGGCGTGCATGGCGCCGAGCGCAAAGCGCCGCCCCGAGCCTATGGCCCAGAAGCGCTCGAACTCGAAGACCTCGCGGTAGCTCTCGACGCCGAAGATGCCGCACGGGTTGGCGACCAGGATGGAGAACTGGCTGCTCTCGTAGGGATCGCTGTCGTGCTCTTTCGTGTTCAGGAAGAAGCGGTCCTTCAGCTTGGGGTGCAGGCGCACGAAGGTGTCGAAGAGACCATCGCGTGTCTGCAGCTGGCGCTCTTCCGACGCCAGCGCGGCCAGCGCCTGGCGCAGCACGGGCAGGTGCGCCACGCTGCCCACGGCGCCGATCCAGCTGCCGTCCATCGTGAACAACTTGTCGTTGGCCTCGTAGCCCACCGGCAGCCGGGTCTCGCCGAAGGTGACGAGGCTGTCCGACGCGATGGCCACGGTGCCGCCCTTGCGGGCGACCACCACGGTGCTCAAAGCAGGACTCGGCGGAAGTCCGCGAGGATGGCGCCGAAGTAGGCGTTGAAACGCGCCGCCGAAGCGCCGTCGATGACGCGGTGGTCCCAGCTCAGGCTCAGCGGCAGGATCAGCCGCGGCGCAAAAGCCTTGCCGTCCCAGCGCGGCTCGGTGCTGCTCTTGCACACGCCAAGGATCGACACTTCCGGCGCATTGATGATGGGCGTGAAGTAGCGCCCGCCGATGCCGCCCAGGCTGCTGATGCTGAAACACCCGCCACTCATCTCCGCCGGGCTCAGCTTGCCGTCGCGCGCCTTCTTGGCCAGTTCGCCCATCTCGGTGCTGATCTGGAAGATGCCCTTCTTGTCGGCGTCCTTGATCACCGGGACCATCAGGCCGTTGGGCGTATCGGCGGCGAAGCCGATGTGGAAGTAGTTCTTCAGCACGAGCTGGTCGCCGTCGAGCGACGAATTGAACTCGGGGAACTTCTTCAGCGCCGCCACGCTGGCCTTGATCAGGAAGGCCAGCATCGTGACCTTGACGCCGCTCTTCTCGTTTTCCTTGTTCAGCTGCACGCGGAAGGCTTCGAGCTCGGTGATGTCGGCGTCGTCGTGGTTGGTGACGTGCGGAATCACCACCCAGTTGCGGTGCAGGTTGGCGCCGCTGATCTTCTTGATGCGGCTGAGGTCCTTGCGCTCGACGGGGCCGAACTTCGCGAAGTCGACCGTCGGCCAGGCCAGCAGACCGGGGAAGCTGCCACCGCCTGCAGCAGGGGCCGCGGCCGGGGCCTTGGCCTTCTGCGCGGCCGTCTGTGTCTCGCCGGCCATCACGCCCTTGACGAAGGACTGCACATCGTCCTGCGTGATGCGGCCCTTGAGCCCACTGCCCTTCACCTCGGCCAGCGGCACGCCGAGCTCACGCGCCAGGCGGCGGATGGTCGGTGAGGCGTGCGGCAGTGCGCCCAGACCGGCGGTGCCAGGCTGGTGCGCCGGTACCGCCACAGACGGTGACGGCCCCGCGGCAGCCGGCGCGGCAGCGGGCTCCGCCGGGGTTGCGGCCGGCGCTGCGGCCTGCGCGGCGGCCGCAGGCGCGGCGCCCACCGCACCTGCCACGGCCTGCAGCCGCGCGATCGCGCTGCCCTTCTTCACCTTGTCGCCCACCTTGACGAGCATCTCGCCGATCACACCGGCATGCGACGACGGAATCTCCATCGATGCCTTGTCGCTCTCGACCGTGATCAGGCTCTGCTCGACCTTGACGCTGTCGCCCGGCTTCACGAAGACCTCGATCACGGCGACCTCGTCGAAGTCGCCGATGTCGGGCACGAGCACGTCGACGGGGCCGCTGGCCGCAGGTGCGGCCGCGGCTGCAGGCGCAGCCACGGGCACCGGCGTCGGTGCAGGTGCAGTGGCCGCAGCGGGCGCTGCCGGCGCCGACGCGGCGGTACCGGCGGCTTCCAACACCAGCACCAGCGTGCCTTCGCTGATCTTGTCGCCCAGCTTGACCTTGAGCTCCTTGACGACGCCGGCATGCGTCGACGGGATCTCCATCGAGGCCTTGTCGCTCTCCACCGTCAGCAAGCTCTGGTCGACGACGACGCTGTCGCCCGGCTTGACCATCAGCTCGATGATTTCAACGTCCTTGAAGTCGCCGATGTCCGGCACTTTCACTTCGACCTGCGCCATGACCTGTCTCCTGCAGTCTCGTCGTTATGCGTACAGCGGGTTGACGCTGTCTGCGTCGATGCCGTACTTCTGGATCGCTTCGGCCACCTTGGCCGCCGGCAGCGTGCCGTCCTCGGCCAGCGCCTTTAGCGCCGCCACCACGATGTAGTGGCGGTTGATCTCGAAGTGCTCACGCAGCTTGTTGCGGAAGTCGCTGCGGCCGAAGCCATCGGTGCCCAGCACCTTGAAGGTGCGACCGACCCCTTTGTCCTTCGGCATGAAGGCGCGGATCTGGTCGGCGTAGCTCTTCATGTAGTCGGTGGACGCCACCACCGGGCCGGCGTGCGGTGCCAGCTGCTGCGCGACGAAAGGCACGCGCGGCTCGGCGGTGGGGTGCAGCAGGTTCCAGCGTTCGCAGTCCTGGCCGTCGCGGGCCAGTTCGTTGAAGCTCGGGCAGCTCCAGACGTTGGCGGCCACGCCCCATTCGGCTTCGAGCAGCTTCTTGGCTTCCATGCTCTCGCGCAGGATGGTGCCGCTGCCCAGCAGGTTCACGCGCGGTGTCTTTTTCGCCCCCTCTTCCAGCAGGTACATGCCCTTGATGATCTGCGCCTCGGTGCCCGCCTTCAGGCCGGGCATCGGGTAGTTCTCGTTGAGCAGCGTGATGTAGAAGTAGACGTTGTCCTGCTTCTCGACCATGCGCTTGAGGCCATGGTGGATGATGACGGCGACCTCGTGCGCGAAGGTCGGGTCGTAGCTGATGCAGTTCGGGATCGTGCCGGCCAGGATGTGGCTGTGGCCGTCCTCGTGCTGCAGGCCTTCGCCGTTCAGCGTCGTGCGGCCGCTGGTGCCACCGAGCAGGAAGCCGCGCGCCTGCATGTCGCCCGCGGCCCAGGCCAGGTCGCCGATGCGCTGGAAGCCGAACATCGAGTAGTAGATGTAGAACGGCACCATGATGCGGTTGTTCGTCGAGTACGACGTCG
>LNFM01010604.1_pt1 | contig 12902 bp, 10 predicted proteins | sample 596031 | NCBI WGS metagenome assembly LNFM01 (sample SAMN04254537, study PRJNA301005) | activated carbon metagenome | isolation source: dual media filters at the Ann Arbor, Michigan drinking water treatment plant | place: USA: Ann Arbor
CCATCGATCGACTCGATCAGGTCGCCGATGCGAACGCCGGCGGCTTCGGCGCCGCTGTTCTTCGTGACCTCGGTGACCTCACACGGCCCCGCCCCGGTCCCCCCCATGTCCTGCATGCCCACGCCGAGGAACGCCGAGTTGCTCGGCTTCGCATGCGCGCTCGCTGCCCCCGCCAGGACCATCATCGCTGCCATCAGGGCTCGCCGCATGGCCCGGGAATCTAGCGAAGGGAACCGGCGTCGGCCAGAAGGATCCGATGTAGGACAAAGTGGGTTCTTTGACTTCATCCCCCAGGACCGGGATCATTTCTCCACGTGAAGCGCCGCGACCCCCTCCCGGACCTCCGCCACATCCTCGAGGACAGCCGTCCTCACCGCCCGATCCCGATGGTGCCCACGGGGCCGGGCGAGAAGCGGATCCACGCGCGCTTCGATAAGGCCTTCGTGGTGGTGATCGGTAGCGAGCTGTACGGGGAGTCGCAGGCCATCGCGCGCAACGTGTCGGCCGGCGGGATCCTGGTCGAGATGTGTTACGCGCCCCCGCTCGGCACCGTCGTGACCGTCCACTTCCAGCACTTCCGGGGCGAGGGGGGCGAGGCCGAGCTCGAGGCCACGGCCAACGGGCAGCCGGGGGTGATGGACGAGCTGGTCGTGCGCGCGGAGGTGAAGCACCACCACTACCTGAACTTCAATGCGGCCGACTCCGAGGCCGCGGCGTCGCGTGCGATCGGGATGCGCTTCCTCGAGTTCGTCGACACCGGCGATCTACGCAGCGTCGACAAACTGCATTGAAATCTTCGCGCCGCTCGCCGCGTTGCGCTATGTGCTGAACATGCGCGTCGTGCTGCTGAGTCTCGCTGCCCTGTCGGTGTGGACGGGCACCGCGGCCGCCGCCCCCGCCGATGACCAGAAGGCGGTCGCCCTGCTCGAGAAGATCGTCGCGGGGCCCGATGCGGCCACCCGCACCGCCGCGATCAAGGAGCTCGATGCGGTCGCGCCCCACGCCGTGGAGGCGATCGGGACGTGGATCGTACGGAGCCACACGTCGGACGTCGACACGCGCCGCGGCGTTCTACGGTCGATCGAGGCCGAGGTGCCCGACAAGTCCGGCAAGTTCGCCGTCGTCCGGCAGACCGGCTCCGAGCGCAAGGCCAACGACGAGGTCGACTGGTTGACCGCCCTCCAGGCCCTGCCCCCCTCGACCCCGGGCGTGGGTGAGGTGATCGCCGACGATGCGGCGATCCGGGCGCTCGCGGCGACGTCTGACATCACCGCTGCGTCGCGGATCATGGACGTCGCGTTCAACGACGCCACGATGATCTACCGCGACGAATGCGGCCGCTATCTCCGCAAGATGGAGCCCTACTCCATCCCCGCGCTCATCAAGGAGTCGGCCGGCACGGGCGACCGCAAGCGCTACGGCAACTTCCAGCTCGAGCGGATCGACCGCCAGGATCCCATCAAGGCGCTCGACGCCGCCATCGGTGACGAGGCGCTCCAGATCGCGATCATCGACGTTTATCGGACCACGAAGCTCCGCGAGGCCGTCCACGCCGTGTGGACGCGCGTGAATGCCGATGCGCCCCGGGTCCGCGAGGCCGCGCGGGCGACGTGGATGGAGTACATCACGGGCCCCGAGCCCAAGCCGGCCCCGAAGGAGTTCCTGAAGCTCCCCGGCGGCAAGTTGACGAAGAAGGCCAAGCCGCTGTGGCTCACCTACCGCGAGCTCGCTGACAACGAGCTGCGCCGCTCGGCGAACGAGCTCCTCCACGAGTCGTACTCGCTCGAGGATCCGAACACGATCACGGATAGCAGCGGCCCGGACATCGAGCCGATCGACCAGGTCGACGTGACGAAGCGCCTGTTCGCGTACTACGACGGCGAGCGCGCGAAGCGCGATGGCGCGCTGTGGTCGGAGGCCCAGGCGAAGGCCGTCGCTGGCGACCTCGCCGGCGCGACGGCGCTCGTCGACCGCCTCGTCGCGACGACGCCCGATCGGCCGGAGAAGGTCGACATGGCCAAGCTCTACGCGCAGTGGGCCAAGCAGCTCGAGTCCAAGCAGCAATGGTCCGACGCGGCCGCGGCGTACTCGAAGGCGCATGGGCTCGATCCGACGGCCGCGACGGCGAACGCGAACCTCGCCGCGCACCACTACGCGCTCGGCATGGCGCTGAAGGCGAAGGGCAAGGACGGCGGTCCCGACTTCCGCCGGGCCATCGCGCTGAACCCCTCCTATGCGCCCGCCCAGGAAGCCGCCGAGCAGGCGGAGGAAGAGGCCGGCCGGGGCCGCCCCACGTGGATGCTGTACGCAGCCGTGGGTGCGGCGACCGTGGCGCTGCTACTCTGCGCAGCGGCGCTCGCCATGCGGCGACGTCGCACCGCATGACCAAGCTCGACGACTCCACCACCCGCGATTCGGCACGCCTCATCGTGCTTGAAGGTCTCGATGGCGCTGGCACGACCACGCAGACCAAGCGCCTCGTCGAGCATCTCCGCACCAAGGGCCGCGCGGCCCACGCCACCCGCGAACCGAGCGACGGCCCGATCGGCAAGCTCCTGCGCGAGATGCTGACCGGTGGCCACGCCATCCCGAACGCCGCGATCTCGCAGTCGACGTTTGGCCTCCTGTTCGCCGCCGACCGCCTCGATCACATCCAGCGCGAGGTCGACCCGCAGCTCGCGCAGGGCGCGATCGTCGTCTCCGACCGCTGGTACCACTCCTCCCTCGCCTACCAGGGCACGGGCGCCGACCGCGACTGGATCACGCAGCTGAACGCGCGGGCCCGGCGGCCCGACCTGACGATCTTTCTCTCCGTCCGCCCCGAGGTGGCCGCGCAGCGCCGGGTGGCCGCCGGTCGCGTGCAGGAGCTGTTCGAGGATCTCCGCATGCAAGAGGAGGTCGCCGCCGGTTACAAGGCCACCCTCGCGGAGCTGGCCGCGGCGGGCGAGCGCATCGAGACGCTCGACGGGGAGGCCACGCCCGACCAGGTCTTCGCGGCCATCGTCGCCCTCGTCACGCCGCACCTCGGCGCGTCCGTCGCCCTGTCCTGACCGGCCGGCCCGGACCGGGACGTCAGGCCATTACTTGCCCGCCGCGCCGAGGAGCGGCACGGTCAGGGCATGCGCGCGTTCGCGATGGTCGTGCTCCTCGCTGCCTGTGGCCCCAAGCATGCCGAGGAGCCGCTGACCTTCGACGAGGATCTCGGAGCGGAGACCACCGCGACGCCGACCGAGGCGCCGCCGGCCGAGCGCCCTGTCGCGCCGCCGGGCAAGGGCCTGCGGTCGGGGACGATCCAGCGCGCGGCCCTCGTGAAGGTCCTCGACGCGGGCCCCGGCGAGTTCCTGCGCCACATGGAGGTCGCGCCGAAGCATCAGGGCGAGCGCTTCCTCGGGTGGCAACTCGTGCAGATCCTCGATCAGCAGAACCCGCTGGTCGATGTCGACCTCGTGCCGGGCGACGTCTTGCTCGCGGTGAACGGCGTCAGCATCTCCCGGCCCGATCAGCTCCAGACAGTGTGGGATGCCCTGCGCACCGCGAATCGGGTGCAGGCCGACCTGTGGCGCGGCGATACCAAGCTCTCGCTCGAGTTCGCCGTCGAGCCGGCCCTGTGACGGGCGGCGTCGTGACGGGTTTGGACTAGAGCTCGCTGAAGACCTTGACCGCGTGCGCGACGTCGTTCGCGAACACGCCATCGATGCCGATGCGCGCGAGGCGGCGGAGCTCGTCGGGATCGTCGACGGTCCACGCATTCACGGGCATGCCGGCGCGGTGCCACGCGTCGACGGACTTCTCGGTGCACAGGGTGTGCTGCGGGTGCACGACCGACGCGCCCGTCCAGTTGCCGATCCAGCCCCGGCGCATCGGGATGGCTTGCTCGTCATGAAACAGGTACGCGAGCGCCACGTCCGGCAGGTGCTGATGAATCTGGACGAGGGCAAACGGGTCGAACGAGCTGACGAGCACCTGATCCATGCGTCCCGAGTCCCGGATGATCCGGGCGGTCGCGGCCACGAGCTCGCCCATCCGGCCGACGCGGTTCGCCTTGATCTCGACGTCGACCTCGATGTCGAAGGCGGAGAGCACCTCGGCGAGCGTGGGGATAGGCTCGCCCCGTACGCGGAGCTGCTTGCGGGCGGCTGACGAGGTCTCCGTCATCGTGCCCGGGACTCCGCACAGGCGCTCGAGCTTCTCGTCGTGGAACACGACGACTTCCTTGTCGGCGTCGAAGCGGACGTCGAACTCGAGAGCATCGGCCCCGGCGGTGACGGCGCCGTCGAAGGCGGCCATCGTGTTCTCCGGGAAGTGCGCGGAGTCGCCGCGGTGCGCCCACACGCGAGGCCGACCGCGCGAACGACGCCAGCGGGTCGCCCGGCTCAGGCGACCGAGGTGCGGCACGAGCCGCGCGAGCCTTGTCTTCGACATCACTCCACGAAGGTCTTGTGCAGCGCGCGCGTGAGGTTGTCGACGTGCGGGCGGTCGCACCAGAGGGTCACGCGCAGCGGCGAGACGCTGACGGCGTTGAGCGGCACGCCGGCGCCGACCGCGGAGGTGCGCGCCTTGTTGATGACGCTGGGGTTCGAGCCGATGCCGTGGCCCACGATCGTGACCGCCCCTTCTTCACCGAACTCGATGCCGTCACCGAGGACGTTGTCGAGGCGCTTGCGGACCTCGCTCCAGTCGGGGACGTCGGCGATGGTGAACCACACGCGGAGCTCTTTGCCTTCGAGGTCGAGGTGCGTGAGCGGGATCGAGGCCGTCTCCAGGATCTGGAGGCAGTGCTCGACATTCGCGCCACCGGAGACGCGGACGCGGATGAGGTTGTTCTGGCCCGTGACCGCGGCGACGATGCGCTCGCGCTCGGGGGTGAAGTCGATGCGCGTGCCGCCACCATCTTTGTTGGTCGCGCGTGCGTAGAGGGCGATGCCGCTCCGGCGGGCGAACTCGACGGAGGCGTCGTGGAGGACCTTCGCGCCCTGGGCGGCGAGCTCGAGCATCTCGTCGTGGCTGATGGAGTGGAGCAGCTGCGCGGCGTCGACGACGCGCGGGTCGGCCGAGTAGACGCCATCGACGTCCGAGCAGATTTCGCAGTAGTCGGCGCGGAGCGCCCCGGCCAGCGCGACGGCAGTCGTATCGGATCCGCCACGGCCGAGCGTCGTGATCTCGCGCTTGTACGAGACGCCCTGGAAGCCGGCGACGATGACGACCTTGCCGCGATCGAGCTCGTCCTCGACGCGGAACGGGCGCACCTCGACGATGCGCGCGCCGGAGTGGCGGTCGTTCGTGAGGATGCCCGCCTGCGAGCCGGTGAACGAGATGGCCTCGAGGCCCGCCTCGGTGCACGCCATCGAGAGCAGCGCCATCGACTCGCGCTCACCGCACGTGAGGAGCATGTCGAGCTCGCGGCGCGACGGCGACGGGCTCACGGACTTGGCCTTCTCGATGAGCTGGTTCGTGGTCTTGCCCATCGCCGAGACCACGACGACGACCTTCTTGCCGGCGGCCTTCGTGCGAGCGATGCGCTCGGCTACCAGCTTGATCTTCTCGGCGTCTGCGACAGACGAGCCACCATACTTTTGAACCACGATTCCGGTCGGAGTCACGGTTCGCACTCTACACTGTCTTCATGCATGCGCATCGCTGGCTCGCGACGCTCGGTCGAGCCGCTGCGCCCTTCACCGCGCTCGTTGCCGGCGCCCTTCTGGTCAGCGGCTGCGGCGGCAGTGTCACCCGGACCGCGAGCTGGCCCGACGCCCCCTTCGAGCTGCGAGACGAAGGCGATCGCGAGCTTGCCATCGATCGGCTGTGGCTGCTGGCGCCGGGGGCCGAGCGCACGCAGCTCCGCAGCACGATCGCGGCCGCGACGATCCGCCGCCTGCGCGATGCCTTGGTCGACAACCGCGACTACGACGTCGCGCGCCTCTCCGACGAGCTCGTCGGGCTGTGGCACCCCGATCCGACGGCGATCGGGACCGACCTCGGGACGCAGCTGCCGCTGCTCCGGGACCTCCGCGCACGGTTCGCCCGCGCCGGGTTGCTCGAGCAGACGGTGCAGATCCTCGCCGTGCTGGCCGAGGTGGATGCCTCCGGACGCACCCAGCATCTCGCCGAGCTCGACGAAGTGCTCGGGTACGCCAACGACCTCGCCATCGCCGAGTACGGCGCGGCGGCGGTGCGCTCGCAGCCGATCAAGCTCCTCGACCCCGTCGCCACGCGCCTGCCCCTACCCTGGCTCGTCGACCGCTACGTCACGCTGCTCGTCGAGCGGCAGAACGTGGTCTCGGCGATCCTCGAGCAAGGCGGCGGCTCGGTTGGCCTCGTCCGCACCCACCAGGACATCCTCGTGACGGCGCAGCGCCTCGCCGGTGTCCTGGCGCGCGCCGGCCGGATCGAGGAGCTGCATCGTCACTACACGCGGATGGCCCCGGCGAGCATCGGCCTCTCGCGCGAGCTCACCGTACGCGCGGAGGTCGTCGCCGCGCAGCCCACGCCTGGCGCCTATGCCGATCTCGCGAGCGCGATGCGCATCGACGAGGACGCCCCCGATCCCGGAGGCGCGCTCGCTGTCGAGCTGGCGGGCCTCACGAAGTGGCCCGATGCCGTCGGGCTCGTGCAAGGCGCCGCCGACGATGCGCGAGCGGTCGGCCGCGGAGACCTCGCCATCTCTCTCTACGAGCGCCGGCTCGCCCAGGCGGGCGCCCCGGACCCGACGAGCGTACTTCGCCTCGGCAAGCTCTACGCCGATCGCATCGGTCGCCTGGCCACCGGAGGCCGGCCGCACGCGGCCGAGGCCGCCTGGCGGGAGGTCGTCGAGTTCACCGCGGCCGCGGCGAAGCTCCGCCCGCACCCGTCGTGGCAGCAAGCCGCCGCCATCGCCGAGACCGCCCTCGGGCGAGGTCTCGCGAGCCAGGGCATGATCGAACCGGGCCGCGAATCGCTCACCGCCTCCCTCGAGCGCGCACCGTCCATCGACGCCTTCGAGGCGCTCACCACCATCGCCGTCCAGGTCGACGAGCTCGAGGACGCCGACCGCTGGGCGAGCGCCGCGCTCGATGTGCTCGGCGATCAGACCACCGGTGACCGCTATCGCCGCGCCAAGCTCGAGCGCCTCGACGCCGAGGCCCTGCGTCGGTCCGGTCGCGCCGACGACGCGGGGGAGCGGTTCCTGACCGCCCTGCGGACCTGGGCGTCCCTCGGCGACGCCAAGGACCTGCCCCCCGCGATCCAGGCCGAGCGTCTGCTCGATAGCGGCCGCTGCATGTGGTGGCTCGGCGACCCCGAGCGCGCCGCGAACCTCGTGCACGCGGCCGTCGACCTCGCGCCGGCCAGCCCGGGCGTCGCTGCCGGCGCCGTCGTGTTCTTTCTCCAGAGCGACCGCATCACCGACGCCGTCGATGCCTTCCATCGCGCCCTCGGCGAGCCGGGGGTCCCCGAGGTCTACAAGACGTACACCAGCCTCTGGATCGTGGCGCACGCCCGCCGCCAGCGGGCCCCGGAGGATCCGCAGGCGCGCGCCTACCTCGCGGGCCGCACCGGCGACCTCTGGTACGAGCGCCTCGCGCAAGCGGCCGTGGGCACCCTGCCCTACGCCGACCTCGCGAAGGGCGCGACGACGGGACCGCAGCAGGGCGAGCTCGCGTTCTACGGCGCCGTCCTGGGTCTCGCGCCCGAGGCGAAGACCTCGGCCGGCGCCCGCAAGCTGCTGGAGCAGGCCGTCGCCGCTCGCGGCGTGTTCGACGCCGAGTACGACCTCGCCCGCCTGTACCTCGCGCATGAATGAGCTCGGGGCGAAGCTACGAGCGCTGGGGCTCGTGCCGCGCGCGCTCGCGGCCTGGGCCGGCACCGACCGCCTCTCCGCCCTCTATCCCTCGCGGTTGCTCGACCAGCCCATCACGCCCGCATCGGTCGCGCTCGCGATGTTCGTCGCCGGCATCGAGCTCGATGTCGACCGTGCCGCGCGCCTCCCTCTCGACGACCTGCTGGCGGCCGGGCTCGTGGAGCGCTCGCGCACGCGCGTGCGGGCGACGCTGGCGCTCCTGCCGTTGCGCTCGTCGATCATCGCGTGTGACCGCGCGGATGCCGACGAGACCGAGCACCTCGTCTGCTGGCCCGACGATTCGAGCTACCACCTGCTCTCCGCGATCCCGCGCGGGACGTACGGGCACTGGCATGACCTCGCGTGCGGCAGCGCCATCGCGATGCTCGCGCGGCCCGAGCTCGCGACGACCCGCACCGCGACGGACCTGAACCCGCGCGCGGTGGCGTTCGCGCGGCTGGGCGCGGCGCTCTCGGGGGTCGCGCTGGACACGGCGGTGGGCGATGTCGGCGGTGACATCGGTCGGCCGGACCTCGTGACGTGCAATGCGCCCATGCCCGCGAGCACCACCGACCCGGCCGACGGTGAACCGATCTGGCAGCGCACGTCGGGCAGGTTCTTCGAGGCGCTCTTCGCGCGACGCGAGCCGCTGATCGTCGTCCATTGCGTGCGCGACGCGATTCCGGCGAGGCTCCCCGGCGAGCGGCTGGTGGCCACGTACACCATGGGGCACCCCGCGTTCTCGGTTCTGTGGTGGCGGCCTCATGCGCCCCGCCGCGCCGCCGAGGTGCTGCGCCCGGTGACCGCCGATCGACCCCACGTGGATCTGGCCGATCTGGACGAGCTTTCCGGCTGATCGAGTATGTTCGCCCCGTGCGCGGGGCCGCATGGATCGTGCTGCTGGTCAGCATCGGGCTGGCCGTGGCCAGCTGCGCGCAGACGCGCACGACGGAGGTGCCAGCCGCGCCGATCGATCCGACGCGCATGCCGCACGAGGTGCACGGCGCGATCGCGTGCGGGGACTGTCACCGCGCCGGCGAGCGGCCAGGCGCCGACGACCATGCACCGTGCGATGGGGGGCAGTGCCATGCGCGGCAGTTCCTCGCGGCGCCGACCTTGTTCTGCCAGGTCTGCCATACCGAGGTCGTCGCGCAGCCGACCCTGCAGGCGCCGCTGAAGCCGTACCCCTCCGTCGACGCGTACCAGCTGATGCCGTCGACGTTCTCGCACCAGGTCCACCTCGACCAGGGACGGATGGAGCAGCGCGTCGGGTTTCACGTCGCGTGTGGGGACTGCCACACCCGCAACGCGACGCTCGCGCGCCCCGACCATGCGACGTGCGCGCGCTGCCACGCGCCGGAGGTGCGGCTCGCGGGAGCTCCCGATATGGACGCGTGCCGCGATTGTCACCAGGGCGGTATGCGCGAGCGCACCGCCAGCCGGCTGATGACGGGCGACCTGCGGCCCTTCGATCACGACCGGCATCGCAGTGATCGCAAGAGCAAGCCGATCCGGTGCGACACGTGCCACACCGGCACGGCGAAGGCAGGAAGCCTCGCGGAGCTGGGCGCACCGCGCGTCGAGAGCTGCGTCTCGTGTCACGACGACGTCGATCGCGTGCCATACGACAAGCGCATGCGCGCGTGCGAGACGTGTCACCGCCAGCGCGCGGCGACGCTGACCGCCATCGCGCCGCGGTCGCACTTGCCGGCGACGGAGCGGCCGCTCGATCACACCATCGCGTTCCGGCGCGACCACGCGGAGGCCGCCGCAGCCTCGGCCGCGCGCTGTGCCGGCTGCCACACGCAGATGTCGGGCAGCCCGTTCCAGGCCTGCGACGAGTGTCATCAGACGATGCTCCCCGCGAACCATCGCATCACGTGGCGCGAGCTCGACCATGGCCTGGAGGCGGCCGCGGATCGCGAGACCTGCGCGACATGCCACGCGCCGGAGATCTGCACGGCCTGTCACGCGCAGCGCCCGCGCTCGCACGGCATGTTCGGCTCGTACGGGGTCGAGCATGGCCGGCAGGCGCGCATCAACGTCCGCCCGTGCCTCACCTGTCACCCGGCGGACCCGGGCGTGGCCGCGAGCGATGGGCCCGTGGGCATCATCTCGTGCGGGGACTGCCACGACACGTCGGCGCTGCGAGGCGGGCCATGAGGACGCTGGGCGTCATCGTGCTCGGCGTGCTCGGCGCGAGCGTCGCGCAGGCGGAGCCGCGGCCGAAGCTCCAGATCACGCGCGACCCCGTGCGTACGTCGCTGCGGATGCGTCGCGCCGCGCAGGCCACCCCGGCCTCGGTTCCTCCCGCCGCGGGGCGTCCGGTTGTCGGACCGATGCCCCTGAAGGCGCAGGCGCCCGCGAAGACGCGCACCGTCGATGCCGCCACCGCGCTGCGCGACCTGCGGCAGTCGATGTCGTTCTCGGTGAACGTCGGTTACCAGCTCGATGGCTCGCGCCCGAGTGGTCGCCCATCCCTCGACGGGGCGATCGCGAACGCGGGCGAACAGGACTTCGCGACGCTGCGCTCGTACGGGTTTGGCGAGGGCTATGCGAGCACGCGCGGGGTCGGACTCTCGAGCCTGTCGACCTATTTCTCGGCGCGGTTCCAGGTCGCCCGCAAGCTGACCGCCTTCGACCCCACGCTCGAGCGCGATGTCCCGGTCGCGCCGCCGATCTCGACGTGGTTCGAGCGCAGCGGCACCGAAGTCCGCAGCGGCTGGGCCGAGCTGCGCGACTTCGTCCCCGAGCGGTTCGGTCCGCTGCGCCGGTTGCGCGTGCGGGCGGGCGATCAGTTCCTCTACAGCTCGTGGCAGGTCCGCATGCTCGGCCTGAACGTCGCGTACGAGGGCCCCGCCCTGTCGATCCAGGCGTTCGCCGGGCAGCGTCGCTCGGGCTACACCCGCGCGCTGGACGAGTCGCAGCCGCAGGTGGCGGGCGGCACGGTCCGCGTCGATCTGCGCTTTCTCTCGACGCCGCTGCCGATCGCGCTCGCCGCTTCGTACCTCACGCTGACCAGCTCCGACGCGACCGGCCAGCCCGGCTCGCAGAGTGCGCTGTTCGAGGCCGACTGGCGCCCCCGCGACGACGTGGCCGTCATCGCCTCCGTGCGCGGCCTCGACGGGCACGTCGCGACCCAGCGCCTCGAGGTCCGCGCCCGCTACAAGGAGGTCACGAACTTCGTCTTCGACGTCATGCGCCGCGACGAGGACGACTGGCGCTGGGATCCCACGCTCACCGTGCGCCGCCAGGAGGACGTCCTCGAGGCGCGGCGCTACCTCGATCTCGGCCCGGTGCTGCCCCAGCTCATCGGCTCGGTGCGCGGCGGAACGCTGATCGCAGAGAACGTCGACTTGCTCGCGCGCGTGGCCGGCGCGGTCGATCTGCGCGACGAGCTCACGCCCGCGAACAGCTTCACCCAGAGCTACCTCGAGGTGGGCGGAGCGCTCGAAGTCCGCCTCCGGCGGCAGGCGGCCGTCGCGCTCTCGGCCCTCACCCGCACCACGCGCCGCGAGACCGCCGAGCCCATCATCGACACGCCGCTCTTCCCCGACGCGATCGCCACGAGCGGGGTCACGGGCGAAGCGGGCTTCACCGAGCTCGGTACGCGCATCCGCATGACCCTCGGAGCCCGGCGCTTCTCGGCATCGCTCGAGCTCTACGGCCGGCGCACGCGCTTCGATGCGGCGTACGCCGATCCCATGACAGCCGTACCGGACCGTGATCTGCGCGGCGGCGGCCGGCTCACGGTCGATGCGTGGCTCGGCCCCCGCGTGCGGCTGTTCGCGCAGTACGACGCGTCGAGCGAGCTCGACAGCGCCCCCGAGATCAATGGCTATCGCAGCCTGCGGCTGATCGCGTCGGGGGTGTACTGATGCGACCTCCCCGATCCGGACGCGCGGCCCGTCGCGGTCTCCTGCGGCGCGCGGCGGTGGTTGTCCTCGGGCTCGCGCTCGGGCTCGTCGGGCTCGCCGGGGCGCAGCCGAAGCCAACGCGCGAGGGCTTCGACCACTATCTCCACGACCGCGACGTCTCGGTGTCGGGCGCCGATGCGATCGCATGCACGGCCTGCCACGAGCTGAAGACCGGCCGGCTCGTGGGCGTGCCTGGCCACGCGGCGTGCTTCGGCGCGTGTCACGGCGGAGCGCCCGCGAAGCTCGGGAAGAAGCCATCGCCGATCACCGAGCCGCCGGAGCGCCTGCGCGTGTGCACGGCCTGTCACAGCGAGGCCGCGCTCGCCGCTCCGACGAAGGCCGCCCTCGCGCCGGGCATGCCGCCGTACACGCTCTACCAGGACTATGCCCTCGAGGCCCCGCACAAGCGGCACGCCGCGGTCGCGTGTGCCACGTGCCATGCGAAGAGCAAGAGCAAGCCGCCCGCGCCGCATGCCCGATGCCTCGGCTGCCACGACGGCGCCGGCACGGCCGGCAAGGGCCCCGCGATGACGGCCTGTGCGGGCTGTCACTCGCCGGCGTCGGGCAAGCCGGAGCCCCTCGCGATGGTGCGCACCAAGGAGACGCAGATCTTCGTGACGAAGACCTTCTCTCACGACACGCACGCCAAGCGCGGAGGCGCGGGGGCGACCTGCACCACCTGTCACGCCGCCGTGCTCACCACCGACGATCGCCAGCTGCCGCGGGTACCGATGGCGGCGTGTGGCCCGTCCGGTTGCCACGACGGGCAAGCCGCCTTCGCGACGAGCGGAGCCTGCACCCGGTGTCACCAGGAAGAACCCGTCGAGCGCTACGAGGTGGCGCGTCCGCAGGAGCGCTTCGGTCACGCGCGCCCCGGGCACGTCGCCGCCAACCTGCCCTGCGCCGCCTGTCACTCGTTGACGGCGAGCGGCGAGCCCCGCGTGGCGAGTCACGCGGCCTGCGCGGCCTGCCACGAAGCCGACTTCGCGCGCCGCATCCCCACCATCTGTGGCGCGTGCCACAACGCGACGGAGCCGTGGCGCCGCCTGATCCCCGATCGCGAGCCACCGTCGCAGAGCGAGCTCGGCAGCACGCTCGACCACACGAAGCACGCCGCCACGGCGTGCGTGGCCTGCCATGCCCTCGCCACGCCGACCACGGAGCTTCGTCCG
>LNFM01011295.1_pt1 | contig 12902 bp, 12 predicted proteins | sample 596031 | NCBI WGS metagenome assembly LNFM01 (sample SAMN04254537, study PRJNA301005) | activated carbon metagenome | isolation source: dual media filters at the Ann Arbor, Michigan drinking water treatment plant | place: USA: Ann Arbor
CGGCTCAAGCCCAGATGGCGGAATTGGTAGACGCACCAGTTTCAGGTACTGGCGCCGCGAGGCGTGGAGGTTCGAGTCCTCTTCTGGGCACCATCTTCGAGAATGGTTGTGGTTTGGTGGCGGGGTGGTGCTTCGTGCCGTAGGTTGCTGGCGCGGGCGGGATCTCGTACTGCTGGTGGGTGATCAGCATCGCGGATGTGACCAGGCGGTCCACCCGGAATTGGCACCACGCTCACACTGAAGACCGACACACCGCAAACCGACGCCAAGCCCGACCGGTGAATTCAAGGTCTCTTGCGCGGGCCGGCATTCGATATTATAAAAACACCGTTCATTTAATGGCAAGCGTTCGCGAGATGCTGCATCACACGGTCGTGTGTGGCGGCGCGAATGCGGCGCGAGCACTTCTCGACCGGCGGGGCGGACGGTGCCGCAGCGCGCACTGCGGGTTTCGTGCGACCGGAGATACCGAATGTTCATCCTCGACGCGAAGGTGCTGCTGTTTCTCCAAGTCGTCGTGGTCGTCGGACTGCCTCTCATCCTCTGGGGGCCGCTCGGGCTCGGTCGCATCCTGCCGCTGCCGATCATCCAGATCTTCGCCGGCATCGCGCTCGGGCCATCGATCTTCGGCGCCCTCATGCCGTCCGCGTTCGGCATGATCTTCGGCAAGGATGTCGTCTATGGCGTCGAGACGCTAGCCAACGTGGCGCTCGTGTTGTTCGTCTTTCTGGCTGGGTGCGAGGCCGACCGGAACATCCTGCGCAAATCGGCAAGCATGGTCGTGCGGATCGGCGTTGCCGGCGTTACCGTGCCTTGGTTCCTCGGCATTGCCATGGCTTTGCTCTTTCTGGTGCAGGATCCCGCTCCGGGGGTGCTTGGGCGGCTCGGCGATCCCTATCTCTTCGCGATAGCGTTCGGGCTGTGTCTGTCCGTGACGGCGCTGCCGGTGCTCGCCGTCGTGTTGCGCGAACTCGGGTTCAACCAAAAGCCGCTGGGAACGATCGCGCTGGCGGTCGGCGCAGTAGACGACGCCTTGCTGTGGCTGGCGCTGGCGATCCTGTTGCCGTTCACATCGGGTACGGGAAACTTCGCGCTGGCCTGCGGTACCGCGATCGCCAGCGGCCTCGCGACGGTTGCCGTTCTCTCGTTCGTGGTCACTCCGATCCTGGAGCGGCTGATCGCCAAGGATGTGCAGGAGCGCATTCTCCTGTCGGCCGCCATCCTGGTGCTGTTCGCCGCCGCGGCGTTCAATCAGTCGGCGGGCCTGCACGCGGCCATTGGCGCGTTTCTGACGGGATTGCTGCTGCCCGACTCGATACGTGAGAAATGCGAAGATCGGCTCGATACGCCGGTGACACTGCTGCTGCTGCCGTTCCTGTTCCTTTCCACCGGACTCAAAACCGATTTCAGCTTCGCCGATCCGACCGTTTGGACGGTGGTCGCGGTGGCGCTGTCCGTGTGTCTGGCGGGCAAGTTCGTCGGAGACGGGCTCGCCGCCTTTGCGTCAGGCCAGTCCGTAGGTTTCTCAGTGACGCTGGCTACGGTTCTCCAATGCAAAGGCCTGATGGAGATCGTCATCGTGACGATCCTCTACCAGAAGGGCGTGATCGGGATCGCGACCTTCTCCGGTCTGGTGATCGTGGCGCTGCTGACAACGGCCCTGACCGTTCCCATGGCGCGGCTCGCACGCCGGGTGTTCGGGGAGGAGGCGCTGGTTGCCCGCGAGAAGCCCGAGGTGTCCGTCTCGGCCCCGGGGGCACCGCCGGCAAAGCCGTCGGCTGCGCCTTACCCCGTCCTCGATTTCGGAACCTCGATCGGGGCAGTGCCAATCACGGCGCGAGAGGCCGTCATCGGACGGCACAGCAAGGACGAGGTTCGTATCGACGACGTGCGTGTGTCGCGGCATCACGCCCGACTGTCCCTCACCGACGCCGGCTGGCGCCTGGACAACCAGACGGCCGTCAGATCCGAGCCGAACCCCATTCTGGTCAACGGGGTCGAGACCGAGCATGCGCTGCTTAAGAGCGGCGACGTGATCTCTCTCGGTGGGCTGATTTTCACGTTTTGGGCCCCCAGCGCGCAACCGGCTTGAGCGGGTACGCCCTCAGAGACGAGGGCGGACAGGCACTGGAACTCTTGGCGTCTCCTCGCCGTTGTCTCCTGAACAGCAAGGAGGACGGTACCGTGGGAATTCTGGCATGGATCGTGGTCGGACTCATCGCCGGGTGGCTCGCCGATCAGTTCACCGGCAGAGATCACGGGTTGATCAAGAACATGCTCGTCGGCATGGTCGGCGCGCTGGTGGGTGGGTTCCTATTCTCGAGCCTGCTCGGTTTCTCGTATTATCGCGGAGTGAACCTTGCGACGATCTTTGTCGCGACGGTCGGTGCCGTCGTATTTCTCTACCTACTGGACTGGTTCCGCGGCCGAGACCGGCTGACAGATCGGCGCCGATGACGCGTCGGTCGGTTGATCTTCTGTCGCACTACCTTCTTGCCGCCCCGGTCGAGTGCTAGCGTCGCCTTCGATTCGCCTGCGTTTGGCGGCCGGTGCTCGTCGCGTCGGTCTCGCCGCGGGCCTCGATGAAGGGAACGAGGGCGGCATGGACAAGATCAACAGCCAGATCGCGCGCGAGCTTTCGGTGGGCGTCAACCAAGTCGCCGCTGCGGTCGAACTGCTGGGCGAGGGCAGCACGGTTCCGTTCATTGCCCGCTACAGAAAAGAGCGGACCGGAGGCCTCGACGATACCCAGCTGAGAAAGCTCGAGGAGAGGCTCGGATATCTCAGAGAACTGGAAGACCGGCGCGCGTCCGTGATCAAGAGCGTCGAGGAGCAGGGCAAGCTCACTCCTGAGCTTGCCAAGGCCATCGGTGGCGCCGAGACGAAGGTGGCGCTGGAGGATCTCTACGCGCCGTTCAAACCGAAGCGGCGCACCAAGGCGCAGATCGCGCGCGAGGCCGGGCTCGAGCCGTTGATCGACAAGATCATGCAGAATCCGGCACTGGCGCCGGAGACGGAAGCAGCCGGATTCGTCAATGCGGAAAAGGGAGTCGCCGACACCAAAGCTGCTCTCGACGGCGCGCGTGCGATCCTGATCGAGCGGATCGGGGAGAAACCGCAACTGGTCGGTGAACTCCGCGAGTGGCTGTGGACGGATGGCGACATCATCTCGAAGGTAATCAAAGGCAAGGAAGCGGAGGGTGCGAAATTCTCCGACTACTTCGACTACCGACAGAAAGTGCGTGACATCCCCTCGCACCGGGCGTTGGCGCTGCTACGCGGTCGGAACGAGGGAATACTGGATATCGAGCTCGACGTTTCGCATCTGGAGGGCCAGCCGCATCCGGCCGAAGGCAAGATCCGCGTCGCGATGGCGCTCGCTGACAGGGGCCGGCCGGCTGACAAGTGGTTGGGCGAAGGCGTTCGGCTGGCCTGGAAGGCGAGACTGCATGTCTCGTTGGCCGTCGATCTGCTGACGCGAGTCAAGGACACCTCGGACGGTGAGGCGATCAAGGTGTTTTCGCGAAACCTCAAGGATCTGCTGCTGGCCGCGCCGGCCGGCCCACGTGTGACACTCGGACTCGATCCTGGAATCCGGACCGGGTGCAAAGTCGCGGTCGTCGACCAGACGGGCAAGGTGCTCGCGACGACCACAATCTACCCCCATGAGCCAAGGAACGATTGGCAGGGTTCGCTGGCGGCGCTCGGGGCGCTGGTGCTCAGGCACAAGGTCGAGATCATCGCCATCGGCAACGGCACGGCGAGCCGGGAGACCGACCGGCTGGTCGCCGACCTCATGAAGCGGATGCCCGATCAGCAGGTGACGAAAGTGATGGTTTCCGAAGCCGGCGCGTCGGTTTACTCCGCGTCGGAGCTGGCCGCGAACGAGTTCCCGGACCTCGACGTCTCGCTGAGGGGTGCCGTCTCGATCGCGCGGCGGCTGCAGGACCCCTTGGCAGAACTCGTCAAGATCGATCCCAAGTCGATCGGCGTCGGTCAATACCAGCATGACGTCGACCAGGCGAGTCTTGCCAAGTCGCTTGATGCGGTGGTGGAGGACTGCGTGAACTCGGTCGGAGTGGACGTGAACACGGCGTCGGCGCCGTTGCTCACGCGCGTTTCAGGGCTCAACCGAACACTCGCCGACAACATCGTTGCGTTCCGAAACGACAACGGCGCCTTCAAGACGCGAACGGCCTTGAAGAAAGTACCACGCCTCGGACCGAAGGCGTTCGAGCAGGCGGCCGGATTCCTTCGCATCATGGACGGCAAAAACCCGCTCGATGGCTCGGCGGTTCATCCGGAAGCCTACGATCTCGTCGAGAAAATCGCGGAGCGCACCAAACGACCTCTCAAGGCGATGATCGGCGACCGCGCATTTCTCAAATCGGTGAAACCCAGCGAGTTCGCCGACGAGCGGTTCGGAATTCCTACCGTGACCGACATTCTCAGCGAGCTCGAAAAACCCGGCCGCGATCCGAGGCCAGAGTTCAAGACAGCGAGCTTCCAAGAGGGTGTGGAGAAGATCGGCGATCTCAAACCCGGCATGAAGCTCGAGGGCGTCGTGACGAACGTGACGAACTTCGGCGCCTTCGTCGACATCGGGGTTCATCAGGACGGCCTCGTGCACGTGTCCGAACTGGCCGATCGCTTCGTCAAGGATCCGCACGAGGTGGTCAAGGCCGGCGATGTCGTCGAGGTGCGCGTCAAGGACGTGGACGTGCCGCGGAAGCGGATCGCCCTCACGATGCGGTCGGGCGCGATCGACAAGACCGCGCCTGCAAGCGGTGCATCGCGCGACCGGGGCGGCTCACCTGCCGCTGCCGGTGGTCGCTTCGAGGCGCGGCCACCCGAGGCGCAGAAGCAAGGGACGAAGGGAGGGACAGGCGACGCAGGCGGCAACGCCTTCGCAGCGGCGTTCAAGCGCGCTCAGGATGGCAAGCGCTAAGAGGCCCAGTTGCGCCGGGAGCCAAGCCGTGCGGATGGAAAGCCGACGCCTCTCCTCGCTCGCGGCTTTCCGTGGCTGCTCCAGATCAGCAATAACTGCCGTGGAGTGGGGACAATCTCTGGTGGCGATTCCCACAGATCGTGATTGGTTCTAGAGTCGACGGAGTGATTGATTCGGACTGCGCGTGTGGTCTGGACGTCGAGCGGTGCGTGCAAGTTCCAATCGAACATTTTTTACGCACCGACTTTCGGGTTGGTGTCGCGCTTGTTTATGTCGATATCCGGCTTTTCTTTCATCGAATCTACTTTCCCGTGCCAAATATGCGACAGTTCTCTTCGAAAATCGCGGCTTCTCTACTATGTCACTCATTGAATTGGTTAAAATGCGTTAGCTTTCGGTCACATCGAAATCAACGCGCATGCCGCGCCTGACCGCGAAGGAGATTTTGAATGTTCTCGCCACGGAAAGTCGAAAGTGTCGCCAACGGAGCCGCAGCCTCGATGGAGGCCGAGCGTGCTTTTCCGGCCCCTGCCTATTCACCGCCGAGCGCCAGCGCTTCCACGCGCTCTCGGGAGTCCAACTACTCGATCATCAACGAGTGGCTGAAGATGAAGGGCGATCTCGAGAGCGAGGGCGATATTCTCGTCAAAGGCAAGGTGCACGGCAACATCAAGTGCAACCTGCTGATTATCGATACCGACGCCTTCGTCGAGGGCGGAATCACCGCTGACGAGGTCGTCATTCGAGGCACGACCAAGGGTGTGATCAACGCCACCAAAGTGCGTCTCGAGAAAACGGCACACGTCGACAGCGAGATCTGCCACAACGTCTTTTCTGCAGAGGAAGGCGCACGCATCAAGGGCGCGCTGCATTACAAGGACAATCCGCTTGCCGATGCGCAGAAGAAGGCGGACGAGACGCTGAACTAGCTTCGGCGCGAGCACCGCGGATTTCGAGAAACTCTCATCGGCGGCACGCGGGCCTTGGCTCGTTGCCGCCGAAGTCATTCCATGCAGCCGGAGCGGATCACTCGCGCCTTCCGGAGCAACGCAGTGTCGCTCCCGCCTTGCGCTTCGGCACGGGTAAGGCTTTGATCGCGCCACATCGATCAATCGTAGCTCAGGAGCCCGCGCGTGGACATCAAGACAGTCACCTTCATCGGCCTCGGCGTGATGGGCGAGGCCATGTGCCGGAACCTTGCGAAGAAGGGGACTTGGCGCGTCGTCGGGTTCGACATGAAGCCCGAGCCTTTGCAACGCCTCGCGGCGGATGGCGTTGTGGCCGCGCCGACACTTGAGGCGGCAGTGGCCAATAGCGACGTGGTGCTGATGTGCCTTCCCGGCGGTGCGGAAGTGGAAGCGGTGACGCGCGGCCCTGGCGGGCTGATCGGTCTCCTCAAGAAAGGCCAGACCCTCGTCGACATGTCGACGGCGCCGCCTCGCCTCATGCGCGAACTCGCCGCCGAACTTGCGGCCAAGGGCGTCGATTTCGCCGATGCGCCGGTGGCCAGAACGCGCCGGGCTGCCGTCGATGGTACACTGTGCATCATGGTTGGCGGGACGGCTGCCGTCTACGAGCGCATCAAACCCATCCTCGGGACCATGGGAACCGAGGTTCCGCACTGCGGTGCCGTCGGCGCGGGGCAAGTGGTGAAGATCATGAACAACATGGTGGTGTTCGAGACGACGCTCGCCATCGCCGAGGCGATCACCATCGCGGAAGCCGCCGGTGTGGACGGCAAGGTGCTCTACGACACCATGTCGAAGGGGTCGGCCGACAGTTTCGTCTTGCGCAACCATGGCATGAAACACCTGCTGCCGCAGGATTATCCCGAGCAGGCGTTCTCGGTGCGCTACGCCATTAAGGATCTCTCCTACGCTCGCGAGCTTGCCCGCGAGACGGGCGTCGAGGCGCGGGCTGCAGAACTCATGCACGAGGTCTTCGAGGAGGCGGTCAAACGAGGCGATGGCGATCGCTATACGCCCGTAATCCGTCGCGGGATGCTCAAGCCCCGCGGGTAGCTCGAGGAGACGCCCGCGCATGTATAGCATCGAGTTCATCGGCACTCGCGGACGGCGGCGCGTGATCGCTGAGACGGCGCTCGATGCGAACGAGTTCCAGCAGATCGCGGCGGACCTCGGTGTCGTTCCGAGGCGCGCACGCAAGACCGGCCTCGTCGCCGCGCGCGAGGCCGTCGGTGACGAACCTGTCGAGACACGATGGAACGGCAAGGAAACCGAGGCACGCGCTACGACCGGCGACTGGATCGCCACAACGCTCGACGCGAACCTCGCACCATTGCGTGACGACGAGGGACACAAGAACGTCTATGTGATCAAGGCCGCGCGTTTTCCCGAACTCTACGAGCCGACAGGACAAACGACGCCCGACGGTGCCATCTACCGATCGAAGGGCATAGTGGAGGCTATCCGCGTCACGGGTGGCTTCGAAATCCGGGCACCGTGGGGCGAGACGCAACGAGCTTCCAACGGCTGGCTTCTGCTCAACGGCGGCGAGGTCTACGGCAACCACCGCGACACATTTGCGGCAACGTACGAATTCATCGAGCCGTAGCCGGACTCACGAAACTGGATCGCGGCATTCCTCGTCGGCCGGCAGGGGATCACAGTTGGTCTGGTAGGCGCACGTCTTCAGGGCGTCGCGCAGCTCGTCGGTGTAAATGCCGTCGAGGCGCCCGCGATAGAGCCCGCTGGCGGACAGGCCGCACTGATACAGCTTCACCATCCGTGAACCGCCGAGGATCATCGCCTGCTGGTAATCGGTGAACGCGCCCGCATGGTTGCCCATCGACTGGCGGATGTGAGCGCGGGTGTCCCAGGTGTGCTCGCTCATCGGGTTCAATCGCAGGGAGCGCTCGACGTCGGCGAGGCCTTCCGCACCGCGGCCCCACTTGAAATAGGCCCATGCGCGATTGTTCAACGCCACCGCGAAATTCGGGTTTATCGCGATCGCGGCATCATAGTCCTCGATGGCACGGCCGTAATCCTGCTTCAGCGAAAGTGACAACGCGCGCATCGAAAAGGCCTGCGCGCGCTCGGATTCGCTGGCGGTCGGGCTGTCGATAATCGCCGAGCAGCCGGCATAGCGGCGCTCATTGTCCTCGCTGAAACAATCGGTCGCCACCTCGGCCGTCGACGCGCCAGATAGCGCGACGAGCACCATGGCAGCCGCCACAGCCCTGAACACCGAACTGCGGCGCCCGATCGTCAAGTCTCTGATACTCCTCGAAATTCATCGTGCTCGCCCGAACCGGCGCACTCCCGCCCCCAATATGGAGAGAAAGGTGGCGTGATCAAGTCGCGAGCGCCGGTCCGGGATTGTCGGGCATCTCGACATCGAGGTCCAGGAGCAGGAAGCTCCAGGATTTGCCGTGAGAATCGAGACCGAGGGAGGTGTTCACGCCACCCTCCAGGGCATCCTCCATGACGAAATTCAGGCCATGGAGTTGATCCATCTCGTAGCGGCGAACCGGACCCTTCACCAAGCTCGGGAAGGCTTGCTTCACGCGATCGGCGGTGAGTTGGGCCTTCACCAACGGGTAATCGCCCGGATCGTACACCCAGACCGAGACATTCGACGTATTGCCTTTGTCACCGGCCCGGGCGTGGGCGATGTCGTGGAGCTTCACTTTGCGCATTCAGGATGCCTTCTTGGTGGCGCCATCCGACTCCGCTGGCGCGAAGCCGGCAGGTTGTCGCGAACGGTGTCGGGAGCCGGGAGAGCCTCGTGCGTTTGGATGCTCATGCGACCAGAACCTCGACGCGCGGCTTCACGCGATCGCGCTCGAGCAGTGCGGAGTGCGTGACGACGGAGGGCGTGATCTGGCCGCGATAACCGCCACCGCCGGCCGGGCCACAGCAGAGTAGCGATTCGACCTCCCACATCATCGTCTCGCAGGCCGAGCGGTCGGCGGTGCGCATCGCGACGCGGATGCGGACGTCCTCTGCTTCCTGTCTGGGTTCATGCGCCGTCGCGTGCAACGCGTTCAGGCCGATCTGGTCGATACGGATCGTCGTGCCGGCACCGCCGATACCTGGTTCGCGACCGAGCCGCTCGCGCAGGATGTCGGCGGCGAGACCGGCGCGGGCGGTGGCGTTGGGGCCGGCGTAACTCACGCCCGCCTCGGCGAGATAGCCGCCGTCGAAGCCGACAGTCACCTTCAGCGTGTCGGGGCGCTTGGTACCTCCCGCCTTGGCGACGCGGACGCGATCGCGGCCGTCCTCGGCCAGCTCGACCTTCGAAAAGTCCGCCGTCACGTCCGGTGTCAGGTAGCGGGCCGGATCGTGCACCTCGTACAAGAGCTGCTCTTTCACCGTGCGCGACGTCACCATGCCGCCAGCGTCGGCGAGCTTGGTGATCACGCAGCCGCCGTCCGCCGTCACCTCGGCGATCGGGTAGCCGCAGTCGGCGAGGCGCGGCACGTCCTTGCGGCCCGGATCGGCGTAGTAGCCGCCCGTGATCTGCATACCGCATTCCATCAGGTGCCCGACCAGCGTGCCTTTGCCGAGCGCCTGCCAATCGTCGTTGCGCCAGCCGTATTTGTGGGCGATCGGGGCGAGAAACAGCGACGGATCGGCGACGCGGCCCGTGATGATGACGTCGGCGCCGGACTCGAGCGCCGGCAAAATCGCGTCGAGGCCGAGGTAGGCGTTGGCGCTGGTGTACGGCAGCCCGATTTCGGCGATGCGCTTGTCGTGGTGGTCGAACAACTTGGTGTCGGGGCCGAGCAGGTCGGTCACCTCGTCGCCCATCACAGCGGCGACCTTCAGGCCTTTCAGGCCCAGCTCGCGCGCGACCTCGACGACGACCTTCGCCGCCTCGGGCACGTTGGCGACGCCCATGTTGGTCACGATGCGGGTGCCGTTCTCCTTGCAGGCCTTCAGCACGCCGCGCATGCGGGCGCGGAGCTGCGGGTTGTAGCCGCGCTTCGGGTCGAGCTTGCGGTCGCGATGGGCGAAGGCCAGCGTGCGCTCGGCGCAGGTCTCGAACACGAGGTAGTCGAGGCGCCCCTTTTGCGCGAGATCAATGGCCGGGCCGAGCCGGTCAGACGAAAACCCTGCGCCACAGCCGATCCGAAGCATGGTGCCTCCCTCATTGGTTCATCGCCGCCCGCCGCCGACCTGACAGTTGGGCGGGGATGGCAGCGTCTCGACGCCGGTCATGCGCACGACTCAGCATGTGGCGTTCGAGTTGGCAACCGGCTGCGTGATGGCCCACTGGCACGCGGGAGCGTCACCGCGACCGTTCGGGGTCCGGAGTGTGACTGATCGTACGGGGCGCGGAGCGGGACGGCCTCGCTCTTTGACATTGGATTTGGATGCGGCCGTCGCCGCTCCGCTGCGCATGACGGGGGTGGTCCCCCTGCGGACGACCGGTTCGCGGGCCACCGCGCATCCGTTTTGAACGGCGGCCCTTGCCGCTCAGGGCGTCTCACGACGGCCGTGCGGCTGCGAGATCCTTCGGAGGTGGCTGAGTACCTCCGCGCCGATCCGACGCGCGCCCATCTCCCAGAGGTCCCAGCTCGAGCCCCAAGGCCCCGCAACGAGACGGACGAGGCGAAGTGTACTTGCGCAGCGGGGAGCGGGGATAAGTTTGGCCCTTCCGCACTCACCGATGTCATCCCGTGGCTTGTCCACGGGACCCATCGCGCCGCGATTTCGGGCCGCCGAAATGCGCCCCGGTCTTGTAGCCGGCCCTTCGCCGTTCATCCCCGCCGCGGCGTGCTTTAGCAGGGCACCGAGCAAGCTGAGCGATGGGTCCCGGCCACCCCGGCATTCGCCGGGGCAAGTAAGGCCCGGGATGACAAGGAGAGGGTTGCGCGGACTGCGGCGGGGACCGGGTTTACGGAGGAACGGGCGACTGGCGGTATCGTTCGCGCCCCTGCTCTCGAGCGCCCTGTCATCCCCGCCGCGGACCATGTCCGGGGTAAACGGCGGCGGGATCCACGTCGGCGTGAAAGTATTTCGATACCTATCGAGGATGCCCGCCTCCTCGGGCATGACGACGAGGAGGCGAGGCAGCGGAAAATGAGGATCGGCTCTAACGTCCGCGAGAGGCTATGGCAGAAGTGCAGTGCACCCGAGACTTACCGGTGGCGCCACTTCGGCTGCGAGCCACTTGCGGAAATTTCCAGACAGCCACTCGGTTTCATGCGCGTCAGGTCCTGAAAGTGGACAGACTATGCCACTAGGACTTATCTCCTGCGTACGAATGCACTGCACTGATTGCGAAGGCGATCGGATGGACACGTGGAAAACATGAACCGTCCTAAGGTCCAGTCCGCTGCGATCTACTTGATCGATGGCATGGCTTACATTGCGCCTTACAATGTCTCAGTCGAAGGCCTCAATGTTATGCAGAACCATGCCGTGTCGGCGCGCCTGGATGACCCGGCCCGCCTCGGCTCTGCGTTGCTCGACTGCTTCGAGCGCTGCGAGGCCGGCGTACCGCATGACATGAAGGACGCGAGGCGCGGAAAAGCCTTGCTGACGCTGACAAGAACTCGCTCGTGGAAACGCCTCCAGCAGCAATCCGTCAGCGTCTCTGCCGAGCGAAGGCTTGGCGCAGATGAAATCAGGCTCACGCCGATGCTCAAAGAGGGTCGGCATTCGACAGAGCTGAACGACAAGGAGATCACGTCATCCAACTCCCCAGTTCAGTTGGGATTAGCGATTAAGGCCGCCCTCGGAGAAGCCAAGTAATGGAACAGATCGTAATCGCCCCGTCAGGCTGGACCTGAAGAAGCGCTCTGGTGTGATTTTCGCAGATAGCGGCTATTCGCAAGCGCCTCTCCAGAGCCACGTCGTCGACAGGACGTGGCCGAAAGGCGAATCAGTTCCAACGGTCAATCCGCGCCACCGCGACGACTAAGCTGATCAAGGGCCGCGCAGTCTGTCGAAGTGCGAGTGACGGCGCCGGTCCAACGAGCATGCTGCAACTGCTCAGATGTCAGCTCAGGGTCTTGGCTGCGTGTAAACGCGGCGGCACGGAAGGACCACCCCTAAGCGGACGTGATCGAGTGCCGGCGCGCGCCCGGCCAACGTCCATCAGACCCACGTCCGCCCCTGCGCCACCCCCTACTTCAGCGTCACCCGATAGGTGGCGTTGCCGCTGACTTGGATCTGGTCGGTGGTGCGGGAGTTGCGGTGGACGTTGCTTTGGACGTTCAGGCGTTCGATGCGGCAGGTGGTGGCGATGGTCGACTGGAGGACTTTGCACTCGTTCGCGGCGATGTCTCCAGGGCTTCGGCCTGGGACTTCTCGTCCTCCGACTTCAGCGGGATGGCGAGGCTGTAGTTGACCGCCACCGAAATCTCGCCCGGCATGGGGCCGCTTTCGCCGGGCACCCGCAGTGGATACGGCTGCTGGGCGGTGGCCGCGGGCACGAGCGTGCAAACGGCGAGGCCGAGGGCCAGTGCGAGCTTTCTGTGCATGCGTCCTCATCCCCGGGCTGTGCAGCAACGACTCGTGTCGCGACAGCTTAGATCAGCATTCGCATCAATTCGAGCGGTGGCCGTGACTGCGGTTGATCAGAGGTAAAGAGCGGCCTCGGATCGACGCCTTGGTCGCGACGGTTCGGCCGCTCGCCGCCTGCGCTGGACGATCAGGCTCACGACGTGACGAGGGAAGCCGCGAGACCCGAGACGTCCGGCGCCGTTCGCAAACCCCGGCAGGCGGCCAGGCTCGCCTCGATACGTTCTGGCGTCATCGGCGCGAGTGGTGCCAAGGCGCGATATTTCGCCTCGATCTCGGGCCAGCCGGTGCCGAGGCAGGCCGCGCCCTTCGGCACCAGCACGGTGCTCGTCACGTGGCGGCCGGTGGTCGTCTCGATGCTGACGGTGGCGCCCTGCCGGTATGCGGCGGGGTTCCCCGCCGGCGGCGGACCGACGCGGACCTTGTCGATCAGCGCGTGGATGACCGGATCGGCGATCTTC
>LNFM01011878.1_pt1 | contig 12902 bp, 11 predicted proteins | sample 596031 | NCBI WGS metagenome assembly LNFM01 (sample SAMN04254537, study PRJNA301005) | activated carbon metagenome | isolation source: dual media filters at the Ann Arbor, Michigan drinking water treatment plant | place: USA: Ann Arbor
TGTTCCGTCGCAGGCGGTGGCGAGGAGCAGGTAGCCATGCACCTGGTCCTTGCCTTTCAGCACAGCGCTTTGCCCGGTGCGAGCCAATGCCCAGAACTTGCGGCCTTCCTTGAGCACGCCTGCGGTCTCCAGCTCATAACCGCCGACCTCGGTCAGATCGCGAAAAAATTCGAGCACCGCAGACGGTTGCACCGCCTCATATCGCTTGGACACCACCGACAGCGGGGCCTTGGTGTCGGAGCGGTACAGGACCTTCTGATCGGGGAAGGCGTGAATGCTGCCCAGGCCCTTGGAGTCAGAGCCATTGCTTGCGACGAAGCGCACTTCGGACTCTTCGATGCGCCAGTTCATGCCGGCCTTCTCGGCCCAGACTTCAAGGGGTTGGTGGGCGGCTAGCTTGTGGCCCAGGCCGTGCCAGGGGGTTTCGTTGGCGTAAGCCATGGTTTGGACGAGGTGCATGGAAATCTCCTTGTGGGAAAAAAAACGGCATAAAGCCCGGACGATGCCGGGCGTTGACGCTTGGGGATGGGAATGTGCTGCCGGGGCAGCGGGTGGTGAGCGAGCCGGTGGCTCAGTGCCGCCTTCGTGATCGTCTTCCCAGTTGGAATCTGGGCAAGACGGTTCACGACCGTGGCCGTGGAAGTCGGCGTGACCGTAGGCGTTGCTTGGGGATCGGGGTGGCTGTGCGCCGTTGGCGTGCGTCGAGGTGAAACTGAAGCTGTGGCCACAGTCCAGGCACAAATGGTTGTTCAGCAGCTTGTCGTCGAGGAACTCGCCAAGCGCAGCGCCGACCGTGCAGCCAGCCGCTGCTCCAGCCAGTGCCGCCAGCAAGGCTCCGGCGACGGCCCCCAGCACCGTGCCGCCGGGGCCAGCCACGATGCCCAGGCCCGCGCCGACCTGCAAACCAATGCGCGCACCCGCACGAGCGCTGACCCAGGCAGATGAACCACTGGCCAGTGCACCGGCCAGGCCGCCGATGGTCACGGTTGCTTTGCGGGCTCGGTTGCGACTCACCACACGCTCACTCAGGCAGCGTGGGCACACGGGGGTCACGGCGTGACGGGTGTGCAGCGTTGGTAGGGGTCGCAGCCCCCGCGCCAGAGGCGGGAGCGCTGGGTCCAGAGGACGCCCAGCAGGAAAACTATGGCGAACGCGATGAGGGTTTCGAGGGACGATGGCATGGGAAACACGGTGACTCCTTGATGTGAACAAGACGCTGGAACCGTTGTCCCAGCGCGAGAGCTTCAGGGGCTCTCGGTACCGTGATATGGGTCTGAGATTTTCTAGAATCGAGCGGCGACGAATGCACATCGCCTAACGCGACACAGACCAACCATTCATGACGCTCCTTCACGACCCCATCACTTCACTCGCCAAGCTTGCTGTCTCCTCCAGACCATGATGCCTTCGATGGACGAGGTCGTTTGGTGTCCGAGACGCTCCGCCGCTGATCTCTGGAGCAAGCCCTCAACCGCCCAATTCAAGACTTAACTTTGTAGCCCAGAGCTTGAAGAAAGCCACCCTTGCAGAATCGCTTGCTCTTTGCCAAGGCAACAAATAGCGCTGTCCGCCAGTCGTTTTTCCCAAACACAGCCTCATTGGCGTCCGCACTTCGTTTCAAGAATGCTCGCACCGCTTTTGCGCCGCCACCTTCAAAGGCCAGCTCAAGCCCGGTCTTCTGTCCGCTTAGGAAAATGTTTACGCGCGCTGGGTAACGGTCGTTGAGGTGAAAGTCCTCAAGGTGCTGACACAGTCTTGCGAACAACTCACCTGTCACTTTTCCGCTTTTCTCAATCCGGAATCTGACACTCATCGCACTCTTCTTCAGGGTCACATCAGCGACCAGGAACTGGTGTGCAGACATGTCCTCCAAGTAGGCATGAATTTGGTGCTTGTCCGAGGCTGCCTTGGGTTTCCTTGGTTTGTGACCATTGCATTTGGCGCATGCTGGAACGAGGTTGAGTGGGAAGATGCTGAAGCACTGAAAGTGCGCCTTTTGCAGATGATGATCGAGATCCCGTATCTCCCCGAAGCCGCAGTAGGGACACTCGTCGGCGGAAAGCATGAGAGCAGAGCGTAAAGCACTGAGCTTCCCGCTGTCCGCTACCTGGCCGTAAGCCGCCAGCACCTGCACTAAGACCGCATCTCCTAAATTGGCTGCTTTCAATGATGAGAGAGGTCTTCCGTTCGCTTGCTCATAGTCCTTGTAAAGCTGTTCCAAGGCATCCTTGTCCGCAGCAGTCAGAAGCGCTGGAACAGCCTGAGGAGGAAATACAGCGTCAAGATGCGATCGAACTGCTGAGATATCCGGTCTCTTCAGATTCCACATCAGTTCTCATCCTCCTCGGACTGAAGTCGCCTGCTCATCGTGTACGCACGTGCTTGGTGGCTCATCTGCCCATTCAAAAACAATTTCTCAAGGTCACTTTGATCGGGGTACTTTCTAATCAGCTTGTCAAGTATCCCGTGGTAGTCGGTTGCCTCCGAGTTCAGTCCAAACACATCGGCCGTGATGAGCCCGATGCTTTCTCCAAAAGTTTCTATCTTTGGTGGCACCGCCGAACTGACGGACCCATCGCGTTTCACGACCTTAATGTGCTTTGCCAGGGACTCCTGTACGACGACAGGAGAGTGTGTTGCCACAATGCAGTAGGACTCTTGATCGCGTAGGATTTTTCGAATGGTGTCCATCAGTGCGGCGAGAAGAGGGGGGTGCAGATGTGTCTCGGGCTCATCGAATAAGACCAGGGATGAACGCTCCAGCGTAGCCATCAATCCGACTACGACCAGCGCAGCGATCTTGTGACCTGTACTGCACAGTAAAAATGCGCGACGAATCTGCTCGGGGGTGCTACGACTCACTCCCCTTTTCAGCAACAGCTTGAAGGCAGATTCTTGGAGTAGCGTTTCGATCAGTTCATCAAATTGATCTGCCTTGTTCTTCTCCTTGACTCGGCTCAGGAACAATGCGAACTCGTCCGCTAGGTTCTGAATAGATTTCAACTTGGTCGCTGGCACCCGATCCGCATCGTTCAATGCATCAGCTTGTTCGTCTCCAGAGCTTCTCGAAACGCGAGTGCCCTCGGCTGCGATGTCTCGTAAGCCAATGAATGCAAAGCGCCCTTCCCCGGACTCCAGCTCCTTCAGAATCTTGCGGCGATCACGTCCGTCAGCTCCAGGCAGCCGAAAACTGTCGAACGCGCTGAACGTGACCGTGATGACGCGCGGAAAGCCGATCCCAGCGGGGTCGAGCTGTCCCAAGGCAGTGAGAGGTTCCTTTTCTCGCTCATCCAGCGTTCCCAGCGCAACCCGAGCCAAGCGAGCCAGCACAGTACTTTTCCCCGATCCGTTCTGTCCCACAAGCACTGCAATGCGCTCAGGAAGGCTGCTTTTAGACGTTCCCTTGGACCCGACATGCCCAGAGAGGAAATCAAAGTCTATGGGGTAAATCCAGCCAGGGATAGTGAAGCAGAACTGGAGATTCTCACCGGGCAGCTGGCTATAGTCCCCGGTCAACAAGCCCCTGGCGAGCTTCAGGTAACCGTCGTCCTTATCATCTCGAAACAAGGAAACGGTCCAACCTTCTTCGTGTCGAAAGCGCTTCTCAATGGCGGGGTTGTCGACAACGTCGTGAAGACCCTCCAACACTTGGCGGCGGAGCTTTGGCGAAAGTAGTCTAAGGCGTTCGTAGTAGTCGAGCGATGTTCCTACCGAGCAGAAGGAATCGTCAAGTTTCGAGAATGGGGCATTGACGAGCAACCCATCCGAACTAGACTGTCCCGCACGAAGAATCTTCACGGGGCCAATGAGATCTTCGCTGACGCGCCCTTTTTCATCGAGCGTGACATACGAGAGCCTGTAGTGTGTCTGAAAGCCGTAGTCGTTCCAGTTGTCTTGTTCAAGCACGAATGCAGGCAAGCCTTCTTTAGGCCAACCTCCTCTTGGCTTGCGGATCAAAAATGCAAACCTAGCCATCGGGGGCATCTCCTGTTGGCGTTAAAGACATCAACGTCTGTCAGACTGAAACCTAAGCCCTAAGCCCTATGCGCGAAGTCAGAGTGTCCTTTAGCCTCTACTTCCTAGTCAGCATGTCCGACAGCATCTACATCGGCGCTTCTGTTTTTATCACTGCGAAAGGAGGCCTGCGGGTTGCGCGCCAGGTTCCTTGGATACAGATTCCGTGTTCCGTCGTGGGGCGATCGAGCTTCGCATGAACTGCGCAAGCAAATGTTACATTGGAATTTGAAGGGGGTACGAGCCAGGTAACTGCACAAGAACGGCACACGCCTCAGCACCCTCCTACCCTCGCGACTACGAGTAGATTCCAAGGAGTGTGAAGTGGGCTTGATCTCAAAACTGCTGAGCCTACTGAGCGGAAGACCGAAAGCTGCGCCGAGAACACCAACCTCGGCTCAGGCCAGAACAAGGCGCCGTTCGCGCAATGCAAGCCTGCGCGATAACTGGCTCACACTGACTCAGCCAAGTTTTTTTGGGCAGGTGCACCTTTCTCCCAATAAGCGCTGGATCGTTGGTTGCAACGATTCCGATGGAACTGGCAGGGGTGGGCACAGAGAACGCGGAGCTGGCAGAGTGATCCTGGTCGACTATCAGTCGGACAAGGTCATGCATGAGCTGAAGTGCTTTGCTCGCCCTATGGATGCGGCTGTCTCGGATGCGGGTTGCTACATCGTGCAAGACGCTGGCTTTGGCTCGGATTTGAGTGGCGATTTGGTCGCCATTGGTATCGATGGGCATGAACGGCACCGGCGACGCTACAGCGCCAATGTCTTCAACATCGGGATCTCCGTTTGCGGAAGGTACGCCGCCGTCCAGACGGCGAACGCCACGAGCAGTGACGGGAATCTGCTGGAGGTTCTCGACTTCGAACGCCGCTGCGCCCTGTTCTCCGTGCAGCCGGCCACTGGCTGGGCCGATAGATATTCGTTTGAAGTTGATGCCGAAGGTCTCCTCACGGCACTCGGCATCGAACACAAAGGACTCGGTCGCTTCAGCTACTCTGCTGCGGGCGAGTTCCAGGATACGCAGGCATTTCAGGCCGCAGTGCTTGACAAGGGAGACTACAGTACGAAACTCATGGCGCTACGCGATCTGCTGAAGGCCGATGCCACACCGGCCAATGCCCAGAAGGCATTGAGCACCGCCGACGCGGCGCTTGTTCAAGGCGCGAAAGATAGACCCGATTGGTGCGCTGTCGCTCATAGGGTTCGCGGCGAATCATTCGAGTTACTTGGACAGTTTCCAGAAGCGCTGGAGGCCTTCGAACTGGCTCTTTCAATTAATCCAAAGATCGGCGTGCAGAAGCGGGCGAAGATGCTGCGAAAAAAAATGGGCATCGACTGATTCGCACTTTCGGCCACGACCTATGCGACTGCATGCCAGCATTCCAATGACGTATCCAGATGGCCCAGACCAGCCACCCGTCTGCACGTCCGGTGATGTGATTGCCGAATACGACCCACGCATGCGACTCGCCGACTTCATGCGATCCAGTCTTAGAGAGCGCCGCAAGGGGTTGGCGGGAAGTCGCAGCAAGACAGCCGAATTTGGACCGCTGCATCTGTACAAATACCGGCCGCTGGATGCCAACAGTTCCTCATCCATCAACAAGGCTCGCGCCATTCTTGTACACGACAGAATTTGGGTCGCAGCGCCAGGTTCGCTAAACGATCCCAGGGATATGCGTTTCAAGCTGGTGTTCAACCAGGATGTGGAAACGCGCAAGCAATGGGTCAAGGACAACGCCCATCTGCTTCCCAGATCGTCTCCGGCCAAACGCCTCCTTAGGCAGCAGCAGTTGGCCAGGACAAGCATGACACCCGAAATGGAAGCGGGCTTCAAACGGGATATGGAGCAAAACATGGGCGTGTTCTGTGCATCTACAGATCCGCGCAGCAGGCAGCTATGGGCGCACTACGGGGGAGAGCATCGAGGCGTTTGCATCCAGTTGTCTCCTTACGAGGACGAACTCTTCTTGATTGCCAAGCAAGTGATCTATGGCGAGAAGTTCCCCACCTTGACGGTGCCCGCCCCTGCAGGCGCTCCTCAGGAGCACTACCTGCACAAGTCAAGTGATTGGTCGTATGAAAAGGAATGGCGGGTAGTACTGCCAATCAACAACTGCTCGATCACCCTACGGCCCCCTGCGATCACTGCCGTGATTCTGGGTGCCCGGGTGGACGCCACCACGGTTGATGCCGTGCTGCAGCTGCAGCACGAGCGACAGCAGATTGGGAAACCGCCATTCAAGATCTACCAGGCGGGGCTGGATGACGAGGGCTTTGACATCCACATTTGTTGCAGAAACGGCGCCCGCGTTGGCAAGCGAGTCCCCAGGGCATGAAAACAGCAGAGCTCCGGCGAGCCCGTCTTCTGGAACTCGTGCGGGATTTGATCAGTTTCGGCTATCGCCAATATTTCGCACTGCATCATCGTGGAGTCACCGCATGAAGATCTTCCGCTGGCAGAACTGCTATGCCGATGTCGCCACGGCGACCCACGGGATCAGCATTCAGTCATTCCTTGACGATGTCGTCGTGCCATCTATCCAGGTGCTCGAAGACAAAATGGACGTGCTCAGTCACAGCGATGAGCCGGCGGCCGCCTTCTCCCTATCCGATGCGGGAGATGTGCTTCGTGCGACCAAGATGGCCTTTGGCCTTTCCATCCAGTCCATTTGGGAACGTCAACTGCGTGGCTACCTGCGTGGATGCGCTGCGACCCTACGTCCGCACGGTGCCTTGGTTGCGCATGCCGAGAGGGGAAACTGGCAAAGGCTCTGTGAGTTATTTTTAGAGTTGCGGGGCATAGGTCTCAATGAATTCCCGAGCTTCTCCGACCTGGACAAGCTGCATCTCTTGGGCAACGCATGCCGTCATGGCGACGGTCCCTCCGCGGCCGAGCTGGCCAGGCGCTGCCCCGAACTGTGGCCCAGCTATCTCTCGACCCCATCCGATGCGGGTCAGATCACCGCGTCTTCTCCGTCCTTCGAATTGATGGACATTCCTCTCGATCGACTTCGAATGTTCGGTGCGTCGATCGTCACTTTCTGGGACGATGCGGGGTATATCTACCACGAGAGTATCGAACGCAAACACCCGAGCCTCGAAGCCAGGCTCGCGCAGGAGCGGGTGATGCGGTCATGGCGACCGGCTGCTGCTTCGGGTGAATCGGTTCGATGATGTCAGTGGACGACAAACTTCTCGCCACGCTGGAGGCCCTGTGGCGTATTCCACCACCAGGCCCGGACAACCTGCTTTCGGAACCTGCCTTCGTTGCATTGAGTGAGCTGATTGCTCAGCGCACTGCCAACGGCAAGGCCACCTTTGCGCTGAGTAACGCACTGAGGTCTCTTGGCCTGCCATGCGGGTTGCCTCTCGAGCATAGGGCGTCGGCACTCGACTTGCCGACCGTGGCCGAGATGTTGTTGAATGCCTTCTCGCGCAGGTCCATCACCCGGCGACATCTCTGCCCTCTCGATCTAGCCGACGATCTACCCTCGATGGCGTTCGGCAGTTCACGCATTGCGCGGTTCAGCGCTACCGAACTGCACGATCTCTTCGACTGGCCGCGGCTGACGCGCCACTTCCCTACGTTGACATCGGACGCGAGACGCCTTGCCGAGTTCCGCTGGCTGGTTGTAGAGGAGGAGGTCCTTGTAGAAGCGAGACCAGAAGCGCGCGCCTTTCCTTTCTTGGACATGGATCTTGGGCGTGATTTCGGCGAGATCGAACCGCATCGTGGTCGCTTTCCCAAAGCAGTCGAAGATGCGCTCTTTTTCCTTCTCCTCGCGCCATGGGAGGAGTGGGCCACCTTGAACGAAGTCGATTGGCGCGGGTTTCGTGTCCCGTGGATTTATACGCTGGACGACGATCTGTTCATTTCGCCCAATCGACCGCCCAGCGCGGACACCCTCTCGTATGAACCCTGGATATACCAGGGTGATTGGGGCGAGGAGATAGAAATTGAGCGGCCTACCGTGCTGCCTCTCGACAGCGGTGCGACAACAGGACTGCAATGGATCAACGACACCACATGGAATGAAGTGCGAGCCGCTCGTGCAACCTCGCTCTTTGAAACCCCGGTGGTGCATTTTCTTGTGCGAGCATTTCTCGCCACTGGCATCGACGAGTTCATTGCCCATCTGACGGTCATCGAGGCGGCGTTGGGTTTGGAGAGCGACCACAAGCGAGGGCTGCGCCCCAAGCCTGATCCGCATCCCGGACTATCACCGACAAAGCGCGTCGCAGCTCGTCTACGTTCAGCAGTTGGGGAAAGCATGGCGGCGCAGGACTATGAGCACCTGTTCGACTTGAGAAGTGCATTCGTCCATGGGCGACCTGGGCTGCAACGCATTTCAACGAAGCAGCGCTTGCTGGCGCGCAGTCTGGCAAGGCGAGCAGTCTGCGCCTTGGTCCGGCTGGCAGGTCAGCCAAATAACTCACGAGAGCGTGTGCTGTCCGATCTTCTTGGCGCATCTCGACCTGCCAAAGATGGCAGATGATGGAAATCTCTTGCGCTCTGTGGGCGTCCCGGCGCGCGGAACGTCACAGCTTCAGATAGGCCTCACGCAGAATAGAGGCTACCTCCGCTACTGCATTGACATCGTTCAGTCCAAGTGACTGGTACCAATCTGGGAGAGAAAACCCATTTGCTCGGCCGTCCCAGGCCTTTCGAATCACATCCTCTCGATCAACGTACCGGCACCGAAGATGCTTGGTGATGTGCGAGGCCTGTTCAATGTCGTGAGGGTGCCCTTGGGCGGGTTGCCAGCTCCCGTTGGCCACGCGAAGGATTGCCCGTTTCAATTCGTCGCGTCGCTCACGTTCGAACTCCGCTTTAGATCGCTCTCTCGCAAGTGCTTCTTCAACCACTGCGCGCGCCTTTGTCGCCTCCATGTTTTTCTTGTCTTGCTCACGCTTTCTTTTCAGCGCGTAACCTTCTGTGCCCACGACGTTTCCGAGAAGATGGCCCATCTCGGGAAACATGGCGGCAATAGCGTCGTCATAAATCGCTGGTCGCGCGAATGTCAATTCACCACTCTTCACGCTGTTCAAGACCTGCACCCTGAGTTCGTCCGTGGTCGTTTTCTGTTCTTCGGTCATAGGCGGCTGATACACACGAGCCGCGATGAGCAAATGTGTGATGTACCTACCCAGCGCACCTGCGCTGCGCGCGCGCATGAGAAGGCTAAAAGCCGAACCACGCTTCTGGTTCAGACCCTCCGCTCGAATTTGCTCAATCATCCACAGCAATCCACCGTGGTCGAAGATCAAATCGCTTGAGCTCGAAGCTGGGAGGCGGCGTCCCAGCACCTCCATCACTTCTGACGCTTGAAACGATTGCTTTTGATGCGTCACCAGGGGAAGGCGATACCAACGGGCCCGCAGCGCTTCAAGCAAAAAGCGATGACCCTCTGCGCCTTCCACTCGATCGATGGCAGCTATACGCTGCATGCGTTTCGATTCCTGTTCGTCTGCCTCGCGAACACGACTTGAAAGTCGTGCGCGCGCTTCGCTGCTTTCGTTATTGATCCGAGGGTGGTAGAGCCAGTTGACGACGCCCCCATGTAGAAGAAGCCTTGGCAGCTCTGTCCGCGTGACGGAGCCGCTCATTGAAAACCGGGAGGTATCAATCTCCAAGCACGCGACGCCACGATCAATAATTTTCTTCAGCTTGGCGGAATCCACTTTATGTGTGACTGCAACTTCAATCAACAGGCAATCGATGCTCAGCTCACCGAAAGGATCGACGGCACGACAAACAACATCTGGGACGATGTCCCCCATTGACGCCTCAAGTCGTACGCCTTGCAACTTCAACGCACGAGCGCGAAATGCATATCCCTCGGAGTGAACTTGGCCCGATGCGTCCCGGGCATTGAAGGATTCTTCAACTGAGGGCACCTGAATCACCCCGCTTGAAGCCAAGGCTTCCTTGAGCGCCCAGTGGAGAACGCTCTCAGAGCGCTGCATCCTGGTCATCCCCTCCGGCATGCTTAGATCTGAAGGCCAGGAGTCAAGGGCATCGTCGGCCGCATCGTGTGCAGAATTGAGCGCCTGCGCTGCTAGCAACTCATCATCCCAATGGCGAACCCACCGCAACCACGACCCATCCAGTTGAACCTTGGCCAAGATCTGCTCTGGCGACCAGTTAGCGACGTCTGGGTCGTCAACGTCAACAGTGAGAACACCATCAATCTCCATGCCTTCATCGACACTTGTAGAGGTAGAGAGTCGCAGGCAAACGACTTTCCCGTCGGCAAGGGTCAGACGCGCAGAGTGCGCATCGATCCATTCCTTGCCAACGACCGCAGCGGTCAAGGAATGGCCTTCCGCGTATCGCTTGTAATCGTTGCCTGAGATGCCTCTAAATGTGCCCGCTGCGCGCGGCACAGGAAGAGCTATCTCATCGCGCTCATACAGCAGGTGCAGCGTGGCCAGTCTTGCCACTGAGTGTTTACAGCCATCCCCCTGGGGGGTGTGATGGTGCCGAAAAAATGGGCGTGTGACGCCGGGTTTCAGATAGTGGGCGGCTGCGTGTCCAACATTCACCGCCTGTACAAGGGATCCACACCCAGGACAAAGGCAATTGCAAGCCAACCCTGTATCGTCTCTTCCGAGCATGACAACGTGAACCGGCCGCAGACTATCCGACCTGACAGCCCAGGCCATGACCTGTGCCGACGTTGGAGATTTTTCACAGCGCATCCGTGAACAGTGCCTCGCTCAACACCTTGGCTGGCACACACGTTCGAGGCCCGGCTACACCAAGTTGGACAAACCTTTCGCGGTGCACGTTCCTGCAGTCCCAACCGCCGGCAATGTAGACGGGATTGATGCAGCCGGTGCGACGAAGCATGGTGTGTGTGATCTCTTAATCGCGACAGAAACTACTCAGATGGAGCCAGAAGTGAGCTCTCAGGCTGAAAAATTCTCTACGGCGCGGCGCCCTTGATGTTGCCACACACCCGCGGGGAGCACGAGGTCGTTGCAAGTGCATTTCACGACTGAACTCTTGGTTTGGAAAGCATCATGAGCGAACAGCTAGACGACAATGCACGTGCCTGGATTCAGGAGCTTGAGAATTTCATGGATACGACGGGTTGTTCAGACCCAAGTGGCCAGGACCTCTAGTCAATCAAAGCTCAGGTTTTTCCGTCGACGACAAGCTCGATATCTCGCGCATCGTTGACGAACTGGCCGACTGGTTCGGAAGACGACCTTAAAGCGTGGCTTTCAAGGTGGCTCGCGCGTAGTCCCCCGCTGAATCAGTACGTGAACGGGAACGAGGCGACTGATACCCGGTTTTGGTGTCTCAGCAGTCGTACTGAATAGGGCCACTGAATGCCCGGTATCGAGCGCGTTTGCAGCTCGAAGGCCTGGCGTTTGAACGACGCCTTTCAGGCTAACCCTTCAGAAAGTCGCTGATCGACGGCTTCTTCTTTCCCGCGCAATAGCCCGCCCAGTCGGACATCATCTGTCGCCGCTTTTCCAACGCATCTCCTCTTCGGTACGCAGCTTCGACCTTGTTGTCCAGCGTGTGGGCGAGCGCATGTTCAGCGAGTTCTCTGGGGTATTGGGTTCGCTCACCGGCCCAATCGCGAAATGTGGACCGAAATCCATGGGGAACGGCATCAACCTCCATGCGCCGCATGACCGCAGTCAACGACATGTCCGAGAGCTGTCCGCCTCGTGGGGCATAAAAAATGTGGTCGCCCTTCTCGACTCTTGGCAAGGCTTTGAGAAGTTGTAACGCCGCAGAAGAGAGCGGCACCCGGTGCTCCTTCCCAGCTTTCATGCGTTCAGCGGGCACGGTCCAAATGCCTGTTTCAAGATCAATTTCAGACCAGGAAGCACCGCGCACTTCGCCACTTCGCGCAGCAGTCAGAATTGTGAACTCCAGAGCCCGCGCAGCCATGCCCTCACGCTTTCGCAGATTCGTCACAAAAGCAGGCATCTCATCGATAGGAAGGGCCCGGTGGTGCTCGACTTTTTTGACTTTGCTCGGAGCTGCCAGCAAGTGATCAAGATGCCCTTTCCACCGGGCCGGGTTCTCCCCACTGCGGTACTTGCGCACGGTGGCCCAGTCTAGGACGCTTTCAATTCGCCCCCGTACTCGGGAAGCAGTCTCGTTCTTGGTTTTCCAGATGGGCTCCAGAACTTTGAGCACCTGCTCCTGCCCCACATTGCGCACGTGTAGCTTGCCCATGATCGGATAAGCATAGGTCTTCAAAGTGGCCTCCCATTGAGCGCGATGCTTGGCGTTCTTCCAAGTGTCTCCGTGGGCTTCTAAGTAGGATGTGGCAGCTTGCTCGAAGGTTTTTTCGCTCATCTGCTCAGCACGCAACTGGCTCATGGCCGCTTGACGTTGAGCGATCGGATCGATCCCCCTACCGATTTCGTCACGCGCCTGCCGCGCTTTCTCCTTGGCGTGTGCCAGCGGAACGTCGGGAAAGCCACCCAGCCCCATGTGCCTGCGTTTGTCGCCTGACATGAAGCGCAGGACCCACGAACGCGCGCCTGCGTCGTTGACGTACAGGTAAAGTCCTGCAACACCACCAACGGCATGGTGGCCCGCATCCTTTAGACGTCCCACCTCCAGCGCTGACAGTTCCTTTGCCTTTCTAGCCATAAATCCTCAAAATCTTATCTACCATCCTTTCTACCACAGACAATTGGATTGGACACGATTCGAAAAGACGCCGTTGGACAGATCGACTACGTGACCCGTAGGGAAGATGTGCTCGGAATGGACATCTTTGGACAAGTTGGAATGCGTCTATGGCAGACACCCTCTCCGCCAGCAAGTCCAGAAGCCCCTGTTACGCAGGGGCTTTTTTGTTGGCCGAACCCCAATGTTCGTGCGGGATTCAGGAAACCTCG
>LNFM01010608.1_pt1 | contig 12901 bp, 12 predicted proteins | sample 596031 | NCBI WGS metagenome assembly LNFM01 (sample SAMN04254537, study PRJNA301005) | activated carbon metagenome | isolation source: dual media filters at the Ann Arbor, Michigan drinking water treatment plant | place: USA: Ann Arbor
CACGGACTTGTCATCGAAGAACGAATACGCCTTGTCGTTAATGACCCGCACCCAAAACCCCTTGTCTATTGGAAGGACGGGCTCTGCGCCCCCGGCCTTTCTTATACTACGTCAACCGCGGCGTATCGGGGCATTTTTTAGCAGACTCCCAATATGCTGCGGAGGTCTCCGCCTGATATCGAACGGCAGCCCAGTCTACTTCGAAGGACCGACGATCCGCAGGCAAGATGAAGGGGATACACCCTCCACCGCAACGCTCGGGGGAGGAAATGACTGCAGATCGCCTGAGAAACCGCCGGGCGGGCTTAGTGAGTTGGTTGACCGTAGGTGATCCAGCTTACGTTGCTTGCTCGGCCATCTCGCGAAGTTGCTGGATGATCGCAGTCCGCTCGGCAGAGGAAGTCGCCCGCTCGGCTTTCAATATGGCAAGCCGCTGCCGCACGTAGTTGAGGCGGCGCTGTGAATTGGTCAGATGCTCACCTGTAGGATTGCGCGAGAGCGTGTCCTTCAGGGAATTGGCCTCCTCATCGAAGCGTCCGATCTCGGCGACAATATCCGGCATCCGGTCTTCCAGGTAGATACGTCGTCGCTGGAGAATGCGCTTTTCATCGGCTTCGCTGTCCATGGTTCCTTTCCCCGCACCAAGTACGTTTCTCTCCGTTACCGTTTGGAAACCAATTCTTCAAGCTAGTGCAATCCATCATTTCAGCGAAATTTGCGAGACCCGAGCCGAATGCCCGTACGATCCGCGGTATCCGGGCCAACGACCGACCAGCGAACGGCGAGAACATGCGGTGCTTTAACGGGCCACAGCAGCCGATAGGTCCACTCCCCTTAGCTGCCGGCCCTTGGAGCAATCGTAGGTTCCGAATGACATGCATATCGCCCCCCGTACACTCGCCTTGAGGTCGGAGCCGAACGAAGTCGGTCTTCTGCAAGCTTGGCCCGGCGATCCGCCACTCTCCACATTGGCCTGAACACGCTCGTGAAAGTCAATCGGACGAGATTTTCCCCATCCAGGCTGGCCTCGATTCCCGGCAGCATCTTCAATTAGGCATTACCTATCTTGAGAATCCCTCCATTCCAATTTAGACTTCGACGCCCCCGCCATTCCACCGGCTAGGACTTCGTAGCCCCGCCTTGACAGGTGCAGCCGGTCCTCGCGATAGCATGAAGGGCAGGCTTGCAGTTCCTGTTCCAGATTGATGAGCCTGACGCCATGTCGCCCGGCCAGCGCCGCGGCCACCTCGGTATTAACGGTCAATCGTTCGTCCCCCCGGTCGCCCCTCGGCAGAATGGCGAACACGTAGATCGCCTTTGGCCCCAGCTTCTGTATGCGCTTCACGAGTTCGACAATGGTGGCCGCCGTCGAGCAAGGGGCACTCCGGCCAAGGTTGTTGGTCCCGACGATCAGGACGACGTATTGCGGCCTGAGATCCGCGATCTGGTCGACCTTCCACAGCGTTTGTTGCGCGCGCTCTCCGGCCGTGGCGATCTTGTCGATCGACATGCCAGGGAAAGCCCGTTCCAGGGCCTTCAGCGGCAACCCGGCGGCGATCGAGTCGCCCATCACCAAAACGTCAGCCTGCCGGGCCGTGAATTCGCGGCCCTTTGCCGGAGCGACCGGCGCGCAGGCGCATGCCGGGCCGGCCCATGCCGGGACGACTAACAGACCGAGTAAGAGGCTAAGCCACTTTCCGTGGGTCAAGCTGCGACCGCAGGCGTTCGGCCTTTGCCTTCTCGCTATCATTCTGGTCGCCGAGTCCGTCGAGAATATCGCGTGCATCCTCGACGCGTCCAAGTTCGACCAGAAGCTCGGCGAACTCGAGCATCACAGGCGTGGTCGACCGGTAACGATCCAGGACCGATGCGAACTGCATGATCGCCTCCTCTGTCCAGCCGGCCTCACGGAAGGCCCTTGCAGACAGAACGACTGCTCGATGCCCGTACAGTGCGTGCCACTTCCTGGCAGACGCTATTGCCCTGTCCTTGTCGCCCGACTCTGTATAGGCCAGCGTCCTTAGCCGCCACACCTCACTCTGAACAGCCTTGCTTTCGGTTGGGTCTACCTCAAGGGTCTCGATGATCGCGGCCTGCCGAAGGACTTTAGCTGTGTTGCCCATCAAAAAATACATGTCGGCCGCCAAGATTTCGCGATTGAAGGGCGGAACCTTGTGCGGTAGCCCGGCGAGTGCTGACTTGATGCCCTCAATGCTCTTGCGCCTAATGGACAGTCTTGCAAGCTCAAGGCTGAGCGTCGGGTCCTTCTGCACGATCCTGACATTGTCCATGAGCATCCGCCATTGCTGTCCGGCCCCCGCACTGGCCATCTCTCGGAAACGCCGGCTCACCTGCTCCACGTCCGTCGCCGTTTCCTCCTTGATTGCTCCATAGGCAATCAGCATCCGCTTCACGTTCTGGTCGACGATGAAGTCGCTCACGTGAATCTGGTCCTCCTCCCAAGTGGTTGCGCGATCCGACAGCATCACGCTTTCATAGCTCGGGAAGTAGTGGACGAAATCGAACCTTAGCCTTGCCTGCTCTGCCGCGACCCGGAGTACGCTCTTTGAGTAGGTGTTCGCGACCATGACATCTTCGGGCCGATGAGTGGCCGCCAGCGGAACGGGCGACACGGTGAGAATCACCTGCACTCCCTCTGGCCCGTTGTCCTTGATCAGCTGCAGGGCCTTGTTGAGGTAAGTTGCCGTATCGTCGGCGTCGAGCACATGCAACTCGTACCGCCCCGGCTCCTTCTTGAGCAGTGTAGGTCGCGGTGTTTCATTCAAGTAGGCCTTGCCGACGTTATCCCACCATACCTCGGCGAGGCCGAGCGTGATCACGACGACGCGGCATCCACGAATGAGGCGTGTGCACTCAATGATCGCCTCGCGGCGAGCGAGCAGGTCTTTCAGCGGTTCCGGCCTGGTAAGTGTCGATGAAAGGTTCAGGTCGATAAACCGACCGGGCAGAGCCTCTACGAAATGCCGCTTGTGGTCGAATTCCTCAGCGAAGGCCCAGGATAACTCCTGCCAGATCGAAGTCACACCGTAGTTGTTGAGCGCGCTCGGACTGAAGTTCGCGAACTCGGGCTTGTCCAGCAGGTCGCGCATCGGAACAGGAAACCCTCGTTCCATCAGCCGAAGCTCGATGTTACGGGCAAAGCACGAGCCAATTGTAAAGATCGGCTCTCCCGGCTTGAGTGCGAATCCAACATTGAAGTCGGGGAGCGCTACTGGCTCGACCCGGTTGTTGGTGCTGGATCGTCCAGGCCACTTTGCAAAACTGTTCTTCTTCCGGATTTCAATGGCTTCCGGTCCGGGAATCTTGAGTAACGGCATTGTCTGACCACTCGCTGTGTATATAATGAGGTTATCACGCTTGTTCATGGCCTACAAAGGGCGAGCATATCGCTGATATCACTGACGGGCGTGAGGATTGGACGCACCTGTCACTCGGCTCAGGATGGCCACACGCGTTCGCAAAGGCGCAGCGCGAGGAGCAATTGCCGCAGACCAAGCCCCGTTAGGATTCCAGCGTCCGAGTTCATTCGCGCTTGGAAAGAGGATTCCAGTTTGACTGTTGATCCGTCGCCTTCGTCCATAGGGACTCGCGGCATGTGTATTGCCCGTCACCGAGGGCATCGAACGCAAAGAACTACGCTTCAGTTAACAGATGATTCTCGCCCGGGCTTAAAATCAAGCGAACTAGAACTTTTTGCAGGATTTGCGCAGGTTGCAAAAAACTGTTGCAAAATATAAGCCTAAATTTCTACTTCTTCCTCATCGGGGGCGACCGATACCGAAGCGGCTAGCGGAATTACCAAAGGCGGCGGCAATTTATTGAACGCGTCTATTGCTTCTGCAACAGTAGGATACAATCTCATTTTCCCGCCGCCGACAATTGCACCGCTCCCTTTGTAAGCCGCTGCCAGTCGCGGAGTTCTGGTAGTCAGTATGAGCTTGTTCGTCCGCATCCGATCAGCCAATACCTGCTGGAAACGCTCCTCGGTTCGGGGATTTCTGGGCGTCGCGCTCCCATCGAACAGATAATGATCGAATGGAATGCCATAAACCAGGGCGTAGTCGAGCAAGCGTCTTTCTTGCGGGGGGAGTGTTGCCAACTGACGCTCGAGCCTGCCGTCAAAGGCACAAAGCCACTCAATCAAAGCAGTCAGCGTCTTGACGTCCACCTTGTAGATTCGAGCGAACTTGGCAATCAGACCGCGAATGGTCGTGGTTGGCGTTGCGAAACGAGCGAGCCCTCCCAGCGGAGAGAATGTGCCGCGCTTTTCCACCCAGCCCTGGGTTGGCTTTTCCCGACCATCCAGCAACTTGAGAAAGGCAGTTTTTCCCGAGGCAGCGTGGCCGAGTACAATCAAGTTCCGGCTATCCGCAACACCGATGTTGAGATCGTTAAACACCCGCAGCTTATGCAGACCATGACCGATGTCGTAAGTCACTGAGTGGAATGCAAACATCATTTTCTCGCGCGAATGGTGTTACGCTCCAAAACTACCCCGAGAAAGAGCGCGACAATTCCCCATGTCGCCAGATACGGAACATCCATGATTAGATTTGGATAAAGTTCATAGAGTCCGGTGCGGAATAGCTCGATGCCATGCAAAACGGGATTCCAGACGATTATGTCCCTGATCTTTGCACTCAACAAACTCGGGATCGTGAAGATCCCCGAGAGGAACCCCAGGCCTCGAGTAATGGATCCATAGAAAAGAAGCCAGGCCGGATAGGCTTGCGCAATGATCATATTCACCAAGCCTACACCCATGCCCAATACAAGGAGCAAAAGTATGCCGAGAGCGCAGGTGGTGACGGAAAATGGGATCGCTTGAGCAACGCCATCGAGCCACAGAGCCCCCATCACGAGGATCAGCATCAGCAAAATGATTGTCGATTCGACCAGAACCACTGCAAAGAACTGGTCCAATCGGGTCACGCCAGGTAAGCGCGTAATGTTGGTCCTTACTCGAGCTGATACGTACAGAAACATATAAAACGGAAACAAACCGCTTGCGTAGTACAATAGAGCCGAGTCACCAAAGTAATGGAACGCTCGTCCCATAACGGTCTTCAGGGCCATTATCAAACCCAGCATTACCAATGGTTCCGTCAGGCTGAACACCACCCTTAGCTTGCTGCCTCTGAACTTCTGAGCAACGACTTCGCTGCTGGCGTTTGCGATCGCGCCAAGCCACAAGACCAGGCTCTTATGGAAGGGATACGGTGTAAAAAAGCCTCCTTGCATCGTTTCACTCATCCGTAAACAAGTAAGGCGCCGGCCAATTCATCGAACCTGTACCCCGAATCCCAGGGAGGCGGGTGAGCTCCGCACGGTATCCCGGTCCTATCGAACAAGCCCGCGTATCATTGGCGCTTCCCCACTCTGGGGGAACACAGTCTGATCGATGCGGACGGGATCGATGTGCAAGTGCTCTGCGAGAACACCTTTCATAAGGGATCGCAAGTCCAGCGTGCTTCGCAACTCACGTCCTTCATGGAGGTCTGCTGGGCGAAGTCCGGGCCAATCCGCCATCACACGGCCTCCGTTGACGGCGCCGCCCAGCAAGAACGCAACCGTCGCCAATCCGTGATCGGTTCCATGGGTGCCGTTGATTCGAACGGTACGGCCGAACTCCGTGACGATCGCGACCACGGTATCGCTCCATGCATTTTGCATACCCTTCGCAAACCCGGCCATCGCTCCGTCAAGTGCATCCAACATGATGGAAAGGCGGCCGCTGAGGGCTCCTTCATCCGCGTGGGTATCCCACCCGTCAAGTGTTATGGCGCCGATGCGCGGGCCAGAAGGCTGGGACATGAACCTCGCCGCGTTGGTCAGGGCCTCCTGAAACTGATTTCGGAAATGTTGACCTAGCCGGCTGTTCTCCCCAGTGGCAGCAGCGGCTGTCTGATCGGCCGGCGACACGCCCGTCTTCGCTATCTGTATCAAATCCGCGCGTCGGGCGACTGTCCGGGCCAGCACAGGGTCCGTATGTTGATACATGCCGAGCACGCGCATGAGCGTGTCGTCGCTCGCTGCCGGTAGCCGGGAGGGCGCCCAGGAAATAATGGGAGCTGCACCTCTTACGATCAGTGGAGGGACCGGCCCGATGGTCAGCACTTCGCGGCGAAGAGTGGCCACTTGATCGCCGGGGGCCAGCGCGGTCAGTGCTCGGTTCAGCCAACCGGAGTCGCGGACACCTGCCGTTGGCATCCCGCTCTCCAGGACGTCCTGAGCATCGAAGTGCGACCGCTCCCGATAAGGCGTAGCGAGTGCGTGAGCGATCAGCAACTGGCGATCGGAAAAGAAGCGCGCGAAGTGAGGCATCGCCGAGTTGATTGCAAACATCGGATCGAGGCGTATCGCCGGGTGAGAGCCGTCCAGACTGAGCCCGCGATCGCCTCTCAAGGAGGCCCAATCCGGATCCCCGATCGGGGCCACGACACCCAGCCCGTCCACTCCTCCTCGCAGCAAAACCACCAGAAAGCGCGGGTCCCGCGTTGTCGCCCTCGAAAGTCGCGGTTGCGAGCCCCATGCGAAGAGACTTCCCGCAACGAGGCCGAAACGGCGGCGCGTCAGATTGGAAGGCATGTGAGATTATCTCCGATGCAATTCCGCTGCCATCAAAAGGATCGTCAGTGACTGCATCCTGCTTTCCGCCCTTTCGACAGCCTGTCTGGTTTCAGGGCGCGCCAGGGGACCCAGTATGGCATTCATCGCGGCGTCGGCGTCAATCGAGACGGGAGCCATCTGTGAAAGGCGTACCGCCACGTCAAGGCGCTGCCCGATGCCTTCCAGCCAGGAAGTGCTGTCGTCAGAGAATCCATTGGGACCCGGAGGTTGCCAGAGCGGCTCCCCCAGAAATTTCTGGGAGTCCAGGAGGAAGCGAGTTCCAGGATTGATTCCCAAGCCACGACAACAGGCCATTAGCCACTCGCCGGGTCGACGGATCTTGTCACGTCGACTGAGCCAAGCTTCAGGTGACGACACGAGCACTTTCGTGAGTTCGTTGAGATCTCCATCGTGATCCCGGAAGTTCGCTGCCAGCCGGTCTACAAGCCCCTGGGCTGGTTCATCGGACACAAAATGCCGGGCAAATTTTCGTGCGATATGAGATGCCGTGGAAGGTGATCGCGCAAGCACTTGCAAGGCAGCCTCGCCCTTATCCAGGCCTTCCTGGTCAAACTTCATTCCGAGCAGAGTTTGCGAACCCGGTTCGTGAAGACGCCGATCAAACGAGAACTCGCCGGCAAGCGGTGTCGTCTCCTGAACCGGTATGACGGTCCATCCGGAAATGATCTTCGCCAGTGCCGTAACGTCAGCCTGAGTGTATCCCGCTTCAACTCCCAGCGTATGCAATTCCAGGATTTCTCTGGCGAGATTCTCGTTAAGCCCTCTGTTCCTGGACAGCCCTGTCTCGGAGTTGGGGCCTGCGGAGCGTTGATTGTCGAGATATGCAATCATCGCGGGATGTTTGATGACCGCCGATAGCATGTCTGCAAATCGACCGGCGACGAAAGGACGAATTGCTTCCCGTTCAAAGGCACCTGCCAAGGCAGGCGTCTTGAGCGAATTTACACAGAAATGATTCGACCAAAACCATACCAGTCTCTCTTGCAGGCCGACGGGTGCCGCCAATGCAAGGTCATAGCGCCAGTTCGCCTCATCCTGAAGAATCAAGGCTGCAGGTGTACCGCCCATCGCCGTAGGAGCAATGGGTGGAATGTCTTCTTGCTTCAAGCCCGAGAGGCGCAACTCCCGCTGCCTCTTCTGTTCCGCTCGCCGGTCCTGCCTGTTGGCGAATGCCTCACGGGAAGCCACACCGGAGTCCTTGAGCGCAGGAGCAGGAGGACCTTGGAGGCGTTGAAGATCGCCCAGAATGAGTTCTTTCGGATCTGAATTCTCATACTGCAGGTCAGATCTGGGGCCCAGCCCAAATCTATGCAGCCCAAGCAGGGTTTCTTCTTCCAGATGAGAGTCCATTACCCCTCCGGAACATCGTACGAAGCCCCAAGGTTCCTCTAAATCATGGCCATTCTTTGGCTGCGTCAACCCTCGAAGGCGTGTTCCAAGTCACTCGTTATGGCGGAGATGATTTTTCGACGCCCCCCCCACTTCGCAATCGTATAGTGCAGAGTCGTATCGCCGAAGCGGTCAAGATCGTCCTTTTTGGCGCGCCAAGCATCGAGAAGGCCGGGCATGGTCGTCACGGAAAGAGTGGGCACTCGAAGAAGAGCGCACAAATCACGTATTGTGTTGCCGACCGTCACAACGGCATCGAGAGATATCAGCAACCTGCTCAGTTGCTCGAGATCCTGATATGCGTCGAACTTGACGAACCGCAACTTTTTACCAAACACACTTACGAGATGCGCCCGCTCGCCAGGGCTGACGTCAGCCTGAAGTATGTACAGTTCGTCAACCGCCGGCGCGATCAGGTCAAGTCGACGACATTCCAGCGCTGCAGACATACGACGCTCGGTAGGCTTAAACGTTCTCCATGACACACCAATTCGGCGAGGGGCGCCCGGGTTGCGGCGTGATTCAAAGTAGTCCCAAAATTCCGAGCGAGTTTGAATTGGCGCTCGTCGTACTATCGGCCACTCATTGAATTCCACGTTCATAGCTTGATGCTGGTACAGCACCTGGTCGGCCGGCTGGAGTTCGCTCTCAGCCTCCAGAAATTCCACCGGCCGCTGCAGGACGCTCCGGACCACCGGCTTCAGACGATCGTCGCATAGGATCCGAAATCGAACTTCTGTCGGCAGCATCCGGTCGAAGGCATCGATCGCGCGGGCCTGATCACCAGGCCCTCCTGAAAGTACAATATCCACCCGATCGTTAGGCAGTTCTTCAGCCAGGTTCAGCACTCGTCCGCGTAGCCCGCCCGGCCGCCGGCTGCTCAGGCTTTCATACTGAAGCTGGAATTTCCTGCGATTCTCCGCATGGTTCGTAAAATGAAAGAACACGAGCATATGGAACACAAAGATCGCAGATGTTTGCAGCATTGCTCCTTTTTCATTGATGAAGCGTTCAAAAAAAAGCTGTGCCGCCGAATAGCGACCGCGTGCTTCACTAATCAGACCCGCCATGTACCAATTTGGCCAGTAGGTGGGCGCCAACGAAAGTGAACGTTCGATGGCCCTGCTGGCTCGACCATACTCGTGATTATAGAGATAGGAATATGCGAGGAGATAGCTCGACGAAAAATCAGATGGAAGCAAGTCTTTGGCTTCTTCATAAGCGGCTCTTCCCCGCTTAACGAAGGCATCGCGCCGAATAGGCTCCTCGAAAGCTTTCACATTCGACAGCTCCCAACCAAGACGACATAAGCTCAGCGCCCGCTGCGTCACCGGCGCCGATATAATGTTGGTCTTTTGCATACCTTCTGGAATCGTCATGTTTCGGCGCGAAGCGCTGGTTCTGGCGACGGAAGTTTAGACCTCGCGAGCTGTATATATTTGAGAGCCTGTTCGTGGGTGGATTTTAAAGTTAACGCCTGCTCGAAATGAGAAATAGCTGTGTCCAGCCGACCGAGATTGTACTCGCATATTCCTCTATTCGTGAGCGAGCTCACTTTATTCTTCGCCTCCGCCGGTAGCGTATTTAGATACTCCAGCGCCATTGTGAAGTTTTTCATTCGCATATGCTCTTGCGCCATTCCCATCAGAATGGGCGGTGGCGCGACCATTGCGATGGCCGCGGATATTTGGGCAACACGCATTGCGCTCCTGTCTTGCCCCAGCTGCCGCAGCGCTCGGATGAGATAAAACAAGGGCTCAATTCGCCGACTATCGAAAGCGTACCAATTAGAGGCAACTTCATATAGTTGGGACCACTGCCCTTCCCGATCGTACCTCTCGCACAGTTTCCTCGCTACTTCCGGGATTATGGTCGAGAACGCCAGGCCATCGTCCTCGTCGTTACTGTGCAGTTCCCCTGCTGGAGACGCGTGCCTACTTTCCGCAATTCCATTGCTGAGGCTTTCGGCTACTGCTCGTTTCAAAAGGTGAACATTAGATGAAGAATCCGAGAGGTTCGGACGAAAGACCAATTTGGCAAGCTGCGACGGGGTACTGATCAGTGCGGAACCGCCCGAAAAAGAACTCACCGAAAGGGACTCCGAGTCGGGTCCCAATGCCTGCTTGATGAAGTTAGAAAGAAACATAGCGCCGGCATTTTGCGGACGCACGAGTGCGCGAGCCAAGGCTGGCCAGATCTGAGGCAGGTCCTCGAATAGTGCGCAAATCAAATCCGCTTGCTTCGAACTCCCGCTGAAACGCAGTCCATCGCACATTCCAAACGGCCAACTCAGCTCTTTTCCTTCATCGAGCGACGCACCCGTTGTTTGTGTGCTTATGGATTGGAGAACATCGGTAGCCGAGGGCAAGACCGGACCAATTACCACCACGACTCGGCCGGTCTCGCCTCCAGCGAGGTGTTCCTGATGGCGCCGCAGGGCCCTACCCCGCCACATTGAATAGAGAGCGAGAACCAGTGTCTTGAACGCTTCTACTGACCGCAACTTTAGGTAAGACTGGAAAAGTACTAAATCACTCAGAAGCTTATCCAGTGATTCAGGTGAATGTTCTTCCTGCAACAAAATGTTGGCCGGTAGTTCTGCCGGCAACGGCGGCGGAGCCGGCGCCTCCTGTCGGAGCACTTTGGATATTACATCAAACCCGTCTGGCGACAGGGTCTGGGCAATTGATGCGAACGACATGCCTGAAGGAAGTACCAGCAATTCCTGAGTCTCGCTTTGCCACGCATGCACCGATAACGGGATGCTCGCACCGCTCCCAATCCACTCGCCGATGAATTTTCTGGCCTCGTAAGTGGTGCAGTTGCAAAGCACGACTGAAGCTGCTGTCATCGCGTCTCCGATTGCTCACATGCATAAATCTTTACGCATAGTTGAGTAGTCTCAGTCAACCGTTCGTGGGCGGTGTAGGCTCTTGCCAGTGACTCAACGGAAGCGCTATATGGTGGCCACTTATCGCTGAGTATATGGACGGGAGTGTCACACTATGGACTTGCGGCGCGATCGCCAGAAGTTGCTGCATCGATGGTTCTATTTGCAATTGCGAGTGAAGCATTTGCAAGAAGAGGTGCAAGGCTTAAGCAAGTGGCTTGTAGAGAATCGCGCCCCGGTGGAGGGTGGACCAAAGGAACGCCGCCAGCACCTGATGCGATCCGTATATTCCCGCGTGCGGTTGAATGAAGCTCGACCCGAGTTGAAAGCTATTGCTGCAGAGTCGAAGGAAGTTGCCATGCAGTTGAAGAGTGACAGGGCGAAAATCGAAGGCGTCAGCTAGTTGGTTCGTCGGTAGCTGAGCGGGAGCGTTGCGCCAGCTGTTGTTTGCGAAGTTCGGCCTTCTGGGCGATGCTTTTCTTATGCTCCTCGACGGCCGCGATGCGCGCGGCAATGCTAGCCGCAGCTTCTTCCGCCCTCTTCGTAGCAGCGCTTGCTTTCTCCTTGTGTCGGTTGGCGTGCTCCTTACGCCGGCTGCCTTGCTCCTTGCGTCGGTTGATGTGTGCTTCCGCTTGGGCTCTTTTTTTCTGTTCTTCAGCCCAGGCGGCGCGATGCTGTGCGAGCTGCGTTAGATAGAAGGTCCGTTTTTCTTCACGCTCTTTCGGTAAGACAACCAGCCAAACATAAGCCAACCCTAAAGCGATTGTTCCAAAGAGACTATAAAGGCCTAAGTCAATCCATAGACCATCCATCCTAGAGCCAGCCTCCCCAAACGCCTCTCTGCCTGCGCCGCCAGAGGGTGGAATTCGGGCGGAGCTTACTTAGGGAAGCGTAGCTCGTGCGAAGAGTTTTATTGTACATTTTGTGATTCTTCGCCGTTAATGACAAGATTCCTACACTGCCGCTACCCTCGGTATATCGCTTGTGAAGGGGGGCAGAGCCCATCGTTTTATGCCCCCGTCGGTCACTTGATGTCCCGCAGGAACGCCTTCAACTCCTCGTCCGAGACCCAGCGATTGTTGTTGTCGCTGGAGTAGCGGAAGCCGTCGGCGACCCGTTCGGCACCGTTGCCGACATAGCTGTCGCGGTTCCACCAGTTGAACGCCGGCTCGATGACGTAGCAATCCTCAAGTTCGCAGGTCTGCCGCGAATCGTCCTCGCCGACCATGACCTCGTGCAGCTTCTCGCCGGGGCGGATGCCGATGTTCTTCATCGGGATCGCCGGCGCCATGACGCGCGCGAGATCGGTGATCCGCATGCTGGGGATCTTCGGAACGAAGATCTCGCCGCCCTGGGCGGCATTGATCACGGATGCTGCGAAATCGACGCCCTGCTGCAGGGTGATCCAGAAGCGCGTCATGCGCTCGTCGGTGATCGGCAGGTGATCGGCCTTCTGCTCGACCAGCCGGCGGAAGAACGGAATGACGCTGCCGCGCGAACCGACCACGTTGCCGTAGCGCAGCACGGTGAAGCGCGTGCCGATCGAGCCGGACAGGTTGTTGGCCGACACGAAGATCTTGTCGGAAGCGAGCTTGCTCGCACCGTAGAGATTGATCGGGTTGCAGGCCTTGTCCGTAGACAAAGCAAGCACGTTCTTGACGCCGTTGCGCAGCGCGGCATGGACCACGTTCTCGGCGCCGTTGACGTTGGTGTGCAGGCACTCGAACGGATTGTATTCGGCGGCGGGCACATGCTTCATCGCGGCCGCGTGCACGACGCAGTCCACTTCGCGCATCGCCATCTCCAGGCGGTTCGCATCGCGAACGTCGCCGATGAAGTAGCGGATCGCCGGATAGTCATGCAGGTCGAAGCGCTGCTGCATTTCGTACTGCTTGAACTCGTCGCGCGAGTACACGATCACGCGTCGCGGCTTGGACCGCTCCAGTACGTTCTTGATGAACAGGTTGCCGA
>LNFM01010609.1_pt1 | contig 12900 bp, 11 predicted proteins | sample 596031 | NCBI WGS metagenome assembly LNFM01 (sample SAMN04254537, study PRJNA301005) | activated carbon metagenome | isolation source: dual media filters at the Ann Arbor, Michigan drinking water treatment plant | place: USA: Ann Arbor
TTTAGCGATGCCGGGTTTTTGTTTTGTGGGGCTTTCCTTGACGCTTGTTGCCACGCCGCAGTCCATGCATTTTGCCGACGCCTTGCCGCTGCAAAGCGGCGCGTCCATTCGCGCTTACGACCTGAGCTACGAAACCTACGGCACGCTCAACGCGGACAAATCCAACGCGGTGCTGATCTGCCACGCGCTCAATGCATCGCACCATGTGGCGGGTGTTTACCTTGACGCGCACGGTGCCGAGGTGCCGAAGTCGGAAGGCTGGTGGGACACCATGATTGGCCCCGGCAAGTCGGTGGACACCGACAAATTTTTTGTCATCGGCGTGAACAACCTCGGTTCCTGCTTCGGCTCGACCGGGCCGATGCAGATCCACCCCGACACCGGTGCGGTCTACGGCGCCGACTTCCCGGTCGTGACCGTGCAGGACTGGGTTGATGCGCAGGCCAGGCTGCTCGACGCGCTGGGCATCCGGACGCTGGCCGCCGTCATGGGCGGCAGCCTGGGCGGCATGCAGGCCCTGAGCTGGACGCTGCAATACCCGGACCGTGTGCGCCATGCGGTGGTGGTCGCCAGCGCGCCCAACCTGACGGCCGAAAACATCGCCTTCAACGAGGTGGCGCGGCGCGCCATCGTGACCGACCCGGACTTCCACGGCGGCCACTTCTATCGCCACGGTGTGTTGCCCCAGCGGGGACTGCGCATTGCCCGCATGATCGGCCACATCACCTACCTCAGTGATGACGTGATGAGCGAGAAGTTTGGACGACAGCTGCGCGAGGCCGTCGCGGGTGGTGGCAGCGGCTACCGGTATTCCACGCAGGACGTCGAGTTCCAGATCGAAAGTTACCTGCGTTACCAGGGCGACAAGTTCAGCGAGTACTTCGACGCCAACACCTACTTGCTGATCACGCGGGCCCTCGACTATTTCGACCCGGCCGCCGCCCACGGCGGCAACCTGACGCGCGCGCTGGCGCGGGCCAGCGCCAGGTTCCTGCTGGTGAGTTTCACCACCGACTGGCGCTTTTCGCCGGCGCGCAGCCGCGAGATCGTCAAGGCCCTGCTCGACAACCAGCGCGACGTCAGTTACGCCGAGATAGCCGCGCCGCACGGGCACGATGCCTTTTTGCTCGACGACCCGCGTTACCTGGGCGTGGTGCGCTCCTACTTCGAGAGCAAGGTGGCGCCATGATCACTACCGACGCACAACTGTCTGCCGACCAGCTGCTGATCGCGCGCCTGGTGCCCCCCGGCTCGCGCGTGCTGGACTTGGGCTGCGGCGACGGCGCCATGCTGGACCACCTGGTGCGCGAGCGCGGCTGCACCGGTTACGGCGTGGAAATTGCCGATGCCAACATCCAGGCCTGTGTGGCGCGCGGCGTCAACGTGATCCAGCTGAACCTCGACGAGGGCCTGGCGATGTTCGGCGACGCCAGCTTCGACGTGGTGCTGCAGATCGACACCCTGCAGCACCTGCGCAATGCCGAGGTCATGCTGCGCGAAACCGCGCGCGTGGGCCGCACCGGCATCGTCGCTTTTCCCAATTTCGGCCACTGGCCGAACCGGCTGGCCGTGTTGCGCGGGCGCATGCCGGTCACCAAGGTGCTGCCTTACCAGTGGTACGACACGCCCAACATCCGCGTCGGCACGCTGCAGGACTTTGCGGCGCTGGCGCAGAAGAACCGCTTGCAGATCCTGGATTCCTTCGGCCTGCAGGACGGCCGGGAAGTCCGCTTCTGGCCCAATGCGCGCGCCAGCCGCGCGGTGTTCAAGTTCCAGCACGGCTAGGCTTGCCCCCGGGTACGACCAGATGGTAGGATTTGGCCATCGGGATTTCAGCCTCCCGAATCTTTACGGATAGACGGTGTCCCGTCCAAGCGCTGGTAACACTCATTGGAGTATCCCGTGGACACCTCTTTCCCATCCGTTCCCTATATCCATCCCGAAGAACTTGCCGCCCGCATGGGCCGCGCCGATGCGCCCTTGCTGCTCGACGTCCGGCGCGCCGGCACATTCAACGAGAGCCCGCGCATGCTCGCGGGCGCCCGGCGTTGCGCGCCGGACGATGTTGCCGCGCTGGCCGCGAGCGAGCCGGCGCGCGACGTGGTGGCGTATTGCGTGTACGGCCACAACGTGAGCGCCGACGCCGTCACCACGCTGCGTGCGGCCGGCTGGAATGCCCGGCGGTTGGCCGGCGGCTTCGAGGGCGGCGAAGCGGGTGTCGATACGCCGCAGGACATCGCGCAGTGGCGCGCCCACCCGCCGCCCACGGTGCGCAAGCGCCCGGACTGGCGCGTCACCGGCGAGACGCCTTCGCGCTGGGTCACCCGCGAGCGGCCCAAGATCGACCGCATCGCCTGCCCCTGGCTGATCCGCCGCTTCATCGACCCGCGTGCCGAATTTTTCTACGTGCCGACCGCGCAGGTTTTCGAGGAGGCGGACAGGCTCGGGGCGATGGCCTATGACATTCCCGATGCGCCCATCACGCACGAATGGGAGCGCTGCAGTTTCGACGCGTTATTGCGCGCCTTCGACCTGCATGCGCCGGCGCTGGATGCGCTGGCCACCATCGTGCGCGGCGCCGACACGAATCGCCTTGGCCTGGCGCCGCCATCGGCGGGGCTGCTGGCCGTGTCGCTGGGCCTGTCGCGCCTGCATGCGGACGACCACGCCATGCTGGCGGCAGCCCTGCCTGTGTATGACGCCTTGTACGAGTGGTGCCGCCATGCGCAGGACGAAATCCACAGCTGGAAAGCGCACACCACGACCGGAGCGGCGCAATGACAGCGATCAGTTTTGGCGAGGCGCTGAAGTTCTGGCTCAAGCTCGGCTTCATCAGCTTTGGCGGCCCGGCCGGGCAGATCGCCGTCATGCACCGCGAACTCGTCGAGGACAAGCGCTGGATTTCCGAAAAACGTTTCCTGCACGCGCTCAACTACTGCATGCTGCTGCCCGGCCCCGAGGCCCAGCAGCTCGCCACCTACATCGGCTGGCTGATGCACCGCACCTGGGGCGGCGTGGTGGCCGGTGTGCTGTTTGTGCTGCCCTCGCTGTTCATTCTGATCGCGCTGAGCTGGGTGTACATCGTTTTTGGCGATGTCCCGGTGGTGGCGGGATTGTTCTATGGCATCAAGCCGGCCGTGGCGGCGATTGTGTTGCAGGCGGTGCACCGCATCGGCAGCAAATCATTGCGAAATCCTGCCAAAGCCCCCGTCCCCTGGGCGATAGCAGCTATTAGTTTCATAGCGATTGCGGTCCTGCATGTGCCTTTCCCGTGGGTCGTGCTGGGCGCCGCGCTGACCGGCTGGCTCTGCGCGCGGTTTGCGCCCGGGCAGTTCGCCGGCGGCGGCGGGCATGCCAGCACGGCGGCACCGCACCTGCCGGCATTGATCGACGACGACACGCCGACACCCGAACACGCCCGTTTCAGAAAATCACGCCTGGCGGCGGTGTTGGCGGCGGGCGCCGTGCTCTGGCTGTTGCCCATGGGTGCCCTGGTCGCCTGGCAGGGCTGGGGCGGCGCCTTGACGCAGATGAGCTGGTTTTTCACCAAGGCGGCGCTGCTGACCTTTGGCGGCGCGTACGCGGTGCTGCCTTATGTCTACCAGGGCGCGGTCGAGCAGTTCGGCTGGCTCAGCGGCCCGCAGATGATTGACGGCCTGGCGCTGGGCGAGACCACGCCGGGGCCCTTGATCATGGTGGTGGCCTTTGTGGCCTTTGTCGGCGGCTGGACGAAGGAGGTGCTGGGCCCGGATGCGCTGTTCCAGGGGGCGGCGTTGGCAGCGCTGCTGGTGACCTGGTTCACCTTTCTGCCGTCCTTCATCTTCATCCTGGCTGGCGGACCGCTGGTGGAGTCCACCCACGGCAAGCTCCATTTCACTGCGCCGCTGGCGGCCATCACCGCGGCGGTGGTCGGCGTGATTGCCAGCCTGGCCCTGTTTTTTATCGCGCATGTGGCGTTCCCCGCGGGGGTCACCGCCGGGTTGGCGTCGGGCGTGGCGTGGCCGGCGCTGGCTTTGATGATGGCGGCCAGCGTGGCGCTGCTGCGTTACCGCGTCGGCGTGATCCCGGTGATTGCCGCCTGCGGGCTGGCGGGCCTGGTGCTGCGCCTGGCCGGCCTGGCCTGATGCTGGTACCGCAACCCGGGTTGCAGTCCTAGGGCCGGCGCGCCCGCGTTATGCTCAGGCCCATGCAAGCTTCCCCGGACAACATGCCCCCGGCGCGGGCGCCCGCCTTGCTGGAGCGCCTGTTCGGCAGCTGGGTCCACACGGTCACGCCCGAAACGCTGCGCCACGACCTGATGGCTGCCCTGCTCGGCGCGGTGCTGGTGCTGCCGCAGGGCATCGCCTTCGCCACCCTGGCCGGCCTGCCGCCTGAGTATGGCCTGTACACCGCCATCGTGCCCTGCATCATCGCTGCGCTGTTCGGCTCCAGCTGGCATGTGATGTCGGGCCCGACCAATGCCAACTCGCTGGCCTTGTTTGCCATGCTGTCACCGCTGGCCATGGCCTTCAGTCCGGCCTACATCCAGCTGGCGCTGGCGGTGACGGTGCTGGTCGGCATCATGCAGTGGCTGATAGGCGCGTTGCGGCTGGGCAGCCTGGCCAATTTCATCTCGCCGGCCGCGCTGTTCGGTTTCACCTCGGGCGCGGCCCTGCTGATTGCGGTGTACGCCTTGCCCGACCTGCTGGGCCTGGCGCCGGCTGCGGAGCACGGCGCGGCGGCGGTGTTGTTGCACGTGCTGACGCAGTTGCGCGCGCTGCAGCCGGCGGCCGTCGCGGTAGCGGGCGTGACGATGGCTGTGGCCCTGCTGGTGCGACGCTGGCGCCCGCGCTGGCCCTCCATGCTGGCCGGCCTGGCAGCGGCGACGCTGCTGAGCTGGGCCTGGTCGACGTATCTCGGCACTTCGCCCCTGCCGCTGCGTACGGTGGGGCAAATCAGCACCCCCTGGCCGCAGTTCTCCATGCCCACGGTCAGCTGGTCGGCGCTGTCCGAGCTGCTGGGACTGGCGTTTGCGCTGACGATTGTGGCGCTGGGCCAGTCCATCTCCATCGCCAAGGCGGTGGCGGCGCGCTCCGGCCAGCGCATCGACGCGAATCGCGAATTTCGCGGCCAGGGCCTGTCCAACATCGTTGGCGGTTTCTTTTCATCGTATGTCTCCTGCGGCTCGCTGAACCGTTCCATGCCCAACCTGGAGGCTGGCGCCCGCACGCCGCTGGCGGCGGTGTTCTCGGCGGTGCTGTTGCTGGTGCTGGTGGCGCTCAGTGCATCACTGCTGGCGCAGATCCCGATGGCCGCGCTCGCCGCGCTGCTGCTGCTGGTGGCAGTGTCGCTGCTGGACCTGCAGCGCTGGAAGCAGCTGTGGGCCTTGAGCCGCACGGAATTCGGCGTCGCCTTCGCCACCCTGGTGGCGACGGTCAGCATCCGGCTGGAGATCGCGATCCTGTTGGGCACGCTGCTGTCGCTGATGTCCTTTCTGTACCGCACCTCGAAGCCGGCGATGCGCACCATGGGTTTCGACAGCCGCGCGCCGGACCGCCAGTTTGTGGTGCTGGCCGATGCAGAGCATCCCTTGCCGGAATGTCCCCAGCTGAAACTCCTGCGCATGGAAGGCGAAGTCTATTTCGGCGCGACCCAGCATGTGGCCGATACCCTGCACGCCTTGCGCCACACGCCGCAGCCGCAAAAACACCTGCTGGTGATGGGCAAAAGCATGAATTTCATCGATCTGGCCGGCGCCCAGCTCTGGGAGCAGGAGCTGGCTGCGCGCCGCGCCATGGGCGGTGACCTGTATTTTCACCGGCCGCGTCCGGAAGTGATCCAGATGTGGCAAACCACCGGCTTCACTCGGCTGCTCGGTCCCGAGCACCAGTTCCCGGACAAGCGCAGCGCGATTGCGACGATCTTCAAGCGGCTGGACCCGGCCATCTGCCGCCGCTGCACGGCGCGCATTTTCGAGGAATGCCGCAATGTGCCCGGACCGGATACCGAGGGCCCTAGGCCGGAGGCTTGAAACCGAGGCGCTGCAGCAGGCCCATGGCGGCATGTGGCGCCTTTTCCTTGGCGCCATTGATGAAAAACACAAACACCTCCCTGGCCTTGCCCCTGGCTTTGACGGGCTCGAGATGCGGCAAGGCCTCCGGCGCGCCGCCCTGGGCCCAGGTCTGGGCCGCCGCTGCCCAGCTGTCCAGGGCCTTGGGCGCATAACCGCTTTTGAGCCGGGCATCACTGCACATCAGCCGCGCATAGACAAAATCGGCGGTGAGGTCGGCGAAGGACGGGAAGTCCGGCGAGTCGGTGAACACCGTCGCACAGCGGTGTTTGCGCGCCAGCGCCAGGTAGTCCGGCGTCATGAAGCTGGGATGCCGCACATCGAGCACATGGCGCAGCCTGAGCCCGTCCACACTGCCCGGCAGCAGCGCCAGGAAAGCGCCGAAATCATCGGCGTCAAACACCTTGGACGGCGCGAACTGCCAGACGATGGGGCCCAGCTTGGCGCCGAGCTCGCTGATGCCGCTGTCCACGAAGCGGCTGATCGATTCGCCGGCCTCGGCCAGCACCCGGCGATTGGTGCTGAAACGGCTGGCTTTGAGCGAAAACACAAAGTCGTCCGGCGTTTCGTCGCGCCATTTGGCAAAGGTCGGCGGCTTGAAGCTGCTGTAGTAAGTGCCGTTGACCTCGATGGCGCTGAGCTGGCGGCTGGCGTAGCCCAGTTCCTGGCTTTGCGGCAGTTTGGCCGGGTAAAAACTGTCGCGCCAGGGCGCGTAGGTCCAGCCGCCGATGCCGACACGTATGCCGGGAGCGGGAGATGCGGATATTTTCATGAAGGACCTTATCGATGACAGGACTTGCACATGGTTGCAGAAAAAGACCCGGCGCGCCACGCACCCCCCGAAGCCGGGCTGGCAGGAGTGACCGGGCGCAGGTACAGTAGGCTTTCGCATCACCTCCCGGAGTTGTCATGAACGCCCCCCTGCACCGCGAAATCCCTGCCGGCCTGCTCGACGACGCGCAGGCCCTGTCCGACGTCAGCGCCCAATGGGACCGCGACATCGTCAAGCAAATCACCGACTACATCACCATTCCTGCCAAATCGCCGTCCTTCGATGCCGACTGGGCCGGCCACGGCCACATCGATACCGTGATGCGAAATGCCGCGGCCTGGGTCGAGGCGCAAAAGGTCGAGGGCCTCAAGCTCGAGATCGTCCGGCTGGAAGGCCGCACCCCGGTGCTGTTTTTCGAGGTGCCGGCCACCAAGACAGCTTCCACGGACACCGTCCTGATGTATGGCCATCTGGACAAACAGCCCGAGTTCACCGGCTGGCGCAATGACCTCGGCCCCTGGACACCGAAATACGAAGACGGCAAGCTGTTCGGCCGCGGCGGCGCCGACGACGGTTATGCGGTGTACGCCAGCATCGCGGCGATCCAGGCACTCAAAAGCCAGAAGGTCGCGCACCCGCGCATCGTCGGACTGGTCGAGACCTGCGAGGAAAGCGGTTCCTACGACCTGCTGCCTTATGTCGATGCGCTGCGCACCCGCCTCGGTGAGGTCGGGCTGGTGATCTGCCTGGACTCCGGCGCCGGCAATTACGACCAGCTCTGGCTGACGACCTCGCTGCGCGGCATGGCCAGCGGTGTGCTGAAAGTCGAGATCCTGACCGAAGGGGTGCATTCGGGCGATGCCAGCGGCCTGGTGCCCTCGAGCTTTCGCATCATGCGCCAGGTGCTGGACCGGCTCGAGGACAGCAAGACCGGCCGCCTGCTGCCGCAAAGTTTCCACTGCGAGATCCCGGCCGAGCGGCTGGCGCAGGCGCAGGTCACGGCACACATCCTCGGCGACCAGATCTACAAGCGCTTCCCCTGGGCGCACTACGACTGCGGCGGTGCCACCACCTTTGCCTTGCCGACCACCACCGACCCGGTTGAAGCGCTGCTCAACCGCACCTGGAAACCGACCTTGAGCGTGACCGGCGCCGAGGGTTTCCCGGAGATGGCCAACGCCGGCAATGTGCTCAGGCCCTACACCGCCTTCAAGCTGTCCTTGCGCCTGCCGCCGCTGGTCGACGCCGGCAGCGCGGTGCAGGAGCTCAAGGCCCTGCTCGAGGACAACGCGCCCTACCAGGCGAAAGTGACTTTTGAAAGCGCCGGCGGCGCCACCGGCTGGAATGCGCCATCGACTTCGCCCTGGTTCCAGAAGGCGCTGGACGATGCCTCGCAGGCCCACTATGGCGCGCCCTGCGGCACCATCGGCCAGGGCGGCACCATCCCGCTGATGAACATGCTGAGCCAGGGTTTCCCCAAGGCGCAGATGATGGTGTGTGGGGTGCTGGGCCCGAAAAGCAATGCCCACGGGCCCAACGAGTTCCTGCATGTGCCTTATGCCAAGAAGATCACTGCCGCGGTGGCGCACGTGATCGCCAGCATGCCTTGACCGAACGGGCGCGTATGGACCAAGCAATGCTGGCGCCGTTCACTGCGCGTGACGGCGAAAACCTGGCGCTGTACGAATGGCCGATGGAGGCCTGGCAGTCCGATGATGTGCTGCCGCCGCGGGCGGTGGTGCTGATTGTTCATGGCTTGGGTGAACACGCCATCCGTTATGACCATGTGGCGCGGCAGCTGCTCGACTGGGGCTTTGCGGTGCGCGCCTATGACCAGCGCGGCCACGGGGAATCCGGCGGCGTGCGCGGCGGCCTCAGCAGCGAGGCCTTGTTGCTGGAAGATCTGGCCGAGGTGGTGGACGACACGCGTCAGCGCGCGCAGCGCCTGCCGCGCACAGGCAAGCCCGACGCCCCCTGCCCCTGATCCTGCTGGGCCACAGCCTGGGCGGGCTGGTGGTGGGACGTTTTGTGTCGCTGCAGATGCGGCCGGTCGATGGCCTGGTGATGTCCTCGCCGGCGCTGGACCCCGGCCTGAATGCGCTGCAAAAGTTGCTGCTGGCCACCGTGCCGTCCATTGCGCCCAATCTGCGCATCAACAACGGGCTCAAGCCCGAGTTCATCTCCCACGACAAGCAGGTCGTCAGCCGTTACCTGGCCGATCCGCTGGTGCATCCGAAGATTTCCGCGCGGCTGGCCAAATTCATTGCCACCGCCGGGCCGGCCACGGTGGCCGCTGCCGGCACCTGGGACACGCCGACCTTGCTGATGTACGCCGGCGCCGACAAGCTGGTCAACCCGGCCGGCAGCCGCGCCTTTGCCGAGGCAGCCGGGCGCTACGGTACCCGGGCGGTGACCAGCCGGTGTTTTGACGACCTGTACCACGAGCTGTTCAACGAACTCGACGCGGCGCCGGTGTTCTCCACGCTGAAAGCCTGGCTGGACGCGCGGTTTTAAGACAAAAAAGGCCTCCAGCCCTTGCTGCGCAGGCGCTGGCAGCTATGAAATCCGTAGCGATCAGGCTGAGACCTGGCGCCGCCGCTGCAGGGCCAGCCAGGCCAGCGCCGCGCCGGTCAGGCCCAGCGGCAGCAATGAGCCGAGGTTCAGCAAGGTCCAGCCCTGGGTCGTGACCAGCACGCCGGAGGCCAGCGAGGACAGCGCCAGCACCGCAAACACGCAGAAGTTGAGCGCGCCCTGGGCCTTGTCTTTCTCCTCGGGGCGGTACGCCGTCAATGCCAGCGTGGTGGCGCCGGTAAACAGGAAATTCCAGCCGACCCCCAGCAGGAACAGCGCCGCCAGGAACTGGTGCAGCTCGACGCCCGACAACGCGATCAGCACGCAGGCCACGTTCAGTGCCAGCCCGACGCCCATGATGGGCAGGGTGCCGAAGCGCTTGATCAGGTGGCCGGTGAAAAAGCCGGGGGCAAACATGCCGATCACATGCCATTCGAGCACCAGCGCCGCGTCGGAAAACGGCAGCCCGCAGACCTGCATCGCAATCGGCGTGGCCGCCATCAGCAAATTCATCACGCCAAAACCCAGCGCCCCGGCCGCAGCCGCGACGATGAACACCGGCTGGCGCATGATCTCGCGCAATGGCCTGCCGCCGCTCGCGGCCTGCTGCGGCGGTGTGGGCGGGAAGTGGATGAAGGCCAGCAAGGCCATGGCCAGCAGCGCCACGCCGGCCAGCGCGAGGTAGGCGCCGGCAAAGGGCACGGCGGTCAGGGTGCGTGTTCCCGCCGCCAGGTTCGGGCCGGCAATGGCGCCTATCAGCCCACCCGCCATCACCAGCGAAACGGCTTTTTCCCGGAAGGCCGGCAGCGCCAGCTCGGCGGCGGCAAAACGGTAGAGCTGGGCATTGGCGTTGTAATAACCGGCCACCACCGTGGCGGTGACCAGCAGCCAGAAGTTGCGGCTGTAGGCGGCGTAACAGCACAGCAGCGCCGACAGCACCGCCACCCCCAGCCCGAACTGGAACGAGATCTTGCGGCCGAAACGTTTTTGCGTGCGCGCTACCAGCCCGGTGGACAGCGCGCCGCCGACCACATAACCCATGACCGGCAGGGTCGCCATCCAGCCCAGGGGCGCCAGGGCCAGCCCGACCAGGCCGTTGATGGCGATAAAGGTGACGTTGTTGGTGAGGAACAGTCCCTGGCAGATCGCCAATAACCAGAGGTTGCGGTTCACGGCTCAGACTTCCTGGGCAAGTATCGCCAGGCAGGCCAGCGGTGCGGTTTCGGCGCGCAGGGTGCGCGGGCCCAGGGTGACCGGCACAAAACCGGCCGCGATGGCGGCGTCTTCCTCGCCGGGACCGAGGCCGCCCTCGGGGCCGCTGAGCAGTGTCACCGGCGCCGCGCTGTCCGTGCCGGCGAGTGCCTGCAGCAAGGGCCGGGTGCCGATGCGCAGCGACAACAGCAGGCGCGGCGCGGCGGGCGACGCGGGCGGCAAACCAGCCAGCCAGTCGCCCAGCGTGGCGACCTCGTGGATGGCCGGCAGGCGATTGCGGCCGCATTGTTCACAGGCGGCCATCGCCACGCCCTGCCAGTGGGCCACTTTTTTGTCGGCGCGTTCCCCCTTGAGCCGCAGCACCGAACGTTCGGCCATCAGCGGGGTGATGCCGGCGGCGCCGAGTTCGCTGGCTTTTTCGACCAGCCAGTCCATGCGTTCGTTGGCGGGCATGCCGATCGCCAGAAACACCGCGCGGCCGGCTTCACGTTCGATCGCGTGGTGCGCGGTGACGATGACCTGCACATCGCTGCGTCCCATGCGGGTGATGCGCGCCTCGAACTCGCCGCCGCGGCTGTTGAACAGGGTGATGCTGTCGTCCGGTTGCAGGCGCAGCACCTGCACGTGACGGGCTGCGCGTTCCGGCAGCGCCAGCGCGTCGCCGGGAGCCAGCGGCAGGTCGGCGTAAAAACGGGCGCTCATGGCTGTTGCCTGTCAGTGGCGCCCCATTTGCTATGAAATAAATAGCTGAGGAGGCAATCCCCACATGGGCTGGAGGCCGATTTGATCAAAAATGGGGGCTTCAAAACGTGTAACCCACACGGGTTTCGTTGCCCTCGATCTCGTCGAGCAGCACCATCAGCGGCCCGAGCTGGCGGTAACGCGCGCAGGTCGCGCGTGCGTAGGCGATGAAACGCGGCGTGTCGGCCAGGTATTTGGGTTTGCCGTCGCGCAGCGTCAGGCGCGCGAAGATGCCGAGGATCTTCAGGTGGCGCTGCAGACCCATCCATTCCACCGCGCGATAGAACTCGCCGAAGTCGTCGCCGACCGGCAAGCCTGCCTTGCGGGCCTGTTCCCAGTAACGCACCGAAATTTCGAGCACAAAGTCTTCCGGCCAGCTGATGAAGGCGTCGCGCATCAGGCTGGCGATGTCATAGGTGATGGGGCCGTAGACCGCGTCCTGGAAATCCAGCACGCCCAGGCCGGGTGTTCCGTCCTGCGCAACCATCAGGTTTCTGGGCATGAAGTCGCGGTGCACATAGACGCGGGCGCCGCCCAGCGCGTTCAGGTTGCTGTCCTTGATCTGCGCAAACAGGGCGTCGAGTTTGCCGCGCAGCGTGTCGTCGATGGGGATGCCGCGGTGTTGTTCCACATACCAGTCGGGAAACAGCGCCAGCTCGCGCGACAGCAGGGCATCGTCGTAGGGCGGCAGCACATCGGGTTTTGAAGCGAGCTGCCAGCGCACCAGGGCATCCACCGCCTCGCGGTACAGCCCATAGGCGCGCCGCTCCCTGTCGGCCTCCGGCGCCTGGTCTATGACCTCCAGCATGGTTTGGGCGCCCAGGTCGCTCAGCAGCATGAAGCCCTGCGCCTCGTCCCAGGCCAGCACGCGCGGAGCCTGCAGCCCGGCATCGGCCATCAGCCCGGCCACCTTGACGAAGGGCCGGCAATCTTCCTGCGCGGGCGGTGCATCCATGACGATGCAGTCGCCGCCGTTGGCCCTGCCGACCCTGAAATAACGCCGGAAACTCGCGTCAGCCGAGGCCGGGCGCAGGGTATCGGGCACCAGTCCATGGGCCGGCGCCTCGGCATGGAGCCAGAGGGCGAAAACGCGGGCGCGGGCGGTGCATCCATGACGATGCAGTCGCCGCCGGCCGCCCTGCCAACCCTGAAATAGCGGCGAAAACTTGCGTAGGCGGAGGCCGGTCTCAGGGTATCGGGCAACAGTACATGGATGGGGGCCTGGGCCGCCAGCCAGAGGCTGAAAGCGCTGGCGCGGTCGGGATCGGTCCAGACAATGGGGGCGTTGGTCATGTGTTGTGGGGCCTGCCTGGCCGCCAGCCATCAAAAGATGGGGGACGGGCGGGTGGGCATAGGATAATCGGGCCTGTTTTTATAAACGGGTTTATCTCATACTTCCGATGCATCGCGCATCCCGCTCGCGTTTTATTCTCTCCCCGGTCGCCCATGCCGCTCTCAGCCTCGTGTCCTGCACGGTGCTGGGCCTGGGGCATGGGGGCCTGGCGCATGCGCAAGCGCCGGCGCTTGCTCAGGAGCCGGCGCTTGCCCAGGAGCC
>LNFM01014962.1_pt1 | contig 12900 bp, 8 predicted proteins | sample 596031 | NCBI WGS metagenome assembly LNFM01 (sample SAMN04254537, study PRJNA301005) | activated carbon metagenome | isolation source: dual media filters at the Ann Arbor, Michigan drinking water treatment plant | place: USA: Ann Arbor
TTTCCGCTGAAGATCCGCGGGGGGACGGCGAGTCCGATTCGGGCGGTGGCGGTTTTTGAGTACACCTAGCTTAGGGGCCTGCCTCCAAGTATCTGCGTCAGAATCTTAATGGTTATTCAAGTGGGCGCTGGTGAGAACATAAATTTGGTGGCACGCTATTGTAGGCATATCGTCGGCGGTACTATTGCGTCGGTCTACTTACAAATCTGGGAGGTTAACCAACGTGACAGAAATTATGGTGCAAGAGCCGGGTGCTGCGCTCCCGACACCATCTAAAGAGAATAGTTATCCTGTCTTGGTGCTGACCTATGTCCCTTGGGACGATTACGGCTATCGGACAATGTGTAGAGCATTCCTGCATAAATCTCTGGGTGAGGCCATTATTCCGCTTGGTGAAATTCGAGTAATGAGGCGTGGCCAGACCTCCCACTGGAAAACACAGGAAAGCCCAGAGTGGACGTTTAAAAATGGACCGTTTAGATTTCTAGGCTTGGATGGTGCAGAAGTTGAGTACTGCAGCCTTGCGCTGACTAGCGCATTTTATGAGAAAATTTACAAGGAAATTGGGGCGGGTGCGTCATATTTACTGCGAGCAATGGCTGATGCTGCAACGCAGCCAAAGAAGTGGAGTGATTTTGAAGACGATCCTTGCTTCCAGACCGCGCTTCTTCGCGACCCTGGAGGGGCAGCGGAAGTGCGCGACAAAGCAAGAAAGTTGTTTGGAGTTACGGATTTTCTGATTAATCAATTTGAGTATCGCGTAAGACTGCCCGGCGCGGTGAACGAGCATGCGATAAAATTTGATTTCGGAGGCTTTGGTAAGAAATTTAACACGCTTAATTTAATCGCCGGAAGAAATGGGTCTGGCAAGACTCAGCTTTTGTCTAAGTTGGCTATTGAGCTAACCGGCGTTACTGGATCGTCAACGCAGCTTTCAGATACCATGGATCGATCGGTAGAGCAGCGGGAAGATTTAGTTAAACGCGAGGGGGCAGGTCGGGTATTTCCAGCGCCCTCCTTCTATGCGGTGATAGCCATCTCCTTCAATCCTTTTGACCAATTCGAGCGACCGCAGGTCGTAAATCAGGATGTTCGATATACCTATTGCGGAATTCGGAAATCGGACAATTCGATTTATACAGAGAGTGAGTTGGTTGAGAAGCTCCGCGAGCTCATTAAAGATATGACTGAAAGTCAGAAAAAAATACTAGGTAAGGCTGCGCAAAACACTCTTGGCGTATCCGATTTCGAGAAATATTTTGAGCCGGAAAGCACTTTGGGTTACGGCCATTTGAGTGCGGGTCAAAAAATTGTGCTGAATATTCTTGCGCATCTAGTCAGATATCTTCGAAAGCGCACATTGGTTCTGATGGACGAGCCAGAGACACACCTCCACCCAAGCCTAATGGCGGCGCTCACAACCGAGCTGTTGCGGATACTTCCGTTGCACGACTCATACGCGGTCGTTGCTACTCACTCGCCGATTATCGCACAACAGGTCCAAAGCAGTAACGTCAATATAATACGGCGGAACGAAAATGACGAAATTAGTGTTCAAAAGCCCGACTTTGAAACGTTCGGTGAAAACATTTCTAATATAACGGGCGCACTTTTCGACACTCGGGAGTACGAGCGAGATTATACTTCAATTTTAAAAGATCTTTTGGTGGAGCATAATAACGATCCGGAAAAGGTTGAGCAATTGTTCCCTAGGGGATTGGGCAATAATGCCAAGATATATCTCTGGTCATTATCGAAACTAAAATTGGATTAGCTGCAAATGTACAATGTGCCATTGCCTAAGGGTGATTTCTATGTGCAGTTCACTTCAGCTGTCGACGCGAAATTAGATCCAGATTACAAATCTACTCTGACAGTCTTGATGTCGGAGATTAAGCATAGGTATGCTGAATACGAACAAAATGTACAAAATTTGGAAACGGTTACTGAAGTCTTGCGAACTGCTGATGAGGCGAAAGCCCTTCTCTCCTGCTACAGTCCAAGCCTGAAACTACGTCTTCTTTCTGAGCTTAGAGATCGCCTGCCCAATCGGATCACCGAGCTTGCGAATGCAGTCGCAGAGACTATTCGGTGCCCATACTGCCAGTTAGAGCCAGCAGGACGATGGGACCATTTTCTCCCATCGGGGCGATTTCCCGACTTTGCGATGTACTCCCCAAATCTTATTTTTGTTTGTGATTCTTGTAATTCAGGCATAAAAAAAGACGATCTAGTTTCGCCTATCCGCAGTACGATTAACCCTTATTACGATGCGTTGGACTCGACTTCTCTTCTGGAGTGCGTGGTCAGTGTCGTTGAGGTCGGCAATGAACGAAAACTGCTGCTAAGTTTTTCCATTAGCAATAAATCTGGAGGGTGTGCATATCTGGTCCCTTTAGCAAAAAGGCATTTTTGCGCATACGGTCTTGAGGCCAAATTTATATCCGTCTCAGCTGAGGAAATGGTTGAACTGATCAACGATTATATTTTTTTGTTTGATCGGCACAGGCGGCATTTAACCGAAGTGGAGCTCAATGCGTGGGTCGAGTCCAAGCGATCGAGTATCAGGAAATTATACCCAAGCCAGAATTATTGGAAAAATGCGTTGTGGGCCGGTATCCAAGCCTGTCCAGACCTACTCGCTTACCTGATGGAAAGATGCGATAGGGGGCGTGCTAGACCGACGGTGCCTTGACGTGTGGCGTCGGACTACCGAACCTTAGATTAAGGTCAGATTGCGTTTTCCATTCATCTAAATCGTAACTCCTCACCGCGAACAGCTCGCTCCCCCCAACACACAAAACTTCGCACAATGCGGGTGGTTCAGCGCCACCGGCCTGGCCGCTTCCGCCAGCGTCGCCCCCAGCTCGAATTGCGGGTCGTAGGGCAGCAGGGTGCAGGCCACCACCGCCGGGCGGTCCGCGCCGCGGCGCTTCACCACCATGCGGGATGATGCGCACATCATCTGGTCCGGGTGCTTGCCCAAAATGCCCCAGCAGGCCTCGGTGATCTCCGGCACATCCACCGTCGCGTCCATTTCCGGGAACAGCATCAGCGCCACCGGGTCCGCGACGTCGATCGGGATGGCGTGTTCCGCGAAAACCCGGGCGAAGCCGGCGCGCATCGCCGCCTCATCCTCCCCGCCGAAGCTGGCGCGGCCGGCGACATGCACGCGGAAGCCGTGCCGCGACAGCCAGCCGAGGCCTTCCAGCGTGGCGGCGAAGCTGCCTTCGCCGCGTTCGAAATCATGATGCGCGGCGCTGTGGTGGTCCAGGCTCACGCGCAGCGTCAGCCGCGCCGCATCCACCCGGCCTCGCAGCGCCAGCAGCTTCTCCGCGTAGCGGCGCAGCGGCTTCATGGCGTTGGTCAGCACCAGCGCCTGCAAAGCGCCGGGGCGGGTCAGCACATCCTCCAGCATCGGCAGCAGCTGGGGGTTCATGAAGGGCTCGCCGCCGGTGAAGCCCACTTCGCGCAGCGGCGTCGCGCCGGCGGCGGCCTCGTCCAGGAAAGTCGCGACCTCGGCGGCGGAGATATAGGCCAGCGCATCGTTGCGCGGGCTGCTTTCCATGAAGCAGGCGCGGCAGGTGATGTTGCACAGCGACCCGGCGGCGCTCGCCCTTGGCGGTCAGCCGCGGATCGCGGAATTTCTCGGCGGCGAGCGGGCGCGGCATGGTCAGGCTCAGTGTGGACAAGTCGCGATCCTTCCGTCTGGGCGGCGATGGCTCAGGACAGCTTCGCTGGCGGGCGCGGTACGGTTACGCCGCCTGGAGTCTGCCAGGCGCGGGTGGAAGCGCCTGACCGACTTCGGTGCGTGCACCTCAGGCGATCACACTACTAATCCGTCAGCAGGAAGTCGCGCAGGGCCGTGGCCACCGCCTGCGGCGCCTCCTCCATCGGCACATGGCCAAGGCCCGGCAGGCTGACAAGGCGGCTGTCGGGCAGCACGCGCTGGTAATCCGCGGCGTGGCTGGCCGGTACCATGGCATCCTGCGCGCCCCACAGCAGCAGCACGGGGGCGCGGATGCCGGCCAGCAGCGGCTCCGGCGGCGGCAGCACATGGCCGGCCATGCGGTCCACGATCGCCTGGCGCACGCCAGGGGCCAGCAGCATGTCGCGGGTGCGCTCGAACCGGTCCTGCGTCAGCGCGGCAGGGTCGCCATAGGCCGGCACCAGGCTGGCGCGCAGCAGGCGGTCGGGCAGGGTGTAGGGCAGCACGCGCATCAGCAGCGGCACGCGGGGCGCGGCGCCATAGCCCTGGCCGGGGCTGGCGAAGCCATCGGGCGCCATCAGCACCAGCTTCGCCACGCGGGCCGGCTCGGCGGCGGCGAAGCGCCAGGCGATCCGCCCGCCCATCGAACTGCCGAGCAGATGCGCCCGCGCCAGGCCCAGCCGGTCCATCAGCGCCGTGATCAGCATGATGGCGCGCGCATCCGTGTAATCGCCGGAGGGGTCGGGGCCGGTCAGGCCGAAGCCCGGCAGGTCCAGCCGGATCACCCGCAGCCGGTCCTCCAGCAGCGGGGCCACATCGTCCCAGGTGTGCAGGCTGCTGGCGAAGCCGTGCAGCAGGATCAGCGCCGGGGCATCCCGCGGGCCGGTGTCGCGCAGATGCAGCCGCACGCCCTGAAGCTCCAGGAAGGCGGAGGGGGCGGCGGCATAGCGCGCCTCCAGCGCCGCGCGCGGCCGGTCCGGCGCATACAGCCAGAAGGCCGCGACCAGCAGCCCAGCCAGCAGGATGGCCGCGATCAGAAGCAGGATGCGCATGGCGGGTCTTGATTCATCGGGCTGATAGATGCGGATGTGGGCGCGGCTGTCGATGCCCGCCGTGCGGAATTCGCAGCCTCCCGGCGCGGGGCCGATGGCGCGGCTTCCGGCACCCCTCGGGGGGCGGGCCGGCGCATCACTGCATTTCCCGTGCGGTCCGCCGGGCCGGGGGCTTGCGGCGGGCCGGGTGAACCGCTAGGAACCCGCACGCTTTTATGGCGGCGCGCTGCTGTAGCTCAGTGGTAGAGCACTCCCTTGGTAAGGGAGAGGTCAAGAGTTCAATCCTCTTCAGCAGCACCACTCCCCCCCCGTTAAATCCTGAATGGTTTTATGGCACGGGCCGGGTTCCCGGCCACTTCGGCTGCATTCGCGCCCCCATCGCCCTGGCCGCAGCCCCATCCCAGCCACCGGCATTCCGAACCGCACCGGCTTTTCGTCATTCCATGCAGTTTTCTTGCGTGACGATGCTTGAAATCCCGTTGGAGCATCAGGTTCTTTTCTGCTGCCGATTGAAGTTTCTGTGTGGCATGGTTGAGGCTATTGTGCGGAGGGCTGGTCTTCCTGCAATCCATGTACACGCGCCGGTAGCGAGGATCCTGGCCCAGCGGCCTCGGCTGCGCGGACCGTGGTCGTGGGACTGTTGTTGTACCTGGGCCTGCTCTGCATTCGGGACTCATCCGATGATCCGCGTGGCCAACGTCAAGAGTTCGAACCCGGTTGTCTCGGCGCGGTTGTGCCGCGAGGCGATCGGCCCCGGTACGCCCGCCATGCTGCTGGCCTTCTGCGGCGGCAAGCACGACCCGGATGCGGTGCTGGCGGCGCTGACCGGGGAATTCGGCCCGGTGCCCATCTATGGCGGTTCCGCCGCCGGCGTGATCGGGCGCGACGGCTACGGCTATGGCGGCTTTGAGATGGGGGTGGTGGCGCTGGACGACCCGGCGCAGGTGCCCCAGGCGGTGGTGACGGAGGCGCTGCTGGGCGGGACGCGGGATGCGGGCCATGCGCTGGGCCACGCCGTCGGTGCCATCGCCAGCCCCGATGCCGCCGTGATGCTGCTGTTCGACAGCGTCGCATCCCGCGCGCCGCCGCGGCTGCACTTTGCCAGTTCCATCGTCGATGGCTTCCATGATGGCTTCGGCACCACGCCGCTGCAACTCTTCGGCGGCGGGCTGCTGACCGACATGAACCTGACCGGCGGCTGGGTCTTTGCCGGCCGTCGCGTCCTCAAGCACGCCGCCATCGCCCTGGTCTTCCCGCCGGGGCTGGAGGTCGAGACGGTCATCATGCATGGCTGTCGGCCGATCAGCTCCTTCATGGAGATCACCCGCATCGATGGGGCGGATGTGTTCGAGCTGGATGGCGAACCGGCGCTGCGCGTGATCGAGCGCATGCTGGGCCTGTCCTTCGGCCAGACCCGCAGCCAGGAATTGTCGCTGGAAGTGACGCTGGGCCAGAAACTCGGCGATCCCTACGCGCCGTACCAGGAAGGCGACTACGTCAACCGCCTGATCCTGCGCGCCAATAGCGAGGCCGGTTCGGTCACGCTGTTCGAGCCGGATTTCGCGCTGGGCACGATCGTGCAGATCATGAGCCGCGACAATTCGCTGATGCTGGATTCGGTGCGCCGCGGCGTGGCCGCCATGAACCGAACGGTGGCCGGCACCCAGAATCTGCTGGGCCTGTACATCGACTGTGCCGGCCGGGCCAGCGCACGCAGCGGCGCGGCGGTGGAGGAGGCGGAACTGGTGACCCAGGGCCTCGACCCCAGCATCCCGCTGCTCGGCTTCTATTCGGGTGTGGAGGTGGCCCCGGTGGGTGGCGGCAGCAGCCGGTCGCTGGACTGGACAGGGGTTCTCGCCGTGCTGCGCCCCCGCCAATGACCCAGAAGCAGCCGGTGCCCAATCCCCTCGACCGCGAGCTCGCCTATTACCGGCGCGAATGCAACGATCTGGGCGCCCGGCTGCTGCGCCTGCAGGAGGAACAGAGCCAGGCCTTCCGGGAAGCGCGCCGCAGCCGCACCGTGGCCAAGCTGATCCGGGAGGCGCACCGCCTGTCCGATATCTGCAACCAGCCGGAAGAAATCGGCAACCCCATGCTGGAGGTCGTGGTCGACAACGCGCTGTGCGACCGCGCGGCGCTGCTGGAGCGTGTCTCCCCCGATGGATCCGGCCGCTTCCGGGTGACCCATGTGATCGGCATGGGCGGGGAGAGGTGGCAGGAACAGGTGGTGCTGCCGGCCGCGCCCAATTTTTTCTTCACCACCTCCCGCACCCTGCTGGAACCGCCGGCCTATGAGCTCACCTCCATCCTGCGCACCCCCTATGTGTTGTGGGCCTTCGATCCGCTGAGCGGTGTCGCGCTGATCCTCGGCAATCATTCGGAAGGCAATGTCACGCGGCCCTTCGAGACGCGGGACCAGGAACTCGTCGAAGGGGCGCTGTCCGTCTATCTCGATGTCCGTGCCCGCAAGGTGGCGGAGGTGGAGCTGCGTGCGGCCAAGGCGGCGGCGGAGGAAAGCGGCGCGGCGCGCGCACGCTTCCTGGCCACGCTGAGCCATGAATTGCGCACGCCGCTGAACTCCATCATCGGCTTTTCCGAGATCATGGCGCCGGGATCGACGATCCCGACCACGCCGGAACAGCGCGGCACCTACGTCGCGCAAATCAACGAATCCGGCCGCATGCTGCTCGAACTCATCGACAACATCCTGGACTATGCCAGCCTGGAAAACGCGACGCCGAGCCTGCGACGCGAATGGGTGTCGAGCGAGGGCCTGCTCGCCGCCGCGGTCGGGGAGGCCGGATCGATCGCGCTGCACCATGATGTCGTGCTGGATCCCATCCAGTCCGAAGCGACGGTCGAGCTGTTCGTGGACCGGCTGCGCTTCCGCCAGGTGCTGGGCAATCTGCTGGGCAATGCGGTGAAATTCACGCCGCCCCAGGGGCGGGTTCAGCTGATGCTGTCCCTGCAGCCGGAGGGGGGGGTCAGCATCCGTGTCGCCGATACCGGGATCGGCATCGAGCCGGCCGATATCGGTCGTGTTTTGCAGCCCTTCCAACAGGCCTCCAGCGGCCATCGCCGTCGGTTCCCGGGCACCGGCCTCGGCCTGCCCATCGCCAAGAACCTGGTGGAGGCGCATGGCGGCAGCTTCGTGCTGGAAAGCAGCCCGGGGCAGGGCACCACCGTGACGGTCCAGCTGCCACCCGATGCCGTGCGCCCCGCCTCGGCGCTGCCGGCCGGACGACGCACGCCGGCGGCCAGGCCCGCCAGCGGCGATTGAAGGCATCTTCCAGGCCCCCCGGAGCCTGGAAGATGCGGCGGCACGGAAGATGCGCCGCAGCCTCAGCGGCCGATCGTGGCCGGGGCGGTTGCGGCCAGGGTGGCCAGGTTGCTGTCCACCGCCTCGAACAGGCCCCAGCATTCCGTATAGCCATGCGGGAAGCCCGGCGAGCCGGCATCCGCATCCTGCTGCCGGGCATGGATGTAGCTGGTCCAGCGGCGGGTGGCGGGGCGGCGGTGGTGGAAATCATGGCAGGGGGCGTCGCCCACCAGCACGAACAGCCGCACGAACAGCTGCACCGTCAGCATATCCGCCCACCAGGCCAGCCATTGGCCGAAGCCCGCCAGGCTGCGCGCCGTGCCGGAAGGCGGCCGGCGGCCGGCGAAGACCCCGGTGGTGGCGTGGCAGACGAAGCTGCGGTCGCGCAACGCGATCAGCTCCGCCTCCGGGAAGCGGTGCTCGCACAGGATGCGGTAGATGGTGGCAATCTGCAGCAGCACCGTGACCGGCAGCACCCACAGGATGGCCAGTTCCAGCAACGTGCCGGTTGCCGCCGCCGCCAGGATCAGCCCGCCCCAGAACAGGCGGCCGGTCCAGTCATGCGCCCGGTCGCCGCTGAACAGCGCCGCCTTGATGCGGCGCTGCGCGAAGCGCGCATGGAAGGCCGGGGAGAAGGTGTTCACCAGCACCCGCCGCCACAGCTCCGCCTTCGGCAGCCCCGGCTCCAGCCGGCACAGGCCGATGACGAAATCGGCGAATTCATCCTCCTCCGTCAGCAGCTTCTTCGCGCTGTGATGCATCATGTGCTCGCGCTGGTAGTCGTCGAAGCGCTTGAACAGCAGGAAGGCGGAAACCAGCCGGCCGGCCCGGCGATTGCGCTCCCGGCTGGCGAAGACGGTGCCGTGGGAGCAGTGGTGGAAGATCACCACCTGGAACAGGCCGAGGCCGGAGGAGGTCAGCAGCAGGCCGAGCGGCAGCAGCAGCCAGGCCCAGGCTGGCGTGGCCGCCAGGCTCAGCGGCACCGCCCCCAGCGCGACGCCACCGAGCACCAGCGCCAGCGCGCCGACGACGAAGCGCCAGGCGGCGACATCGGGCATCGCTTCGCCGCGGGCCGGCATCGCGGTCAGCCAGGTGAGGAAGGGCTGCGCCCCCGCGGGCAGCCGGGCGGCCATCACCTCCCTCGGCGTATCCGCATCGGGTTCGCGGGTCAGCATGGTGGCGCTGGTGTCGATACGTTCAGGCGACAGATACATTTTCAGGACTCTTTCCTGTGGGCGCTCCGGCCGGAGCGTGGGGTTCCAGTAGCCATCGAAGCATGTGGTGGCGCGCGCTGCCGGCGCCGGGGGGGGTCCGGGCCAGCGCGCGCCAATGCCCGGCCACGGCCGCGTGTCAACCGGCAGGGCCGGCGCCTGGCGCGGGCCGCGCGGCTCCTCATGGGTGCCGCCGGGGTCGCGGTGAATGCCGCCGGGGTCGCGGTGAATGCCACCGGGGCCGTGGCGGATGCCGTCGCTGCGCGCCGGGTCCGGGCGGCACAGGGGCGCCAGTCGGCATGGCGGCGCGGATGGGCCTGTGGCAGCATCTGCACGCTCACCCCTGCCGCGGCTCGATGCAACGCCTCGCCCGATGCCGAATCAGGCCCGGCAAAGGCGCGGCACCATCGGATGCTGCCGTGTTCAACCGCATGGCCTGCTCCTCAGCGATCTTCGCCTGGCGAGAGCCCAGAACCTTCCCAGCATGGCGGCCGCAGGTCAGTTCGATATCATCACGGTACGGTGAAGCCACATGCTGCCGCGCGGGACCGGTGCGCGGGGTGGTCCTCAGGCCAGGGAGGTACCCTTCCGCCCGGTGCAGCCATCCAGCGCCTCTCGTATCTTGTCGGCCAATTGGTGGCGACGATACGGCTTGCGGAGCAGCGGCAGGGTCCCGGCCGCCTGGCCCTGGCCGGGCGGCGCCGGCTCCGTGTAGCCGCTGGTCAGCAGGATGCGCAGCGTCGGCTTCATGTGCTGCGCCAGGGCGGCGAGTTGCGGACCGCTCATGCCGCCAGGCATGACCACATCGGTGAACAGCAGGTCGAATCCCGGATCGCGGCGGAGGATCTGGAGGGCTTCGGCCGCCTGTCCGGCTTCCGTCACACGGTAGCCCAGTTCCCGCAGCAGGCCCGCGGCATGATCGCGTACCGCTATGTCATCCTCCACCACCAGCACCCGCTCCGTCCCGCCGCGCAGCCCATCGCGCGGCGGGGCGGGCGGGCTGGCCATGGCAGGCTGGTCTGCCGGCGGCAGGTACATGCTGATGCTGGTGCCGCGGCCGGGGCGGGACCGGATGTAGATGTGCCCGCCGGATTGCTTGAGAAAGCCGTAGACCATGCTGAGGCCCAGCCCGCTGCCCTGGCCGATTTCCTTGGTTGTGAAAAAGGGCTCGAAGGCCTGCGCCACCACCTCGGGCGGCATGCCGGTGCCGGTATCGCTGACCCGCACCATGACGTAGTCGCCGGGCGCAACCTCCCCCTCCGCGCGGGCGAAGTCGGCGTCCAGTCGCACATTGGCGGTCTCCACCGTCAGTCGTCCGCCGCCGGGCATGGCATCGCGCGCATTGATGCACAGGTTCAGCACGGCGGTTTCCAGCTGCGGCGGATCGATCAGGGCGATGCTCAGGCCGGGGGCCGGACGCAGTTCGAACTCCACCTGTTCACCCAGCGTACGTTTCAGCATCTGGGCCAGCCCGGCCAGCAGGGTGTTCACATCGACCGGCTTCGGGTCCAGTGCCTGGCGGCGGGCAAAGGCGAGCAGGCGGCTGGTCAGCGCCGCGGCGCGTTCCGCCGCCGCCACGCTCATCTCCGCCATCTGGCGCAGCTCCCCGCCAGGCGGCAATTCCTCCATCAGCATTTCCGCATTGCCGAGGATGACGGTGAGCAGATTGTTGAAATCATGCGCGACGCCGCCGGTGAGCTGGCCGATCGCCTCCAGCCGCTGCGCCTGGCGCAGCTTCCGCTCCAGGTCCCGCCGCTGGGTCACATCCGTATGGACGGCCAGGATGGCGCGCGGCGCGCCATCCTCGTGCCGCACCAGGGTCCAGGCCGCCTCGACCACCAGCTTGCTGCCGTCCCGGCGGCGCTGGTGCAGCTCCCCGCTCCAGGCGCCGTCCGCCAGCACGGACTCGATGGCGCTGTCCACCGCATCCGGCACGCCGCCGATCATCGGCCCGGCGACGCGGCCCAGCACTTCCTCCGCCCGCCAGCCATACAGGCGTTGGGCCGCCCGGTTCCAGTAGCGGATGCGCTGGTCGATGCCCTGCACCAGGATCGCATCCTGCACCTGCTCCAGCAGCGCCGCCTGCTGTTCGAGCTGCGTCTGGTAGCGGCGCCGGTCGGTGATCTCACGCTCCACCGCCACGAAGTTCGAGACGGTGCCATCGGGGGCCAGCACCGGCACGATCTCCATCTCGATCCAGAATTCCTCGCCGGCCTTGGTGTAGTTCAGCAGCTCGGCCTGCACGGGCTGGCCGGCTTGCAAGGCGACGCGGATGCGGTCGCGCTCGCGCCGGGATGTCTTCGGCCCTTGCAGCAGGCGCGGGCTGCGGCCCAGCACCTCCGCCCGCGTGTAGCCGGTGCGGCGTTCGAAGGCGTCGTTGACGAAAAGGATCCGCGGGCCGGGTGCATCCGGCATCCCCTCGGTGATCAGCACGATGTGGTTCAGCTGCGCCATGCTGGTCTCCAGCAGGCGCTGCAAGGATTCGCGCTGCCGGCGTTCGGTGATGTCGTGCAGCATCACGGCCAGGCCGTCGGCTGCGGGAAAGGCGCGCAGCGCCAGCCAGGGGCCGGTGCCGTGCAGCTGCGCCTCGCACCCGCCCATCCTGCGCTGGTCCAGCGCATCCCGCACCGCGATGCCGAAGGGCTCCGCCGGTCCGAAGCCGGCATGGGCCGAGACTGGCGTGCCGTGCAGTCGCCCGGGTGAAGCGCCGAACAGCCGGGAGGCGGGGGCGTTCACCTGCACCAGGCAGCCCTGGGCATCCAGCAGGAAAAAGGCATCGTCGAGGTTGTACGGGGAGGGTTGAAGCCGGTCTGGCCCGGTCGGCGCCGGCCCCGCGCCGCCGGTCAAATCCACCAGCCGCTGCTGCGCCACCCGAAGGGCCTCGCGCAGCCGCAGGATCTCGGGCTGGCTCGATGAAGCGTCGGCGCCATCCATCATGGGGGATACGATGCGCCAGGGGGCCTGCCGGCCGGGCGGCCACGGTGATGCGGGGGCGCCCGCCCGCGCACCGGCGCATCCTGCATGCGGCGCAGCCCGACCATCAGCCCAACGCCCCCCACTTGCGCTACGCCGGGGCGATGTGCCGGCCCGGAAGCGCCGATCCTCACATGTTCGGAGGGTCGGAGGCCAGCCGGGAAAGGCTACCAGACCAGCCTGTAGCCCTTGCCACGCAGGGCGGTGATGGTGACCTGCCCGGAAGATGCCGTGACCAGCTTCTGCCGCAGGTTGGAGGCAAGCTGGTCCACGCCCCGCTGTTCGGGCAACAGGCGCCGGCCGAGCACGCGGTGGGAGATGGTGCCGCGATCCGCCAGGTTCTCGGGCTCGGTCAGCAGCAGGTGCAGCAGGCCGGCCTCGCCGCCGGTCAGCCGCGTCTCCCCGCCATTATTGGCCTGCAGCCGCAATCGGGCCGGCTCCAGCCGCAAGCCGGCGAGGTTCCAGCAGGGCGGATCGACAACGGGCAGGGGGGCGGGTGGCATCGGCGAAGGCACGGCCAGCCCGATTGCGGCAATGGCGTCCAGCCGGCGGCTGAGGGCGCGGACGCGGGCCACCATTTCGCGAAGTGAGAAGGGCTTTGCGAGGTAGTCATCGGCGCCGACCTCAAGGCCGATG
>LNFM01010610.1_pt1 | contig 12899 bp, 10 predicted proteins | sample 596031 | NCBI WGS metagenome assembly LNFM01 (sample SAMN04254537, study PRJNA301005) | activated carbon metagenome | isolation source: dual media filters at the Ann Arbor, Michigan drinking water treatment plant | place: USA: Ann Arbor
GAAGATGGCGAACAGCGGGCTGTTCGTGTGGGGCGACCCGCTGCCGGCGGTCGGCACCGGCTACACGCGCGGCATCGAAGTGCAGGTGCTCATCAACTTCGCCCCGAAGGACGGTTGGGCCACGAGCCACGGCGACATCTTCAGCATCTGGGGCGCGAAGTGCGTGCCGGACCGCCCGCACTTCAAGGGCATCGAGCGGTGCCTGCCGAGCGAGAACCGCGTGAAGGGCGGCGGCGAGTGGAACCACTACAAGGTCACCGCGAACGACGGCGCGATCAAGCTCGAAGTGAACGGCAAGGAAGTGAGCGGCGTGAGCAAGTGCAACCCGCGGAAGGGCTACTTGGCGCTCGAGAGTGAGGACAGCGAGTGCCACTTCAAGAACATCAAGATCAAGGAACTGCCGAGCACGAACCCGAAGCCGGAAGAGTGCGCGCAGGTCGCCGCGGGGCACGTCTCGCTATTCAACGGTCTCGATCTGAAGGGTTGGAAGACCGACGACGGAGCGTGGAAGGCCGGGGGCGGCGTGCTGAAGCCGGGCGGGAAGGCGCTGCTCGTTTCCGACGCCAAGTTCGCCACCGGGGAACTGGTCTTCGACTGGCGGTTGCCAGCGAAGTCTACCAAATCGGTTTCCGCGAGTGTCGGCGCAGCGACGGTGACGGTCGCCCCCGGCGGTACGGTTCAGGTGGGAATCGCGATTGCCGGCACCGTGGCCGCGAGCAAGCCGGTCGAGACGAAGGCGGTGAAGGCCGGTTGGAACCGCACGGTACTGACCTTCGACGGCGCGACCGCGACCGCGCGCGTCAACGGCGAAGTTGTCGCCAAGGTCAACGCGGGCGGTGCGGCCCCGGTCGGCCCGGTGCTGTTCCACCCGGCCGACGGCCTTGAGATCATGAACGTGTTCGTGCGCGAACTGAAGGAGGAGAAGAAGTGAGTACCGAGCCGAGCGAATCCGGTATCGACTTCGACCGCACGCCGGTTCCGGGCGTGCCGTTGGATATCGTTTGGTTCTTGTTGTCGTTGCCGCGCGAGGTGCGCATCAACTGCGCCAACTTCCTGAACGCCAGCACAATCGAGGGGTTCGACGGCACGCCCGAAATAACGGCCGGGCTGTGGAAGAACGAACTCCAACGGCGCATTGACGCCTTCGACCGCGGCGAGATGAAGGGCTACACGCTCAAAGAAGTAATGGCGCGCGTCCGCTTGCGCTTGGAGCAACTGGCGCGCACGCCGCACCCGGACCACCTGCACGGCTACAGTTGCGTCGATTACTTCGCCGACGGTTGGGCCGAGAAGGGGTTCTACGACGAAGTGGCGCACTTGTGGGTGATCGAGCCGCTACGCGAGTTGAACGACGAGCGGCGCGACGGCTTCTTCGCGGTTGGCGGGCCGGGTGCAGACGGCATCCGGTTCTGCTACCGCTACGGGCACGAAGGCGTGTGGACGTTCTACCCGATCACGCGCGAGTTCGTACCCGTTGCAAAAAACGTGAACGAATTGGTCGAGAAATGGCGCGCGGGCGAACTCACAGTGTAAAGGAACCCACCCGTGCGCGTGCTGTCGGCACACAAGAAGGCGATTACCGGGCTGGCGTTCGCGCGCGACGGCGCGCGGCTGGCCGAAGCCGCGCACGGCGGGAAGGTGCGCGTGTGGGACGTCGCCACCGGCACCGTCGAACGCACCTTCGATGCGTCCGAGGGGCTGTTCCCGAATCAGGTGAAGCTCGCGTTCACCGCGGACGGTGCGCACCTCGCGGTGGCGAACGACCGCGTGCTCCTGTTCGACTTGAAGAACGGCGACAGCACCGAACTGCCCGGCACGTCGGCGTTCAACGGGTTGCACGTTTCGCCGAAGGGCGCGGAACTGATGGGCCACGGCGACGCGCTGCTCCGGTGGACGCTCGCGGACGGCGCGAAGGTGCCCGCGTACAAGTTGCCGGCTGCCGGGGGCGGACGAATGCTCACGTTCCCCGGGGCCGCGTACGCGCCGTGCGGCACGCGCGTCGCGGTCGCGCGGCGCGCGTGGGGTCAGGGCACCGGCAACGTGAACACGGTGTTCGTTCTCGAACGCGCGGGGAGCGAAGTGCTCGCGGCGTTCGACAGCACCGGGCACGACCCGAAGCGGCTCGCGTTCAGCCCCAACGGGCAGTGGCTCGCCGCCGCGTGCGGGCCGGTGTTACGCGTGTACGACATCGCGGCAAAGGCGGAAGTCGCGGCGCTGAAGGCGGGCAAACTGCACTTCATGGCGGTCGCGTTCAGCCCGAACGGGAAGTGGCTCGCCACCGTGAGCAAGGACCGCACCACGCGGTTGTGGGAAGTGGGCGCGTGGGACGATCCGCGCACGTTCGAGTGGGACGCAGGGAAGTTGCTCGACCTTGCGTTCGCCCCGGACGGCGCGACTGCGGCCGTTTCGAGCGACACCGGCAAGATCGTACTGTTCGACGTGGACTGATAGTGGGCCGCACACTGGCGTTCGCGGTTCGTTGAAACACGCTCTCGCTGAGGGTTCGCACATGCTCGAAGCGCACGCGCTCCGAAACCGCCGGTGGTTCCTCCGCGATTGCGGCGTCGGCCTCGGCGCGCTCGCGCTCGCCGACCTCGCGCGCGCAGACGCGCCAAAGGCGCGTACGCACCACGAGCCGAAGGCCAAGCGCGTCATCTACCTGTTCATGGGCGGCGCGCCGAGCCACTTGGAACTGTTCGACAACAAGCCGCAACTCGCGAAGTTCGACGGCACGCTCCCGCCACCGGAGTTGCTCAAGAACTACCGGGCCGCGTTCATCAACCCGAACAGCAAACTCCTCGGGCCGAAGTTCAAGTTCAAGAAGTTCGGGCAGAACGGCACCGAACTCGGCGAGTTGCTCCCTCACCTCGGCGAGGTGATCGACGAAATCGCGCTCGTGAAGTCGATGCACACGGACGCCTTCAACCACGCGCCGGGGCAGATCATGGCGCTCACCGGGCACCAGCAGTTCGGCCGGCCCAGCGCGGGCGCGTGGGTGAGCTACGGCCTCGGTAGCGAATCGAAAGACCTGCCGGGGTTCGTGGTGTTCAGCAGCGGGAGCAAGGGGCCGAGCGGCGGGAACGCGTGCTGGGGCGCGGGGTTCCTGCCCACCAGCCACGCGGGCACGCTGTTCCGCTCCGCCGGCGACCCGGTGCTGTTCCTCGGCAACCCGCCGGGCGTGGACAAGGACATTCAAAAGGAATCGCTCGACGCGATCAACGCGCTGAACAAGAAGCGGCTCGACGCGGTGGGCGACCCGGAAATCGCGGCGCGCATCTCGGCGTACGAGATGGCCGGCCGCATGCAGGCCAGCGCCCCGGAGCTAATGGACCTGAGCAAAGAGACGAAGGAAGCGCTCGCGCTCTACGGCGCGGAACCGGGCAAGCCGAGCTTCGCGAACAACTGCCTGCTCGCGCGCCGCCTCATCGAGCGTGGCGTGCGGTTCGTGCAACTGTTCCACGAAGCGTGGGACCATCACGGCGGCCTCACGAACGGCCTCAAGACCGAGTGCGGGAAGACCGACCGCGCGTGCGCGGCGCTCGTCAAAGACCTGAAGCAGCGGGGCTTGTTGAAAGACACGCTGGTGATTTGGGGCGGCGAGTTCGGGCGCACGCCGATGGTGCAAGGCGGCAACGACGGCCGCGACCACCACCCGAACTGCTACACGATGTGGCTCGCCGGCGGCGGGGTGAAACCGGGCACGGTGCTGGGCACGAGCGACGACCTCGGCTTCAACGCGGTGGAAGACAAGGTCCACGTTCACGACCTGAACGCGACCGTGCTACACCTGCTCGGCATGGATCACGAGAAACTGACGTACCGGCATCAGGGCCGCGACTTCCGCCTGACCGACGTTCACGGCCACGTGGTGAAGAAACTGCTGGCGTGAACTCCGGCCGAACGTCCGGTGTGAGCCGGCCGTTCGGCTGTGGGCACTCGCTTCGAAACGGGTCAGTCCTCTTCGCGGCGCGCGGTCGGTTTGCTGTACCGCCGGTTGTGCGCCTCGAATTTCGCGCGCTTCAGCGTGCCCATGTGGTCCCCGGCCTCGATCTGGCGGTCCAGATCGGCGACCGCGACGATCTCGGCGTCCACCTCCAGTGTGGCCGGCACCGACTGGAGCAGCGCGCGGGCCTGTGCGAGGCACGCCCGCGCCCCGGCCGCGTCGCCGCGGGCGAGCGCGTCGGTGACACCCTTCTTGAGCCGGGCCACCGTGAGGAGCACCACCTTTTCTTGCACGTCGAGGTCCGGGGCGAGCGCTTCCCACGCACTCGCGGCCACCGCGGGCAGCACCAACTCGGCCGTGAGCGCTTGGCGCTCCGTGGCCCCCGGCGCGGCCCAGTCGAGGCGCACGGCGCACACCCGCGCTTCGCCCGCGGTCGGGGGCACGGTGAACCGCAGCGCGACCAGCACCGGGAACCCGGCCACGAGGTTCGGCAGCCGCAGCCGGCCGTCGGCGGCGCGGTCGAGGTCGTTCAGCACCTCCGAGGCCGCACCGCCCGCGCCCGGGTCCGCGGCGAGCAGCACGTCGGTGCCGGCGGTTGCCGTCAGGCCGGTCAGTTCGGCGGCGAACACCGCCGCGAGTTGCCGCGGGCTTTCGACGTAGTAGTAGTTCCCGTCGCCGGACCGCGCCATCGCTTCGAGCAGGTCTTCGTTGTAGTCGTTGCCCAAGCCCATCGTACTCGTGCTCACGCCTGTGCCGAGTCGGGCGTGAACGCCGTTGGCGATCGCGTCCGGGCGGCTCTCGCCCACGTTCGCCAACCCGTCGGAGAGCAGCAGCACGCGGTTCAGCCCGCCGGGCACGCGGCCCGCGGCCACCTGATTCGCGCCCTCGGCCCACCCGCCGTGCAGCGCGGTGCTGCCCCCGGGTTGCACGCCCGCGATCAGCGCCAGAAGGCGGGCGCGGTCGCCGACCGGGGCGTTCGGCGCGAGCGTGTCCACCTTGTCGTCGAACACGGTGAGGCTGACCCGGTCGCCGGGCACGAGTTCCTTCACCGCGAACGCGGCGGCCTCACGGGCGCAGTTCAGTTTGCGCGCCTCGTCCATCGAGCCGGAGCGGTCGATCACGATGCCGAGGTTCAGTGTCGGGCGAGCAGTGCCGGGATCGGCGGCGGGCGGGGTGATGTGAACGAGAACGTCGAGAACGGTGGAAGCGTCGCTCCGAACCGCCGGGCGGATCGGGAGCAACTTGATTGTGGGCTGTTTCATTGCACGGCTCTCGGTGGGTGTGAGGGAACGCGGGAGGGACGCGCGCCGCGCCCCACAGGTTCACGTTCCTCCCGGCACCCCTCAATACGACAGTTCGCGCCGCATTTTTCGCTTCGGCTCACACCGTCGGCAGTTCGAAGCCCTTGCGGTACTCGCGGGCGAGCAGCTTGTTCGCGCCGGCGTCGTCGGTCGTTTCGGCCTTCGCGTCCCACTTCAGCGTCTTCCCGGTGCGGTACGCGAGGTTCCCCAAGTGGCACAGCAGCGTGCTCGCGTGCCCCACTTCCACCTCCGCGTTCGGCTTCGCGTCGCCGCGAATGGCGTCCACGAAGTTGCGCACGTGCAGCCCCACCATGTCGCCCGCGGGCTTGCCGGTCGCGTCGTCGCCGCCGCGCACCTTCCACGAGTCGCCGTCGAACACGAGCGTGCCTTTGTCGCCGTGAATCGCGATACCGTAGCTCTGGCCTTCTGGTCCTTGCCCCTTCTTCTCCCACACGCGGTGCTCCCACACGAGCGTGAAGCCCTTCGCGCCGCCCGGCCCGGCGGCGAAGTCGAACGTCGCGATCTGCGTGTCCGGCGTTTCCTGCTCGTCGTCGTGGAAGTGCTTGCCGCCGGCGCAACTCACCTTCACCGGCGCGCCGAGGTCGCACACGTTGCGCGCCACGTCCAAGCCGTGAATCCCGTTGTTGCCCAGTTCGCCGGTGCCGAGGTCCCAGAACCAGTGCCAGTTGTAATGGAACCGGTTCTTGGTGAATTCGCCGCTCGCAGGCCCGAGCCACAGCGAGTAATCGACGCCCGCGGGCGGTTGCTCCGGCTTCGCGAAGCCGATGTTCGGCCGCGGCCCGCCGATCCACGCGCGCGCGAACGTGACTGTGCCGAGCTTCCCGCTCCGCACGTACTCGCGGGCCGCGATCACGCTGGGTTGGCTGCGCCGCTGCGTGCCGGCCTGCACCACCACCTTGTACTTGCGGGCCGCCTGCACCATGCGCCGGCCCTCGGTCACGTTGTGCGAAACCGGTTTCTCGACGTAGACGTGCTTCCCGCGCTCGGCGGCCCACACGGTGGCGAGCGCGTGCCAGTGGTCCGGGGCGCACACCACCAGCGCCGTCACGCCCTTGTCGTCGAGCGCCTTGCGCACGTCGGTTTCCACCTTCGGCGTCACTTCGGACTTCTTGAGCGCGTCCAGCGCGCCCTTCACCATGCCGGGGTCCGGGTCGATGAGGTACGCGACCTCGACGCCCGGCGTTGCGGCGAACACCGGCGCGAGTTGCTTGCCGCGCACGCGGAGGCCCATGATCGCGACGCGGACCTTCTCGTTCGGCTTGTCCGCGGCGCGCGCGTACGACGCGGCCGAGAGGGTGAGGGCGGAGGTGGCGAGGAACTGGCGGCGCGTGTTCATGGCAGGTTACACAACGGGGGAGGAAATTGGCTCGCCACATGGTACCTTGTGCATCGGGGGTTTGCGAGCGGCGCTTTGGGAGGATCGGCCGTGGCGATCGTCGTTCAGTGTTCGGGGTGCCCGACGCGGTTGAGCGCGCCCGAGGGCGCGGCCGGCAAACAACTCAAGTGCCCGAAGTGCGGATCGCTGGCGACCGTGCCGGAGCAAGTGGTGGAAACGAAGCCGGCCCAGCCGCCGAGGCCGAAACCGAAAGTGACCGCGGACCCGGTCGATGACGACGACGACCGCCCGCGCTCGCGCACGCGCCGTGACGATGACGACGATGACGACGACGACCGGCCGCGCAAGAAGAAGCGCCGCGGCGACGATGACGACGACGAGTACGACCACGACCGGAAGCGCGGCAAGCGCCGGTCCGCCCGCAACAGCGGGGGCGGCGGGGGCAAAATGGCCGTGATGGTTGTGGTGGGTTTGGTCGCGCTGATCGGCGTGGGCGTGGCGATCTTCATGCTGGTGGGCAAAGGCTCGCGCGCGCCGCTGCCGCCGGGGTGGACGATGGTGGAGAACGCGGACGCGGGCGTGAAGGGCGCGTTCCCCACCGACCCGATGGTGATCGGCAATCGCGGCAACTTCGGCTTCGGCGCGGGAATGAACATCCCCGGGTTCGGCGAGATTCCGCAGGTGGAATCGAGCCACGTGCTGACCTGTGGCGGCGGGTTGGGCGGGCGCGCCGGGGTGAACGTGAGCGTGCAAGTCACGCGGTTCCGTGGGGCGCTCCCGCGCGCGATGCGCGACGCGGTCGCCGACGGGTTCGGCGGGGCCGCGCTCGGCGGCGAAGCCAAGAGCGTGCGCTGGCTCGGCGGCAGCGGCGTTGAGATGCGCGTCGGCGGGCAGATCGTCCGCCAAGTGTACACCGACAAGGCCATCGTTCAGGCGACCGTCAACGGTGCGAAGCCCGAAGAGGCCGAGGCGTTCTTCGATAACTTCGAACTGACGAAGTAGCGGTCGCCCCTCCGCGTCCTAGTCGATGTACTGCGGCGGGCTTTCGCCCACGCGCTTCGTCACGCGCGGGAACGTGCCCTTCGGTGCGCCCTCGGTGATCGAGAGCACGTTCAACTGGTGGTGCCAGTCGTCGCCGAAGTCGAACCAGTAACCAAACCGCGCGCCCTTCTTCAGCGGCAGTTCGTCGATGGTGGTTTCGTCGGTGTACCCGGCGACCGGCGGGCCGTCGTCACCGTAGTCCCCGGCTTCCGGCATCACGTACCGGGGCCCCTTCGGGTCCATCGGCCCTTTCCCGAACTGGAACTCGTACATGTGCGGGTCTTCGCGGTCGAACGCGTCGTAGATCGCCCAGTGCAGGTCTTCGAGCGTCTGGTCGCCGCGAATCTCGATGGTTCGGCTCACCGCTCGGTTCTGCTTCAGGAACTTCGCGGTCATCGGCCCTTGCAGGATGAACACCTCGAGTTCGTACACGCGCGGCGGCCCGGCGGGCGCTGCGCGCTTCGGTTTCCTGCGCCGCGGCGCGGGCGGTGGTGGGGGCGCGTTCGTGAACACCTCGGCCAGTTGCGCGAGCATCGCGGACATCGGGTTCTTTTCGGCTAGCGCGCGAACGGCGAACCGCGAGTCGCAGCGGTCGATGCCCAGCGCGTCGCGCACCGCCTTCGATTTGGCGCTCAGCGTCGCGGGCGACACGCCGGCGCGCTGCGCCATCACGTCCGGCGGCGTGTGAAACGGTTGGCTCGGGTCGCTGCCGAGGAAATTGGCGTACGCCACCGCCGACACCACGCCCGCGGCCCAACCCGCCGGCTTCCCGCTCGCCACCGGCACGCCCGCGCGGCAGGCGTCCGCGGCACACACCCGGCACAGGTCGCGGTACTCGGCGTTCAGGTGCGCGGCGCAGTAGGCGTCGGTGAGCGCGACGATCTCCCGGAACCGGTCGTGCAGCGCTTTCGGCACGCTCTTGAGCAGTTCGTCCATCTGTCGGCCCTCGTTGGGCAGGTTATCTCGCGTCGCCTTCTTTCACCCACGCTTCGGTGAAGCGGGCGTGCTTCATGGTCTTGCCGTCGGTCACGAAGTAGCTGTACACCGCGTGCAGCGCGCCGTCCTTCGACTGAATGATGGCCGGGTAGTGGTACGAACCCGTGTCGTGCTTCTCCAAGTGCCGCGTCCACTTCCACGTTTTGCCCTCGTCGTCCGAGAGCGACACCGCCAGCGAACTGCGGCCCTTCGTGGTGTCGTTGTAGATGAGCGCCCAGTTCCCGCTCGCGAGGCGCACCGCGTCCAACCCGCTCCCGGGGTTCGGCAACTCGGTGCTCGTCACGGTGCCCCACGTTTCGCCGCGGTCCTTCGATTCGCACGCGCGAACCTTCTTGAAGACGCCGTTCTCGCGCATGTACGCCACGAGCGAACCGTCTTTGCGCTCCAGCACCGCGGGCTGAATGCTGCCGAACCCCGCGAGCGGTTGCGAAGCGAACCACGTCTTCCCGCCGTCGTCCGACAGCGCCATGAGGCCCGCGGAGTAGGTGTCCGAGTACAGCGGCAGCACGATGCGCCCGTTCGAGAGCACCACCGGCTTGCACCGCGGTTGCCAGCCGAGGCGCGACAGCAGTTTGTCGCCCACGCGCTTCTTCACCAACTCGTCGCTGAGCGCCACCGGCAGCTTCGTTTTGTCCTCGACCTGCTCCTGCCACGCGGCGAATTCGCGGAGCATCACCGGCTCGAAGTCTTTGGGCTTCAGCGGGATGTTGCCCTGCCAATCCCACTTCGGCGCGCCGTCTTTCTGGTAGTCGCCGGACGTGCGGTAGTGCGTGAGGCACGACTCCCACGAGTTCGCCAGAATCACCGGCCAGAACAGCCAGAGCTTGTGGTTCTTGTCGATCCACATCGCGGTGTTGCAGTCCGGGAAGCCGGGGGTGTCGGCCATCAGGAACGCATCGCTCCACTTGTCCGCGCCGGCCCTCTTACGGGCACCGTACACCGCGACGTCGTCCGCGGAGCGCTCGCCGCTGCCGCGGTACCACGACACCAGCAAGTCGCCGTTCGGGCACTCCACGATGCCGGGCGCGTGGTTGTGCTGCTTGTGCAGCGGGAAGATCAGTTCCGACGTGAGTTCGGGCTTCTCCTTCTCCCCCTTCTTCGGTTCTACCACGCGCCCCGGTTCGCGCACGTTCTTCCCGACGCGCTTCGTGAGGCTGTCGCCCAAATCGTCGCGCGCCTTCTCCGCGAGCGCGAGCAGTTCCTTCACCTTGTCCGGGTGCTCGTCCGCGACGTTCTTCTCCTCGAACGGGTCTTTCGAGACGTGGTACAACTCCGGCTTCTCGACCTTCACGTTCCGGTACTTGCCCGGCACGCCGTCTTTCCCGGGGGCTTGGCCGTTCATCGTGCGGTAGGTGTGCGGAAGCACGAGCTTCCACGACCGCGTGCGCACCGCTTGCAGTTCGTTCTGTGCGTAGTAGTGGAAGTACGCTTCGTGCGCGAAGTCCGCGTCCGGCGCGCATTCGAGCAGCGGCCAAATGTCTTTGCCGTCGATCGTATGCTTCGGCAACTCCGCGCCGATCAGCTTCGCCACCGTGGGGAAGATGTCGATCGTCATCGCCGGGATGAAGCACGCCGAGTCCGCACCGATCTTGCCCGGCCAGCGCGCGACGAACGGCACGCGCACCCCGCCTTCCCACGACGTGCCCTTTCCTTCGCGCAGCTTGCCGCTGTTGCCGGCGTGGTTCCCGTAGCTCAGCCACGGGCCGTTATCGCTCGTGAAGATGACGAGCGTGTTCTTCGCCAGCTTGTGTTCGTCCAGCGCCTTCAGAATCTGCCCGACCGACCAGTCGATCTCTTCGATCACGTCGCCGTACAGCCCGGCTTTGCTCTTGCCCTTGAACGCCTCGCCCGCAAACAGCGGGACGTGCGGCATGGAGTGCGCGACGTACAGGAAGAACGGCTTGTCCTTGTTGTCGGCGATGAACTTTGTCGCGCGTTCTGTGTACTGCGCCGTGAGCTTGGCTTGGTCCGCAGCAGTCACGTTCGCGTTCACGACCTTCTCGCCGTCGAACAGCGGCAGCGGTGGGTACGTCCCCTTCTTCGCCTCCGGGTGTTCGGGCCACATGTCGTTCGAGTACGGCAGCCCGAAGTAGGAGTCGAACCCGTGGCGCGTGGGGAGGAACTGCGGGTGGTGGCCGAGGTGCCACTTGCCCACCATGCCGGTCGCGTAGCCCTTGCTCTTGCACAGCTCCGCGAGTGTAACCTCGTTCGCGCTGATGCCGTGCCGCGCGTTCGGCCCGAGCGCACCATGAATGCCGACGCGGTTCGGGTAGCACCCGGTGAGGAGCGCCCCGCGGCTCGCGCTGCACACCGCCTGCGCGACGTGGAAATCGGCGAGCGTGACGCCCTCTTTCGCCATTTGGTCGATGTTCGGCGTGCGAATGCCCTTCGCGCCGAAGCACCCGAGGTCGCCGTAGCCCAAATCGTCGGCGAAGACGATGACGATATTGGGCCGCGGGGCGTCGGCGCGAACGGGGGCGGAACAGAACGCGAGAAGTGCGAGTGCGAGCGTTCTCATCGCGCGGGCCTCTGGTGGAACGAGCGGGCGCAGTGTACTCGAGGGCGGCGCGAAGGTTCAGAGAATTCTCATTGCACTTCCGGTGTGCGGCGCGGTACTGTGCGATCGGTCTTCCGATTCTCTCCTCACTTTCATGGAAGCCGTGTCATGTATCGTTCCCTCTCGCGCTCGAAGCGTGGGTTCACGCTGATCGAGCTGCTGGTAGTGATCGCGATCATCGCGATTCTCATCGGCCTGCTGCTCCCCGCGGTACAAAAGGTGCGGGAAGCCGCCGCCCGCATGAGCTGCCAGAACAACCTGAAGCAGATCGGGTTGGCGGTTCACAACTTCCACGACCAGCGCGGGTTCCTGCCCACGGCCGGCACCAGCGACGCGCCGCCGTACGCTCCCGCGAACGTGGGCGGGTGGGGCAGCGCGTGGACCGTGTTCATCCTCCCGAACATGGAACAGGACAACTTGCTGCAGCGCTTCACCTTCAACGGCGGCTCGGGTTGGGGCACCAGCGCGTCGAACAACTGCGCCGTGGCGAGCAACGCGCGGATCAAAAACTACCTGTGCCCGTCGTCGCCGGCCGGCGACCGCGCGCCGTCGCCGCACAGCGGGACCAACATCCAGAGCAACCACTACGTGGCCGTGACCGGCGCGGTACCGGGGCTGATCCCGGGCTACAACGAAACCCGGTTCTACACCAACAGCGGCGCGAGCAACTGCTGCTCCGGGGGCATCGCCGGCGGCGGCGGCGCGATGATCCTCGGCATCGACGTCAGACTGGCCCTGAACCAAATCGCCGACGGCACCAGCAACGTGGTGCTCGTGAGCGAACAGAACGACCTGCTCACCCTCGATAACGGCACCCGCGTGACGTGGGGCACCGGCCTGCTACACGGGTGGATGATCGGCTGGCCGCGCACCCAGACCCCGATCAACGGGACGAACGCCGGCGACGCCCGCCAGTTCCAATCGACCACCATCCGCTACGCGATCAACCGCAAGACCGGTTGGCCCGCGGGGACCGGCAACACCGGCAACTGCGGCTCGGTCGGCGTGTGCCAGAACACCGGCAGCAACATCCCGCTGAACTCCGCGCACAGCGGCGGCGTGAACGCGCTCTACGGCGACGGCTCGGTGAAGTTCCTCCGCGACAGCCTGCCCGTGCAGACGCTGGCCCAACTCGCCACCCGCGACGACGGCGTTCCGCTGGTCAACGACTGACGCGCCGCGCGGCCCCGGCGGTCGTGCCGGGGCCGTTCCGTGCGTTCCTCTCCCCAATCTCCTCCGCGAGGGTGTCCCCGTGCGCCGGTTCGTCGTTTCGTTCGCTCTGGTTCTCGCCGCAGTCGCGCTCGCCGGCTGCGATAAAAAGGGTGCCGCGGCCACCAAGCGCGCGCGCGTGAACGGGTCCGTCACACTCGACGGCAAAGCGCTCACCACCGGCGAAGTGGTGTTCGACGCCGAGAACGGCGAGCCGCCCGGCGCGTTCACCATCGTGGACGGCAAGTTCGAGGGCGTGGCACCGGTCGGCAAGAACAAGGTGAAACTCACCGCCATGCGCAAGGTTTCGATGAAAGAGAAGATGAAGATGGACGGGCCCGGCTACGACCAACTGGTCGAAGAGAACCTGCTCCCGGCCCGCTACGCCGACGGCACCCTGATGCGCGAGGTGCTCGAATCCGGCGACAACAAGTTCGACTTCGATCTCAAATCCAAGTGACCAACGGCGCGGGGGCCGGCGCGTAAGTCGCGCCG
>LNFM01010611.1_pt1 | contig 12899 bp, 12 predicted proteins | sample 596031 | NCBI WGS metagenome assembly LNFM01 (sample SAMN04254537, study PRJNA301005) | activated carbon metagenome | isolation source: dual media filters at the Ann Arbor, Michigan drinking water treatment plant | place: USA: Ann Arbor
CCCGCGCCGAGCACCGCGATCGGCGCGTCCGGGTCCGACTCTCCCTCGAGCAAGAGCTCGTACTCGCCCTCGCGCAGCAGCGTGACGCCGCGGAAGCGCATCGACGCATGGAGTCCCGCGGCTCGAGCGGCAAGCTCGTGCTCGTCCCGTGACGGCGCGCTCGCCGCGGTCCATCAGCGGCGGCTTCGAGCGAGCAGCGCTGCGCCGCGCAGGCCGAGCTGCGTGTCGAGCACCACGCGCACGGGGATGTTCGCGAGCAGCGCCTCGTGCGGGGGCTTCTTGCGAAAGCGCGCTTCGAACCGCGGCGATCGAAGCGCCGCGAGGATCTTCGGCGCGACGCCGCCCGCGAGGTACACGCCGCCGAGCGCGAGCCCGCGCAGCGCCATGTTGCTCGCTTCTTGCGCGTACACCTCGACGAACACCTCGAGCGCGGCGCCGCAGAGCCCTGCGTCTCCGCCGAGCGCCAGCTTGGAGATGACGGCGCTGGGATCTCCGCCGGCTGTGATTTCGCGGGTGACCTCGGCGTGCTCCGGCGCGACGCCCGCGCGGGCGAGGGCTCGGTAGATGTTGAAGATCCCCGGTCCCGACAGGACATTTTCGTACGAAACGCGACCGCCGAGGATCGCCGCGAGCTCGCGCAACACCGTGATCTGCCGCTCGTCGACCGGAGCGAAATCCGCGTGCCCTCCCTCTCCTGGAATCACGCCTTCGACCTGGCCTCCCCGGCGGATCGCGTACGCTTCGCCGAGCCCCGTGCCCGCGCCGAGCACCGCGATCGGCGCGTCCGGGTCCGACTCTCCCTCGAGCAAGAGCTCGTACTCGCCCTCGCGCAGCAGCGTGACGCCTGCGGTTTGCGCGGCGAAATCGTTGACGAGCGTCGCGGCCTCGAGCCCTGCGCTCGACGCGAGCGCGCGCTCATCGACCACCCACGGAAGGTTGGTCGTGCGGCAGACGCCTCCGCGCACGGGGCCGGCGATCGCGAAGCAGCCCACCGCGGGGCGCGCGCTGGTCTCTTCGAGAAACTTCGCCACGACCGCCTCGAGTCCGTCGAAGTCGCGGCTCGCGTAGGTGCGCTCGTGCGTCCGCGCCTCGCCTTCGAAGATGGCGAGGCGGCTCCGCGTTCCGCCGATGTCTCCTGCGATCACGGTCATGTCGAACTCCTGCCGTCGGTCACGGTCGCAAACGTACTCGAATCCGCGCGGATGTTCGTGGGTGTTTCGGCGGTCGAAGCGGGGCGGTCAACCGTCGACGTCGCCGGCGGCGATCGGAGCGGTCCATCGCGTTCCGCTCTTCAGCTCTTCGCTCGGGGCGATTTTGTGCACGCCGGGCCTCGTGGCGCCCCACAGCCGCTCGCCGGTCGGCGTAGGCGTAGGCTCGGTCCAAGCGACGGTCAGCGCGGCGCTCGCGGCGTCGATCGCGGACTCGACGGACCAGCGCTCACCCTGCGAGCGCGCGTCGAGCGCCCGCCTCGCGGCGTGGTAGCGCGCGGCGGCGGACTCGACGGCGAGCATCGCGCGGGCGGTGGCCGCGAGGACGCGCGCTTCGAGCTCTCCGGCGCCTTCGATCGCGCGCCGCGCGTCGCCGAGCATCTTGCGCACGATCGCCGAAGACGAAGCTTCGATCGCCGCGAGCACGAAGCGCCGCACGGGATCGACGGTGATCGACTGACGCGCGAGCAGCGCCCGCACGAGCGACAGGCACAGCTCGAGCTCCGCCGCCCGAAGCGCGAGCCGCGCCCGTGCGCGCTGCGCGCGAGCGCGCGAAGAACGCCCTCGCGTCACCGCGCTCGATGCTCCGTCCGTCGATGCCATGGGCTAACCTTGTTCGCCGATCTTGGGCCTCGGGATCAAGAGTGTTCGATTGCGCAGTGCGCAGTTGTGTTGCGCCATCGAACCGCTGTCGATGACACAGCGCGCGGCACAGCGCGAAAGCGCTCGCGCCCGCTCGCGTCGAACGACGTCTGCGCTGTGCGCTCGCGGCAAACGCGCGATCGTGTATCAGGTCACGAGCGAAGCGCGAGAACGAGCACGGGGTACTGCACGTGCTCGCGCGCGACGCGAAAACCAGCACGGACAAAGAGCGACTCGGGTCCCATCCACTGCTCTTCGTCTCGCAGATCGTCGCCGAGCCGCGGGTACGCTTCGAGCGACACCGCCGCAGGGTCCTCTCGGAGCCATACGATTGCTGCTCGAAGCAACGCGCTCGCGACGCCCTTGCGTCGCTCGCCGCTTCGAATCAGCAAACAGCCCACGGACCAGCGACCATCGCTCGGGCCGAGGTCGCGGTACGGCATTCTGTTGGTGAGCTTGGTGAGCGAGCCGCGCGGCTCGAGCTGGATCGAACCGACGACGAGCGGGCGGCCTTCGTCGTCTCTGCGCGCGTCGTCGATCGCGAGCAGCGCGTGGGTCTTCTTCGCCCGCACGAGCTCGAGCTTGCTCGCTTTGTTGCGCGCGGGATCTTCGAGCTGCCACTGGCGGTTGTCGCCCGAATAGTGCCAGTACATGCAGTAGCAGCCCGCGCAGCCAGCCCCTTCGTGAAGCGTTGAAAACGCCTCGAAGGAGTCTTCTGTGAGGGCCATGGTGCGCAGCGATCGAAGCTCGTTCACGGGGCGGTCGTAGCACGCAGCGGGTTCGCTTCGCCCGGCTGCCGCGCGTCCTGTCCGATCGCGAGCAACAGCCCTGACCGAAGCGGCTGAACGTCGTCGTGTCGTTTGAGCGATTCGAACACGACCCTGGCCCCTTCGTCCGCAGTCGCGAGCGCTTTGAGCCACTGGTTGGCGCGGGCGAGCGCGAGCCGCTCGCGCCCCGGGCCGCGTGCGAGGCATCGGTCGATGTACTCGAGCACCAGCGCCAGCCTCGATTGTGTGGACCAGTATTCATGATCCAGCCCGCGCAGCAGTCGAAAGAGCTCGGGGCGCGCCATCGCTCCTCGACCGAGCATGAAGCGCGTGCAGCCGCTCTCGCGCTGGCACCGCGCGATCGCCTCGGGGCTGTCGAGGTCTCCGTTGGCCACGACGGGGATTGCGACGCGCTCGCGGGCCCTTCCGATGCGGACCCAATCCGCGGGCGGCGCGTAGCCTTGCGCTCGCGTTCGACCGTGCACCGTGAGCAGCGAGGCGCCGCCCTCTTCGACGGCGCGCGCGATCTCGACGATGGCGTCGGGGTCGTCCCATCCGAGGCGCACCTTCGCGCTCACGTGCGCGCCCGGAGGAAGCGCGCGACGGACCGCGCGCGTGACGGCCTGCACGCGCTCGGGCGCCTTGAGCAGCGTCGCTCCGCCGTCGTGTCGATTGACCGTGGGGGCAGGGCAGCCGAAATTGAGGTCGATCGACGTCGCGCCGAGCTCGTGCGCGAGCTGCGCGCTCGCGGCGACGCGCTCGGGGTCACCGCCGAGCAGCTGCAAGTGCACGACCGTCGTGCCGAGCAGGCACCGCGCGCGGAGCTCTGGGCACTCTCGCAAGAGCACCTTCGGCGGAAGCGCTTCGCCCGAGACGCGGATGAACTCGGTCACGACGTAGTCCACCGCGCCCATCTCCGCGTAGATCTCGCGGACGACCTCGTCGGTCACGCCCTCCATCGGCGCGAGCGCGAGCGAGTCGATCACCACGCCCGAGAGGGCGCTGGAGACGTTCGACGGATTTTCGGAGCGGCGCGAAATAGGGAGCATGCTCGCTGGCGTTGGGTACCGACGGTGTGTGCGATGAGCGTTCGAAATTCGCGAGCCAAGAAGGTCGCAATCGCAGCGAGCGCGGTGGCGCTGGTGGCCTCGGGCGGCTTTGCCATCTACGCGGAGGGGCTCGTTCGGTCCAGCGCAGCGTCGACGTTTTCTATCACCGACGCGCCGTCTCGACCGGTGGTGATCGTCTTGGGCGCGCGGGTCTCGGCTGCGGGCGAGCCCTCGGCGGCGCTCGAGGACCGCTTGCTCTGCGCGCTCGACCTCGTTCGCTCGGGGCGCGCTCGAGCCGTGCTGGTGAGCGGCGATCACGGGCGGCGCGAGTACGACGAGGTCAACGCGATGCGCTCGTGGCTCGTCGCGCGCGGCGTCGCGAGCGATCGGGTGTACATGGACCACGCTGGCTTTCGAACGCTGGACACGATGGCGCGCGCGAAGGTTGTGTTCGGCGTGCGCTCGGCCCTGGTGTGCACGCAGCGATTTCACCTCGCGCGCTCTCTGTGGCTCGCGCGAGCGCACGGCATCGACGCCGCGGGCGTCGTGGCGGATCGAAGGGTGTACCCAGCGAGGCGCTTCGACGCGACCCGTGAGTTTCTCGCCCGCGTGAAGGCTGTTCTCGACACGGCGGTGCTTCGGACGCGCCCCCGCTTCGAGGGTCCCGCGATCCCCGTGGGATCCGACGCGCGACGGACGCACGATCGGTGATCGCGGACCACGCTCGCGCCGTGGCACCGGCGCCGCGCTCGCTCGGAGTGTGCCTCGAACGCCACGGCCTCGACGGTCGCGCGCCGCATGCACAGGGCGCGAGTGTCACAGTTCGGCACGGACCCTCGTACCCGTCGGGCGCCCGCCCGAACGGGCGTCGCGCGATTCTGTGAGCCGATTCGCTGCGATCTCTCGCTGGCCCCAAAGCCGTGGTGACTGTGCCCCGACTGTCTCGAGGCTGTTGATCCGTGTCGGCCCGTCGCGTGCATGCGGCTCTGGCACCTCGTTGGACGTGGTGGCGAATCATCGGACGCTCGATGACTTGCTGGATGGTTGGACGCTCGGAGGATCTCGCCGTGAAGCACACCCCCTGGATCGCAGTTTCATTGCTCGCACTGTCCGCTTGCCCTGATCCGCGTACGCACACGCACCCGCCCATCAATCGAGTGCCCGTTGTGCAGCCGGTGTTCGGCACGCCCGTCACCGCGGAAGTGACGCCCCCTGCGATCTCTGGCGGAACGCTGATCATCTCGCGAGACCAACGTCGCGCCATCGCTGCAGACCCCGATCGCGACGCGGTGTTCATCACGCCGCTCGACGGCTCGACGTCGCCTGTTCGCGTCGCGCTCTCTCTCGGCGACGAGCCGGGGCGCCTCGTCGAAGACGGTCGCGGTCGCGTTCACGTCGCCCTCCGTGGCGCGTCCCATGTGGCCGTGATCGACCTCGAGAGCGGCGCCGTCGTCGAGCGTCGCGAGGCGTGCCGCACCCCGCGGGGACTCGCGTTCGACGCGGAGCAAGACCTCGTTCACGTCGCGTGTGCGACGGGTGAGCTCGTCACGTTTCGCGCGGCGACGGGCGAGGTCACGCGACGCTTGACCCTCGAGCGCGATCTTCGCGACGTCGTCGTCCTCGCCCGCGGCCGCCTCGCGGTCTCGCGCTTTCGCTCCTCCGAGATCCTCGAGGTCTCCACGGCCGGAACGATCGCCAGCCGCGCCCTTCCCACCACCGTCGAGCGCTCGAGCTTCGGCATGACCCGCATCGCTCCTCCCGGTGGCGGCAGCAGCGCGCGCGTCGCGCCGGCGCCGAGCAACGCGGTTCCGCACGTCGCGTGGCGGATGGTGCCTGCGGGCGACCGGCTGTTGGTGTTGCACCAGCGCGCGCTCGACAAGCCGGTCGAGATCGTCGAAGGCGGCTACGGCTCGGGTGGAGGCCTCTGTGGCGTCGGCGGCTCGATCGTCGAAACCGCGGTGAGCACGTTCTCTACCGCGGGAACCTTCGCCAACTCGACGGACGACATTCAGGTCTCGGCCGCAGTTCTCGCAGTGGACATGGCCGTCTCGACCGCGGGCAAGGTCGCCTTTGCAGTCCCGGGCAACGCGCGCGTCCCGGGTCGTCCGCAGATCGTCGTGACCTCGTCGGCCTCGACGCTGCCGCGCCAGCGCTGCATCACCCCGACCAACCCGCAGCAGAGCGCGCCCGGCCAGGCCACTGCGGTCGCGTTCGCTGGTGAGCGCCTCGTGGTGCAGCTCCGCCAGCCCGCGGCGCTGTTCTTCCCCGACTCGGGTCAGACCATCACGCTCTCGCCCGAGTCTCGTGAAGACACTGGTCACACCATCTTTCACGCCAACGCTGGCGGCGGCCTCGCGTGCGCCTCGTGCCACGCCGAGGGCGACGACGACGGCCACACGTGGAACTTCGCTTCGATCGGCCCCCGCCGCACGCAGACCTTCCGCGGCGGCCTCTCGGGCACCGAGCCCTTTCACTGGGACGGCGACATGCAGGGCATCGGTCACCTCATGAACTCGGTCTTCAGCGAGCGCATGAGCGGCCCGGTCCTCAACGTCGTGCAGGTCGCCACGCTGCAACAGTGGATCGACCGCATGCCCGCCCGCCAGGCCCCGCGCACGATGGACGACGCTGCGACCCGCGGCCGCGCGCTCTTCTTCGACAGCCGCGTCGCGTGCAACGGCTGCCACTCGGGCGCCGCGACCACCAATAATCAAACGGTCAACGTCGGCACCGGCGCCGCGTTTCAAGTGCCCACGCTGCGCGGCATCGCCTGGCGCGCGCCCTTCATGCACAACGGCTGCGCGCCGACGCTGCGCGACCGCTTCACCAACCCCGCCTGCGGCGGCGGCGATCAGCACGGAATCACCAGCCACCTCTCGGCCACGCAGATCGACGACCTCGTCGCGTTTCTCGAGACGCTGTGAGCGCGCGCGCTGCGATCGGGGCGCAGCGAATCGTGTGACATAGCCTGTCACTGGCTCGTCCGAGGGGCGACTCGCGCTGTGGTACGCCGAACAGCGCAGCCATGGGCGTCGATCCGCTTTCTCTCTGGCATCGCACGGCGAGGGAGCCGCCCAACATTCACTCCGCGGAGGTGAGCGCCCTCCACGACGGGCTCGGGCGCGTGCATCGCTATCTCGCGTATCACCGACGGCGCGAGCCCTTGCCTCCGTTCGAGCTCGACACGCTGAGGCAAGAGGACCTGCGCTCGCTCGGCTTCGGGGCCGAGCCCGTGACGGCGCGACTGTCCCACGAGGATCGCGAGATCCTCCGCGCGCTGCTCGAAGAGCTTCACGGTCACGAGCGCGTGCTCGATGAGCCTTGGATCGAGCGACAAGCGCTCTGCTCGTTGGGCTACGTGCGCGACCGTGACGAGAGCGCGCTGTGGACGCGGCTCTTGCATCGATCGGGCGCTGGCGATCGCTTCGCGAGCGAGCGGCGAGGGTGGGCGCTCGCAGCGCTCTCGTGGCGCGCGGGGATCGACGCCGACGGCCCGAGCGAGCAGGCGCTTCGCGACGCCATGGCGCACCCGCGAGCGGACGTTCGCGCGACCGCCGCCGTGTACCTCCTGGCCGCGCATCGATTGTCACACCGCGCCGCGCCCATGAGCTCGGTGAGCGCGCTCTTTCGGCTCTGCAACGAAGACCCCGCGCTCGAGCCCCGCGCCGTCGCGCGGGTGCTGCTCGAGGTCGACCGCGTAGAGGTCCCGTGGGACCCAGAGGACTCCGCGTTTGTCCTGGGATTTACCAGGGTAGACGAGCCTCGCCGCGCGCTCGGCGAGGCGACGCTCCGCGCGATGCAGACGCTCTCGCATGTGGACAGCGTTGTCAGAGCGCTGCGCGGCGAGCGTGACTCGAGCCCGTTTTGCATCGCGCTCTCGGGCTCGGTGCGCGGCTCGCGCTTCGACCTGGCTACCTCCGAGGGAATGGGCCGCCGCCCCGGCGACGTCGCGCTCGCAGCCATTGGTCTACGTGTCGGCGATCAACTGCGGCACTCGAGCGACCGCGGCGAGACCGCGCTCACGGTGCGCGCGGTCGTGACTCGGTCTCTCGACGCGCGGGTCGCGTGGGCGGGGCTCGCATTGCCCGTGGCGTTGATCGAGACGCAGGTCAACGGCACACGATTTCATCGCGCGAAGGAGGCGCTCGAGTACCTCGCGAAGGGCTCGGCGGTGCTGCTCTCGCGCGAGCGGGACAACTCGCACGACGACAAAGCGATCGAGGTGATCACGGCGCGGGGGGACAAGCTCGGGTACGTTCCGAGAGGGCGCAATCGCGTGCTCGCTGCGCTGATGGACGCCGGTGAGACCGCCCGCGCCGAGGTGCTCACCGCGGGCCTCGAGAAAGAGACGCCGCTCGTATGGGTGCGGATCAGCGTCGAGCCGCCGCGTACCCTCGAGCACTCGCGCGCGCGTCGTGCAGGAGATCGATCGCGCCCCTCGCTCGTCTGAAGCAAACCCCATGCGTGCCCGCGTCGCGCTCATCGTCCTCTTGCTCCCGCTGCTCTCGTGGACGCCTGACTTCAATCGGTCGGATTGGCTCGTTCGGCTCATGAGTCAGCGCTGTTCGAGCATCCGAATCGTGCCGCGCGACATGGGCATGTCAGTCCTCTGCGACGGTCCTCGGGTCGAGGCGTTTCGCGGGTCGACGACGAGCGGACTGCCGTTCGCGGTCCGTGCGACGCGCGCGTGGTCGGCGCTGAGCCAACGGCGCGAAAGCTTCGCGGCCATCGTGACGGTCTACGTCGGAGGCGACTTCGTCGTCATCGAGGCTGAGCAGTGCCCGACTTGCAACGTGCAGCGCGGTCCCGCGTGGGTGTTTCGTCCACAGAACGTTCGCCCATCGACGATGCGCGCGATTCAGGTACAGGCGGGGCTCGGCCCATCGCCGTTGCGACTCACCATGGACGCGTGGCGAACGCGATAGGCGGCGCGTACGCGAGCTCGACCCGACGTCGCTCGGTCGCGGACGCGCGGCGAGCTCGCGCCAACGGCGGTATCGTCCACGACGATTCGTCGAGGCGTCGCTACGACAGGTCGGGATAGAGCGTGGCGCCCACCTCGCGCTCCATTCCGGCGCGGTAGAAGACCCACACGCCCCCGCGACCGTCGCTGAGCGCTTCGAACACGTCGGCGGCGCGACGCTCGCCGTCACGCGAAACGACGTGGCGCCGTCGGCCGCGAGGGTCATCTCGATGGACTGTTGGAGTCCGCTCGAGTCGTAGACGCTCGCCCACGTTCCGACGAGAGGATTGCCCGCGCATCCACCGATCGAGACGAGCGCCCCAGCGCACAGCGCTTTCGTCCATCGACTGCTTCTCATTCGCATCTCCCTTGGTGCTCACCGCGTGCCGTGATTCGAGCGGCGATCGAGCACATAGAGAGCAAAGCGCGGCCCACATCGAGCCGCCCCGCGAACGGAAGTGTCGATGCCAGCGCTCAGCGCCAGCGGACGGACCAACGACAGCTCGATGCGCCGCGGTGCTGGCAGTCGACCTGGCGAACCTCGACGTCCTTCGCGCCCGCGAGCTCGAGGCCCACAGTGATCCACCCCGCCACGTTGTGCTCGCACGTGTAGTACGGAACCACGCCCCCTTCGAGCCTCCCCGTCGCCTCGCGCTCGGACAGCCGCTCGGCCACGAGGTGACCCGGTCGAACGCGGGCCGAATACATCACGCTCAGTCGCTTGAGCACCAGGGATGGCCCCGCGAGCTTCAGGACGAACTGATAGACCGTCGGGACGTCCTCGCGCGCGAGCTCCATCGCGAGGGTCTTGAACTGCGATGGATCGCCGCCCATCAGGTGCTCGATCATCGCCTGCTCGATCTCGAACATGGGCGCGAAGCTCACCCACGCCGACGCGAGCGGGGGACGCAGCAGAGCGTCCCGCGCCGCGGGGGACAGCCGAGAGGCGAAGCGTTGGAGCCCCTCGGCGCCGAGCCGTCGCTCGAGGTAGCGCGCGCGGCCCTCGTAGCCGAGCGCCTTCACTTCGTTCTGCAGGATGGTTGGAAGAAGCCGCTCGTCGCCGACGCGGGGATCGAACTTCGTCGCGGTCATTGAAAGGCGCGACGATACCCCCGAACGGGATCTCACGAGGGCAGCCGCGATGCTCGCGCCGCGCAGCGGTGTTCGCAACCCGTGCGCTATGCTCTCGCGAGCCGAGCGAAGGGCGACAGATCTCGCGCCGGCGTCGACGAAGGGAGCACACGTGACAGCGGGGATGAAGATGCAGAGGAAGCGAACGCAGAGCGCGATGGTGGTGCGGGCGGGGCTCCTGTTGTCGATGCTGGCTTCGGGCTGCCAGATGGCCACGATGTCCGCGAGGCTCGCGCCGTTGGACGCGCGCCCGACGCGATACCCCGTCGGACCGACGCTGCGGGTCGAGCTGGACCGCCCGATGGCCGTGGGGGACGAGTTCGAGCTCCAAGTGCAGATGCAGCGATGGCGTTGGGTGATGGGCGAGCTGCGGGGCCAGTCGCTGACGCATCAACAGCACTCGCAGTGGTCGACGGCGGGCCACGCCAAGGTGGTGGCCGTGGACGATGATGCGGTGCGAGAGCTGGCGATGACCGTGCGCGAGGCGGCGATGACGGTCGACGGCGTCGCGTCGGACATCGGCTTGCGTCCTGGATTGGAGCTGCGTATTCGCAACACAGAACAACGGGGGATGTTGGTCACGGCGGCGAGATATCCTCGGTGGGCCGCGTCACGACAGATCGTCGAGTTCTTCGAAGGTCACGTGCTCTTCGAAGGCCTGACGAGCTCGTTTGGAGCGCGCGTCGAGCGTCGGCAGGGTGAGCTCTGGCAGGTCGGGTTGGGCGTCGACTCGCTGACCGCCGAGGGCGAACAGATGCGTCGCCCCATGCCGAGGTACGCGGCGATCAACTGGCTGCGAGAGTACATGGGTGTCCCGTCGTTCTCGTTGCAGACCTGGGCGGACGGCGCCGAGCTCGAGGTGCTCGTGCCCTCGACGGGACTCCCGCTGCGTCAGCGCACGGTGACCGATCGAACCGTGATTGTCCCGGTCTCTCGCGAGCTTCCGTTCAGCGAGTGCGACGAGGAGTGGCGCGTGGATCAGCGGGAGTATCGGGCGCCGAACGCGGATCAGCCCTTCGGGACACCGAACTACATTCGCCTCGAGACGACGGAGGTCGAGCGGCGCTCGACCACGGTGATGGGCTACGTGCCCGCCTCGCGAATCAGCGCCCCGGTGCCCGAGCGGCCGACGACGGCAGACCCGGACTCCACGGGCTGAGCGTTGCATCGCGCGCCTCGCAGCGACCGCCGCAATCGAGCGGACGTTGTTGGTTGGTGCTACCCATTGAGCGCCCGATCGAGGTAGCGCGTGGCATGCACATCGTCGCCGCGACTCGACAGTCGATCCGCGCACCCATCGACGTCGTGTGGCGCGTCATGACCGACCTCCGCGCTTACCGCGAGTGGAACCCCTTCATCGTCGACATCGACACCCCTCCCGGCGAGGCGACGGTGGGGCAAGCCATGAAGCTCACCATCCGTTGGAAGAGCGGTCTCACCGTCAGCTCGCCCGAAGAGATCTCCGTCCTCGATGCGCCCGCCGAGCGCTCGGACGGCGTTCGGCGCGCGACGATGGAGTACGTGTTTCGCGGGCTGGTCGATCGACTCAACATCGTCCGCGGACGACGCGTGCAGACGCTCGAGGCAGAGTCGGACGGGACCACGATTTACCGTACGGAAGAGCGGTTCACAGGGCTTCTCGCGGTGGCTGTCCCCATCGAAGCTGTCCAGGACGGCTTCGAGCGGCACGCGAGAGCGCTCGCAGCGCGGGCCGAGTCGCTGCATCATGCCGCGCGATGATGCGAAAGGTCCTTGTGCAGTCGCTCGACGCTGTGCGTCGCGCGAGGCTGGCGTACGCGAAGCTCCGCGGTGAAACTCCCGCGTCCGAGGCCGAGCGAAAGGTGCTCTCGGGCGAGGCGTGGTCGCTCTACTGCAAGACCCTCGAAGCGGCCGGGGCCTCCCTGCAGTTTCCGGGAACTCCGCGGGGAGCGTTCGATCAAGCCGAGGGATACCGCTACCTCGCGCGGCTCGTTCGCGCGGGGCTCGAAGGGTTTCTCGAGGACGCCGATCCTCAGGCCCCTGTATTCAAGAGGGTCGTGCACGAGACCATCAAGATGGGCGCGGACAACCCCGACAACCACTACATGAACGCCACCGTGTCGGGCGCACACGAATACAAGATCCGTGGAAACCGCGGGACCGTAAAGTACCTCGCCTTCGCCACGCAGGCCGGCCACTACGGCCGCGGCGGGGGAATGCCTCCGACGGGCGCCCTCGAGGCCTCACAGATCGCGCTCGAAGAAGACGGCTCGTTCGAGATCACCGTGAGCGCGAAGCGACACGAGAAGAACTGGCTCCCCATGAGTCTGGACACAGGGCTGCTCATCGTGAGGCAGACCTTCGGCGATCGGTCCAAAGAGACCCTCGCGAAGCTCTCGATCGAGCGCGTCGACGGCCCGCACGTCCCGCGGCCGCTCACCCCCGAGCAGCTCGTCGCGGGCCTCGAAAACGCCGGCACCCTCGTCGCTGGCGCGTCGCTCTTGTTCGCGAAATGGGCGCGCGACTTTCAAGCGCACTCGAACCAGCTCCCGCGCTTCGATCAAGAGGTCTCCAATCAAGCGGGGGGCGATCCCAACATCGCGTACTACCACTCGCACTGGCGGCTCGGCCCCGACGAGGCCCTCGTCGTCGAGGTCACTCCCCCGCCCTGCAAGTACTGGAACTTTCAGCTCAACAACTACTGGATGGAGTCGCTCGAGTACCGCTACCACCGGGTTCACTTGAATAGTGACACCGCCGTGCTCGAGCCCGACGGCTCCGTTCGCATCGTCGTCGCTCACCGAGATCCAGGCATGGTCAACTGGCTCTCTACCGTGGGGCACTCCGAAGGCACGATGTGCTTTCGCTGGGTCCGCGCCGACGCGCACCCCGTCCCCAACACCCGCGTCGTGCGAGCCTCGTCGCTCGCCGCGCGACCCGCCAACGCCCAGAGCAACCATCGATGATCTTTCAGCGATCCCAAGGCCTCGTGACCTCGACGCACTACGCGCGCCCGTCGCGTCCGATGCTCGCACAACTATTCAACAGCGTCGGCGCCTACGCCCCGCAGGCCGCCATCGAGGTCGCCGCCCTCCTCGATCAAGCTCGACGCGACACCGGCCTCGACGACTTCGGCGACCCGTCCTTTCGCGAGCCGCTC